>Ga0209728_1000002_pt1 | contig 369117 bp, 372 predicted proteins | sample RifGroD1_FD_183997 | JGI IMG/M metagenome (GOLD analysis project Ga0209728, IMG submission 183997) | Groundwater microbial communities from Rifle, Colorado, USA - Groundwater D1 (SPAdes) (version 2) | ecosystem: Environmental > Aquatic > Deep subsurface > Groundwater | place: Rifle, Colorado... | reverse complement strand
CTTTACAACATCTCCAATGATTTATACTGGGGTGGTAATCTTTTATCAGGTTCAGCCGTTGGTAATTGGACATCCAACGGAACAGATGTTTGGAGAGCAAGTGGAAATGTTGGGATTGGGACGACTTCACCTTTCAGAAAGTTGAGTGTAGAAGGTAATGCGTGGATCAGTGGTGATTTAACCGCTAATTCAATTACTGCCACAAGTTCAATTTCTGCCCCTTACTTTACAGCAACATCAGCCACAGCAACTTCTACATTTGCAGGAGGTTTGGCTGTTGGAACAAACAAATTTGTTGTTGATTATTCTACAGGGAATGTGGGGGTGGGGACGGAGAGTCCGGGAGCGAAGTTTGATGTAAACGGAGATATTTCTCTGAATAAAGTGAACATTCTTCAAACTCATCAAGTATATGCTATAGGTGATAGCTTAACAAACTATGGAAGTGCATTGGCTGATTTACTGGGGGCATTATGGAATGTGAATAGCAAAGGCGTTGGAGGCAATACTACTACACAAATGGCAGCGCGTTTTTCTGGTGATGTAGTAGTTGACGATGCTGAATATGTAATTATCCTGGGAGGTATAAATGATATAGCAGCAAACGCATCTGCCGCCACTATTGAAAGTAATTTACAAGCTATGTACACTGCGGCTAACGCCAACGGATCTAAGGTTGTGGCTGTTACGATTACTCCGTTTAAAACTAGCACTTCATGGACGGAAGCTCGTCAGGTAGTTTTAGAAGATGTTAATAATTGGATACTTAACATGGCATCCGATGTTGACTATAGGATAGATGCTTATTCTGCGCTCGAAGATCCAACCAATCCTGACACCCTTCTTGCCTCGTATGCTCTCGCTGATTATTTGCATCTAACTCCGACCGGGTATATTGCTTTAGCAAATTCAATATATATAGGGACCACTTGGATTAAAAATGAAACTGTCAGAAATCTCTCAATTAGTGGTGGCAATGTCTCATTGAGCCAGAGTCTGCGAACGACTGATTCTCCTCAGTTTTCAGGATTGGTTGTTAATGGCTTGACTTCAAATATTAACCTCGCGACACCTGTTGTGGGCCTTGGTACGATAAACCCACAGCGTACGCTTGATATACGTGGAAGCGATTTAGTATTGGGTAGCAATGACCAATATGCCGGTAATATGCTTGTAATGTCTACTGATACAAACGCGATTAATAAAGGGGGAAGCATCGGATTGGGTGGTGTATACTCCGGTTCAACTGGTTTTTGGACTTTTGGTTCAATAAAAGGAGCAAAGGAAAATTCGACCGGTGGAAATGCACAGGGATACCTTAGTTTTTGGACAACAAGTAGTTCAGCTAATACATTTGAAAGAGCAAGAATAAATTCATCTGGATATTTAGGAATCAATACTACCGCCCCTGCATCATTTCTTGATATTAATCCCGTCACCACATTGACATCTTCGGGCGTTACGGGAATAACATTGCGTGATCATCTTGTAACTCTATCTGGTTCTGATCCAACGACTTACGATACAATATACGGAACTAAATTGGGTAATATGCAACTGTATAGCACTACTGCAAATCAAGTGGTTACAGAAGCAGCAAGTTTAGTCACCGCATGGCCTTGGAAAAGCACAAGTGCAAATGTTTCTATTACAAATGCTTATAGTATTCTTGTGCCAACTAAACCAGTGAGCACAAGCCAAGCCGTAGTAACAAATGCCTACGGGTTATTGGTGAATGCTTCTACAGGAGCAATCAACAATTATGCAGGGGTGTTTTTAGGAGGAAATGTCGGCATCGGCACCACCTCACCTTTCGCAAAACTTTCCGTTGTCGGAGATGTCGTTGCCGACTATTTCAACGCAACTTCAACAACAGCAACTTCTACTTTTGCTGGTGGTTTTGCTGTGGGAACAAACAAATTGGTGGTGGATAGGAGTACGGGGAATGTGGGCATTGGGACGGCGAGTCCGACAGCCAAACTAGAAGTGTCTAATGGATTTAAGGTTAACTCTTCTGGTGGCGTTAATGTTTCCATGATTAATGGTTCTGCAAGTGGATGGAAATCCATAGCATTAGGAGAAAGTAGTAGTGCAACAGGTGAAGGGTCTATTGTTGTTGGTTCAGGTATTGCTAGTGGGCAGTATTCTTCTGTTTTTGGAAAAGGAGGGGCAACAGCTGCCGGTCAGTATTCAGTTGTTTTAGGAGGCACAGCGAAGGCTTCGGCGACGAAATCAATTACTATAGGTTTTGGCTATAGTGGATCAGGAGGAGGTTCTTTAAATAATAATATTGCCAATAGTGTTTTAATAGGAACAAACGATGGAGTTCAAGATTTCATTTCTTTTTTTGCTGGCCCTTCTGGGTATACAGGAATAGGAACAATGACTCCTTCTGCAAAACTCGATATCTATCAAGGTAATTTGAATTTGGACAACACCACTAATACAAATCAATACGGGGTAATCTCAAAAAACGGAACAAGTTTCATTCATAATTTCAATTATGGAAACAACGGAACTGTGACGACAACAGGACAGAATACTTTTGTGGGAGAAGAAGCGGGAAATCTTACGATGGGTAGCACGGCGACAAGCGCAAGTCATGGCAGTTATAACACCGCAACAGGTTACCGTGCTCTTTATGCAAATACTCTAGGTTACTTTAACACTGCAAATGGTGTTAATGCTCTTTTCACCAATAATACTGGTTATGGTAACACCGCAAGTGGAATTTTTACTTTATACCTTAATACCACAGGTTACCGTAATACTGCTTATGGTGGTAGCTCTATGTATAACAACAACACCGGTTATCACAACACCGCGATTGGATATTCTTCTCTTCAGTCCAACACCTCCGGTTATCACAACACTGCAAGTGGTTATGAATCTCTCTTTTCAAACACTTCAGGCAGATACAACACTGCAAGTGGGTACACTTCTCTTTATGCCAACTCTACGGGTATGTATAACACTGCAGTTGGTTATTCTTCTCTCTATGCTAACTCCACAGGTCATTATAATATAGCCTTTGGATACAATGCAGGTCGCTACATTGCCAACGGCTCAACAGGTAACACAACAGGAGACTACAATACATTCTTAGGCTACAACACCAAAGCCCTTGCTGACAATGACCAAAACGAAATTGTAATCGGTTACGATGCCACAGGAGTAGGAAGCAACTCTGTTGTTCTTGGAAATGACAGTATCACAACTACGGCTTTGAAGGGGAATGTGGGCATCGGCACCACCTCACCTTTCAGAAAGTTGAGTGTAGAAGGTAGTGCGTGGATATCTGGTGATTTAACCGTCAATAGTTTAACAGCAACCTCATCGATTTCTGCAACAGCATTTAATTCTACAGATACAACAAATGGAGGATATTCTATTGGGGGAAGCAAAATACTTTTTGCCTCTTCAACCAGTCGTTCTGTTTCTGTCGGTATTGGAGCAGGAAACGCTTTGTTGAGTGGTGCTCTAAATAACACCGCTTTGGGTTACGAAGCACTTTATTTAGCAACAACAAGTAGTAGTAATACTGCTGTAGGCTATCAAGCATTGAAAGCCAATACTACAGGTTATTATAATACCGCGGTTGGAGCTGGTGCCTTGGATGTCAATACAACAGGAATTTATAATACAGCCGTTGGAGGTTTAAGCATGGGTGCAAATACAACAGGTTCTTATAATATGGCCGCCGGTTTTTCTTTAACTAATAACACCACAGGAAATTATAATAGCGCTCTCGGATATGATTCGCTGTCTTTAAATACTACAGGAACTTACAATACTTCAATTGGGTCTGAATCTCTTCGTAGTAATCGAACAGGTTCTTCAAATGTGGCAATAGGTACTCAGGCAAATCGATATAATGGATCAGCTACTTCTACTGTTGCGATCGGTTATCAAGCCGGTCAAGGTGTTAGCACAGTATCCTACAATCAGGGGGGTGTTATTATTGGGTATCGATCTGGGGTTAATTTAACGACAGGAGATAATAATATATTACTTGGCTATCAGGCTGGAGAGACCTTAACAACGGGAGACAACAACATAGTTATTGGTTACAACATTGATTCACCAACGGCAACAAGTAATAACACAATGACAATTGGAAATCTAATCTTTGGGACAGGTATAGATGGAAACGGCACAACCATCTCAACCGGCAACATCGGAATCGGTTCAACTACTCCAAATTACAAACTAACCGTAGATGGAACAGTAGCGTTTCAAAGTCTTGCTAACAACGGCACTGGCTATTATGTCTGTGCCAACGCTGGAACAGGAGAACTAGCCACATCAACAACCGCTTGTGGAGCATCGTCAGAAAGATTTAAAACAAACATCAACGATCTAACATACGGTCTAGACACAGTCCTTCAACTACGCCCTGTATCTTTCAACTGGAAATCAGACTTTATTAATTCATCATCTACTCAAATCGGATTCATCGCAGAAGAAGTTGACTTGTTAATTCCCGAAGTTATCGGACACGACGACAAAGGTACTATCATGAACCTTGATTATCCAAAGCTGACTTCGGTTTTGGTAAATGCGATTAAGGAAATTTGGAACAAGACACAAGAATTGATCGCAAAAGTTTCTGGTCTTGAAAATAGATTGAATGAATTGGAAGCTAGATTGAATGCTTTAGAGGGTGTTGATAACACTAATACAGCCAACAGCCAACAGCCAACAGCAGAACCTTCAAACACCACTCCTCCCACAATAACAATCACAGGCAACAACCCAGCCGTAGTAGAAATAAACAGCAACTATATTGATCTAGGCGCTACAGCAGTAGACTATCAAGGAAACTCTCTAATAGTAGATACAATAGACGCAGATACAGTAGACACAACAACAGCAGGAGAATACACAGTTACTTACACAGCGTTTGATGGAACACTGACTTCAACAAGTACGAGAATAGTACTTGTTGAAGAGGCAATAGTCGATAGTCTAGATTCTGTAGCTACAACGACGGAACCGGTAGTTGATAGTCAATAGGGAATAATGCAGACGAAAATCCTCTTTTTCTGTGAGAATGTTGTCTTTGTTTATGACGATGAATATTTAAAGTCTTTGTCAGATTTTTTGGTTAAAAAATTGACAGGTCTATATAAATAGAAAGAAATCCACAGTCTTTATAATATTTTTCATTATCTATTGTGTTATTATTACTATAATAATATTAAATAATAACTTTAAATATTAATGAATCTTATTGATAAATTTATAAAACAGTTTTTTATCGTATTTGCCGTTATGTTGATGTTGGGAGGTGGTTTTCTAGCAAATGATGATAATTTACTTTTTCTACAAAAAGTTGAAGCGAGTGAAGTTCAAAATATTTCCAATTTGAACACCGTTGAAAAGACGGCTGTTTATGTATACAGAACAATCTCGGGTTTTTTCAGCTCCGCTGAAGAAACAGCTGACAGTGGACAGCTAACAACCAATAGCACAAACGAAGACGAAATTTCCCGAGGTCTTTCCTCGGAGAGCGAAGCGGACAGAGGTGAGATCTCGGAAAATGTTCCTTCAGTTCCCGCAACCCCAAAGACCACCACCATCGTTACAAACCCAATCAGAGAAATAATAAAAGAAACCGTAGTAGAAAGAGTAATCCAAACACCAGGCGTCACACTGGAAGATCTTCAAAAACTAAACAACGAATTAAGAAGTGAAATCTACAAACTCTCATCAAATACAAATGCTCAAATCACCAACACATATCAAGTGATCTCTGCTACCAACGATATAGATAATTTGGGTGGGGTTGAAATTTATGATTCAAACATTAGCACCTCAAATGTTTCAGGAACAGAATTAAACTTTACTAACGGAAATATTTCAAATTTGACAATAGACAGTGCTGTTTTTGATACAGATACTCTGGTTATTGATTCAGTAAATAATAGAGTTAGTATTGGAACAACAACCTCAGAAAACGCAGGAGCAAAGTTATCCGTGTATGGAAGGGTTTCTCAAACCGGTTTGGGTGGTTCTACTTATTTTGGATATGAGGCTGGAAGAAGTGATGATCTAACAGATAATTATAATGTTGGTATTGGTTATCAGTCATTGCGTTCAAATACTTCTGGTTATAGAAACGCAGCGGTAGGATATCAGTCGCTATATTCAAATACGACAGGCTATCTCAATGCTTCTTTTGGGTACAAGTCTTTGCATTTCAATACCGAAGGATACAACAATGTTGCCAGCGGATACACATCCCTTTATTCAAATACGACTGGAAATAATAATATAGCCTCAGGATCTTATGCTTTATTTTCAAATATTGGTGGTTCTCGTAACATAGCAAGCGGATCAATGTCTTTGTATGCAAATATTTCCGGAGGTTATAATATTGCTCTCGGAACAGAATCTTTGGTTTCAAATACAACAGGCGGATTGAACAGCGCTGTGGGAGATATGTCACTTTATTCAAATACTACAGGAGCTTCTAACGTTGGAATAGGAGATTCAGTATTATATAACAACAGTACAGGAAGTTATAATGTCGCTATTGGCATAAATTCCTTGGCTTATGGGGGATCACCTTCTAGGAGTGTTGGTATTGGATACAATGCAGGTTCATTGGTTTCTGGTTCAAATAATATTTTTCTTGGATACCAAGCAGGTAATAATTTAACAACAGGATCAAACAACCTTGTTATAGGTTACGATGTTGATGCTCCTTCTGCCACCGCCTCAAATCAATTAAACATTGGAAACTTAATTTTTGGAACAGGAATAAATGGAACGGGAACGACTCTATCAAGTGGCAAAATAGGCATCGGCACCACCTCACCTTTTGCAAAACTATCAATCCACGCAAACAACGGAGAAACAAACACAACTTTGTTCAATATCGCCAGCTCTACAGCGAGTGCAACCACTTCTTTGTTTGCTGTGTTGAATAATGGGAATGTGGGTGTGGGGACGATGAGTCCGTTGGGGAAGCTGAGCATTGAAAAAGAAGGACAAGGTATTGGTATTAATAATGCTATTTCAACACCTTTTGGAGATAATACGAATTTTTCTAGTTCAGGAATGCAAGGAATTAGAACAACAGCATATCATGATGGAAATGGTAATATTAATTGGGTTTATGGAGCATTTTCTGATGCCAGAGTTTATGGTTCCGGCGATACCCAAGAAATTAAGGGATCCGTTAACAAGGGAACTTTCTATGGAAATGGAGATGTGACAACTATAATTGGAACAGAATCAAGTGGTTTTGCCGCTTCAGGATTGGAAAATGCAGGAGTATCAAATATATCAAATATATACGGTATGAAAGTAGCAGCTTATGGCGGAGCTATGTCCGGATCCACCGCTAACATTGGCAATATCTATGGAATATATTCTGAAGCCGGTTCTGGCGTTTGGGGATCGTCTGGTAATGTGACGAATGCTTACAATATCTATCTTAATAATTATGAAAATGGAGGCGCCAGTGTCCTTGCCAATCAATATCAGCTATACATAGAAACTCCAAATAAAGGATCTTCAAATAATTATTCTATATATTCGCAAGGTGGCACGAACTATTTCGGTGGCAACGTCGGCATCGGCACCACCACCCCATGGAGAACTCTTTCCGTAAACGGAACAGCTGCTTTCACCGGTCTAACCAACGACGGAACAGGTTATTACGCTTGTATATCAACCAGCGGAGAACTAGCCACATCAACAACCGCCTGTGGAGCATCATCAGAGAGATTCAAAACAAACATAAACGATCTAACATACGGTCTAGACACAGTACTCCAATTACGCCCTGTATCATTCAATTGGAAATCAGACTTTATTAATTCATCATCTACTCAAATCGGATTCATCGCAGAAGAAGTTGACTTGTTAATTCCCGAAGTCATCGGACACGACGACAAAGGTACTATCATGAACCTTGATTATCCAAAATTGACTTCGGTGATTGTAAAAGCAATGCAAGAATTGATAAACACATTGGATGAAAGAATTTCAAATGTTTTGGCTTCGGTTACAGAATTGGTTGCGGATAAAATAAAAGCGAGACAAGAAATTTGTATCGATGATGTGTGTATAAACAAAGATCAGTTGAGAAGTTTGTTGGAAAACACAGATACTTCTTCTAACACATCTTCCGTCTCTGCGAACGATAGCGAAGCAATCCAGAATGCTATCGCACCAGTTATAACAATCACAGGCAACAACCCAGCCGTAGTAGAAATAAACAGCAACTATATTGATCTAGGCGCTACAGCAGTAGACTACCAAGGAAACTCTCTAATAGTAGATACTCACGACCTAGATATAGTAGACACAACAATCGCCGGAGAATACACAGTTACTTACACAGCGTTTGATGGAACAAATACTTCAACAAGTACAAGAACAGTACTTGTTGAAGATTCAACAGCTGTAACAACAGAACCAGCAACGACAACAGATCCTGTGGTAGAACCGACAGCTACGACGACAGTCGATAGTTTATAGTCGATAGTAACGAAGACAAATGAACGACGTGGATTGCTTCGCTTCGCTCGCAAAGACGAATTTCCTGCGGAAATTCGTCACGAAGTTTTGTGGAGCAAAACTTCGTCTTCGCGAGCGGTAGCGAAGCGATCCAGAACGACGAACGGACGGCGTGGATTGCTTCGTCGCAAGCTCCTCACAAAGACGACAACTTCGTCGTCTTTGTGAGGAGTGGAGTGAAACGAAACGACAAAGCAATCCAAAATAACTTCGTGAATCCCTGCCTCTTTCCTGGAAGAGAAGAGGCAGGGCTTCAGAAAATCAAGTATAATTCAGAGTATTATTCGTATAATTTGTATATTAGTATGTCTGCACAAAAAACCTACATTTTTATCGGTCGGTCTGGTTGTGGAAAAGGAACACAGATTGATTTGTTATCAAAAAAATTACAAGAAAAAAATCCTGAAATCGGGATCAATTATATTAGTACAGGTAATGTTTTAAGAAAATTTTGGGAAAATGATAGTTATTCAAATAGACTTTCAAGAGAAATTGTTGAAAAAGGAGAATTACAGCCAGAATTTTTGGTTGTGTATCTTTGGGGAAAAGATCTGATTGAGGAAATGAAAGGCAGTGAACATCTTATTCTGGACGGGACACCTCGTCGTTTGAACGAAGCTGAAGTACTCGATTCTGCAATCAGATTTTATAAAAGAGAAGATCCAACTGTTGTATATATGAATGTTTCTCGTGAATGGTCAACAGCAAGATTGTTGGGCAGGGGAAGACATGATGACGATGAGGAACAGGTAAAGAAAAGATTGGATTGGTTTGATAGAGATGTTTTGCCAGCAATTGAATATTTAAAAAATAATTCAACATATAAATTTGTCGAGGTAAATGGGGAACAAACGATAGAGCAAGTTTATCAAGAAATGATTGAAAAAATCGGATTGTAAAATCAGATTTTTTAAACTTTAAATTCTAAACAAATTACAAATTTTAATTTCAAAATAATAAACACTTGTCTCGGATTTCGTATTTGTTATTTTGAATTTGTTTGTGATTTGGTGATTGTAGTTTGTTGTTTAAAAAAGTCTTGTTTCAAGACTTTTTTACTTGTATACTCAAAATAATGATATATACAGAAAGTGAAATAAATATATTACGAGAAGGAGGCAAGAGACTTGCCTTTATTTTGAATGAAACAGCAAAAAAGGTTATTCCGGGGGCGGTAATTAATGATTTAAACGATTATGCCGAACAGTTGATTAGAGAAGGCGGTGACAAGCCTGCTTTTTTGCATTACAAACCGGAAGGGGCCAGATTTCCATATCCTGCTACTTTGTGTGTGTCAGTAAACGATGAAGTCGTGCACGGCATTTCATCGGGTAATGAAAAGGTGTTACAAGAAGGTGATATTGTGGGAATTGATTTAGGGCTTGTTCACAACGGATTAGTTACCGATATGGCAATGACGGTTGGAGTGGGAGAAATAGATAAAGAAGCAAAAAAATTGATTGAGGTAACAAAACAGTCTTTGTATGAAGGAATTAAACAGGCTAGGGCAGGAAACAAGACAGGCGATATTGGATATGCTATTGAAAATTTTGTTAAACCTTTTAAATTTGGTGTAATAGATGAGTTGGGTGGACACGGCGTTGGAAAAAATGTCCATGAAGAGCCATACATAGCAAATGTTGGCAAGAAAGGACAAGGGACAAAATTGCAAAAGGGAATGGTTCTCGCTCTTGAACCGATGTTGAATGAAGGAAAGAAACATGTTGTTTTAGATAAAGATGGATATACTTTTAGAACTGCGGATGGCAGTAGAAGTGCACATTTTGAGCACACTATTTTAATCACAGATGGTGACCCCGAAATTCTGACAAAAATTTAAGATAAACATACTAATATACGAATGATACGAATTATACAAATCGTTACAAATAACGATTCCTAATATTTGTATTTATTCGTTTTATTCGCATAATTCGTATATTGGTATATTTATTTTATGCAAAAAGATATTTGGGAAAAAGAATACAGAAATCCAAAATTGGTAACAGGACACGACAAACCGCAGTCTGTTTTTTTGAAATTTTTAAAATGGTATAAAACATACCTCAAAACTTACAGGGACCGAGTCCCTGTAAGTTTTGAGGGGTTAAGGGTTTTGGATTTAGGATCGGGGACTGGGAGAAATGCAAATTATTTAGCCGAAAAACAGGCGGATGTTTTTGGTATGGAAATCTCTCAAACTGCGATTGATACAGCAAAAACAAGAGCTGGAAATCTTGGTGCTAAATATATAAAGCAAAGTATTGGAGAAAAATATTCGTTTGAAAATGAATATTTTGATCTGGTTATTGATATCACAAGTTCTAACTCTTTGGATGAAGCAGAAAGAGAAATTTATCTGTCAGAAGTAAATCGTGTTTTGAGAAAAGACGGAATATTTTTTGTGAGAGCTTTGTGTAAAGATGGAGATAAAAATGCTCAATTTCTTTTGAAAAACAACTCAGCTAGAGAAAAAGATACTTATATAATGCCAGAAACAGGTTTGATAGAAAGAGTTTTTTCAAAAGATAATTTTATAGAAATATATTCAAAATATTTTAAAATATTGGATATGAAAAAAACAGAGAGTTATTCTACTGTGAACGGAAGGGTTTTCAAAAGAAAATTTTGGGTGGTTACGATGCAGAAATAATTAAGAGGGTTTAGGATTTAGGCGGGAAATTTGCCCCGCCTCTTTTCTGAAAGAAAAGCAACAACACGACAGGCAGGAATCCAAAAAAAAACGACGTGGATCGCTTCGGCTTCGCCTCGCGAAGACGACGAGGGTGACGGATTTTGCTTCGCAAAATCCGTCTTTGCGAACGAAGTGAAGCAACCCACAATTTTTTGAAAAATGGACCTATTGTGGTAAGATTGGGGGTATTAAATTTTATTTATTAGTTAAATTAAAACAAAAATGAAACACTTAACAAAAGAAAAGACTTTGGTTTTATTAAAACCAGATGTTATCGCCAGAGGTATTGTTGGAGAAATTATTCAAAGATTTGAAAGGGTTGGTTTGAAAATCTCTGCAATTAAAATGATTCAGGCTTCTAGAGAGGTTCTTGAAAAACATTACGAAAAAGATGAAAAATGGTTTAGAGAAAAGGGAGAGCTTTATAAGAAAAAATTGGGAATGCCAGAAGATGCAGACCCTATTCCCGTAGGAAAAAATATTGTTGAAGGTTTGATTCACGATATGCAAATTTCACCGATTATCGCTGTAGTTCTTGAAGGACATAACGCTGTTATGACAGTAAAAAGATTAACAGGTCCTACAAATATTGACGAAGCGGCTCCTGGAACAATCAGAGGGGACTATTCACATGACACATTTGAACTTGCGAATAAATCAAATAGACCAAATCTAACAATAATTCATGCAACTGATAACCCGACTGAAGCACAAAAAGAAATTGATTTTTGGTTTAGTCCAGATGAAATTCATTCTTATGAAAGACCTGAAGAAAAAATACATTATAGAACAAGAATTTAATTTCAAGAACAAATTCTTTACGATGTAAACATAGACGGAACCCTTGAATAATAAAGCTTTTTTAAGGAGTAATAAAAAAATAAAAAAACTTGCAATATTGTTATTGCAAGTTTTTTTTAAGATGTAATAATATTAGAAGGTCACCTGCAGAGTATTTTTCCTACTAAAGCATTATGAGGGGGCTCGTGTGGATATTGCACCTTGGTGCAGTACCCAGAGCATACCCACTCTAGTTATATACTAGGGATAATGCCTCAGGTGGCCCAGGCGAAAACCAGCTCTCTCAAATCGAGGAGCGGGTTTTCTTATTTAGAGACAATGAGAAAAGAACTTTTTATTTTTACATTTATATTGATTTTGTTTATTGCCGCACTAAATGAGTTGGCGGTGAACTATTATTTTTATTGGAGGATTTGGTGGTTTGATATAATGATGCATTTTCTTGGCGGTCTTTGGGTAGGACTTTCAGCTTTGTGGTTTTATTACTCTTCTGGTTTTTCAAAAAAAGGTGGTAAAAGTATTTTTACAAAAGAAGGTACTGTTAATAAAAGAAAAATGTTTTTTATTTCTTTATTTTCCGGTATTTTAATCGGTCTTGGTTGGGAGATTTTTGAATTTATAATAGAGGTTGATTTTTCTAACAATTATATAGACGACACATTGTTGGATTTGTTGATGGATATGATAGGAGCTATTATGGCTTTTGTTGTTGTTTCAAAATTTTATAGAAAAGACTTGGAAAAAATTAATAAAAATAGTTTGTAAACATTTTTGTATAATTTTTTCTAAAAAATTTGTTATTATATAAGTAATAGTAATTTTAAATTAATTTATGAATATAAAAGAAGACGGAAATTTTAAACCAAAGTTGTGCGTATCAGGAGCGGCTGAAACAAGTCATTGTGGAGCAGCATCTTTTGATTTAGCAGAAGAACTTGGGAGAGAGATTGCCAAACAAGGCGCAATTCTTGTGACCGGTGCGACAACAGGATTTCCTTTGCAAGCAGCGAAAGGATGTAAAGAAGAAGGGGGAATCTCTATAGGATTTTCTCCTGCATCTAGTGAGTATGAGCACAGAAATATTTACAGATTACCTGTTGATTATATGGATTTGATGGTTTACACCGGTTTTGGATACCCAGGAAGAGATTTGTTTTTGACCAGAGCATCTGACGCGGTTTTTATTGGTTGCGGAAGAATTGGCACAATTCACGAATTCACTGTGGCCTATGAAGATGGAAAGCCAATTGGCATTTTAGAAGGAGATTGGCTGATGGACGAAACAATTAAAACAATTATTGAGAGAAGCAATAGAAAAAATGATCAAATTGTTTTTGATTCTGATCCAAAAAAATTGGTTGAAAGAGTTTTGGAATTGGTAAAGAAAGACAAAGAGGGAATTGTGAGAGCTTATAAAAATTCTGATGGATTTAATGGGACATATTGTCAGGATAGAATTTTGTAGTTAATAAAGTTTATAAAGTAGAAAGTTTATAAAGAAAAAATTTATAAATTCTAAATCTTAAATCATAAAACTTATAAACAAAAAAATCTCCGCAAGGAGATTTTTTGTTTTTGGTTATTATTCTGTAACAGTAGCTTTTGTTGTAGGTGTTGCGGATGTAACTTGTTTTACAATTCTTTCCAATGTTTCTGGATGTTTTTCTGCAATTTCTGCCAACATTTTTCTGTTCAAAGCGATTCCTTTTTTATTTAGTTCGCCTGTGAATTTGCTGTATGTAAATCCGATTGCTCTTAGTCCTGCGTTCATCTTTGTTTGCCACAATCTTCTAAAGTCATTTTTCTTGTCTCTTCTGTGAGCAAAGGCGTGAACTCCTGCATGCATCAAAGCCTCGTGAGCCTGTCTCTCTTTTGTTGATCTAGCATTTCTGAATCCTTTTGCTAGTTTCAAAACTTTCTTTCTTCTTTTTAGCGAGGTTGTTCCTCTTTTTACTCTTGTCATATTCTAGTTGTTAGTTTTTAGTAAATTAGTTTTTAGCTTAAAAATCTTGCTTTTGATTTGTTTGTCATTGTGATTGATGACGTGCGTCTCTTTTTAAGATTTTTTGTTCCAGATGCTTTCGCGTTGAAGTGACCTTGTCCTATCTTTCTTGTAACAAGTTTTCCGTTTTTACTTACTTTTATTCTTTTTTTGTATGATTTGTTTGTTTTCATAGCTTTATTTAAAAAATAAAGCGTAAATCGATGCGAATGTTACGCAGATCAACGCAGATATTTTAGACCTCACTATATTACATTAATATCTATATTTTTTCAAGTCCACTTAAATCTAAGTTTATTTATTTTCTTTCCAGGGTCATGGTTAATCCCTTTGGCCCTTTTTTTGGCTCATCTGCTACCTTGTATTCCTCGGTTATCAGATTTAAAATTCTTTCCAATCTTCCTTTTAGAAACTGCATATCCATATATTTTGTTCTTCCCATCAAGAATAGATCCAATTTTATTCTATTTCCTTCTTTCAGCCATTTGGATATGTTTTTTGCTTTCAAATTTAAATCGTGTTCGCTTGTTCCTATCTTTATTTGAATTACTTTTGTTTCTGTTACATGAGCTTTCGCTTTTGCAACTTTAGCTTTCTTGTTTTGTTCGTATTGAAATTTACCATAATCCATTATCTTTGCAATGGGAGGATTGCTGTTTGGTGAAATCTCGATCAAGTCTAATCCAACCTCCTGAGCTTTTTGAATAGCTTCTTTTGTTGTAATGACACCCAAATTATCACCGTTCTCGGCAATAACCCTAACCTCGCGGGCCCTGATAGCTTCATTTATTCTTGTGTGAGTTTTTTGTGACATCTATTAAACTTAGGTACTATTTATAACATAGAAACAATAAAAACTCAAATAAAATAAGCCGGAAAAACTTTGTGTACAAAGTTTTTCCGGCTTAAATAAAATTACTTTCTCAGATTTCTTCTTTTCAACTCCTCTCCAACAGCATTCATAATCACTATATGTCTGCCGGAGAGCTCTATTACTTTGAGAATAGTTTCTAGAGACATTCTTGTGAGATCTATGTGATCTCTGACTGATTCGGCGATTTTTCTGTTTCCTCCACTTAATGTTATCGCCATACAGCAATCAATCACACTCATTTCCCCCCAGTGGTTCATCCGAATAACTGTATCAGCAATGCGTGGGCGATCTTTGCCATTACCAGAGACTTTTTTAATCGCCTCAAATTTTGTCTGATTTGTAAGATTGCCCGTTTCTATTGCGGCAATTAGGACGAAGTGGTTGTATTCAGATAGTCTGACGGCTTTCTCCAAATTTTTTTGACTAAGGTTTTTCCAAAAAATTGATTTAACTATTCTGCAGGTGAGTGGAATGTTGTGTTTATGTTCAGGTATCATTCCGATTTTTTTCTCCCACGAAAGTCCCTTAAAACTGATTTTTTCCACAATTTTTGAGGAAACATCATCTTTCCCCTGAAAGACTCGTTCTTCGACCCCTTTCAAAATTTTTAGCATTTGTCTGGTTGATAGTTTGTTTGTTTTCAGTCCAGCAGTGATTGCTTCTCTGTCGTAATTGCTTAACTCAATTGCTTTTGTGATATCAGAGCTACAGAGTTCGCCAGAGAGAATCATACAAGTTAGGACGGACATAAAATCTCCTTGTTAAGGTTTTTTAAAAGATTCATTTCTGATAAATTTATATCACAAATCAAAACAGGAAGCTACAAAAATATGATAAAATTCTTTTTATGCAAGACAAGGCAAAATTGATGAAAAAAATTGAAAAGGAATTAAGCGATTTCAAGCAATCTCCTTTGTATAAATATCGCACTGAAAACAAGTTTTTTCCGGTTGTTGGGGAAGGGAGTTTAAATTCAAAAATTATGTTTATCGGAGAAGCTCCTGGAAAAAAAGAAGCTCAGACAGGCAAACCTTTTTGTGGTGCATCAGGAAAATTTCTAGACAGTATGTTTGTTTCTGTGAATCTAAAAAGAGAAAATGTTTATATAACCAATATTGTGAAAGATAGACCCGAGGACAACCGTGATCCATCTCGAGAAGAAATAAAATTGTACGGTCCTTTTTTAGATAGACAAATTGAGATAATCCAGCCAAAAATAATTGCAACACTCGGCAGGTTTTCTTTTGAATATGTGATGCGACATTTTGGTTTGGAAAATCAGATTGAACCGATTAGCAAAGCACACGGAAAATCTTATGAAATAGATTTTTCATACGGCAAAGTGAAAATAATACCTTTATATCATCCGGCCGTAGCTTTATATAACGGAGGAATGAGAGAAACATTGTTAAAAGATTTCAAAATCTTGAATAAGTGGTAAAATGGCATTATGAATAAAATACAAAAAATATTACAAAGCACAACTCTTAAAGCTGTTTTTGTTGCAATTCTTGCTCTTTTATTACTTATCCCTGTCGGAATGATTAAATCTGTTATATATGACAGAGAAAATAACCGTCAATTTGCTATTCAGGATATAACATCAAAATGGGGAAACGAGCAAATTATAGCCGGACCTATTTTGACGGTCCCTTATGATTCATACAAAACAGTCGATGGAAAACAAATTAAAGAAACAGCCTATGCGCATTTTCTCCCAGAGCATTTAAATATTGAAACAACTATTTCTCCCGAATTAAGATCTCGTGGAATTTATGATGCGGTTGTTTATTCTTCAAACATTTCTTTTTCTGGTGATTTTGAAAAACCAGATTTTATTTCTTTGGGTATCGGTTTGCAATCTATACATTGGAATAATGCTTTTATCTCTATTGGTATTCCAGACATCAGAGGGTTGGAAGAGAGAACCGATTTCAATCTAAATAATCAAAAGCTTCAATTTATTTCTGGAATAAAAACAGATGATGTTATTAGAGATATTGGCGGAAGCATATATCCTAACGGAGAAATTGAGGCAAAGAGAGTTACGATGGAAGGTCTTGGTAAAAGTTCCTCTGGTCTTAGTGTCAATGTTCCCTCTGGTGCCCTTTCTTCAAAGAACACATTTTCTTTTGATTTGAAGTTGAAGGGAAGTGAAAGAATTGCTTTTGTTCCTGTTGGAAAAACTACTGATGTAAAAATATCTTCAACATGGATAGCTCCAAGTTTTGACGGTTCTTTTTTGCCAGATAATAGAGAGATCGACGAAAAAGGATTTAAGAGTGATTGGCACATCTTGGATTTAAACAGAAATTACCCACAATCATGGATAGGTAGTACCTATGGTATTTATGATTCTGTATTTGGTGTGAGTTTGATAAAACCGGTTGACGATTATCAGAAATCAAATCGTTCTGCTAAATACGCACTCTTGATAATAGCGCTTACATTTTTAGTATTTTTATCTTTTGAAATATTTAATAGAAGAAGAGTCCACCCAATTCAATATATTCTTGTCGGCCTCGCTTTGGTACTTTTCTATTCTTTGTTGGTATCAATTTCAGAAATATTGGGATTTAATATTGCTTATGGAATAGCGGGGGTTTCTACTGTGGGACTTATCTTGTTATATTCATATACAATTTTAAACGAAAAGAAACTCGTTCTTATAGAAGGAGGCATTTTGATATTTTTGTATTTGTTTATTTACATCTTGCTTCAACTAGAAGATTACGCGTTGTTTATAGGTAGCGTTGGTTTGTTCTTTATCCTTTCAACAATAATGTATCTTTCACGAAAAGTTGATTGGTATTCTATTGATGACAGAGATGGTAATGATCAAGCAAGAATATTTTAAGGTTTTGAAGAATATTTGATTTAAGTTTGATCCAGAGTATACTTTCTTGAGAAATATAATTTTATTGTGGAGGTTCTCGATGTCATACAGAAAGTATAAAATAAAATTTCGTTGGTATGGCGGATGGTTTGTCCCAAACAAAAAACAGGAAAAGTTAATAGGCGAAAGTTTTGAGAGTTTGGTTAGAAATGATGTTTGTGAGTTACTCGAGCAAGGTAAGCCTGTCGCGATGTTTGAAAAAGTTCTTGGTTTTGATTGTTGGGTAAAAATTGCAAATTAAGCAAATCATTAACAGTCTTGTGTTCACACAGGGCTGTTTTTATTTGTTAAAATATTCTTGATGCAAAATTTTAAAGAAAACTTTAAATTATATGTTTTGAGTGTTTTGTTGATTCTCAATTTATTTATTTGGTCAGCCGTCTTTGACGAGCAGGATAATACTTTGAAAGTTGCTTTTTTTGACGTGGGACAAGGAGACGCAATCTTTATTAAATCTCCTAATGGAAAGCAAGTATTGATTGATGGCGGGAGCAATAGGGCTGTAATGAGAAATTTGGGACGAGTAATGCCTTTTTACGATCGTTCCATTGATATTGTCATCATGACTCATCCAGATGCTGATCACCTCGGAGGATTGTTGCCGGTTCTAAAAGATTACGATGTTGATCTCGTAATGGAGTCTGGAGTAGAGACCGACAGTGAAATTTATTTAGAGTATAAAAGAATCGTGGAAGAAAAGGGAATTAAAAGTATTTTGGCTCGACAAGGGCAAACGATAAATTTGGGTAATGATGCTTATCTCTCTGTTTTATTTCCTGTTAGTGACACAAGCGACTTTGAAACAAATACCGCCTCTGTTATTTTGAAATTGGTTTATGGGGAAAGTTCTTTTCTTTTCACAGGAGATTCTCCTCAGGTAATAGAGAAATATTTGGCAGGATTTTTTGGAAACGAATTAGACATAGATGTTTTAAAATTGGGACATCACGGGTCAAAGACATCCAATTCAGAATTGTTTCTTGGAATCACCAGTCCCGAATATGTTGTGGCTTCGGTAGAGAAAGATAATCGCTATGGTCATCCACACAAAGAAGTTTTGGATTTGTTGGAAAAATTAAATTTGGATTTGTTGAGGACGGATGAAAGTGGAATGATTGTTTTTGAGAGTGATGGGGGAACGGAGTACCAAGTATCGAGTAGCAAGTAGCAAGTAACAAGTAGCGAGTATAAAGCAGTAAGTAAAAGGCGTACTTGGAAACTGAGGTTTCCAAGTACGCCTTTGTTCAATTGCGTGATTTTACTTGAAGGGCTGCTTTTCTGACAGGACATTCGTCCAGTAGTGTGCAGTTTTTGCACAGGTCAAGCCGAGGCTCGTTTTCTGCACATGAATTGAAATAATTTTTGTCTCGCTTTTTCCCCACAGCAATTCTTGATGTTGTAACTCCTTCTTTCATCCCGCTTCCTCCGTCTGAGGTTTATATGAACTTCTTTTTTAATTATATAAATACATTTAAAGAAATAGCAAGTAAAATAAAATGCGCCGAACAAAAGCTCGGCGCGTTTCTTTCACTGTGTGTAACACCCGTTGGGTGTCACAAATAGCTTTTTCTTTCGAGGGAAGATCGTTGTTTCTGCCGTCAAATCAATCCGTATTTTTTTGCGGGCAGTTACGAGACCTCGCTCTTGCAAATATTCGGAGATGAACTTTTCCGCTGTTTTTACTGCGGTGTTGACGGTCATCTCCTCCTTGATGGCGACCGCAATACGGAAGAATGTTCCGCACCCGGGTTTTTTTACCAGCCACGCTCTTAGAGTGAGATGACAGAACCCGTCTTCTCTTGATGTGTTCAACCACTTTTTGGTCATGGGATCCTCCTTTATGATGAAAGATATTTATGTTAATTTCTGTGCAAAATAATAATAATATTTTTCTATTTTGTCAATAGATGTCGGAAATAAAAAATCTCGATGTACATCGAGATTTTTTGTTTTATTTGATTATTCCTGCTTTCTTTAGTGTGTCGTATGCTCCGTTTTTATTGATTGTTTTGATACCTTTTGTAGAAAGTGTCAGCTTCATGCTTTTTCCTAATTCTGGAATGAATACTTTTTTCTTTTGCAAATTTGCTTTCTTTCTTTTGTTTCCTGTTGGGTTAAATTTTGTAGCACGAACACGGTTGCTGTATCCGCCAGCAACTTTGGAACTCTTTTTTGTGATTGGACATTCTTTTGCCATAATTGTGGGTTATGTTATCATTAGTTTTAATATTTAGCAAGTAAGTATTTTAATAAATTAAACTTTTTTATGGAATTAGATTTTATTTTCTCAATAATAATACTAATAATGTCTGTTGTGATACACGAAGTATCACACGGATATATGGCTTATGCTTTTGGTGACTCTACAGCAAAGCTTGCCAGAAGACTTACATTAAACCCCCTTAAACATCTAGATATGATGGGTTCTATTGTTGTTCCTACTATTGCTTTTATAACAACAGGGTTTATTTTTGGTTGGGCAAAACCAGTCCCTTATAATCCTTACAACCTTAAAAATGCTCGTTATGCCGAACCGCTAGTTGCTTTTGCTGGTCCGCTGTCCAACTTTTTCGTTGCAACAGTATTCGGTCTTTTGATCAGATTTGATGTTTTTTCAGATAGTCTTATTCCAGCGGCAGGATTGATTGTTTTGATCAACATAATTTTGGGTGTTTTCAATATGATACCTATTCCTCCGTTAGACGGTTCAAAAGTTCTTTTTGGAATTTTGCCATATCAGTTGAGAGGGGTTAAATATTTTCTAGAAACTCATTGGTTTTGGATTTTGCTAGTATTTATATTCTTTTTATGGAAATTTGTTACTCCAATAGTTGGGGCAATTTTCTATTTACTAACTGGTTTAAACTTTTAGTAAGTATAAATTTGCATTTTATTCAATAATATAGTAGATTTATATCCACTTGAAATAATTTTAATTTAAAATATGTCAACAGTTAATCAGCTTGTTAAGAAAAACAGAAAAAAAGTTGTAAAGAAGCCAAAAGCTATCGCTCTTCGTCGTGGTTTTAATAATGAAAAAAACAAGCCAAACTATTACCCAGCTCCTTTTAAAAGAGGTGTTTGTACAAAAGTTACAACAAAGACTCCTAAAAAGCCAAACTCTGCTATTAGAAAGATTGCCAGAGTGCGTCTAACAAACGGATTGGAAGTAACTGCTTACATCCCAGGTATGGGACACAATTTGCAAGAACACTCAGTTGTTTTGCTTAGAGGAGGTAGAGTAAAAGACGTTGGTATTAGATATACAATCGTTAGAGGAAAGATTGATACCTCGGGAGTAGACAAGAGAAGAAAGGGAAGAAGTCGTTATGGAACAAAGAGACCAAAAGCTTAATTCTAAAAACTAGTTGCTAAAAACTAAAAACTAAAAATGAGAAGACCAATTAAAGACAAAAGAAATATTCAACCAGATAGAGTTTATAATTCAATCGTTTTGGAGAGATTTATAAATTATATTATGCACGACGGCAAAAAGAGTACTGCCAGAAAGGTTGTTTATGATGCTTTGGAAAATATAAAAGAAAAAACAAAAGGTGATCCAATGGAAGTTTTCAACGGAGCAATAAAAAACTCAGGACCTTTGATGGAAGTTAAATCAAGAAGAATCGGAGGTGCTAACTATCAGGTTCCTATCGAAGTGCCAGCTAATAGAAGAATGGCTCTTGCAATGAGATGGTTGATTGACGCATCAAGATCAAAGAAAGGTTCTCCAATGAGTGAAAGACTTGCAAAAGAATTGTTGGACGCAAGTAAAAATGAAGGTGAGGTCATCAAGAAGAAAGAGAATGTTCATAAGATGGCGGATGCTAATAAAGCTTTTGCACACTTCGCATGGTAAAAATAAAAAAAACGCCGAAAGGCGTTTTTTTATTTTTACCATGCGAGTAATAAGGTGTAAGTAATAAGTGATGAAGTTTTGCTAAAGCAAAACTTCATCTTGACGGAGGTCTTTCCTTGGGGAGCAAAGCGCTCGGAAAATAATTTTCGAAGCAATCCAGAATTTATTATTAAAAGAATTTTAAGATTATTTTTTTTATCTAATTATTTAATTATTCAATTAGTTTGACTTCTTTCATTTAGTTTTGTTATATTCAATCACGGAATAGGTGTCTTTGATCTTTCAAATTCAACTAAGGGGTGAAATAGTGAAAGAAGATATTAAACCAGGCAAGCTTGTCACGGTAAAAACTTCTAACAGAATGGGTATAATTTTGGCGAAAGAGAATATCCCGAATAACTTTCTGTTGGGATACACTGGTGAAGAAATTTTTACAGATAGTCTTTTCTTCATCTTGTTGTTGGGACAAAAATATGAAAACGAGGGATATATAATTAGACTTCTGAATGAAGATGAATTTAAAATTTATTCTTCTGACGACTTGCTGAATTCTGTTTGGCAAGCATTATCCAAATTTCAAATTTTTATAAATCATTTTGGGGGAAGGTGTTTTAATCAGTTTGGGATAATTCTTCATGATGATTTGCGCTGTCTTCGTAATTATCTTTCGGGAGGTGATTTTCATAGGTCCCCCAGAAACATCGTCTTGATGGAACTTTTTCGTGCGGGTATCCCGCTTGAATTGAATGAAGATAAAAAAGAGATAGTTGTTAAAAAAGATAATGGTTTTCAACATCCTTATGCTAAACACGATGACCCCTATGTCTCCTGCTCTGATGAGGGAGCGTAAGTTAATAAGAAGCGCAAATTTCCGAAGAAATTTGCGCTTCTTTTTGTTTATGTTAATTGTGCCAATTTACTTACATCTTACCCCTTAATCCTTAAACCTAGAAATTTTGCCTTGCAAAATTTCTTGACTTTGTTTGACGAGATGTGTATATTAATTGTGTAATTTGTACCTTTCAACAGAGCAATTTAAATTGCTCAAAACAAAAAATGCGCCGTGAAAACGACCGCAAAAGGAGGACTTGCTATGGCAACCCCGAAACAGATGAGAAAACTGATACAACTTTTCGAAGAAACCCCAACCGAGCAGATGCAAAGCATTCTCGGTTCTGGGTTCCTCACCGATTTGCGAGATGCAAATATCTCGCAGATTAAGCGCGATAAATTTCGAGAGGTTTGTGGCTTAACGCTTCGTCGTCCTTTTGACACTATTTTGTTCACGGTCGACGAGACCAAGACGGTAGAAGAGCTGGTGACGGAAGGAAAATATGATTGGAGTAATAGCAATGTTACTTCCAGTAATTTCCCTCAGCCCGCTAACCCGAAAACGAAAGAGCGAGTAATCGTCCTGTTCCATTTCGGAAAAGAGATGACTTCGGAACAGGTCATTGCCGAGATGGACAAAGCTGGATACCGTCCGGGGATTATCCATGAACTTCTTGCTCTGGGTATTGTCCAGCCAGATCTGCAGAGGGAATTCCCAATTATCGCCCTCGGTTCTGTCTGCCTGCTGGACGGTGACAGTGATGTGGCGGTTCTGCGCGAGGGTGCTGGTGGGCGTAGTCTGAGTCTGGTTTGGTTTGGCTATGTTTGGGGTGATGGGTGCCGTTTCCTCGGTGTCCGTAAATCCTAAGCTTTGTTTTCAATCTTATCAACCGATTTTTTCCTTGCGGAAAAAATCGGTTGTTTTTTGTTTAGGGAAATTTTGCTAGGAAAAATTTCTTGACTTTGTTTGACGAGATGTGTATATTAATTGTGTAATTTGTACCTTAACAGGACGGCAAAAAGTCGTTCAAATACGAAAACCTTATTTTTTAAGGGGGACCACGCTATGGAAAAATTCAGTTTGCAAGAACTGGAAGCACGGTCGGCTATTTGTGGGCATTATCCCGCATTGTTAGAAATAGCCAGAAGTTCAAAGAGTCCGACGACGGCCTATGAGCTGTCTATGGCTAAGTGTAATGGCAGAGAGGATCTCGCCAAAGCCTGCCGATATCTGTCCATGATCAAACGGGACTTCGGCGAAATGTTGTTTGATAATTTTGTCCAGGAGATTGAAGGAAAATCTCGCAAAGAAGGGGTACTTCTTAACTTAAAGCCTTTCGAGCAGACAATTCAGAGATTCCATTATCTTCTGGAGCTGGGTAATAGCCTCGGAAAGGAATTCAGTGAGAGGTTTTCTTTCTCGGAAATGGATGAACCTTATCTTCTCGTCGTCGAACAGCTTGTTGCCGGCATCGACGGACTTCAAGGTGACCATGCAAGGATTTTTCACGACAATATGGTGGCCAATTCACAGCCTTGTTACATTGATGAAGCACGACGATTTGCTACGGATGCGAGGAACCGTAAGTGTGTTGATCGCTATGGTCTTGAAAAGACCATGGTAGTTCTCGGAATGTTTATTTCGTTTGTCGCAGATTTGAATGGCATTCCACGTTCGGACCTGTGCTTGAGGGACCACATAAACCAGAATTATTGGAGTCGTCCCAAAAAAACAAACTAAAAACTGAATCCCCACAAACTTTCGCTTCGGCAAGGTTTGTGGGGATTTTTTGTTTAGAAATTAAAAACTCAAAAATTTAAAATTTAAGTCCCACAAAATCAATTATGAATTGCTTTTGCGGGACTTTTGGTATATTATAATGCCTATTAAAAAGTCATTAATGACTTTATTTTATTTTTCTGGATTGCTTCGTGATTTTTTTAGTGGAATTTTTAAAAACTTTGTTTTTAAAAATTCCACTAAAAAAACCACTCGCAAAGACGGAGATGTTTAATTTAAAATTTATCATTTAAAATTTACAATTTTATGCGCGATTACCCACTAGAAAAAGTTAGAAATATCGGAATTATTGCCCACATTGATGCGGGTAAAACAACTGTATCAGAAAGAGTTTTGTTTTATACAGGAGTGTCACACAAAATTGGTGAAGTACACGAAGGTGCTGCTGTGATGGACTGGATGGAACAAGAAAGAGAAAGAGGTATTACAATTACTTCTGCTGCTACTACATGTTTTTGGACTCCTACTTATGCAAAAACTGATGCTTCAAAAAAGCACAGATTTAATATTATTGATACACCAGGTCACGTGGACTTTACTGCCGAAGTAGAAAGATCTTTGAAAGTTCTTGACGGAGGAGTGGTTGTTTTTGACGGTGTTGCTGGAGTGGAATCTCAATCAGAAACAGTTTGGAGACAAGCTGACAAATACAAAGTACCAAGAGTTTGTTTCATCAACAAATTGGATAGAACAGGAGCATCTTTTGAAAGATCATACCAAAGTATTTTGAGGAGACTTACAAAAAAGGCTATTAGAATGCAATTGCCAATTGGCGAAGAGTCTAATCACCAAGGAGTGGTAGATCTTTTGACAATGAAAGCATATTACTTTGAGGGAGAAATGGGTACCGATGTGAGAGAAGACGAGATCCCTGAAAATATGAAAGCCGATGCAGAAAAATACAGAGGAGAATTGATTGAAAGAATTGTTGAAAACGACGAAGTATTGATGAACGAATATTTGGAAGGAAAAGAAATCTCATTGGATATTTTGAAAGCTACTTTGAGAAAGGGAGTTATTGCTTTGAACGTAATTCCTGTCTTCACAGGTTCTGCTTTGAAGAACAAAGGTGTACAAAAAGTTTTGGACGCCGTTGTAGATTATCTTCCGTCTCCTTTGGACATCCCCCCAATCAAGGGAATAGATCCTAAAACTGATGCAGAAATTGAAAGAAAAGCATCAGACGAAGAACCTTTTTCAGCATTGGCTTTCAAATTGCAAACAGACCCGTTCGTAGGACAACTTACATTCTTTCGTGTTTATTCTGGAACAGTAGAATCTGGTTCATATATTTACAATTCTACAACAGAAAAGAAAGAAAGACTGGGAAGAATCTTGAGAATGCATGCTAACGAGAGAGAAGAAGTGAAAAAAGTTTATGCTGGTGAAATTGCTGCCGCTGTTGGATTGAAGGAAACAAGAACATCAGATACTTTGTGTGACGAAAGCAAACCTATTATTTTGGAAAAAATTGAATTTATGAAACCGGTGGTTTCTGTAAGAATTGAACCAAAGACAAAAGCCGATCAAGAAAAAATGGGTATTGCTTTGAAAAAATTGTCAGACGAAGATCCTACTTTTGTTGTCAGTTCAGATGAAGAAACAATGGAAACAATTATCTCAGGAATGGGAGAGCTTCACCTAGAAATTTTGGTGGATAGAATGAAAAGAGAATTCGGAGTAGAAGCAAATATTGGAAAACCACAAGTAGCATATAGAGAAACTGTTACAAAACCATCTGATGCAGAAGTAAAATATGTAAAACAATCAGGAGGTAAAGGTCAGTATGGACACGTAAAGATCAAAATCAAACCAATGGATGTTTTGACAGAAGAAGAAATAAAAGGTCTTCCAAAAAATGTTAAGAGAGCCGAAGGTTTTGAATTCGTAAACAGTATTAAAGGAGGTGTTATTCCACAAGAATTTATTCCCGCTGTTGAAAAAGGTGTCAAAGAGGGTATGAGCAGAGGAGTAGTAGCTGGATTCAAGATGGTAGATGTTTCTACAGATTTGTATGACGGTACTTATCACGATGTGGACTCGTCAGAAATTGCCTTCAAGATCGCCGCTTCACAGGCTTTCCAAGAAGCAGCTAGAAAAGCTACACCTGTTTTGTTGGAACCGATAATGAAAGTAGAAGTAGTTACTCCAGAACAATTTATGGGAGATATTACTGGAAATCTAAGTTCAAAGAGAGGTCAAATTGAAAGTATGGATGACAGAGGAGAAGGAATGAAAGTTGTTAACGCAAAGGTTCCTTTGTCAGAAATGTTTGGATATACAACGGCTTTGAGATCTATGACAGAAGGTAGAGCATCATCAACAATGGAATTTAGCAACTACGCTATCGTTCCTCAAAATGTTGCAAAAGAAATTATTGACGCAAGAAAATAATTAAAATAAAAAATTAAAAATCCACGCAACTTGCGTGGATTTTTGTTTTTTAATAATTAGTAGCAAGTTTCCTAAAAACTATCGACTACTTACTACTTACTATCTCTGTGGATTGTTTTTATTTTTTTAATGGTAAAATTATTGGTAATGGATTTAAATATTTTTCAAAATTTTAATTTGGTTACATTTATTGATATGTCATTTCTTGTTGCCATATTTTTTTCTGTTATTTGGATTTTTTCTATTGTCTCTGGGTACGGGGGAGAGATCGGAAAATCTTTAAAGATGATTGGTTGGGGAGTAGTTTTGATGGGTATTTCATATTTTGTAGAAATTTGGTCTTTAACCTTGCCAGATCACCACGAAGCGTACTTGATTGTTTTCTTTCATCACCTATTATCAACCATTGGTTTCTTGATAATTGCCTTTGGTTTCAAAAAATTTATTAAAAAGTAGAGAGACTGTCTCTGCTCGTCCAATTTTTCACAAAAGACGATTTGACTATTATTACTATTTTGCTATTATAGTACGGTAACGCTAATGGCGTTCTTTTCGTATTTAATCACCAAGCGTTTATTGGTGTCACTTCTGGAGTTTTTTAGAAGTAACATAAACCTAGGTGTTAAAGTTATTATTAATTAATTTATAAAGCTGACAGCCGGAAGCTAATAGTTGATAGAATAAATTTTCTATAAGCTATAAGCTATAAGCTATAAGCTAATTAAATAAATATGGCAGAAGCATTTAACAGAGACAAACCACACGTAAATGTGGGAACAATTGGTCACGTTGACCACGGAAAGACAACTCTTACAGCAGCTATTTTGCATGTTCTTAATTTGGCTGGTAACAAAGTTAAATTGAGAGGAATTGACGAAATTGACAAGGCTCCTGAAGAAAAAGAAAGAGGTATTACCATTTCTCTTTCTCACAACGAGTACGAAACAGCAGCTCGTCACTATGCTCACATCGACGCTCCTGGACACGCCGACTACATCAAAAACATGATTACAGGTGCTGCTCAGATGGACGGTGCTATTCTTGTAGTTGCAGCTAACGACGGGGCAATGCCTCAAACAAGAGAACACATTCTTTTGGCTTACCAAGTAGGTGTTCCAAAAATCATCGTTTTCCTAAACAAGATTGATCTTGTTGATGATCAAGAGATGGTAGAACTTGTTCAAGAAGAAGTAAAAGAAATGTTGAGTCAATACGGATTCGACGGAGAAACTACTCCTTTCATCAAAGGTTCAGCTGTTAAGGCTCTTGAAGCAACATCAGCACAAGATGAATGGGCAAAACCAATTCTAGAATTGGCAAATCAATTAGACACATATATTCCAGTTCCTGAAAGAGATACAGCAAAACCATTCTTGATGCCTATTGAAGACATCTTCTCAATTGAAGGTAGAGGAACAGTAGTTACAGGTAAAATTGAAAGAGGTGTTGTGAAGGTTGGAGAAGAAGTTGAAATAGTTGGTATCAAAGACACTGTTAAAACAACAGTTACAGGTATCGAAATGTTCAACAAATCTTTGTCAGAAGGACAGGCAGGAGACAACGCAGGTATCTTGTTGAGAGGTGTTAAGAAAGAAGATATCCACAGAGGACAAGTTCTTGTTAAGACAGGATCTGTTACTCCTCATACAGAATTTGAAGCAGAAGTTTTGATTCTAAAGAAAGAGGAAGGTGGAAGACACACTCCATTCTTCTCAGGTTACAAACCTCAGTTCTACATCAGAACAACTGACGTTACAGGAGAAGTTACTTTGGCTGACGGTGTAGAAATGGTTATGCCAGGAGATACAGCAACATTCAAAGTTAAATTGCATTCTCCAATTGCTCTTGAAGATCAACAAAAGTTTGCCATCCGTGAGGGAGGTAGAACAGTTGGAGCGGGAGTTGTTACAAAAATTGTAGCTTAAGAATCTAAAAAATTTGACGCATTCCTTCGTTGACTTCAGAAAAATTTCTTTCACCGTATGTCAAATACGGCTCAAGAAATTTTTCCTCGTCGCCTCGGACTGCATTCAAATTATTTAGATTTAATCAATCTCACTTAGTATCGCTTTGCAAAAAGCGATACAATAGTGAGATTGATTAGAAGAGTATTTAGTCTGTAGTCTTCTAAAAACTAACGACTAAAAACTAAGAACTAAAATTATTATGTCAACAAAAGAAAGTACAAAAAAAATAAAAAAGACAGAAGAAATCCAAAAGCTTAGGATTAGAGTCTTTGCATACGAGTACAAAATTCTTGATACATCAATCAAGCAGATAATAGATACTGCTTTGAGACATGACGCAAAAATCAATGGACCTATTCCGCTTCCTACAGAAATTAAGAAGTACACAGTGAATAGATCTACTTTCGTTCACAAGGACGCAAGAGAACAATTTGAGATGAGAGTTCACAGAAGATTGATTGATATTATCAATCCTTCTGCAAAGATTATCGAATCTCTTACAAACTTGAGTTTGCCATCAGGAGTAAGTATCGATGTAAAGATTGTTTAAATTTAAAGCTCGCTAGGATACTTTTATTACAAAGAGTTTCTTAGTGAGCTTTAAATTTGCGATTTAAACTATAAAAACTTGCTTTTAACTGATTTTTGTGTAAAATTTCAAGAGTTTATATACAACACGACAGCCTTATTTAATTTATTTTTATGAAATTTATACTTGGGACAAAAGAAAAAATGACACAAACCTTTGATAAAGAAGGTGTTGTTTATCCTGTAACAGTTATCAACGCAGGTCCGATTGTTGTAACTCAGATAAAAGATTTGGACAAAGATGGATACGAGGCTATTCAAATCGGTTATGGCGAAAGACATTCAAAGAACATAAACAAGCCATTGAAAGGACATCTAAAAGATTTGGGTAATTTTAAATATATAAAAGAGTTTGAGAAATTTGGAGATTTAAAACTAGGAGACAAAATTGATGTTTCTTCTTTTGCAGAAGGTGACTCAATAACTATTTCTTCAATAAGTAAAGGTAAAGGATTTCAAGGCGTTGTTAAGAGACACGGTTTCAAAGGAGGTCCAAGAACACACGGACAAAAACACAGTGAAAGAAAACCTGGTTCAATCGGAGCCGGAGGAATCCAAAGAGTATTCAAGGGTTTGAGAATGGCAGGAAGAATGGGTTCTGACAGAATAACAGTAAAGAATTTGAAAGTAGTACAAGTTGATAAGAAAAATAATATATTGTTGGTAAGGGGTGCCGTTCCGGGAAGAAAGGGAACATTAGTAGAGATAGTTGCAAAATAATTCTAAAAACTAAGAACTAAAACTATAAAATTATGGAAGCTAAAATTTATAATCAAAAAGGAAAAGAATCAGGAAAGGTAAATTTGCCGGAAACTGTTTTTGGTTTGCCTTGGAATAACGATCTTGTTCACCAAGTTATGGTTTCTATGATGTCTAATGCTAGAAATCCTATTGCTAATACAAAAGGTAGAGGAGAAGTTAGTGGAGGTGGTAAAAAACCATGGAGACAAAAAGGAACAGGTAGAGCAAGACACGGATCAACTCGTTCCCCGATCTGGATCGGCGGAGGTGTTTCTTTTGGACCAACAAACGATATAAATTACAACAGAAAAATAAACAAGAAGATGAGTGTAAAAGCGTTGTTTACAGTATTGTCTCAAAAGATGAAAGATGGAGAAATTCTTTTTGTGGATAATTTTGAAATAAAGGAACCAAAAACAAAAGATGCAAAAGATATTTTTGCAAATCTTGGAAAAGTAGATGGTTTTGATAAAATGGTTTCAAAAAGAAAAAACTCAACATACATCGCTTTGGGAGAAAAACATGAAAATGCACAAAAGAGTTTTGCTAACTTTGGAAATATAGAAGTAGGAGAAATGAGAAATCTAAATATTATGAATTTGTTAAAATACAAATATTTGGTGATTTCAGATCCTGAAAAATCAGTGGAATTTTTGACAAGTAAAATTTCAAATAAATAATTATGAAGACAGGAGAAACAAAAAATAATATTGAAAATCTTGATGCTGTTATTTTGAGACCAAGAATCACAGAAAAAGCTTCAGACAAAACAGGAGAAAATGTTTACATTTTTGAGGTTTCTCCGAGAGCTTCAAAAACTCAAGTAAGAGAAGCTGTCAAAAGTATTTACAAAGTTGATGCCTTGAAAATCAATATTTGTAAAATTCAATCAAAAAAGGTTTTTTCAAGAGGAAGAAAAGGAGTAAAATCAGGAGGGAAAAAAGCAATCGTGTATTTGAAAAAAGAAGACAAGATAGAAGTTATATAGGATGAAGCTTATATCTGATAGCTCCTAAATTTTTTTTGAAGATTTTTGCTATCAGCTATCAGCTATGGGCTATAAGCTCAAATTACAAATTAAGGTTACGGTAGCCGATAATTACCGTTGGCAAATTGCCTAAAATAAAATCATGAAGATAAACAAACCAACAACAGCATCACAAAGACATACGGTCGGTATCAATTACCGAGATTTTTTGACTTCATCAAAACCTCACAAGTCTTTGACTAAAGGAGGAAAAAGAGGAGTAGGAAGAAATGCAGATGGCAGAATTACTACTAGACACAAAGGTGGAGGACACAAGAGAAAATACAGAGATATTGATTTTAAATATGAAAAATTTAACATCCCTGCAAAGATTGAAACTATTGAATATGACCCATATAGATCAGGATTTATCGCTCTTGTATGTTATAAAGACGGAGAAAGAAGATATGTTCTTGCTCCAAAATCTATGAAAGTAGGAGATGAAATGGTTGTTTCAGAAAATGCAGAATTAAAAATAGGAAATAGAACTCTATTAAAAAATATTCCAGTTGGTACTTTTGTTTACAACGTAGAAATAAAACCACAAAGTGGAGCAAAGATTGCAAGATCAGCTGGAAACTTTGTAGAAATTATTGCTCATGATTCTGGATATGTTCACTTGAAGATGCCTTCAACCGAAGTAAGAAAAGTTTTGGATACAGCTTGGGGCTCAATCGGATCTGTTTCAAATGATGAACACAAATTGGTAAATTATGGAAAAGCAGGAAGATCAAGATGGAAAGGAATCAGACCAACGGTAAGAGGTAGCGCCATGAACCCTGTTGATCACCCATACGGAGGAGGTGAAGGTAGATCAGGCCGTGGTACAAGAAGAGCAAAAACTAAATGGGGTAAACCATCAGGAATTGGTCAAAAAACAAGAACTCCAAAGAAGTACTCAAATCAGTTTGTGGTGCGACGTCGAAAAGTTGGAAAAAGAAAATAAATCTAAATTTGGCGAAATTCTTTGTCGCCCACGAAAAAAATCCCCATCACCGTATGTCCAATACGCCTCGGGGATTTTTTTCTTGGCTCCTCGAATTTCATCCAAATTTAGATTTATTTAAAATAATTTAAATTTGGATGAAATTTTTCGTCTGCCTGCTAGGTAGGTAGGTCGCCTACGAAAAAAACTTCTATTATCGTCTTTGCGAACGAAGTAAACTTCGGATTTTTTAGGCAAAAAATTCGGAGCAATAAATCCACATTTCGTAATTTAAAGTAATTAAAAAACTCCCGCCTAGGCGGGAGTTTTTGTTACATAAAAAAATTCGGATGTACTTTTAAATTTACTAAACCATGTGCTATGAAAAACAACAACATAGCAAAGACTACAAAAAATGAAACCAAAAAACAATTACCTGATATTAGCATTTCTATGGGATATCTTTTGCGATGATATTTACTCATCTCCCTGATCCTTGTTTCTTCTCTTGCAAAAAATTCTAAATAAACAATAGAATTTACCATCACAAAAACAAAAAACCAAAAAATTTGAAACATACAGATAATCCTCCTTGTGTTTACTATGATTGTTTAAAACTCTGGATTGATATTAAACAATATCTTTATTTAAATCAAGCATGAATTGTTTCAAATAAATTTGTTCGGAATGTCTATGTTGCCCCAAAGTATTTTTTGTAATAATATTAAATATAGAGTTGAAATTATGTTAAAACATAAGGAGAAAAAGATGGTGAAGAAGAAAAAGATTAAGCCCGTTACAATAAGGTTTAATTATTGCCGGTGTGGCCGTCCAATAGAGTTATGGCAAACTAATTGTGGTTTAGGATGTCCTTGCCTGACAAGATTAAGCCCTTGTCACAAAAAAAATAAAATTTAAGATCTTGCTGAAGAATCAAAAACAAGAAGGATTTTTTAACAGAAAGACGAGCCACGGCTCGTCTTTATTTTTTTCTTGCTTTTTTGAATAACGGGTGTTTTAATGGGTTCAGATATTTTTTTTATTAATCTTTGTTATAAGGAGGAATTCTAGTGGACCTTAACGGACTGTTTGCTTTCCAAAATAGAGGGCTTAGCGTTAACCCAGACGGCAATTATTGTGGACATAATTTACTTCGTGAGGTTTATCAATATCGCCAACAAATGCTTTGGGAACATCTTTATTCTTTGCCGGAAAGTGATATCAGAGACACGACAGAAAAACTTTTGCTTGAAGCTTTTAACAGAAGATATTTTGAAGCCCATGCAGATTTGGCCCACGAATTTCTTCGCGGGAAAATAGTTTCTGTTTCGGGAGGAATCGTCAAGGGTGAGCCTGATCCTAACAAGATGTATGTTTATTGGGCTGGTGTACCCGACTGGTCTGATATAAAAGAAAACCCGGGCACAATCCTTGTTTTGTCCTACGGTGATGATTGCATTGCTCGGATTTTGATTAATGCCGAAACAAAGATAAAAATTATCGGGACAATAAATTAATATTAATAGAGGGGTTAAAAGAACGGTCTAGGCCGTTCTTTTTTATTTTGATGTGTTATTATATTTACAATGAATAATGAGGAACATTTTGAAATATCTTTGCACACATCTATTATTGCGATAGTTGTTATTGGTGTTGTTGTTGGTGCTTCTTATTTTTACAATTATACAGGGTATAAAGATATTGCTTTAGAAAATCAAGATCTACAGAAACAACTGTTTGACCATCAAACTGAATTAGAAAATATAAGAAAGGAAATAAATCTTTTGCGTTTTGAAAGCACGGGAAAAGTTGATGAATTGAATCAAAAATTAAGTCAGGAAAAAGTAATCAGAGAATCAATAGAAACCCAAATGGACAAACAGTCTCTTGCTTCTCAGAAAAAAATATCCAGCCTTGAAAATAGATTGTCTCTGACTAGCTTATCAAGTGATCTGTCTTCTGTTATAAAAAACTGGGAAAAATTGATTGTTCTCATTGACTGTGATTTTTCTTTGGCGAACTCTTATCTAAGTTACAGCACAAGTGGTTCGGGAACTGCTTTGGCTTTTCCAAATTCTCCGATAAAGATTGTTACGAACAAACATGTTTTGGTTGCGCCGTACTTATATAGTATGAATGGATGCGTTGTAAAGGTGCAGGGAAGTACAAAAGAATTTTTCGTATCTCCTGAAGGGGCAGAGGTATCAGCAAATAATTATGATTGGGGAATATTAGAAATCACAGATCCTGATGAAAACCTGACAAAGATTACAGAAGTTTTTCCAAATATTTGCGAACAAAAACCATCTCTCGGAGACAGTGTAATCGTCTTGGGATATCCTGATATCGGATCAAAGACCACAATTACAGCCACAGAAGGAATCGTTTCTGGTTTTGACGGAGACTACTTTATAACTTCCGCAAAGGTAGAACAAGGCAACTCCGGAGGAGCAGCGATTCTATCTAAGAAAAATTGTTTATTAGGAATTCCTACTTATGCTTCTTTGGGTGAAGTAGAATCTCTTGCTCGTATATTGGATATTTGGACGGTTCTAACAAAAAATTAATTCTTTGTACTAGTAGTAAGGTATAAGTAATAAGGTTTTACTTTATGTCTTACTACTTGCTACTTATTACTTAATACTAAGCGGAGCGTTCCGCGAAGCGCCTATGCCCGAATTACCCGAAGTACAAACAATCGTAAATGATTTAAATAGAAAAATTGTTGGCGAGAAAATTGCCGATTTTGAAAGTATCTGGAAAAAAAATGTTCGACCTAGTTTTATAAAATTTAAAAAAGAAATTGTGGGTGCAAAAGTAATCGGAGTGAGGAGAATAGGGAAACAGATAATTATAGACTTGGATAACAGTAATTCTGTTTTGATTCATTTAAAAATGTCTGGTCACCTTTTGTTTAAACAAAAAAAGACTGGGTCCGACCCAGTCCAAAAAAAGTATTTTGAGGAAAGAGTAAACCAATATATAAGGCATAAGTTTGTTTTTGAAAGCGGAGATATTTTAGATTTTTCAGATTTACGAAAATTTGGCTGGTTGGGTGTAGTAAAAACAGAGGATGTCGAAAATACAAAAGAAATTCAAAAATTAGGCATAGACGCTCTGGGTTCTTCTTTTACTTTAAAAAAATTTAAAGAAATTTTAAATAAAAAACAAAAAAGCACAATAGGTGTTTTGCTTTTGGATCAAAGCCTGATTGCGGGAGTTGGAAATATTTATAGAAGTGAAATTTTGTTTTCAGCTGGGGTAAATCCAAAAAGAAAAGTTTCTAGTTTGAAAAACAGTGAGATTGAAAGAATTTTTGATTCAATAAAAAATATTTTAAAAAAAGCGGTAAAAATGCGAGGGACATCCGATTCGGATTATAGGGACACCGAGGGAAAGTCTGGAAAATTTCAAAATGAATTGAGGGTTTACCGTAGAGAAGGGAAACTTTGCAAGCTTTGTGATACTAAAATAATTAGAGAAAAAATAGGGCAGAGAAGTATTTTTTATTGTCCTGTTTGTCAGAAATAAGATGATATAATAATATAATTATTATCGTGAAAATATTGAATTTAATTAAAAATATAACCGAGAGCCACTATATCGTTATAGGGCTCGCTTTTTTTGTTGGTATTTTTTATTCGCAAAATATATTATGGGCATCTTCTTATACAACACTGATCTTGGCAATAATATTTTTCCTCAGTGCTTTAAAAATTGATTTGAAAAAAGTTTTGAGACAACTAGAAGACAAGACTGCTTTGTTTATTATAACTTTTTTTATTCTTCTGGTTCTTCCTGTTGTCGTTTATTATATTGCCAATTTATTTTTTCCATCGTTTGCTGTCGCTTTCTTGCTTTTATCGGCTATGCCTGCTGGGATGGTTACTCCTTTGCTAACCGAGATTTCAGGAGGAAGGCAAAGTCTTGCTTTGGTTTTGGCCGTTGCAACATCTCTCCTAGCACCCCTAACAGTTCCTTTTATTGTAGAATTTTTGGTAGGGACATCTGTAGAGGTTGATGTTTTTGGAATGTTCAAGTTGTTGGCAATTGTTATTTATATCCCGTTTTTCGTAGCACAGTTTTTTAAGAGATTTTGGCAGAAAACAATCGACAAAATTTCTCCAATATTTAAATCCGTCTCCACAATTCTTTTAGGAACCTTAATAATGATCATTGTCGCAAAGCAATCAAATATTTTAATTGAAAATTTTAATTTGTTTGTTGTGGGAGTGCTCTTTCTTTTTTTCTTCTCTCTACACATAATCGGATATTTTTTGATTCCTTGGAGAGACAAGAGAGATAGGATAACAATTTCTGTTTGTATTACCTATATGAATTTTACACTGGCAATAGAGTTGGCAAACAAATTCTTTTCTGATCCAAACATAATTTTGCCGATAGTTTTGGCTATTATTCCATGGTCTTTCATGTTTATTCCGTTTAAGTCATATGTTAAAAAATAAAACCTCGGATAGTCCGAGGTTTTGTTTTTTTTGATATTTTAATTTTCGCAAATTTTTTGCCAAGATTGTTCAGAAATATTCATTATATCTTTACATTCTTGTGTCACATAATTTGGTGCTACAACAGGACAAGAGAACATTGTGTTGTCATTGGCGTTTATATAAGTCGTTCCCGCTCCGAGGAGACTTCCTACAACTTTGATTGTGCTTGTTGATACATAAACACTAGCAGTATTTTCTTTGTCACAGTATGTTTGAGCTTTTTGACGAAGCGCGTCTGAAATATTTTCAGGAGTTGTCGTTCCAATTTTTTCTGATTGTTCAGAATTTTCATTGATAATGATTTCTTCTGATTTATTCTTGTTGTTGTAATACACAGCAGAAAGCCAAATTATTAGAACCACAACTATAAAAATAATTAATTTTTTAATCATATTTTTTTAGAATTAGTTTTTAATATTGTCTGGTTATATTATTACATAATATAATTTTTCTTGGAAACTGTTCAAGATTGTTAATAAAAGTGTTAGAATTAGATTATAAATAAACATATAATTTATGCAAAAATACGAAGAAAAAAAATTTAATTTACCAAAGATGGAAGGTATTTCTGAAAAGCAAATAGAAGAACATTTAAAGCTTTATTCGGGCTATGTTAAACACACAAATTTGATCAGAGAAAAGATCGCAGAATTGTCCGAGGACAAAGACAGCAATGCTTATTTGATTTCTGAATTGAGAAGAAGATTTAATTTTGAATTCAACGGAATGAGAATGCATGAATATTATTTTGAGCAGTTCGAAGGCGGTGCAAAAGATTTAAATGAAGAAAGTAATTTGGCAAAAGTTTTGGCAGAAAAATATGGAAGTTTGGAAAAATCAATTGAACATTTTGCAGAGGTTGGAAAAAGTAGGGGAATTGGTTGGGCTGTGTTGGTATATGACACACAAGCAAAAACTCCTCATATTGTTTGGGTGGGAGACCATGAATTGGGTCAATTGGGAGGACTTCCGATAATCGCGGTGATGGATATGTGGGAACATGCATTTATGGTGGATTATGTGCCAAGTGAAAAAGGAAAATATATTGATGCGTTTTTAAAAAATATAAACAGTGAGGTTTTGGAAAAGAGATATAATGATTTAGGAGTAAGGAGTAAGGAGTAAGGAGTAAGGAGTAAGGAGTAAGGAGTAAGAAAAAACGTGTTTTTCTAAAAACTAAAGACTATCAACTAAAAACTGAAAAAATATGGATCAAGAACTAAAAAATAAAATAGAAGAATTAGAGAAAAAAATAGAAGCTGTTTATCACTCGGTTGAAAAAATAAGAAAATATTTTCTTTTGATTTTTTGGGTTACTTTGATTACATTTGTTTTGCCGTTGATTGCGCTGGCCTTTATTATCCCTATGTTTATGAGTTCCTATATGGGGTCATTTGAAGGACTTATATAATTTGAGCTTATAGCTAATAGAGCCGATAGCAAAAATCCACAGGAGATCGGACTCCTGTGGATTTTTGTTTTTTCTGTTCGTACTTTATGAACTTTATAACTTTACAAACCTGCCTCTTTTCTGAAAGAAAAGCAACGACACGGCAGGCAGGCTTTATAAACTTGATCTGTTTGACTTTTTGTCTGTTTTTTGGATAAATGAACAGAGGTGCGAGAGGTATTTGGCTTTATCGTTTAAGATATATTAAATGTATCTTAAACGATAAAGCGAGGTCGTCTTGCTTTATCCTGTCGGGCGACTGACGGGACGACTCTCACAGGTCGTTATAAGAGTCCTTTGAATCGGAGATTGTATCATGAAAAAAGAAGCTTTGGATTTATTGGAAAGGTCGTTTCTGTTTCCGTCTGAAGAAAATGACAGATACTCGGTTGGGTTGAAAATTCACAGGATGGGATTCCCATTTATTTCAAGACAGATTTTTTTTGAACATATTAATTCAGATAAACTTCAAAATTTTGAGCGGTATATTTATTATTTTATTCTCAAGTATATAAAAACTTGGGTTTCAAAAAATTCTGATACCATAGAGAGAAAGAACGAAGACATTTTTCAATATCTTTTTGATTTTCGTAAAGATTTTAATCATGAGGATGTTTTTTCTAAAATTTGTGAAGGAGACGATAAGGTCGGGGTTGAAGTCAAAATTAACAATTCAAACATTTCAATTAAAAGATTTGGAAATTGTTTGGGATTTAAGATTGGGCACGGTAATGATGTTCACGAAACCGGATTTCTCGCGTTGGAAGAAATGACCAACGAGAGAGATAGTCTCATAAAACCTTTTATCCATAGAATTGAGTGTTCAATCCCTTTGCCTAAAGAACATGCGGAGGAAAATTCCAGCAACATTTCTTTCATCAAGATTCATAAGATGCTTCGCGAAGCCTTGCCTTATGTTGATTGGGCATCGATTGATTCTTGGATACACGAGATAATTTTACAATACAAAGAAGTTTCTTGGAACTACCCTACTCCCGAAGACGGCGTTTTTGTCGGGATGTGTGCCAACATTCCCATTAAAGCGATGCTGGTGCATACCGGGTGTTATGATTTTCAAAAAACCAAGCCGTGGAGAAATGGCAATGTTAGTTTGGTTCACGAGACTTCCTTAACCTATAATTTTTGTGAGGCTGACGACTTGCGTCTTGTATTGATGGCTCATTGCGGTAATCGTCGTTACGCATCGTTTACTAAACATGATATAAGACTTGATACAGAGGATGTTCAACGGAGACTTTTGCTGGTTGGGGCGATGCTTTACACCCAACTTTGCACGATGTTTTCTGTCTATAATGCGACGCACGATCAAGTGTTAGCGTAATTTCACTCACCCTGTTCCACGAAGGAACAGGGTGTTTTTTTGTTCCGTTTAGTTCGTACTTTACAAACTTTATAAACTTTATGGACTTTATAGACTCCGTTTGTTTGACAAAAATTTTAGTTTGTATATACTAGTAACCGTGCTAAATAGAGTAGCTAAAACTAATTTAAAAAAGCGGGTGATGTAGGCGTCTTTTTAGATGTTGCCTCAAGACACACACCGCTTTAAAAGGCGGTTTTTTAGTTAAATTCTAAAATTAGCAAATTTCTTCGTCAACTTCGGAAAAAATATTTTCACCGTATTCAAAATACGGCTCAAACATTTTTCCCTCGTTTCCTCGAACTTTATCTAATTTTAGAATTTAACGATTTATTATTGTTTCAGCGAAGTTTTGGATTTATCCAAAACTTCGCCGAGACTGTAAGATTAAATGGCTGAATGAAATGTTCGTTGAAAAATGAATAACAAGTGATTTGTCTTATACCAGAGACAAATCAATTAATGGGTCTTTAAGTTTTAAATTTTTTAAAATTTATAGATCTGTAGGTAAAAATTGTATTAAAATAAGAATTGCGTTTTTTGAATTTCCTAATAAGAAATTCATAAGGGCGTATGGTGGATGCCTTGACTCTAAAAGGCGATGAAGGACGTGGCATGTCTGCGATAAGCTTCGGGTAGGTGACTAGCAACCTGTGATCCGGAGATTTCCGAATGGGGGAACCCAATCTGTTGAACACAGATTACCTTGTATCTGTAAAGGATACTCGGAGTGCACCTGGGGAAGTGAAACATCTCAGTACCCAGAGGAAAAGAAAACAATGTCTATTTATTTAGATAATATTTCGTAAGTAGCGGCGAGCGAAAGCGAAAGAGCCCAAACCAGCACATCACATGGCATGTGATGTGAGTATAAAGTTTATAAAGTTTATAAAGTCAAAAGTTTTTAACTTGCGACTTTTAACTTTTTACTTTTAACTCGCACATCATATTTCATGTGATGTGCTGGGGTTGTAGGACAACAGTGTCATTCTTGTAATGAAAAAAGTCAAAAAATATTTTGTTAGTTGAATCTGCTGGGAAGCAGGACCCTAGAGGGTAATAGTCCCGTAAACGAAAACAATCTATCTTTTTTATTGTTGTTCCTGAGTACCTCAAGACACGAATGGCTTGGGGGAATCTGCCGGAACTAACCGGTAAGGCTAAATACTTTTAGAGATCGATAGTGAACAAGTACCGTGAGGGAAAGGTGAAAAGAACCCCGGAGAGGGGAGTGAAATAGACCTGAAACCATATGCCTACAAGGAGTGGGAGCCGTCGTATCTTACTGCGTAAGAACGACGGAATTATAAATGATAAATTTTTAATTTCGTCGCATCTTGCATAGCAAGATGCGACGGTGACCGCGTGCCTATTGAAGAATGAGCCAACGAGTCTAAATATGCAGCTGCCTAATTGCGTTAGCAAGGAGGCACAGCGAAAGCGAGTGTGAATAGCGCGAAAAAATTAAGTTGTATGTTTAGGACCCGAAGCCAAGTGAGCTTGCCATGAGCAGGGTGAATTTCGTCGAAAGACGGAAGGAGGCCCGAACCGGTTAGTCGTTCAACTCTATCGGATGACTTGTGGCAAGTAGTGAAAAGCTAATCGAACTTGGTAATAGCTGGTTCTCTCCGAAATAGCTTTAGGGTTAGCGTCTAGATTACCTACTGGGGGTAGAGCACTGGAAGGATTGAATAGGGGGAAACTTCGTCAATCCTATCAAACTCCGAATACCAGTAGTCAATTTCTAGGCAGTTAGACTGTGGGGGCTAAGCTCCATTGGTCAAAAGGGAAACAGCCCAGACCTACATCTAAGGTCCCAAAATTCATACTAAGTGCACTTAAGGAGGTGAAATTTCTCAGACAATGAGGAGGTTGGCTTAGAAGCAGCCATCCTTTAAAGATAGCGTAACAGCTCACTCATCAAGAGATATTGCGCCGCAAATAATCGGGGCTAAGTATGGTACCGAAGGTTAGGATGTCACATTTTTAATGTGGCGTGGTAGGAGAGCATTCTGTTCTGCAATGAAGCCAAAGGCGTAAGCCATGGTGGAGCGTACAGAAGCGAGAATGTTGGCACAAGTAACCGCAATGCAGGTGAGATCCCTGCACGCCGAAAGACTAAGGTTTCCTTCGCAATGGTGATCAGCGAAGGGTTAGTCGGGCCTAAGGAGATGGTGAAAACCGGATCTGATGGACATACGGTTAATATTCCGTAACTTCTTTATATTTCGATGGAGTGACGGAGGACACAAGTAAGAGCACATTATTGGATTTGTGTATTTTATTTTAAGAATTGTTTCTTAGGAAAATCCGGGAAACTGACTTTAATGTCGAATTTCGTAAATAGATTAAATTTCTTCCCTCGGGTTGGAAAATTCTTACGAAGAGCCTTCCAAGAAAAGCTTCTAAGGTTAAGTATAAAGAACCCGTACCGTAAACCGACACAGGTAGTCAGGTCGAGAAGACCAAGGCGAACGAGTGATAATTCCCCAAGGAACTCGGCAAAATAGCAGCCGTAACTTCGGAATAAGGCTTGCCCTTCTGTAAAAGGAGGGGCCGCAGCGAAAGTAACCCTGCCGACTGTTTATCAAAAACACAGCTCCCTGCGAACTCGCAAGAGGATGTATAGGGGGTGACGCCTGACCAATGCCAGAAGGTTAAATATTGGTGGTACGTTCCTCACTGCGTTTGGAACGCAAGTAAGCAGTAGTAAGGTGTAAGTAGTAAGAAACGAAAAATTTGCTTTGCAAATTTTTACTTATTACTTAATCCTTATTACTTAATACTTGCTCCGAGCGAAGCGAGGAGCGTGCTGTCTGATATAAGCCCTGGTGAATGTCGGCCGTAACTATAACGGTCCTAAGGTCGTATCTCTTAATTTTTAGGGGGTACGATGACTGGGACTGTTATGTTTACACGATAAACAAGATAGATAGTTTGTGCATTAATAATTTAAGGAATTAAAGTTGCCTATTTATCATTTAATTATGATGAATGTCAAAAAAATCTAGCTATATGCTGGAAAATCCGAGAATCTGAAGGTACTCGCTACATTTTTTGTAGCAGTAAAAATCCGATCAGTGCGGACAATCAGCAGGAAAGATTAAAAATTGAATCTCAGTTTTTAAAATCCTCAGAGACTAAACGCTAGACTAAGTAAATACTTAGAAAGTATAGTCCGAACTACATAGCGATATGTAGAGACAGAAAAAGCTGTCCACTTTGATTTTTCAAAGGAGTAACAAATTTGAGCGAAATTCCTTGTCTAGTAATTGTAGACGTGCACGAATGGCGTAACGAGTGGGGTACTGTCTCGGGGAACAGCTCGGTGAAAATACAATACCGGTGAAGATGCCGGTTACCTGCAGCTAGACGAAAAGACCCCAGGAGCTTTACTATAGCTTGGTATTGGGTGTATGTTTTTGATGCGTAGCATAGGTGGGAGACTTTGAAGGGCAGTTTTTGGATTGTCTGGAGTCAACAGTGAAATACCACTCTTTAAAAATGTACATTCTAATCTCGACGGAAAAAACGGCGGGAGACAGTATCTGGCAGGTAGTTTTAGTGGGGCGCTATCCTCCTAAAAAGTAACGGAGGAGCCTATTAAGGTCAGCTAAGCGCGAATGGAAACCGTGCTGATAGTGTAATGGCACAAGCTGGCTTGATTGTGAGGCGTGCATGCCGAACAAGTGCGAAAGCAGAGCATAGTGAACCGACACCTCGCATTAGACGCGGGTGAAGATTAACGGATAAAAGCTACCCTGGGGATAACAGGCTGGTATCGCCTAAGAGTTCATATCGACGGCGATGTTCGGCACCTCGATGTCGGCTCAACTTATCCTGGGGCTGGAGAAGGTCCCAAGGGTTTGGCTGTTCGCCAATTAAAAAGTTACGCGAGCTGGGTTCAGACCGTCGAGAAGCGAAGCTTCTCGACAAATAACAAGTAAAAAGTCTTGTTTCGCGATTCGACAGTCTGAATCAAAACAAAACATAGAGTTTTTTCGTCTATGAAAAAGAAAAGAAACCAACCACACGGCGGTCCGTGAAAAGTAATTTTCACGAGAAAAAGTCAACTTATATCGGTAGAATCCTATCATTTTTTTGAGGACAATACCGAGGGAAAACTGAGTTAAAAGTTGAAAGTTCATAAAGTTTATAAAGTATTAAAAATCGCACGACGATTTTCAAAAAACTTTTAACTTTAGAAACTTTAAAAACTTTATAAACTCTTTTGCCCGTAGAGACTAAATGTTGACCTCTGATTTTTTAAAAAATCAGACGAAGTTATAGTCCGATCCCGTTAGTAATAACGGTGTTGAAAACTATTAGTCACAAGCTAAGAGTTATCAGCTACATATTGCGTGAGACAGGTTGGTCTCCTATCTGCTGCAGGCGTTGATTCTTGAGAAGATTTGCTCCTAGTACGAGAGGACCGGAGTGAACTAACCTCTGGTGTACCAGCTGTTCCGCCAGGAGCACCGCTGGGTAGCTATGTTGGGAATGGATAACCTCTGAAAGCATCTAAGAGGGAAGCCAACTTCAAGATTAGGAATCGTTTAAGATCCCTGAGAGATGATCAGGTGATAGGCTCTAGGTGTAAGCACAGTAATGTGTTCAGCCGAGGAGTACTAATGCATCGAGACATTTCTTATTAGGAATTTCAAAGGACACGATTCTTATTTTAAAAACAATTTCTTGTTATTCATATATAGTGGGCAAGGGTAGCTCAGTCAGGACAGAGCTCATAACCTAAGTAGGCTATGTTGTCGCTGGTTCAAATCCAGCCCCTTGCTCCAAATTTGAAACGGGGTTTTTGATTACAAAAAAATTCTTTTTGTTACCAAGTACATCTCCAAAGGGTGAGCTTGGCTTATTTCTCCAAAAAGAGAGAAAAGACAGGACAAACTGAATTTAATCAAATTCCCCGACCATTTTTGAGAAGACTATACTGACGACCTCGGTCGTAACTATCAAACGCGAGTTTGTATATACAGTATTGGTATAGTCTTCTCAATTTTTAGATTTTTAGTATATAAAAAATGTATATTTAATGTTGGTGCTTCGTCGGAAGGGCTTTCATTTTACAAAATATTTAGTTTGTTTAGGTTAAATATTTTGTAAAATGAAAGCAATATGACACCCGTTCCTGTTTCTTAAAAATCAACATTAAATTTTAAAAATAAAATAAGACACATTGTGTTGGTGCTTCGTCGGAAGGGGTACACCCGTTCTCATTCCGCACACGGCAGTTAAGCCTTCTAGAACCGATGATACTCTTTTATGGGGAAAGTAGGTAAGCGCCAACACAATGTGTCTTATTTTATTTTTAATAAAGATGATTTTTAAGTTCCGCACACGGCAGTTAAGCCCTGCCTCTTTTCTGAAAGAAAAGCAACGACACGGCAGGCAGAAATCCACGGTGTCGTCCGTCGTTCTGGATCGCTTCGCAAGCTCGCGAAGACGAATTTTCTTTCAGAAAATTCGTTGACGAAGTTGGGCAAAGCCCAACTTCGTCTTTGCGAGCGAAGCGAAGCAATCCACGGCGTCATCCGTCTTTGCGAGGGATTTACTCGAAGCCCTGCCTCTTTTCTGAAAGAAAAGCAACGACACGGCAGGCAGGCTTCTAGAACCGATTCTCTATTGCTTTGAATTTTTCCTCAAAAAATTCAAAGTCTTTTATGGGGAAAGTAGGTAAGCGCCAACACAGAGTGTTTTAATTTTAGACAAAAACGTCACTTACAAAAGTGATGTTTTTTTGTTATCATTTAACCATCTTTATAATTTTTAATTTTAAATTTTTACTATGTCTTGGGCATCAAAAAGAAGAACAATATATTTTTCATTTTTTTTATCGCTATTTTTGTTAATAGCATCTTCTTTCTATTATATTTTTATTTATAAAGCTCCAACTTGTACAGACGGAATCCAAAATCAGGATGAACAAGACATAGACTGTGGTGGTGTATGTCCAAAAATTTGTGAATTTCAGGCAGTTGAACCTATAATCCTTTGGAGCAGATTTTTCAAAGTAAAAGACGGAATTTATAATGTAGTTGCTTTGATAGAAAATCCAAATTTTAGTACAGAAGCACATGATGTTCCTTACTCTTTCAAACTTTACGACAAAGATAATATTTTAATTGCTGAGAGGCTTGGAAAAACATATATCCCTCCTAGGGCAGTGACAGCAATTTTTGAAAGAACGATTATAACTCAAGAAAGAGAACCGGGTCGTTCGCCTTTATTTGAATTTTTGAAAAATCCTGAATGGATAAAGACAGATTATGAACAGCCAAATATTGTCGTCCAAAATAAAGAATTAACCGAAAAAGATGGAAATACAAGATTGGAGGCAAATATAAAAAATGAAACGGTCAGAACCGTCGAAAAAATAAAAGTTACTGGAATTTTGACTGACAAAGAAGGCAATGCTGTAGCCGTTTCTCAGACAATTGTTGAAAAAATGTCTAAAAATGCGGTAGAAAATGTTGTGTTTACTTGGCCAGGACTTTTGAAAGATCAAACTAGTCAGATAGAAGTTATTATTTTAGTTGAAAAATAAAATATGTTTTCTCGTATAGTTTCAAGTGTTGATTGGATACTGTTTTTTGCAGTTTCTCTAATTGTGGGAGCGGGGCTTCTCACAATGAATTCTTTTGTTAGCGAAAATTATTTTTTTGAAAAACAATTAATTTCTGTGATAATTTCTTTTGCAGTTTTTTTTGCATTTAGTTTGATTGATTGGAGTTTTTTGAGAAGATCCAGAATGTTGATAGTTTTGTTTTTTATTTCTGTTGCTGTTCTTCTAACTTTGTTTATTACGGGGAGCGTTTTTAAAGGGGCACAAAGTTGGTTTAATTTTGGGTTTTTTGCTTTTCAGCCAGCTGACCCTGTTAAACTTGTTACCATACTTTTGTTAGCAAAATATTTTTCCAAGAGACATATAGAAATCGCAAATTTTAAACATATTTTTGTTTCTGGAACATATGCTTTTATCTTTTTTGTTTTAGTTTTGTTGCAACCCGATTTTGGTTCTGCAATTATAATTTTTTTTGTTTGGTTTGGAATGGTTATGGTATCAGGGATTTCAAAAAAACATTTATTGCTCGTTTTTCTAGTTGGGGCGTTGTCTTTCGGCGGTTTATGGTTTTTTGCTTTTCAAGATTACCAAAAGGATAGAATAAAGACTTTTTTGGATCCTTTGGCTGATATTCAAGGGGCAGGGTATAACGCTTATCAATCTACAATCGCAGTGGGCTCGGGGCAGGTTTTGGGAAAAGGGGTTGGTTTTGGAACGCAATCAAGATTGCAGTTTTTACCAGAATATGAGACAGACTTTATCTTTGCATCTTTTGCAGAAGAGTGGGGTTTTTTGGGCGTGATTTTGTTGTTTTCGCTTTTTGCAATTGTTATTTGGAGAATACTTTTAATTTCTCTTTACGGTGCAACAAATTTTGAAACACTATTTGGTCTCGGTTTGGCTGTTTTGTTTGTCAGCCATTTTATTATTCATATTGGGATGAATATCGGTCTTTTACCAGTAACAGGAGTTACAATTCCTTTTATGAGTTATGGAGGATCTCACTTGCTGACAGAATTTATGGGGCTGGGAATATTGATGGGAATGAGGGAGAAATCAAAGAGATTCCACAAAGAAGATATGGATAATGAATTTCTCGGTTCCTAATAAAATTGAGGACGTCGGACGTCCTCAATTATTTTATGAGAAAAGTACCATTTAAAAAAGGTGAATATTATCACGTCTTTAACAGAGGGGTGGATAAGAGAAATATATTTGTAGATAAATATGATGCTTTTAGATTTCTACAAAGTATAGAAATTTTTAATAGTGTTAAGTCGAGAGGAGACTTATTTCATATAAACACAAATAAAAATAGAGGACGTCGGACGTCCTCTAAAAGAGAAAATAATTCAGAAAAATTGGTCAACATTGTTTGTTATTGTTTAAATCCAAACCACTACCATTTTATTTTAGAGCAGTTGGTTGATGGGGGAATAAGTGAATTCATGAAAAGATTAGGCGGAGGATACACAAAATATTTTAATGAAAGATATGAAAGAAGCGGGGCTTTATTTCAGGGCAAATTTAAATCAGTTTTTATTGAAACAAACGAACAGTTATTATATGACAGTGTGTATGTTGGATTAAATAACAAAGTTCATCCGAAATTTGAAAAATTTGGAAAACATTTTTTGGATTTAATACCAAATAGATCAAGCTGGGGAGAATATACTGATAAAAATAGTAAATATAAAATCTGCAAAAAAGATATCATCTCGGAACAGTTTAAAGATGCTGAAAATTATAAAAAGTTTGCCGAGAGTTTGTTAAAAGAGATACGAGAAAGAAGATATGAAGATCAATTGTAAGACGTCCGACGTCTTACAATTTGTAAAGTTTAATTGTTTCAGATACCATTTTTTCTATTGAAAAATCTTGCTCAATCTTTTTTTGTATTTTATTTCCAAAAACAGACATTTTTTCTTCATTTTCCATATATACTCTTATTGCATTCATAATCTCTTTTGGGTTTTTTGATCTAATTAAAAATCCATTATCAAGATTGTCTATAATTTCACCAGTTCCTCCGACATCAGTAGATATTATTATGTTTCCCGCAAGGCCCGCTTCTAGTAAAACATAAGGCAGACCTTCTTTAACAGAAGAAAGTAAAAATATATCAAATGCTTTCAAGTATTTTTTTGCGTCAATAAATCCCGCCAAATAAACATCTTCTTCTAGACTGTATTCTTCAATTAAATTTTCTAAATAACCTCTTTCTTCTCCGCTTCCGACAATAACGAACATCCCGTTCCATTGTGAATGAAGGCTTTTTTTCAAATCACGAATGCCTTTTATAGCATACCCAAGACCTTTATTTTTTGTTAATTCTGAAATTGTTCCAACCCAAATTAGGTCTTCGTAATTTTTGTTTTCTATTTTTAATTTATCTACAAAAAACTTTCTAGCCTCTGTCTTTTCAATAAAATCTATTTTTGGGGAGCCATTATAAATCAAGGATATTTTATTTTTTAACAAAGGCCAATCTTTTATTTGCTCAAATTCTTTTTTTGAAATAACGATCGTATGATGAGTAAGTAACAGTGTTACATATGTGAGTATCTTTATTAGAAATCTTTGCCAAATAGGACGATCTTCGTTAAATGCAAATCCATGAACAGTAAAAATTATTTTTTCAGTTCCTGCAATTCTACCTGCCAATGCTCCCAAACCACCTATTTTTGAGCTATTTAGATGAATAATAGAAGGATTTTCTAGTTTGAAAGTATCAATTAAATTTTTTAGTACTTTTATATCATCCCAAAAAAGAAAATCTCTTTTAAGTGACTTAATTTCAATTCTTTTTATTTTTGCTTCATCCAATTTTTCACACATCAAGCCGTTTCCTCCGTGAACGACGATTGGTTTGTATTCCGATGAAATATTAGATGCTAAATCATAAACATACTTTTGGGCTCCACCCCAATTAGATTTGGTGATCACATAGAGTATTTTTTTGTTGTCGTTGTTTTTCATAAATTTAAAAAGTTTTTTTGAATATTATTTGAGATCTAACGGGGTAAACCCCAATTAGATTTTGTGACTACAAATAAGATTTTATTTTCATTTGTCATGTTCTTTATTATATCAGTGTGAGGGAGAAAGAAAATAGCCCGACATTGCTTTTTGCAAAAAGCAATGTCGGGCCAATATTATACACGACCAGGGCGTTGTTCAAAGAGGCGTTGACACCTCTCGGAACAAAAAACGATTCCTCGTTGATCGTCCACGATCATTTTCATGCCCTGAGGAATCGTTGTCGAGCATGTTTCGTTGGCACAGATCGGGGTCGGCTTAACCCAAACCCGGTCTTCTTCGAAGCAACTTTGCTCGGTCATAATATTCCCCCCTGAAACTTTTTAAAAACCCTCCTTCGCTAAAGCTATGGCGGGCGAAGAAAGAACAAGTTATTCAGTAAAATATACACCAAAAAATATGCTTTGTCAATGTCTTGTTCCAGAGAAATGTAAGGTGTCCAACACCTTACATTTCTCAAAAATTTGGTCTAAAGTTACCCACACTTATTATTTTAATAAAAGTCAAAATATTGTGATAATATATAGTTATAAAACAAAATGGCAATAATTCTGTCTGTGTGATTTTTGTAAATAATTGTGTTTGTGGTGCAGAGTCTTATTTTATGAAGAATTCAAAGATTTTTATAATATTTTTTATAGTTTTCTTTTTTGGACTAGGTAGTGGTTTTAGTATTTTGGGTGATAAATTATCTAGTAATAATTTAGAAATTGACAAGATAGAGGAAAAAGTTTTCCTTGTTTTTGATGGATTTAAAATAAAAGTCCTGGAGATCTCTTCTCGTGTTCATGGTGAGACTGAGCAGTTTGCAGTCAATGAATATAAAACAATATCTGGTTTTTTTGGTGAAGTTAAAAAGATAGTTTACAGTTTACAGCTAACAGCCAACAGTATAAACGAAGACGAACAACCTTCGGTTGTTCGTCCCGTCGCCGTCTTTGCGAACGCAGTGAAGCAATCCACGTTCGTCTCGTCGTCTTTGCAAAAATCTGTAAATAATCTAGCTTTGGCAGTTTACGAAACAGCAAATCCTGTGGAACAGTTTGCGGTTGTTTGGTATAGAACGATTAACAGCGTCTTTGCGAGCGTAGCGAAGCAATCCATGAACGATGTGGACCTGCCTGCCGGCGAGGCAGGTCGCTTCACTATCGTTCGCGAAGACGAAGTTTCGCAAAGCGAAACTTCGTCCGACTCGTCCGTCTTTGCGAGCGATAGTGAAGCGGACAGAGATGAGATCTCGGAAAATGTTCCTTCAGTTCCCGCAACCCCAAAGACCACCACCATCGTTACAAACCCAATCAGAGAAATCATAAAAGAAACCGTTGTAGAAAGAGTTATCCAAACATCAGGCGTCACACTGGAAGATCTTCAAAAACTAAACAACGAACTGAGAAGTGAAATCTACAAACTCTCATCAAATACAAATACTCAAATCACCAACACCTACCAAGTCATCTCTGCTACTAACAACATCGACAATCTGGGTAGTGTCACAATCACCGACTCAAACATCAGTTCCTCAAATGTCTCAGGAACAGAACTAAGCTTTACCAACGGAACAATTCAAAACCTAACTGTCACAGGCACAGCTACCTCTACATACGGTGGCCCTATTTCTGCAACCAGTGGAACATACTCTGGCAATCTAACCGTAACAGGCAACACCACTCTAAACACTCTTACCGTATCAGGAGACACAATCTTTGACACAGACACTCTTTACATCGATTCAATCAACAACCGTGTAGGCATCGGATCAACAACACCTTCAGATACTCTTTCAGTAAACGGAGCAACATACCTTGCACCAATATCAGCTCCATCAATTACCACAGACAGACTTTACAATATCTCCAATGATTTATACTGGGGTGGTAATCTTTTAGCAGGTTCAGCCGTTGGTAATTGGACATCCAACGGAACAGATGTTTGGAGAGCAAGTGGAAATGTTGGGATTGGGACGACTTCACCTAGTTACAAATTATCCGTTGATGGTTTTGTTGATGCAAGCGGAACAACCGGAGGTTACAAAATAGATGGTAACACTATTTTGCAGGCAAGCTCAACAAATTATACTACTTTAGTTGGCCAAGGTGCTGGAAGTTCTTTAACAAGTGCTATTAGAACTACAGCTATTGGATATGGGGCTTTGGCTAGCACAACTTCTGGTAATAATAATACCGCGGTTGGATATAACGCATTAAATCTTAATTCGACAGGAATACTTAACACTGCCATCGGCTCTTTAGCTTTGTCCGTTAATACTACAGGTGACAGAAATACAGCCACAGGTGCCTTGGCTTTGTATTCAAACACAACAGGTTCATATAACACAGGAACCGGCGCTTATTCTCTTAATCTAAATACCACAGGAGCAAATAATTCCGCTCACGGACGATCAGCTATGTATTCAAATACAACAGGAACATATAACACAGCAGATGGTATGCAGGCACTTTTTAGCAATACTACGGGAAATAATAATACTGCTAGCGGTTACAGCTCTGCTTACTCAAATTCTACAGGTGGAAGCAATGTGACTATTGGATACGGTGCCTCTTATCGCAACTCAACAGGAAGTTACAACACGGCGATTGGTCAGGACGCAGGTTTTGGTGTTGCGGGAAATTCTTATTCAAACAATTCATTTTTTGGATACCGATCTGGTTATGGAATAACAGTAGGAAGTAATAATTTATTATTGGGATATCAGGCTGGTGACAACGTTACAACAGGATCAAATAATCTTGTAATTGGTTATGATATCGACGCCCCTTCAGCCACCGCTTCAAATCAACTAAATATAGGAAACTTAATTTACGGAACAAATATAAACGGAACAGGGACAACTTTGTCGTCAGGAAACATCGGCATCGGCACCACTTCACCTTTTGCAAAACTTTCCGTCAAAGGAGCAGGAACAACAACAGGCATAAACTTCCAAACAACCAATTCAGCTGACACTCCGTTGGTGACTGTTTTGGATAGTGGAAATGTGGGCATTGGGACAAGTAATCCATCGACAGATTTACATGTCGGCAATAGTAACATTAACAATAGTGTAGATTCTGTAATCCTTGTTTCTAGGTTGGTAGATAATAGTGGTGTTGGTTCTGGAGTTAATGGGCACGCTTTTTCTGATAGCTCGACGATAACCAGAAGTGGCTCTATAGGATATAATTCTTTTGATGGCAGGACAATCTTTTCAGGATCAAATGATTATAATCATTACGCTGTTTTTCAAAACGGAACAACCTATAGTTCGTCTGGAACAATGGGAATTATGTACGGATTTGTTAATGTGCCAACGGTTACAGCAGGAACAGTAACCAGTATGTATGGTGTTTATACCGCTGATCCAGTAGGAGCAGGCACAGTAACTAATAATTATGGTTTGTTTGTCCCTCAATTAAGCAAAGGAGCAACAAAAAATTATGCTATATATACAGCAGGGACCACACGATCTTATTTTGGTGGAATAATAAATAATAGTGCAGGAATCTTGATAGCACCAAACGATGCTACAACAAATCCAGCAAAATTATTTGAAATTCAAACAACATCTGGGACAGAAGCGTCTTTAAGAATAAGACAGCTTTCACAAAATTATTGGGATCTTAAATCTCCAGCAGGGTCAACTCGTTTTGACATATCAGATGTTTCTGGCACATATTTTTCTATATTGAATGGGGGAAACACCGGTTTGGGAATAACAACACCAACAGGAAAGTTAGAGATTGCTCAAGCTGGGTCAGATACTATAGCAAGTAGAAACCATTTAATATTCGGAGGATCGGAGGGTACGGATTATTTTGGCATGGGTTTAGATGCTACTGGTGATTTGATGATTGATAATTTAAATGGAACCGATACTAATGTAATGTCGTTATTGAGTTCTGGCAACGTCGGGATTGGGACGGTTAGTCCGGGGGCGAAGTTGGATGTTGCAACTGCAATAAATACTGGCAGTTTAACATTAGGAGTTGTCCCCTATACCGGTACTGACAGATATGTTGTTTTGAATAGTAATGGAATTGCTCTAAAGAACAGTATTACATATGGATGGGGGTCTGGATCAACAGATGCTGGAGGAACAAAGGATACTCAATTTTCACGTCTTTCAGCTGGAAAGATAAGTGTTGATACTGGCACAGTTGGCAATTCTTTAGGTACTCTTATCGCTGGCAACGTCGGCATCGGAACGACGAGTCCGGCTGCGGCTTTGGAAGTTCAGGGTAATGTTATCTTTAACGACCGCCTGACAATGAATGGTGATTCGGTTGGTTTATCTGCTAATAACTCAAACTACAATACTATTAAAAGTTTGTTCAGACCTACTTCAAATGGATTAAATTTAACAGGGGCTTTGGTAGATGCAAATTTTGATAACAACTCAGCAAACCTTACAAATGCCTATGGGTTAAGGATAACAAACGCCATTTCAGGAACTTATACAACAACAAACGCATATGGGCTTTATGTTGAGCAGCCGACAGGGGCAACGAATAATTATGGGGCATATATAAACGGCAATGTCGGCATTGGTACCACAACACCTTTCAGAAAGTTGAGTGTAGAAGGTAGTGTGTGGATCAGTGGTGATTTAACCGCTAACTCAATTACTGCCACAAGTTCAATTTCTGCTCCTTACTTTACAGCGACAGACACCACAGCAACTTCTACTTTTGCTGGTGGTTTAACCGTGGGAACAAATAAATTGGTGGTGGATAGGAGTACGGGAAATGTCGGCATCGGGACGACAGCATCGGACAGGGCGTTACATATTTCTACTAACTCTACAAACTATCAATTAAGACTTGAACGAACTGGGACAACAGCTGGTGCTTCTACCTTATATGCAAACTCATCTTTTGCGCTTGGAATTACGGCAGGTAGCGGAACTGGTACAGGAGTATTTACTCTTGGACAAACGGGCGGTCTTTCTTTGGGAACATATTATGGAACAAACCCCGGAGCGGGAAGCCTAATACTTCCCGGCAACGTCGGGATTGGAACAACCACACCATTTAGAAAGTTGAGTGTAGAAGGTGGTGCGTGGATATCTGGTGATTTAACCGTATCAAATATAACAGCCACATCATCTGTCTATTTATCAAACACCACATATGCCGACCAGTCAGGTATTATCTACAAAGGAGCCAATTCTTTTATCCACAATTTCAATTATGGGAACAATGGAACAGTGACGACATTGGGACAAAATACTTTTGTCGGAGAATTGGCCGGAAACTTTACAATGGGAAGCACGGCAACAGAGACTTACCATGCAAGTAGAAATACAGCAATAGGTTATCAATCCTTACTCGCCAACACAACAGGATATTATAACACTGCTAATGGTTATCAAACTTTGCGATTAAACACCACAGGAGGCTACAATACCGCTAATGGTTTGCAATCTTTATATTCCAACACCACGGGCAATTACAATACTACTAATGGTGCAAATTCTCTCTATCTTAACACCACAGGCTCTTCTAATGTTGCCGACGGCCATTCTGCTGGTACTTACATCACCGACGGCGTAACAGCCAACACCACGGGAGACTACAATATCTTTATCGGACGAGACACTAAAGCCCTTGCCGACAACGACCAAAATGAAATCGTTATCGGCTACAACGCCACAGGGGTAGGAAGCAACTCGGTTGTTTTGGGGAATGATAGTATCACAAAAACGATTTTGAAGGGGAATGTCGGCATCGGCACCACCTCACCTTTTGCAAAACTTTCAGTAACAGGAGCTGGAACAGGCACTGGCTTGGCTTTTCAAGTTGCAAACTCTGCCAATTCTCCAAAATTTACTGTTTTGGATAGTGGAAATGTGGGCATTGGGACGATGGGTCCGGAAGGATTATTGCATATCCATTCTACTAGCGCAGGGGATGTTGTTGCACACGCTTCTTATAATGATTTTGTGATTGAGGGAGGATCAACTGTAGGTATGAATATTCTTTCCGCGGACGTGGGCCTTTCAGGTCTTGGATTTGGCACGCCGTCAGATAATTTAGGTAGCTATCTTCAGTGGGATTTTACGAATAATTTAATGTCCGTTGGAACCGCAAGAACAGGCGGAAATCTTAGATTAGTTACTGGAAATAATGTGGAGCAGATACGAATACAATCAAACGGCAACGTCGGCATCGGAACAACCACACCTTCCGCAAATTTGGATATTTACTCTAACGTAGACTCTAATTCTCGACTGAACATTGATTTGGGGGCTGCTTCTTCGAACATTGGTATTAATCTTATATCGTCATCTATCTCCAGCGGTTCATATTGGATAAAAACAACAGGAAACGATAATGAAGATAGTTTTGTTGTTAGAGGAGATGGGGCTGTCGGAATCGGAACAACAACTCCTTCTGCAAAACTCGATATCTATCAAGGTAATTTGAATTTGGACAACACCACTTTCGCCAACCAATTTGGAGTGATTTCCAAGGGCGGAACAAGGTTTATCCATAATTTCAACTACGGAAACAACGGAACGGTGACGACAGTAGGATACAATACTTTCATTGGAGAAAACGCGGGAAACTTGACGATGGGAAGTACGGCGACTTCGGCTAGTCATGCAAGCTACAATACAGGAGTGGGCTATCAGTCCTTGCAGGCAAACACCACAGGCTATTTCAACACCGCTATTGGTAATCAATCTTTATTATTAAATACCACAGGTTATCACAACACCGCTATTGGTAATCAATCTTTGCGTGGTAATACCACAGGTAGTTCTAATACCGCTAATGGTTATCAGTCTTTATATTCCAATACAACAGGAGGATTTAATGCTGCCATTGGTTATCAATCTTTACGTTCCAACACAACAGGTGGCTATAATATCGCTTTTGGTTATAACGCTGGTCGCTATATTACAGACGGCGTAACAGAAAACACCACAGGAGACTACAATATCTTTATCGGACAAGATACCAAAGCCCTTGCCGACGACGACCAAAACGAAATCGTCATCGGCTACAATGCCACAGGGGTAGGAAGCAACTCGGTTGTTTTGGGTGCCGATACAATCACAAAAACAATTTTGAAGGGGAATGTTGGCATCGGCACCACCTCACCTTTTGCAAAATTATCAGTAACAGGAACCGGAACAGGAACTGGCTTGGCTTTTCAAGTTGCCGATTCTGCCAACTCACCAAAATTCACTGTTTTGGATAATGGAAATGTCGGCATTGGGACGACGGCGCCAAGCCAGATTTTACATACTTTCAGAAATGATTCAAATACTACAAATAGTATTGAAATTGAGCAAGATGGCTCGGGAGATTCTTCATTAAGATTTTTATTAACAGGAGTTACTGGATGGACAATGGGTGTAGATAATTCTGATTCAGATAAATTTAAGATAGGAAATGCACAGTCATTTTCTACAAGTTTTTTAAACATAGATGGCGCTGGCAACGTCGGTATAGGAACGGCAAATCCAGGGGCGGAACTTGAGATACAAGCAGACGCAAATACAGGCGGAGCTCCTCAATATTCACAATTTTGGATTTCTGGAAAGACAGTTAATACAAAACGATTTTATATTGGTATGGATACGAGCACAAATAAAGGTATTCTTTCCGCAGAAACTGGTGCTGGGGTTTATGCACCTATTGTTATAAATCCATATGGTGGCAATGTTGGCATCGGCACCACAACACCAGGGGCGAAGTTAGATATTAATGGAAATATGAGAACCTCCATTGGTTCAGGTGGATTTTTGACATTACATGAGACTGATGCTACAAGACAAAATCAGTTGAGTCTGGGAGCTGACGCAAGCGGTGCGTATTTAGCTTCAACTTATGCGACTGGAGGAGTTGCAGATATTCGTTTTAGTTTAGCAGGTACAGAAAGGGTGCGCATTCAACAGGGTGGTAACGTCGGCATCGGCACCACCTCACCTTTTGCAAAATTATCCGTCAAAGGAGCAGGAACAACCACAGGTGTAAACTTCCAAACAACCAATTCGGCTGACACTCCGTTGGTGACTGTTTTGGATAGTGGGAAGGTGGGTATTGGGACGACGAATCCTGGTACATTATTACAATTAAATATTGATGGTATAGCTAATACACCAAAGGAAGTATTAAGAGTGTTTAATGGGCTTGCTTATGGTGTTGGTAATGGTTATGGTGAGGCCCAAATAGGCATCGGACACGCTGTATCGGGTGGATATGTCGGTGGTGGAGCTACTTCTGAAACTTCAAGTACTAATGGATATCTATCTTTAGGAAATAGGGTATCTAATGTAATGACAGAAGTAGTTAGAATTACTGATGGCAACGTCGGCATCGGGACGACGAGTCCGGGAGCAAAGTTAGTTGTAGTGGGAAATGGTACCGCAAGCGTGGCTATAGGGGGTGGAGCATATACAGACTATTCATCTATATCCTTGAATGGGAGCCTTGCTTCTGGTCAATACAATCTTTTAAGTGGTTATGCTGACAAGACGCTCTATATTAATCGTCCAGCCGGTGCAGATATTTTATTTAGGGAAAATAATGGTACTGCACAGATGGTCATAAAACAGACAACCGGCAATATCGGCATCGGCACCACATCACCTTTTGCAAAACTATCCATCAAAGGAGCAGGAACAACCACAGGTGTAAACTTCCAAACAACCAATTCGGCTGATACTCCGCTGGTGACTGTTTTGGATAGTGGGAATGTCGGTATTGGGACGGTGAGTCCAGGGGCAATGTTGACTATTGTAGGCACTCCTGCTGGAGGTTCCACGAATGTTGGGTTAAATATATATGACAACACGGGGAATGGTGTCGGAATATGGACATCAAACGCAGTTGGAAAAATTGGAACACCGAATGCTGTTGATGTTGCATTTATGGCAAACAATAGTGAGAAAATGAGGATATTACAATCGAACGGCAACGTCGGCATCGGGACGACGAGTCCAGGAAGTTTGTTGCATTTATATCAAAATACAGTAGGAGTTGGGACTGGTAATGGATTAATGATTGAACAGGATGGAGCAGGCGACGCTTTAATGCAGTTTTTATTAACGGGGACAGCTAGATGGCAAATGGGCGTTGATAATAGCGATTCTAGAACATTCAAAATTGGAGTTGGTAGCGATTGGGCAACAAATATTGGCTTGGCAATTACAACTACAGGCAACGTCGGCATCGGCTCAACCGCTCCAAACTACAAACTAACCGTAAACGGAACAGTAGCTTTCCAAAGTCTTGCTAACAACGGCACTGGCTATTATGTCTGTGCCAACGCTGGAACAGGAGAACTAGCCACATCAACAACAGCCTGCGGAGCATCATCAGAAAGATTTAAAACAAATATAAACGATCTAACATACGGTCTAGACACAGTCCTTCAACTACGCCCTGTATCTTTCAATTGGAAATCAGACTTTATCAATTCTTCTTCAACTCAAATCGGATTCATCGCAGAAGAAGTAAACTCTCTTATACCAGAAGTAATCGGACACGATGACAAAGGTACTATCATGAACCTTGATTATCCAAAGTTGACTTCGGTTTTGGTAAATGCAGTTAAGGAACTTAATCTAAAAATAGAAAGTATTGCAAGTACAACAAGCCAGTTGATAGCCGACAGCTCACAACCAACATCTGTTATTGATTCTGTTCTTTCTCATTTAGAAAGTTTGGGTGCTAAGTTTGTTGATGGAATCGCTTATTTAAAAACAGTTTTCGTTGAAAATCTAACTATTGGTAGTGCGGACAAGCCGACTGGTATGACTTTGTACGACAAAGCAACAGGGGAGCCTTATTGTTTGGAAATTGTTAATGGAGCGATGGTAAATACTTCTGGAATTTGTGATACAGCTAATAGCCAGCAGCCAACAGCTGACAGCACGAACTACACCGCACCAGTTATAACAATCACAGGCAACAACCCAGCCGTAGTAGAAATAAACAGCAACTATATTGATCTAGGCGCTACAGCAGTAGATAACCAAGGAAACTCTCTAATCGTAGATATAATAGACGCAGATACAGTAGACACAACAACAGCCGGAGAATACACAGTTACTTACACAGCATTTGATGGAACACTAACTTCAACAAGTACGAGAACAGTACTTGTTGAAGATCCGACCCCGTTAGAGACCACGACTGTCTCTGACAGTCTGCCTCTAACGGGGCAAGTAGCTGACAGTCAACAGACAGCGACAACAACAGAGCCGACAACAACGGAGACGATAGTCGATAGTTTATAGTCAATAGTAACGAAGACAAATGAACGACGTGGATTCCTGCCTGCCGTGTCGTTGCTTTTCTTTCAGAAAAGAGGCAGGTTTGGATATAATTTGTATTACCTGTCTGTCGGCAGGCAGGTTCGGATTATCTTTATAAAGAAAATAAAAAAAGCGGAGACGAGAGTCTCCACTTTTTGCTGCCCGATGTGGCAGATGTTATTTTTTGGCCTTTTCGTTCATCATGGCAATGAATCTGGTCAGATCGAAACGGCTACAGTCGAGCTTTTCGCCGTTCTCGGAATTCATGATGGTCAATCCGCCATCAGGATTTTCTGCGATGCCAAGACAACAGTCTTTGCTACCGCAGGCGAACTCAAACTTCTTTCCGCCGATTACTTCTTTTCGTGTTTTCATGTTTTCGGGCATAACACACCTCCACTGGTTGAATTGGGCTGAAATGATGTACAAAACTTCCGCCAGTATAATACAACAAACATAGAATTGTCAATCCCACTCACAAAAAAACAAAAACCCCAGTAGCCTTGCTACTGGGGTTTTTGTTTTTTTGGATTATCCGTTTTTAATGATAGTTATAAATTTCTTTATAATATTATTATCTCTTGTTTTTTCGTTGATGCTTCCTGCGGGATTAACATTTACGATTATTGCCATATCTGTTCCTGCTTTTGCTCTATCAAAGCCGAGCATATATTCTATTCTTTCTCCGGGTCTGATCATTCCTTGAGTGTTTGAGTGATAAATATATATAGGATCGGTAGGGAGAACGATATTAAATGTCCATCCGTCAGCTGTCTTTGTTCCAATGTTTGAAATAATAAATCTAAACGCAACTTTGCTAGATGTATTTGGAGTAGATGAAGCCACAAATTTGTTTGTGTTCGGATCAATTATTCCTACTTCAATTATTTCTGCTGTTAAGTCTGCCTGACCATATGGGTTTGAAACACCAATTGTTGAACCACCGCTAATAGGAATTATTTGAGTTGTTGTTTGTCCTGGATTAAGAATTGTTGTTGTGTTTCCTGTGTTTGTATTACTGTTTGTATTATTTGTGTTTGTTGTGTTGCCTGAGATAGTATCACTGTCAGAATTGTCTACTATTCCTGATATTGGATAGCTTGTTACAAAGTCAGCCTCTACTATATGTCTGTCTTCTTTTGCTCCCAATGTATTACATGTTGAGATTGTAAGAGTTCTTTTTCCTGTATTAAATTTAACCACAGCGTCGCTATCTCTTTCTGTTCTTACAGAAGTTACCTTGTAAAGGTGTTCCTTGTTTTCAGAACGAACTTTAATAGTATCTCCGACTTCAAGTTTTTCAAGATTGTTCAATGCTTTATAGGCTTGATTTCTCACTACTTGATAGCTGGTGCTATGTCCAAAAAGATAAATGTTGTCTTCTTGCCCCAAAAGTCCTGATTTTGGATATCTAACAACTCCGTATTTCAAAGCCTCATCTAGTGCTGACAAATCGGATGAAGTAGGATTAAGCACAGCTGAATCAACATTTATTTTATCGATAACAATTCTAATAGGATTAGCTACTTCTTCTGTAACATCTACAATTCCTCCTTCAGGAATTCTTTTGCTATAGAAAAGTTCTGCTACAGCCGATAGGTTTTCTGAAATAAAGTTTGCACTGCTACTAATTACTGAACCAAAAAATGTTCCAACCTTTGATAGAGAAGGGAAGTAAGTAGGAAATTTTTCTGCTCCTTCTCCTGCAACTTCAGTTGTGTTTTTTACATTGTTTACAATCCTTGGTGCAGCAACAACTAAAATAATTAACACGATCAATACTTTCAATGCAGTCTTAAAACCTTTTTTAGGCACTTTGAAAGAGACATCGTAGTTGTCATCTCGTCTTCTCAACTCACCTTCGTAAGGCAAATTGTCAGGTGCTCCTGAATCGTTATCGTTTATTCTTTTGTTTAGTGGATTCATCATAATAATTTTGACAATTTAATAATTTTTGACAACTTTGATAAATAATTGTTTATTAATGTATCCTACCATCGGTAAAAATTCTTGTCAAGACTTTTAAAACAGACATAAAATATTTTCATAAACCCCTTGACACATCTTTTTCTTTGTACTAGTATGGGTTTATGACAAAGAATATAACAAAAAGCTTAATAATATTTCTGGCAATTTTTTCCGCGTTTTCTTTTGGTTTGATTCCAGTAGATATTCAAGCTGCTACTACTCAAATAAATTTTAATGATGAGATTATGTTTGCTCCGAACTGTTTTTGCGGAGCTGATGTAACAGCATACAATCTTTACCCCTGTGAAGATCGTAATTGGTGTAACGGTGATACCTCAATAAAGACAGCCAATGTTTCTAATGGAAAATACAAAGTAAAAGTAAATATAGCTAAATTAACTGATGGACAAAGATTTGAATCGGTGATTTTTACATTTAATGGAGTAAATTATACTATTCCCGATCTTGGAGGAAATGCAGACTCGACTGGTACGGGGGTATATGAAGTTGGAACATTTAATTTGTCAGGACCAGTTAGTTTTAAAGGAACTCACAAATATGCCAATACTTTTACAGGTCTTTGGTACTCAGATCCTTATTCAAAAGTAGGTTCTGGTCACGCAATGGAAAGTGTTTCTATTGCCTCTGTTGTTCTTGAAGAAATTGTTACCCCACCTACTTGTACAATGAGTGCGGTTCCTTCAACAATAACTGCTGGAAATACATCAAATTTGAGATGGACTTCTACAAACGCAACTAGCGCTGTTATCAATCAAGGAATTGGAAATGTAGCCGTTAATGGAAATAGAAATGTTTCTCCATTCCAAACAACGACTTACACAGGAACATTTACGGGCCCTGGTGGAACAGTAAATTGTCAAACAACCGTGACTGTTACAATACCCCAAATGCCTACTTGTACAATGACAGTTAATCCTGCAAATATTACAACTGGACAAAGTGCAACTTTGAGTTGGACTTCTGTAAACGCAACTAGCGCTGTTATCAATCAAGGAATTGGAAATGTAGCCGTTAATGGAAGCAGATCTGTTTCACCAACTCAAACAACAACTTATACGGGAACATTTACTGGTGCTGGTGGAGTAGTAACTTGTCAAAAAACTTTGACTGTTAACAATGTTCCACCACCTCAATTGCCGACTTGTGCAATGAGTGCTGTTCCTCAAACAATCTCTGTTGGAGACACATCAAATTTGAGATGGACATCTACAGGCGCAACCAGTGCTGTTATAAACCAAGGAATTGGCACAGTAGCAGTTGATGGAAATAGAAATGTTTCACCTACTCAAACCACAACATATACAGGAACCTTTACAGGTTCTGGAGGAAGCGTAGTTTGCCAGACAACAATTATTGTTACATCTACACACCCTGCGCCAACTTGTACAATGACAGTTACACCAGACAGTATTGTTAACGGAGGAAATGCTACTCTAGCTTGGAATTCTACAAATGCTACATCTGCTTCTATAAATCAAGGTATCGGAACTGTGGCTGTTGATGGAAGTCGTGTTGTTTCTCCAAATCAGACCACAACATATACAGGAACATTTACAGGTTCTGGAGGTGTTGTTACTTGTAGTGCTATGTTGACTGTTTCTGGAACAGGAGGTCCTTCTATAAATATAACAAAAAATGACAATGACAATGGTGATGATACTCAGGCCGTTGTGTCTGGGGGGACAGCAACCTTTACAGTCGTTGTGACAAATAATGGAACAAGAGATCTTATTGACGTTGTTGTAACAGATGCTTTGGCACCAAATTGTAACAGAACAGAAAGTCAAACAGCAGGTCTTTATCCGGGGTTAGTATTTGATCCAGGAGAAAGTTTTACTTATACATGTACTGACACAGATATTACATCAGCTTATACAAATACAATTAGAGTTGATGCTGATGAAATTGGAACATTTTCTATTGTTAATGACACAGATACCAGCAATGTTACCATAACTGGTTCAGGAAATACTCCTACATGTTCTATGAGTTTTACACCAAGTAGCATAAATGTTGGAGACAGATCAACTCTTGCTTGGAATTCAACAAATGTTACTACGGCTGTTATTGATAACGGTGTAGGTAACGTCAATCCAAATGGTTCAACAGATATATTTAGAACATCGTCTGCAACATATACAGGAACATTTACAGGCCCAGGTGGAGTAGTGACTTGTCAGGCAAACATAACTGTTGGTGGTGGGGGAGGTGGAGGAACAAATACTCCGCGTATCACGCTATCTTCTGGTTCTGGAGTAACTGAACCCGGATTCATTTATTTGAGCCAGATTCCTTATACAGGTATTCCTCAGTTCTTGATGACAATGATGGGATTTGTATTTAGATTCGCGTTCTTTGGAGGATTACTGTTTGCCTTATACAAAATTAAATAAAATTTAAACAACCTTAAATTTGACGAATTTCTTCGTCAGCCTCAAGAAAAAGTCCTTCGTCGTATGTGACATACGCCTCAGGGCTTTTTCTTTTGCTTCCTCGAACCTGCCTGCCGGCAGGCAGGCTTCATTCAAATTTTAGGTTGTTTTGAAATTTTCGAGCTTTAATTTTGAAGATTAAAAAAAGATATTTTTGAAATAAGAAAAGCCCCAACCGAAGTTGGGGCTTTTTCGGATTGACCGCGGAGTCGTGCGGTTATCCGAGGACCGTGTAGGCGTCGATGTCGACGTTATTGGTCGAGAGAAAGTCCATGTAGTTCTGCGACAGAACGCCGGCTGCGAGGACGATGCTATCGGCCGAGCTCAGGCCGGCCGCACACTTGTCCGGGTTGGCCGAGTTGAACGGGACCTGCTTGATCTTTCCATTGACGTTGATCAGGGCGATACCGGGCGATTTGACGTCGAGCTTGTCGCTGTGGAACACGATGGCTTTGGCCTTCGGGTTGTCCATGATACTGACCGTCTCCAGGGTTGCCGTGATTCCGAGCGCCACGATTGCCGTCATCACATTCAGGGGTTTGATCGTTTTCTTGCTGTCCATTGGCGTTTCCTCCGTAAAAAAAAGGGCTGTTTGCACTGAGAATCAAGATGACTCAAAGCACGTTGACTGACAAACATATTAACAGACTAAAAAATATTGTCAATCCCAACACTAAAAAAATACAGGGACTCGGTCCCTGTATTTTTGGTTCTATTTATTTTCTTCAGATAATTTTTTGATCAAGTCTTCCAAACTTAATGCTCCAATATTTCCAACATCTCTGCTTTCAACAGTCACTGTTTTTTCTTGTATTTCTTTTTCTCCAATAACCAACAGATAGGGGATTTTTTCCATTTTGGCTTTTCTTATTTTCTTGCCCAAACTTTCGTTGTCGTCGTCCAATTCTGCTCTAAAATTTGAGTTCTTTAATTCTTTATAGATTTCGGTTGCATATTCTTTGTGAGCGTCAGTAATTGGTAAAACTTTTATTTGAACAGGTGACAACCAAAAGGGAAATGCTCCTGCGAAGTGTTCAATCATAACCGCCATAAATCTCTCTAGAGAACCGGCTATTGCTCTGTGAATCATAACAGGTGTTTTCTTTAGGCCATCTTTGTCTGTGTATTCAAGTTTAAATCTCTCGGGCATTATAAAATCTAGTTGCGCTGTTGCCAGCTGTCTTTCTCTTCCAAGGGCATCTTTGAACATAAAGTCCAATTTAGGTCCGTAAAAAGCGGCTTCGCCTTCTACTCTTTTGTAAGGAAGATTTTCTTTCTTGGCGATGTCTTCGAGTATTTTTTCCGCTTTGTCCCAAAGTTTTTCATCTCCCAAATATTTACTCAAATCTTTTGAGTCTCTTACAGATAATGATACCCAATAGTCTCCAACATTAAACATATTTAGGGATTGATAAAATTCTTTTATTATTGAGACAATATTTGCCACTTCTTGTTCTATTTGATCTGGCGCGCAAAAGATGTGTCCGTCGTCTTGGGTGATACTTCTAACACGAGAAAGTCCGATAAGTTCTCCTGCTTGTTCATCACGATAGACCTTTGTTGATTCTGTGTATCTGATAGGCAAGTCTTTGTAGCTTGTTTGTTTGCTAGCAAAAATCTGCGTGTGGTGAGGACAGTTCATTGGCTTCATTACAAATTCTGCGTCACCTTGTCCTTTTACTTTAAACAATTCATCACCAAATTTTTCCCAGTGACCCGATGTTTTGTACAAATCACTTTTTGTAATATGAGGAATATCTACTTTTTGATAGCCAAAATTTTTCTGAATATTATGAATTTTTTCAATAATCAAATCTCTGACCAAAGTTCCTTTTGGTGTAAAGAGAGGTAAACCTGCACCAATTAAATCTGAAAATGCAAAAAGATCTAATTCTTTTCCCAATTTTCTGTGATCTCTTTTTTCTGCTTCCGCCAACATTTTTTCATATGCAGCCAATTCCTCTTTCGTCTCAAAGGCGACACCATAAATACGAGTAAGCATTTTGTTTTTTTCATCACCTCTCCAATATGCTCCAGCAATTTTTGTTAGTTTGAAAGCGTCTATATTTATCTCTTTTGTGTTTTGGATATGAGGACCTGCACACAAATCTACGAAACCGTCTGATATATAAATAGATACTGTTTTGATACCTTCATTTTTTTCTAAATCTTCAATCAGCTCAATTTTATAAGGTTGATCTTTGAACATTTTTTTTGCGTCTATGGTCGAGATTTCTTCTCTTTCAAAATCAATATTTTTTTGAATTAATTTATTCATCTCCTTTTGGATTTTCTGCAAGTCTGCATCCTTTATTTCCACATCATCAAAATCATAATAGAAACCATTTTCTATTGTTGGTCCGACTCCAAATTTCATATTTGGAAATTTTGCTCTCACCGCTCCCGCCATAATATGGGAAAGAGAGTGTCTAATTTTTTCTATATTTGTATGTTCCATAAGTTTGTTTTTTAAATTATTAAAATAAAAAAATCCGTCCCAATATTAAAAACACAACTGCTTTTAATATTGGGACGGATTTCTCCGCGGTTCCACCCAATTTGTCCAAAGTATTCCTCGGACCACTTGATTACATATTATAGTATCCTATTTTGTATTCAATTGTCAAAACATATGTAAGGTGTCCGATACCTTACATTTGGTTTGATTGACTTTGGATTAAATAAAAGTATTATTTTTTTAGAACAGTCTTCGTTGTTATCTTATAAAAATATGAAAAGGAGTGTGTATGTCGGGAATACAGTTAGTACTTGGCATTTCAAAAGAAAATATACTTTTTGCACATTCATCATTTACTGCTCTTCAAATTACGGTTTATGCAAGTTCCTTTATTGATTTTTCAGGCGGTGGTGGAAAAAACAAACTTCGCCTGTTGGCGAGAAGACACGCAGATGCTTTAGCAGAGCAGTCTGAAAATCCTCGTCCGGCGATTTGTGTTTTTTTGTATGAAAAAACATCCATTGTCGTTTGGAATGGTTTCAGCGTGATTGCTTCTTTGCCAGCTGAAAGTTTTGGGCATTTGTGGGTACCACCAGCAAAGCATGTCATTACCAGTATTGGCGATAATATGCCTTTAAACGGAGACGATCTTGATTCTTTTCTACATTTTTTTCGCAAATATCTTGTATAAAGCAACTGTCACACAGGCTCAATCTGTGTGGCAGTTTTTAATTGTGGTATTATCATAAATATGAAAAAGGGAAAGATAATTGTTGTTTTGGGACCTACCTCTTCGGGTAAAAGTGATCTGGCTGTGGAATTAGCAAAAAAATTCAATGGGGAAATTATCTCGGCAGACTCAAGACAAGTATATAAAGGATTAGATATTGGAAGTGGAAAAATAACCAAAAAAGAAATGCAGAAAATTCCGCACTATCTTTTGGATGTTGTTAGTCCAAAATCTGTTTTTACAATTGCACAATTTAAAAAAAATACAGACAAAATAATCAGAGATATTCTGAAGAAAGGGAAGACGCCGATTATTGCTGGCGGAACTGGTTTTTATATTCAATCAATTGTAGACAATATTGTATTGCCCGAAGTAAAACCAAATTTGAAATTGAGAAAAGAATTGGCAAAAAAATCAGTTGATGAATTGGCAAATATTTTAAAAAAAATGGACAAGAATAGGGCGGGGGAAATAGACCTGAAAAACCCTCGTCGTTTGATACGGGCGATAGAAATCGCTACTGAACTCGGCAAAGTTCCCAAGCTCTCCACCAACAGCAACCCGGTTGCTGTTGGTGGAGAGTATGATGTATTGCAGATCGGGATTAAGACGGATGATGATATTTTGAAAGAAAGGATAGCAAAAAGATTTGAAAAGCGTGTTAAAGCAGGAATTGTAAAAGAGGCAGAAGATTTACATAAAAATGGTTTGAGTTGGAAGAGGATGAAAGAAATCGGTTTGGCTCATAAATATATATCTTTGCATTTGCAGGGAAAAATGACCAAAGATGAAATGATAGAAAATTCTATCAGAGAAGAATGGCAATATGCCAAAAGACAAAAAACATGGTTTAAGAGAGATAAGAGAATTGAGTGGTTTGGTTTGGAAGAAAAAAATAAAATTTTTGCAAAGACGAAAAAATTTTTAAAATAATAAAACCCGAACCGTGTATAACCAGTTCGGGTTTTTGTTTAAGGATGTGAGACTTCCATTCGAAAACCGTGCCCTTCTTTAATATTTACAATTTTCATATGGTGACAAAGGCAAAGCATCTTGCGCAAGCTATTTCCCTCATCTTTGCAAATTTTAAAAGTGAATTCTTTTGATGAAATTTGAAAAGCAATTTCTTCATCTCTGATTCTTATTTCCGCATCTTTTTTGTAATAAAGGACAGGAAATGAATCACAAAAATTTTCGACATCGGGTCCTTTTCCGATTACAACCAGTCCATATATTTCGTGACTGTCTGATCGGAGAATTTCAAACAAAATTTGCTCTTGGGACATATTTTCTACAACTGTTGTTTTGTTCATTTCTCCTCCCACAAAGAAAGAATGAAAGATAAAGACAATTTCTGATGTTATTCTATACATTTTTTTGTTTATAGCAAGTCCTTTTTAAAAGTGTTAGAATTTAATAAATTAAAAGATAAGATTTTATAAAATGTATAATAAATTTCTAACTAAAAAATATATAATTTCAGCCGTTGTTATATTGATTGTTGCCGTCTCGGTAGGAGGTTTTTTCTTATTTCGTGATAATTCTGGAGAATATGAGTATTCTATAGTAGAAAAAGGCGATTTGGCTCAAGAGGTTAATGTGACTGGAAAGGTAAAACCTTCTAGCAAAGTTGATTTGGCCTTTGAGTCGTCAGGAAGAGTCGTTGGGGTCTATACTGATGTCGGTAACAGGGTTTATGTTGGTCAGACATTGGCTGTTTTGAATAGCTCTCAATATCAAGCTCAGCATCTTCAAGCACAAGCAAGCTTGGACGCAGAAAAAGCCAAATTGGATGAATTACAAAAAGGTACTCGTATTGAAGAGGTTGAAATTCAAAAAACAAAAATTGTAAATGCCGAAGAAGCCATTGCTGATGCAAAAAGTAATTTAAAGAATTATATAAGAGATTCTTATTCTAGAGCGGATGATTCAATTAGAAGTAAAGTTGATCAATTTTTTACGAACCCAAGAAGTTTTACTCCTCAATTAAATTTTGAGAGCAATTACAAACTTGAAATGGAGACTCAAAGATTTTTTACAGAAAGTATTTTGGTTAAATGGTTTGAAGGCATGTCTGTTTCAGATATATCAGACTCTGAAATGGATAATCAATTTAATTTGGCAAAAGATAATCTGGGCAAGGTCAGTTCTTTTTTGGATCTGACTGCTTTAACTGTAAATAGCTTAAATACAACATCTTCGCTGACGCAAGCTCAAATAGACGGTTATAGATCGGACATAAATACTGCTAGAACCAATATAAATACTGCAATAAATAATTTATTAACCGCAAGAGAAAAACTTAGGACAGCAGAATCAGCCTTGATACTTGCTAAACAAGAGCTTGATTTAAAACTTGCTGGAGCAACAAATGAACAAATTTTAGCTCAAGAGGCAAGAGTAAAATCAGCGGAAGCTAATGTAAAAAATTATTCTGCTTTGATTGCAAAAAATGTTATTTCTTCTCCAATAAATGGAGTGGTAACAAAAAAGAATATTGAAGTTGGTGAAATAGTTCAATCAAATGTTTCCGTTTTTTCTGTTATAAGTACTTCAAAATATGAAATTGAAACCAATGTTCCAGAAGCAGATATTTCAAAAATAAAGATTGGAAACAAAGCAAAAATAACATTGGACGCGTACGAGGACGACGAAATTTTTTATGCACATATCATTTCTATCGAGCCTGCCGAGACTATCATCGAGGGTGTGTCAGCATACAAGACGGTTCTTCAGTTTGATAAAGAAGACGAAAAAATAAAATCAGGCATGACAGCTAATATGGATATTCTAACCGATAGTCGCGAAGGCGTTTTGTCGATTCCTTTCCGCGCTTTGATTACCGAAGATGGAAAATTTGTTGAAGTCTTGAATGAAGATGGAACATTAGAAAAGAAAACTGTTGAAACAGGAATGAGAAGTTCTGACGGAAGAATAGAAATTGTTTCGGGGTTAAAAGAAGGCGAGAAAGTTGTTACTAGTAAGTAGTGAATAGTTTGTAGTGAGTAGAAAATGATTAACAAAGAAAAAAAATCAATAATATCTGTTAAGAATCTTGAAAAGACTTATAATGATGAGGGTGGAGAGACCCACGCTCTGAGAGGAGTAACTTTTGATATTGCTTCTGGTGAATTCGTTGCAATCATGGGGCCATCGGGATCGGGGAAATCAACTCTTTTGCATATGTTGGGTCTCTTGGATAAATTCACAGGAGGGGAATATTATTTTGATCAAGACAAGGTAGAAACTTTTTCGGAAGAAGAAATCGCTCATTTGAGGAATAAAAAAATGGGTTTTATTTTTCAAGCGTTTAATCTTTTGCCTAAGGCAACTGTTTTGGACAATGTAAAATTGCCGTTAGCTTATTCTGATGTTCCTGAAAGTGAATGGAATAATATGGCAGTAAAAGCAATAGAAGCCGTTGGTATGTCACACAGAATTCATCATTTTGCGAGCCAGCTTTCTGTGGGAGAAAAGCAGAGAACATCAATTGCTAGGGCTCTTGTTAATGAACCCGATATTATTTTTGCCGATGAACCAACAGGAAATTTGGATTCTCGTTCAGGAGGTGTTGTTATGGATATAATAAAAAGATTGAATTACAAAGGCAAAACTGTCGTTTTGATTACTCACGAAACATACACTGCCGAATATGCGGAAAGAATAATAATGATTAAAGATGGGAAAATGGAATTTGATAAACCAGTTGAGCACATGAGACAGGCAGGAGAGTTTAAAAAATAATTCCAAAATTAGCACATAACTTCGTCGGTTTTGGAAAAATTTTTTTCACCGTATGTTAAATACGGCCCTGCCTGCCGGCCGGCAGGTCAAAAATTTTTTCCTCACCTCCTCGTTCTGTATCTAATTTTGAAATCATTTAGACAAAATTTAAAAATTTATGCAATTAAAACACTTATACAAAACATCATTCACAGGACTTCGGACTAACAAAGTTAGGTCTCTTTTGACTATTCTAGGAATTGTTATTGGAATATCGTCTATTATTTTGATTTTTTCTTTGGGCAAAGGTGTAGAAGGTTTGATTACGGGTGAGTTAAGCGGTATGGGAGCAGACACTATTGTCATCAGGCCAGGACAACAACCAACAGGATTGAACGATTTTAGTGAAACTCTTTTTTCTGATTCTTTGAAAAGCAGAGATGTAGAGGCTTTGAAAAAAAAATCTAATGTACCTCATTTGGCAAAGATTGCTCCCGCAATAATCGTTCCAGGGAGAGTCTCTTATAGAGGAGAAACATTTAAGCCGATGATTTTTGGTTGGACAGCAGAATTGATGACAGAAATGTTTGGTGTTGAAATTGATTCAGGCGATCTTTTTTATGAAAGCGATATTAGATCAAAAGCGAGTGTGGCAATTATTGGTTCAAAAGTAAAAGAAGAATTGTTTGGTAATGAAGAAAATGTTGTTGGAAAAAATATAAAAATAAAAGATAGAAATTTTAGAGTAGTGGGTGTTCTAAAACCACAAGGACAGGTATCCAGTTTCAATGTTGATGAATTGGTTGTTTTGCCATATTCAACAGCACAAATTTATTTGATGGGGATTGACCATTATCACGAAATTATTTTAAAAGCCGATTCTCCAGAAAATGTTTCTCAGACAGTAGAAGATGTGAAAGACACATTGAGAGAGATGCACGATATTACAGATCCATCCAAAGACGATTTTTTTGTGGTTACTCCCGAGGGGATGCTTGAACAAATAGGAAATATTTTGGATGCACTGACACTTTTCTTGTCAGCTGTTGTGGGAATTGCTTTGGTTGTAGGAGGAGTGGGTGTCATGAACATTATGCTTGTGTCAGTAACAGAGAGAACAAAAGAAATTGGTTTGAGAAAAGCAATCGGAGCAACGAACAAAGATATTATGATTCAATTTCTTTTTGAATCCATGATGCTCACAATCACGGGTGGTGTAATCGGTATTATAATAGGAATGTCGCTTTCTTTGATCACAACCATCGCCATTTTAAGTTTTACAACTTACGCATGGAGTTTTTCTTTCCCTGTTGGAGCATCTATTCTAGGAATTGTTGTCTCTGGCTTAATCGGAGTTATTTTTGGAATTTATCCAGCAAAAAAAGCTTCTCAAAAGAGCCCTATCGAAGCTTTGCGATACGAATAAATTTAGAAAATTTCTCAAAGGTAGGTAGCAGGAATTTTTCCCTGTGTTATACTAAAATAGTTCTGTTGTCGGGGATTGGCGTCCCTCGGAATAAAAGGGTTACCTTGTTTGGAAAGCATCCTGCCAATTTTTGGTTCAAGGATGCAACGCCCAACCCGCGGTTTTCCGCGGGTTTTTTATTTATTGACATTTTCAGATTTTAATTTATATTATTGTTATACCTCCTATGTGACTTGCTTGCATGGAGAAAAGGGGATTGGCGTCCCTCGAAATGTTTGGGTCCGCACATTTAGAAAGTATCCTGCCTTAATTGGTTCAAGGATGCAACGCCCAACCCGCGGTTTTCCGCGGGTTTTTTTATTGTCTTTGTTCTCTACTTGATACTTACTACTTACTACTTTATACTTATTTTTATGCAATCAAACGAAATACGACAAAGGTTTTTAAAATTTTTTGAAAAGAGAGGACATTCTATTATTCCTTCTGCTTCTTTAGTTCCCGAAAATGATCCTTCTGTACTTTTTAATACTGCTGGTATGCAACCGCTAGTACCGTATTTGTTAGGCGAAGAGCACCCTGCGGGAAAAATGATTGTTGATGCACAAAAATGTGTTAGAACAACAGACATTGAAGAAGTGGGTGACAATACTCACCTTACATTTTTTGAAATGCTAGGCAACTGGTCTTTAGGAGATTATTTCAAAAAAGATGCAATCAGTTGGTCTTATGAATTTTTGACTGATAAAAACGATGGGCTAGGACTTGATCCAAAAAAACTTTATGTAACTGTTTTTGAGGGGAACGATGATGCTCCGAGAGACGAAGAAGCATATTCAATTTGGAAAAATATTTTTGTTAATGCGGGACTAAATCCGGACGGACATATTTTCTTTATGTCTGCAGAATCAAATTGGTGGAGTCCAGGGGACAATGGACCATGTGGCCCTGATACCGAAATGTTTTATAGCACAGCGGGTGATTTGGGTGACTTAACAAAAGAAGAATTTATCAAAGCAGATGATGAACAAAAAATCGTTGAAATTTGGAACGATGTGTTTATGGAATATGAAAAAAAAGATGGGAAAGTAATTGGAAAATTGAAACAACACAATGTTGATACGGGAGCGGGATTGGAGAGGCTGGCAACCATGTTGCAGGGTAAGACAAATGTTTACGAGACAGATGGATTCAAAAGTATAATGAACCAGACTAAACAGGTCTCCTCAGACAAAAAATCTCAAAGAATTATTGCCGATCATTTGAGAACTTCTGTTTTTATTATTGCTGACGGTGTATTACCAGATAATCATGATCAAGGTTATGTCTTGAGAAGAATTTTGAGAAGAGCTATCTTAAAGACTGATAATAAAGAAATAAATGCAGGAAATGTTTCAACCCTTGTAGATTCAGTCGTTGATTATTATGGAGGTTTTTATAAAAATTTATCTGATAAGAGAGCGGAAATAAAACAAATAATCGAAAAAGAAAATGAAAAATTTTCAAAAACTTTGTCTCAAGGTTTAAAACAGTTGGAAAAAATTTCAGGGGATATCTCAGGAAAAGATGCTTTTGTTTTATCTGCTACTTATGGTTTTCCTATTGAAATAACAGAAGAAATTGCAAAAGAAAAAGGTGTGTTTATTGATATAAAAGGATACGAAGAAGAAATGAAAAAACATCAAGAACTTTCAAAGACAGCTTCGGCGGGTAAATTTAAAGGAGGTCTTGCAGGTGACGATGAAAATTCTACAAAATTACATACTGCTACTCATATGTTGCATCAAGCATTGCGACAAGTTCTGGGCGATCATGTCGTTCAAAAAGGAAGTAACATTACACCAGACAGACTAAGGTTTGATTTTTCTCATTCTGATAAAATGACTGACGAAGAAAAACAGAAAGTAGAAAATATTGTAAACGAACAAATTCAAAAACATTTGGATGTAAAAATGCAAGAAATGTCTGTGAGTGAAGCAAAAGAAAAAGGAGCGCTAGGTGTATTTGATGAAAAATACGGAGAGAAAGTAAAAGTTTACTCTGTTGGTTCATTTAGCAAAGAAATTTGTGGAGGACCTCACATAAAAAATACAAGCGAGTTGGGAGTTTTCAAAATCAAAAAAGAAGAAGCTAGCTCGGCTGGCGTGCGTCGTATAAAAGCGATATTAGAGTAGAAAGGGGTAAGGTATAAGGTGTAAGTATAAAAAATTTCCACAAAATTCTACTTTCTACTTTCTACTTTCTCCTTTATACTATTATATGTATGTCGCTATTTTCGTTTTCAAAAAATAAAACAGAAGAAGAAGGGGTTGTTTTGGTTTTTGATATTGGGAGTGCCAGTGTTGGTGGCGCTCTTGTTTCTCTTCGTAAAAATAAAAAACCAAAAATTCTCTACAATGTACGAAAATCAATGGCCTTTAAAGAGGATTTAGATATAAACAAATTTACCGCTTCTATGATCAGAACTCTTAGTTCTGTTGTCGCTGATGTTGAAAGAAAAGGAATATCGCATCTCAATTTTAGGAGTTTAAAAAACAAAGAAATAAGAGACGCTTTTTGTTTCTTTTCTTCTCCTTGGTATATTTCACAAACTCAAGTTGTTAAGTTGGAAGAAAAAGAAAAATTTTTTATTACCAATGAGATGATAAAAGATATTTTAGAGAAAGAAAAATCTGATTTTATAAAAAATAATGAGAAATTCTTTGGTGACGGTAGTGATGTTGAATTTATGGACAGTAAAGTCATTCAGGTCAGATTGAATGGTTACAGAGTAGAAGATCCTTTCAAGAAAAAAACGAATCATGCAGAGGTAGTAGTATATCTAAGTTTAATTTCGTCTGATGTAGAAGAAAAAGTAAAACAAGTTATCGCAAAACCTTTTCACCTGGATAATATTTATTCTCACTCGTTTACCTTAGCAGGATTTTTGTCACTGAGGGATATTTTTGAATTTGAAGACGATTTTGTTTTTTTGGATATAAGTGGAGAGGTAACCGATGTTTCTTTTGTTAAAAACGATTCTTTACGAGAAACCGAAACTTTTCCAGTCGGGCGAAATGCATTTATTCGCGAAATATTGAAAGATTTTAAAACAAATTATAGCAGTGCTGTTTCCATGATCAATGTTTATAAAGCGGGAAATATTGACTCGGACAATTCAAAAAAGATAGAAGCATCTTTGAACAAGGTCAGAAAGAGTTGGGTTAAGTATCTGGAAAATTCTATGTTTGAACTTTCTCATGGAGCAATTTTACCAAGAACTATTTTTGTAATTGCAGATGAGGATCTTGGAGAGATTTTGATAAATATAATTCAAGAAGAAAAATTTACTAAATTGGTTTTTCCTGATTACAACAAATCAACAAATCCAATTTTGATAAAACCAGATATAATGGGGAAAATTTGTGATATTGAAAATGATGTAGAAAAAGACATATTTATCATTATGGAAGCTGTTTTCATCAATAGATTGATTTAATCAGAAAAAGTTAGAGTTATGTTGTTGTTTGTGATATATTATTAACATTAAAGAGTAATTAATTTCTATTTTTATTATGAAAAAAAATGTCTTGCAAGATGTGATGCCCCCAAGAAAAAGATCAATCAGGGATATTCCAATAGGCCACAAAAGAAGAGGGTCTTTGGAATATAAATCTGACGATATGATCGAAAGTAAACCTGTTGAGCAGGTTTACAAATTGAATAATTCTCTTGACATCCGTCCTAGAAAAATAGAAATTCCAGAAGAAGAAGATCACAATAATGATGTTTTTGACAATGATAAAAAGAATAATGTTTCGAGAGGTTTAAAAGCAAAGTGGTGGCTAATTGTTCTGGCTTTTGTTGCCATTTTAGCGTTTTTATTTTCGGCAATTTTCTCTGGAGCAGAAATAGTTATTTATCCAAAACAGGAAAAAGTTAATTTCCAACTAGATTTAACTGCGATAAAAGAAGGGGTTCAAACAGAAATTCCAGGTGTTTTGTTTAAAACGGTTACTATCACATCGGAAGGATCAAAGACAACTAAAAATTTCACAGAAAAAGAGGTTGCGAAAAAAGCATCAGGAGAGATCGTTATTTTCAATGAATATGATTCGGCTCCACAAAGATTGGTCATCAATACAAGATTTGAGTCTTCTGACGGACTAATTTATAGAATACCAAAATCAATTACCGTTCCAGGAAAAAAAATCGGATCTGATGGAAAAGTTACCCCTGGAAGTATCCAAGTTACCGTTTATGCCGATGCTGTTGGAGAAGAATACAATATTGGATTGTCAGATTTTACAGTTCCTGGTTTCAAAGGGACTGACAGATTTAGCAAGTTTTATGCAAGATCAAAGACCTCAATGTCAGGAGGATTTTCAGGTATGATGAAAGTTGTGGCTGATACAGAGCTAGAAGGTATGACTACAGAAATAAAAACAAATTTGGAAAAAGATTTGAAGACTCAGATTTATTCTCAAATTCCAGAAGGCTTTGTTTTGTATGATGAGGGAATATTCTTTGATTTTGAACCTCAAAATAATGTTGAAGAAGGAGATTCTGTAAAGGTTGTTCAAAAAGGAACATTGACCGCTGTTATTTTCGATAAAAACGTTTTAAGTAATTTTATTGCTCAAAATGTTATCGATAATTTGGGTGGGGGAACAGTAGAAATTGTTAATATAGAAGATTTAAAATTTACTCTTCCTGAAAAAGATTATATAAATATTTCTGGCGGAGATACATTTGATTTTGATTTGGAAGGAGATGCTCATTTTGCATGGGTGTTTGATGAAAATAAATTAAAAACAGATCTCGCTGGAAAACCGAAAAAGCAAATAGAATCTATTTTGTCTCAGTACGATGGTATAGATAATATTGCCGTTATTCTAAGACCTTTCTGGAAAAGAAGTTTGCCAAGCAGTGTTGAAAGAATAAAAATTACTAGAAATTTGGAAGAGAAAGTTAATTAAAAGCTTATAAAATTGAATAAAAACGGATTTACCGATTTTTCTTGCTAAATACAAGATATTTTGGTAGTATTGTTCCGTATTGATTTGCAGATGAATAATAATAACGAAAAAGAATTAATTGTAACCGGTGTTGTCGTAGAGGCTCTGCCAAACGCGATGTTTCGCGTTGATTTAGATAACGACGGTGGAGAAATGTTGTCATTTTTGTCTGGAAAGATGAGAATGCACAGAATCAGAGTCTTGGTGGGTGATAAAGTGTCCATCAAAACAGATCCTTACGGCGGTAAAGGTAGAATCATAAAAAGAATGTAATTGTGGTTTATATATGGTTTCAGTAAAAACCAATATCATCATTGGTGTTGGGGTTTACATTTTTAATATAAATTGATATATTAGTTGAGCAAAATGAAAATCAAGTCTTCAGTAAAAAAAATATGTATAAAATGTAAAAGCGTCCGCAGAAAGGGACGTTTGCATATTATCTGTGAGAATCCAAAGCATAAGCAAAGACAAGGCTAATTAAAAATTTAAATATTTAAACATTTAAATATAAACAAATACTATGAGAATTTTAGGAATAACAATACCAGACGAAAAGAGATTAGAGATAGGGTTAACAGCCCTTTTTGGTGTTGGTAGATCTCGTGCTCAAAAAGTTTTGGATAAAGCAAAGATTGATCACGGAAAAAAAGCAAAAGATCTTTCAGTAGATGAAGAAAACAAAATCAGAGAGATCCTAGAATCATACAAAATAGAAGGTGATTTAAAAAGAGAAGTTTCAGGAAATGTTAAAAGACTGAAAGATATCATGTCATACAGAGGTTCAAGACACGCAAAGAAATTACCTGTTCACGGACAATCTACAAAAACAAATTCAAGAACAGTTAGAGGAAATGTTAGAAAGACTATGGGATCGGGTAGAACAAAAGTAGACAAAAAATAATAATTCCAAAATTGACGACCTTTGCTTTCATTTTTAAAAAAAAATGAAAGCGAATCTCATTCAATTTTGAAATTATTTGAATTTTAATAAAATTAAAATCAATTATGGGAAAAAAGAGAGTAGTTAAAAAAACAGGTGGTGAGAAAGCGTCTGGAACAAAGACGGCTTCTAAAGTTTCAAAGAAGAGATTTGCTTCGGGTACTTTGCATATCCAATCAACATACAACAACACAAGAGTTTCTTTGACTGACAAAGACGGAAACTTGCTAGCATCTTCTTCTTGTGGAGCATTGGGATTTAAAGGAGCAAAGAAAGGAACACCATTTGCTGCAGCAAAGGCTGGAGAATTGATTGGTGATAAGGCATTAAATGTTGGAATCAAAGAGGTAAATGTTATCGTAAAGGGAGTAGGTGCTGGAAGAGAATCAGCTATCAGAGGTTTTTTGTCTACAAGCGGAAATGCAGAATTATCAGCTATTAAAGATGTTACTCCGGTTCCTCACAATGGTCCAAAGCCAAAGAAACCAAGAAGAGTCTAAAAACTAATAACTACTAACTAATATGAGCAGAATCAAAAAATATAAAATAGGAAGAAGATTAGGCGCTGGGGTTTATGAACAATGTCAAACCCAGAAGTTTGCTTTGTCTGAACAAAAAAGAGGCGGAGGAAAAAGAATGACAAAAAGAAAACAAGTTTCAGATTATGGAGCTCAGTTGATTGAAAAACAAAAAGTTAGATTTTCATACGGAATAAGAGAAAAGCAGTTGCAAAAATATGTTAAAGATGCGATGTCCAGAAAAGGAAGTCACGCGGATCACTTGTTTGAAGTTGTTGAAATGAGACTTGATAATACTGTGTACAGATTGGGCTTGGCAGAAACAAGAGCAAAGGCAAGACAAATGGTTTCTCATGGTCATATTACAGTAAACGGAAAAAGATTAAATATCCCTTCATACAAAGTTTCTGCAGGAGAAATTGTTGGTATCAGAGCACAAAGTCAAAACAAAGGTTTGTTTGAGAATTTGGAAGAAAAGATAAAAGATACAAAAACTCCAAATTGGTTATCATTTGACATTAAAAAGAAGGAAGGAAAAGTTGTTGGAGTTCCAAAAATTGGAACAGCCGAATTCTTTGATTTAGCAGCCGTTTTTGAATACTATAGCCGATAGTAGTGGATAGACTATTGCAAACTTGCAAAAAATGTAGTATATTTTTATCAATTTTATTAAGTTTTTATTTTTTTCTCTATGTCTGACTACAATATTTTAGTGCCTTCAAAGCCAAGGGTAGTTGAAGATGGCCAATTTAAAGGCGTATACGAAATAGACGGTCTTTATCCTGGATATGGATATACGCTAGGTAATTCTTTGAGAAGAATTATTTTGTCGTCTCTGCCTGGTGCTGCAATAACATCGGTTAAAATTGCTGGTGTTGATCACGAGTTTTCTACTATTAGTGGTGTAAAAGAAGATGTTATTAACATCATTTTAAATTTAAAGAAAGTAAGAATCAAATTGCTTACAGACGAACCTCAAGAAATTAGATTGAAGGTTAAGGGTGTTAAAGATGTAACAGCAAAAGATATAGAAATTCCAGGACAAGCAGAAATTCTTAATCCTGATCAGCATATTGCTTCTGTCACAGACAAAAATACAACACTTGAAATCAGTATGATCGTTGTAAAAGGTTTGGGATATATTCCAAAAGAAGAATTGCAAAAAGATAAAGTTGAAATTGGTTCAATCGCTTTGGACGCATACTTTACTCCTATCAGAAGAGTAAGTTATGAAGTTGAAAATATGCGTGTTGGAGACAGAACAGACTTTAACAGATTGAGAATCTTTATTGAAACAGACGGAATGATAACAGCAAAAGAAGCTTTGGAAAATTCTATTGATATAATGATAAGACAACTAAAAGCAATCGTTGGATTCAAAGAAGAAGAGGTTGTTGAAGAAAAACAAGAAGATAGCTCAGAAGATAAAGAAGATTCAAAAGACTCAGAAGATACAGAATTTTTGAAGACAAGAGTTGAAACTTTGGATCTATCAGCAAGAACAATGAATGCACTTGATTCAGCAAACATCAGAACAGTCGGAGGGTTGGCAAGAAAGAAAGAAGAAGATTTGTTAGCAATTGACGGATTGGGAGGAAAAGGTTTGCAAGAAATCAAAAGAGCATTAAGCAATTTTGGAATCACACTAAAGAGTTAAAAAGTTTGTAAAGTTAAAAGTTTGTAAAGACAGAAACATGAAACATCATAATTCAACAAGAAAATTAGGAAGAGTAAGTAAGCAAAGAACAGCTTTGTTAAGGTCTTTGGCTATCTCATTTATTATTCACGGAAAGATAAAAACAACTACCGCAAAGGCTAAAGAATTGAGACCTTTCGTTGAAAAAATAATTACAAAAGGAAAAACAGATTCTGTTGCTTCAAAAAGATTGGTTCTATCAAAATTGGGTAGTGGGGGGGATGAAGCAATGAAAGAGGTTTTTGAAAAAATTTCACCAAAATATAAAGAAAGAGAAGGCGGTTATACAAGAATCGTAAAAGTAGCAAGCAGAGTGGGGGATGGGAGTCAGATGTCAATTATTGAGTTTGTATAAAAAATTCCAAAATTGACGCATAACATCGTCGTCTTCACAAAAATTTTCTTCGCCTTATGTTGAATAAGGCTCAAAAAATTTTTGTTTGACTCCTTGTTCTGCATTCAATTTTGAAATTTTTTGTTGTTGCAATTAGTTAAAAAAGAGTTATAATTCAGGAGTCAAAAAAAGTTTAAAAATACTAAAAACTAATGACTAAAAACTAAAAACTTATTTATGGAGTACACAATCGATGCAAAAGGAAAAAAATTGGGAAGAATCGCAACTGAAGCGGCAACTTTGCTTATGGGAAAAAATTCACCCGATTTCAGTAGAAACACAGTAGCCGATGTAAAAGTAAATATCACCAACGCATCAAAATTGGATGCTGATGCAAAAAAAATGGATACAAAACTTTACAATAGATACACAGGTTTTCCAGGAGGTTTGAGAACAGACAAAATGTCAAAAATCGTTGAGAAAAAAGGAATGGGAGAAATAATTAAAAAGGCTGTTCATGGAATGTTGCCTTCAAACAAGTTAAGAGCAATTATGATGAAAAATCTGATAATCAACGAATAATAAATTATGGTAAAAGACACAAACAAAAATAAATATTACGAAGCTGTAGGAAGAAGAAAAACTGCTACTGCAAGAGTAAGACTAACAGAAGCCAAAGCAAATTCTTTTGTTATTAACAAAGACAAAGATTGCGATTCTTATTTTGATACAAAAGAGTTGAGAGATATCGCACATGACGCTTTGATAAAATCAGAAGTTGCTACAAAATTTTCAGTTTCAGCCTTGATAAATGGAGGCGGAATCAATGGACAGGCAGAAGCCCTAAGACACGGAATTTCAAGAGCGCTTGTAAAATTTGATGAAAGTTCAAGAGGTAAATTGAAAAAAGAAGGTTTTCTAAAAAGAGATTCAAGAATGAAAGAAAGAAAGAAGCCGGGATTGAAGAAGGCTAGAAAAGCTCCTCAATGGTCAAAAAGATAAAAACAAAAAAACACCCATCGGGTGTTTTTTTGTTTTTATCTTTTTGACCACAAGTAGTAAGGTATAAGGTATAAGGTGTAAGTAGACGAGAAATTTGAAACAAAAAAACCGCGCCTTGGGGGGCGCGGTTTGAAATGAGTTAATCAGGGATTTTGATAAACTCAGGGGTATTTTTTACCCCAAGCTCTGCCAGTTTGGCGAGAGCCTGCGGTATTGAGATATTTTCCTTTTGAGCCAGCCTCAGCATTACTTGACTGGTGTGTTTGGGGAAGTGAATTATTTCTCCACAAATGGGAATGCTCACCTTTCGCACATCGTCTAATGGCAAATCTATCTTGTCTTCCGCCATCGTATTTTCCTCCAAAATTTTTATAAGAGATAGAACATTTTGTCTTTGTAAACTTTATAAGTTTTTATACTATCTGTCAAGTTTTTTTAAACCCGAAATTTTGGTATGATTGGTGTGTTCGTTTACAAATTTTGTAAAAAAATCTATTTAAAAATATGACAGAAAACAATAAAGAAAATCAAAACAATAATGAAGAGAAAGATGAAATTATTGAAGACGATATCTCTATTGAAATGGACGAAGAAAATAATAAAATAAATTCTTTGTCTGACGAAGGCTTGAAAAAAATCAGGGAAAAACTGAAAAAATGCACGGAAGAAAAACAGGAATATTTGGAGGGGTGGCAAAGAGCAAAAGCTGATTTGATAAATGCAAAAAGAGATTTTGAGGACCAAAGAAAAGATTTTGTTAAATTTGCCAAAGGCGATTTGATTCTTCAAATAATTCCGGTTCTTGATTCCTTTGATATGGCTTTTTCAAACACAAACGGAGTTCCCGAATCGTGGCTTAAGGGTATTGAATATATTTACAATCAATTTGTCGCGGTTTTGAGAGACAATGGGGTAGAACAGATTGTTCCAAAAAAGGGAGATGATTTTGATATAAATTTACATACATCAGTTGAGGGGATTTTGGTTGAAAATGAAAACGAGAGTGGTAAAATAATTTCGGTTATGCAAAAAGGTTATCTCTTAAATGGCAAAGTTATAAGAGAAGCGAAAGTCCGTGTTGGTGAATATAAATAAATTTATATTCACCAAATTATAAAATATAAAATTTATAATTTAATTTTTGACAATTAGTTTATAGATTTTAGATTTTGAGGTAACTCGAAAATTAAAACTTATAAGTTAATTTAGATAAAAAATTATGTCAAAGATATTAGGTATAGATTTAGGTACAACCAATTCAGCAATGGCTGTTATTGAAGGAGGCGAATCAAAGATAATTGAAAATGCCGAAGGAAACAGAACTACGCCTTCTATCGTTGCCATTTCAAAGACAGGAGAGAGGTTGGCAGGGTTGTTGGCAAAGAGACAGGCGGTAACCAATCCTACAAATACTATTTTTGGTATAAAAAGATTTATTGGGCACAATTTTGATGATCCTGCTGTTCAAAAAGACAGAGAGACAGTGCCTTATGAAATAAGAAAGGCAGACAACGGCGGAGTAGAAGTAAAGATGGGAGACAAATGGTATAAACCAGAAGAGATCTCTGCAATGTTTTTGCAAAAAATGAAAGCAGATGCCGAGGCAAAATTGGGAGAAAAAATTACAGAAGCGATTATTACCGTACCTGCTTATTTCAACGACGCACAAAGAAAGGCAACCAAAGACGCTGGAAAGATTGCAGGATTGGATGTAAAAAGAATTATCAACGAACCAACAGCTGCTGCTTTGGCTTATGGGTTTAATAAAAAGAAAGACCAGCAAATTGTTGTTTTTGACTTTGGTGGTGGTACTTTTGATGTTTCTGTTTTGGAAGTAGGAGATGATGTCGTAGAAGTAAAATCAACAGACGGAGATTCTCATATGGGAGGAAAGGATATTGACCAAAAGATTATCAAATGGATTTTGGAGGAATTTAAAAAAGAAACAGGCATCAATATTTCTACTGATCCTTTGGCTTTACAAAGATTGGATGAATCTGCAGAAAAAGCAAAGATAGAACTTTCTTCTGCTCAAGAAACAGAAATAAATATTCCTTTTATTACATCTGACGCTAATGGTCCAAAACATTTGTTGTTAAAATTTACTCGTGCAAAATTGAACGAATTGTCGGATGAATACATCAAGAGATCTATTGAAATAACAAAAAGAGCGATGGAAGCTTCACCTTTTAAAATAGAAGATATTGACGAAATTGTTATGGTGGGAGGACAAACAAGAATGCCCGCTATCAAAGATGCAGTAAAAGCATATTTTGGAAAAGAACCAAATCAATCCATTAACCCAGACGAAGTAGTTGCCGATGGTGCAGCTATTCAGGCTGGTATCTTGCAGGGAGATGTAAAGGATGTACTTTTGTTGGATGTTATTCCTCTTTCTCTGGGGATTGAAACAATGGGAGGTGTTGCAACAAAGTTGATCCAAAGAAATACAACTATCCCGACATCAAAATCTCAAGTATTTTCTACCGCAGTAGACAATCAGACATCAACAGAAATTCACATCGTTCAAGGAGAAAGACCGATGGCAGGTGATAACAAAAGTTTGGGTAGATTTATTTTAGACGGTATTCCACCCGCACCAAGAGGTATTCCTCAGGTAGAGGTGACTTTTGATATCGATGCCAACGGTATTTTAAATGTAAAAGCAAAAGATAAATCATCTGGAAAAGAGCAGTCTATCAGAATAGAAGCAACATCTAGTTTATCAGATGCAGATATTGAAAAAATGCAAAAAGATGCCGAGATGAACGCTGATGAAGATAAAAAGAAAAAAGATTTGGTTGATGCAAAAAATTTGGCAGAGCAAATGATTTACACAGCGGAAAAAGCATTGAAAGATGCGGAAGGAAAAATAGGAGAGGACATCAAGACAGGTGTAAATGCAAAAATTGAAGAATTGAAAAAACAAAAAGACACTAGCGATTTTGATTTAATCAAAAAAGCGACTGACGAACTTTCAACAGAAATGCAAAAAATAGGGACAGCAATGGCTTCGTCTGCCGGATCAGCAAACACTGGAAATCAGACCGATAATCAAGGAGAAGGAAATGTCCGTGATGCAGAATTTGAAGAAGGAAAGAAAGATGACGAAAATAAGACTCAGTAATATGTTTTTAAAATACACAAATTTTAACCTTTGTTTTTTGATGTTTTAATAGTAATATTATATCCAATATGCAAGAAGATTATTACAAAATACTGGGAGTAGAAAAAAATTCATCAAAAACTGAAATCAAAAAAGCTTTTCACAAATTGGCTCACAAATATCACCCTGATAAAAAAGGGGGTGACGAGGCAATGTTTAAGAGAATAAGCGAAGCCTACAGTGTTTTGTCGGATGATAATAAACGATCAGAATACGATGCTTATGGTAGGGTTTTTAGTGGTGGCGGAAATGGTTCAGGAGCGCAAGGATTTAATGGATTTGAAGGTTTTGATTTTTCTCAATTTCAGCAAGGCGGTATGGAATTTGATCTGGGCGATATTTTTGGTGATTTTTTTGGTGGGGCAAGAAAGAGATCCAGAAGAGGAAATGATATTTCTATTGATTTAGAATTGGATTTTAAAGATGCTATTTTTGGAACGCAAAGAAAAGTTTATGTAACAAAAAATTCTATTTGTGATGTCTGTGATGGGTCGGGTGCAAGAGAAAAAAGTGAAAACATGACATGCCCTGTATGTAATGGAAATGGACAAATTCATGAAACAAAGAGATCAATGCTCGGAACATTCTCTAGTGTAAAAAGTTGTGAGAATTGTAGTGGAACAGGAAAAGTTCCAAAAGAAAAATGTCACAGCTGTCATGGAGCAAAAGTAAAAAGAGGACAATCCGAGATAAAGATAAATATTCCGTCTGGAATTGATAATGGTGAAATGATCAGACTGAGTGGCGCAGGAGAGGCAATTGCAGGAGGACAGCCAGGGGATCTATACATAAAAATTCATGTCGCAAAACACAAGTTTTTGAGAAAAGAGGGAAGTAATTTGGCAATGAATTTGAATATAAAACTTTCTGACGCTTTGATGGGAGGAGAATATAATATCGAGGTATTGGATGATAAAATAAAATTGAAAATTCCAGCGGGAATCAATTTTGGTGAGGTGCTTCGAATTAAAGAAAAAGGTGTGCCAATGGGCGGAACACGAAGAGGGGATTTGCTTGTGAAAATAAATATTCAAATTCCTACAAAATTGAATAAAAGGATGAAAAAATTAATAGAAGAATTAAAGGCGGAAGGCATTTAATACTGATATGAATTATTCCAGCAAAATGAAAATATTTCATTATGTTTCTCCTTGGGTGTTACAAACTCTTATTTGGGTTCCAACACGAATTTTGCTGAGAGTATTTTTTGTTTACAAAGTGAAAGGTTTAAAAAACTTGGCTGTTTTAAAAAACGACGGAACTGGTGTCATTTTTGCTGTTAATCATTCAAGCGAACTTGATCCTATTTTGATTCCCGCGTCTCTTCCTTTTTTGTCTCGTTTTATGCCAATGTTTTATGTAGCAAGAGAAAAATCTTTTTATAAAAATAGTGGTTGGAGACAAAATTTTTATGGCGGATTATTTTTTCGTATGTGGGGTGCGCACACTGCTTATGCAGGTATGAATGATTATGATATTGCCTTGAGGTACCATATCAAAATTTTGAACGCTGGCAGAAGTTTGTGCATTTTCCCAGAAGGGAAGAAGACCACAGACGGAAATGTAGGAGACGGAAAACCAGGGATAGGGTTTTTGATTCACAGAACAAATGCATCTATTGTTCCTGTTAGGGTTGTTGGGTTATACAAAGATCATAAACGAAAAGATTTTCTCGGTCGCACAAGATTAAAAGTTGTCTTCGGAAAACCAATGTTGGCAAAAGATTTTTATAATGGTAAAAAGGATATAGGAATAGAAGATTATAGGGAAGCTACGAAGATTATAATGGATGAAATAAGAAGCCTTGATTAAATCAAATAGAGGGCTTTAAAAGTCAATTTTGGGCTTAATTTAATGGTTTTAAAAGGTATATTAATAGGTTTATTGTAAGAAAATATGAGTAAAATAATGTTATCAGGCGTAAAGCCGACCGGTCGCCCACATATCGGAAATTATTTTGGAGCGATGAAACAATTCGTTGATTTGCAGAGTGATTTTGACGAGGTGTTTGTTTTTATTGCCGATTATCATGCAATGACATCGGATACCAAAAAACTTTTGATTGGACAAAACAGTATTGAATTGGCTTTGGATTATCTCGCTATTGGTTTAGATCCTGAAAAAGTAATTTTGTTTAGACAATCAAGCGTCCCACAAGTGACAGAATTGAGCTGGATTTTTTCTTGCCTCGTAACCATGCCTTATTTGATGAGAGCACATGCTTTTAAAGATGCCGAGGCAAAAAAGAAAGAAGTGAATGTTGGAACATTTAATTATCCTGTTTTGATGTCGGCGGATATTTTAATTCAAGACGCAGATATTGTGCCTGTTGGAAATGATCAAAAGCAACATTTGGAAATTGCGAGAGAGATTGCCAGAAAATTTAATACTCAGTACGGAATGATTTTTAAAGAACCACAAGAAAAAATTTTAGAGGAAACAGAAACGGTGATCGGAATAGATGGACAGAAAATGTCAAAATCTTATGGAAACACGATCCCTCTTTTTGCGACCGATGAAGAAACAGAAAAAATAATTATGTCTGTACCAATGGATTCAAAAGGAATTGATGAAAAGAAAAATCCAGATGATTATAATTTGTATAAAATAGCAAAACTTTTCACAAATGAAAATCAAGACAAAGAAATCAGAAGTATGTTTGAGAATGGGGGAGTCGGATATGCAGAAATCAAAAAATATGTTGCGAATGTAATAAATAATTATTTGAAAGAGATGAGGGAAAGACGAAAAGAATTGGAAAATAACAGAGACTATGTTTTGGAGATTTTGGAAAAGGGGGGAAAGATTGCTCGCGAAAGAGCAGAAAAAAAGATGGAGGAGGTGAGAGTTAAATGCGGACTAAACGCAGAATAAACGCGGAAATTAACAAAATCAATGATTTTTGAATTAAAACAAAAGAAGGATAAATTTCTTGATAAAGCATACAAAGATTCAATGAAAGAATTGAATGATTTTTATGGTATTAATTGGACTCGTAATACTCCCAAGATTTTTGTCGTTAATAGTAGAGAAGATAAAGCTTTTCTTAAAGGAGATATGGGAAATGGAAGTGCTGGCTGGATTGTTGGTTGGACACCAACTACTGATACTGTTTTTGTGATGAATCGTTTGAAAATCAAAACTGAAACTTCTCACAAGAAAGGATACACAAAAGAACAATATAAGTATTTAATAAAACACGAGTTAAGCCATTTGTTTTTTAAAATTCTAATAAAGGGAGGTTTTCGTCCTGTATGGTTGTGGGAAGGGGTTGCTATTTATACTTCTGAACAAGATAAGTTTAAAAAAAGACTAGAAGAATTTAAACAATTTTTGAGTTTTTATGATTCACATATGAGTGAAGATGGAAAAACTAGTGTTTACTATGAATCAGGATTTTTTGTAGAAATGTTGGTAGAAAAGTTCGGGAAAGAAAAATTTTTGAATTTTTTAAAATCTCTGCAAAAAGTAAAAAACAGAAAAGAATTTGATAAATTATTTTTCAAAACCTATAAATTTAAATTAAATTATAAAGAAATAAACAAATTCTATAAAAATTAATTAAAAGGTTTGAATAAGGCTCTTGCTCGTGTTGATTTTTAAATAAAAACTATTCTAGTATTCTCAAGAATACCAGAATAGTTTTTATTTTGTTTACATTTGCTTGCACCCTCGTTGTTTTTTTTGCTAAATTCTATTTGGAAATAACAATTAAAATTCATTTCGGAGGAGTTTTAATGAAGAAAGATCTTAAAAGGATTGCGGGAGCGTTTTTTCAAGGTGTTTTCTGGTGGTTTTTGTTTTTGAAAAAATTTCGATCAATAGATTATAGAGATGAACATTACAGAGATTATGTTCGCGCGTCTTTATTAAAAGGAATCTTGTTTCCTTTAATTATGGCGATTGTAATGAATTTTGCATACCAATTAAATATTTGGAATTGCGTTTTAACTCTTCTGTATTTTCATTTGGTTATTGGTCTTGCTGAAATAATTCATCTTCGACTCGAATGGAACGGTTTCCGTGAATTGCCTATTGGATAATACAAAAAACGACCTTTGGGTCGTTTTTTTAAAAAGTTGTTTGTTTGGGTAACCAACTTTTATTAGATTAGACTTTTTGATTGTTTTTTGCTTTAATGGTTTTTAGAAATAGCTTTAATTTAGTTTTTTTAGACTATTGAAAACAAGGAGGTTCGGTGAAAACAATCAAAGGTGGTATCGCTGATTTGAAAGGAATTAAATATATTTTAAATCCAGAAACATCTTTTGTTTCATTTTCGGCAGACAACAAAGACCTTGTATCAATTTCTAATAAAAAAATTTTACGAAGGAGAAAATTGGGAAGGAGAGTACGATGAAAGAAAAAATTACTTTAAAAAGAATTGTGGCATCTTTTGTTGCAGGATTGTTGTGGGGAGTCTTTCTTTTTCAGGATATCTCCAAAGGAGATTCTGGTTATGAGTATGAAGGGACAGGAATTCTTTTTGTTTCAATTGGTTTTTGCTGTTTGTTTTTTGTACCGATAATTATTTCATCTTCTTTTCAGATTGAAATTTACAAATTGATTTTGGCAGGCGTTGCTGCGTATCTCATTATTGGACTTGTCGCTATTTCAGAAATGCGACACCGATGGGGAGGTAGTGACAGAATAACTTTTATGCCTAATGTGTAAATCAAAAGCCCAGTTTGGATGTCCGACATCCAAACTGGGCTTTTTGCTTTTTATTTTGTGTCTTCCAGTGTCATTTCACGGGCGATTCCTCCTATTGTTACAAATACTCCCAAAATCACGAATAAATAATTGATTTCAATAAACATCAAAAGAATACTAGCAGTTAATGGTCCAAGAATATATGCAGAAGGTCCGGTCATTCTAAATACATTTAAAATATTTGTGTCATTCCCATCTATTTTTTTAAAGAAATAACTCTCTGATGCAATCTCAATCATACTTGCTCCTACTCGGGTCATAAACAATAAAAGTCCCCAAAGAATTATACTGTTTGATGTTATGAAAGTAAGCATTGCGGTAGTTATTCCAGTAATTAAAAAACCAAAATTTAATATTTCTTTTTCTCCAATTTTTTCATCCGCCAATTTTCCGAGTGGAATTTCTAGTATAACAAATGGTAGTAGCATCATAGTAAATACTATTCCTATGGTGCTCCAATCAAAACCAATATATTCGTGAAGATATATCGGCATATAAATGATCATCCAAGAATAGAAAAATCTCAACAAAAAATGTGCCCAAAATATTTTGGAAACATTTGGCTTGTTAAAAATTATTTTTAAAGTATCCCAGATATTTGTTTTTACATATTTAGGGTCTTCAAAATTTTTTAAATTTCTGATAATGAGATAAAGAATGGGGATAGTCAGTATTCCTGAAAATAAATATATTTTCCAATATTCATTGTTGATCAAGATAAACCCAGAAATCATCGGCGAGATAAGCCAAGCCAAATTGTTGAATGACAGGTATGTCCCACGGGTTTTTCCAGTACTTGAGTCCTCTGAGAAAGCTTCAAGAAAGACATCAATATTGAAGGCAATCAAAGCAACAATAACAAGATGCACTGTTAATGCAGTGATTACAACAAAAAAATTATCCCAAACTACAAGAGATATAAGAGAAATTATATTAATGAGAAGAGCGTAGATCATGGTTTTATAATTTCCAATCTTTTGTAGAATTTTTCCTGCCGACATCATCAGCAATAAAGTAAATATTGATGAAAGTATATAGAAAACACCAACAAAACCCTCTGAAACATAATTGTTTAAGAAGGTTGAGTTTACATAAGTGGGAATTGCCAAGCTAAAAGAAAAAATAAATCCAAGTAAAAATATAGAAGTTATTTTTTGTTTTTTAGGTATCATCATAAAAAATATTATATATTATTTATTTACACTCCCAAAACTACAGGAATAATAATTGGTCTTTTGTTTGTTTTCTTTAACAAGAATCTTCCGATTCCATCGCTTAATTCTTTTTTAATCAATTCAAAATTGATTGGTTTCATTCCGACAGCATTGTCTTCTGCTGTTTTCTTTACGATTTTTCTGGCTTGTGAAAGAAGATCTTGTGATTCTCTTAAATACACAAATCCTCTAGAAATTATATCTGGTGACTTTCGAAGTTTCCCTGTGCCTAAATCAATCGTAGCAATTACCACAAAGATTCCGTCTTGCGCCAAAGTTTGTCTGTCTCTGATAACCACTTCCTGAATATCTCCAACGGAAAAACCATCTACCATAACAATGTTTGAAGGGGCTTTTTGTTTTAGAACTTCTATTTTTGTTCCTTTGTCTCGTATCTCAATAACAGAACCATTATCAGGCACAACAATATTTTCGTCCTTCATTCCGATTGATCTTGCCAATTCAGCATGAACTTTTAACATCGAGTGATGTCCATATCCAGGTACAAAAAATCTTGCGTTAACCATTGTATTTATCCAAGCCAATTCTCCTGCATTTCCGTGACCTGTCGCGTGAACGTCGGATACTTGATAACTGATGATTTTTACATCGTGTCTATAAAGATTATCTTTCAATTTTCGTACACTTAATTCATTTCCCGGAACAACAGATGAAGAAAGAATAATTGTATCTCTTTTATTTAGTTGGATAAATTTATTTTTCTTTTGTGCCATTCTCATAAGAGCGGCAAATTCTTCGCCTTGTGCTCCTGTCGCCAAAACCAATATTCTGTCAGGAGGGTAATTGCCAATATCTTTTGGTTGAACAAGAGTATCTTGTTTTGGATTAAGTAGACCTGCTAATTTTGCAATCTCAATGTTTGTTTTGATGCTTCTTCCCTCCGTAATAACTTTTTTATTGTATTTTTCTGCAATTTGAATAATTTGAATCATTCTTTCAAACTGAGAGGCAAAAGTACCAATAATAATTCTTCCGTTAACATTTTTTATAATGTTTTCCAAATTGTCCATTATTTGTTTTTCTGGAATAGAGAATCCTGGTTTTTCAACATTGGTTGAATCAGCGATAAGAAGAATATTGTTGTCCTTTCCAATCTCTCCCCAATTTCTTTCTTCTTTTTCAGAAGGAATTCCGTTCTCGTGCTCAAGTTTTAAGTCTCCTGTGATCACCACATTTCCAAAAGGTGTCTCAACAGACACTCCCATCGAGTCGGGAATAGAGTGAGTCACTTCAATAAATTTAACATGAAGATTGCCGAATTTTAATTTTTCTTTTGGATTAACAATTCTTAAATCTGGTTTTGGTAAATTGGGAAATTCTTCCGCTCTTTTTTGTACCATTATTGCTGTAAGATTTCTGGCGTAGATTGGAGGGTTTCCAATTTTGTCTATGATATAAGGGATGGCAGCAATGTGATCCAAGTGTCCGTGTGTCAAAATCAAAGCTCGGATCTTGTGTTTGTTTGCCTCCAAATATTTTGTGTTTGGAATGATATAATCAATTCCGGGATTTTCTTCGGACACAAATTGAAAACCACAATCAAAAATCAAAATATCATCCTCGTATTCAACGATGATCATATTTTGTCCTACTTCTTCGGCTCCTCCCAAAGGTATTACTCTAATAGTCTCTTTTCCAATAGGAGGAACTTTTACCTCTGATGTTTTAGGAGAATGGTTTTCAGAATTTCTTTGAGAATTTCTTCCAAAGTTTTTTCTGTTGCCTGTACCGGTATTGGCGGTTTTTTTTCTTTCAGTATTTCCATCTGTTGGATTTTTTTTGACAGGACTTGTTCTTACTGTTTTGTTTTCTTTAATCATAAATTAATAACAATCAATTGACCCTTGATTACGGGTTTTAAAATTTTTAATAATAATTTTTTATAAAATGTTTAGATTTTTATCTAGAAAAGATTTTCCAAATATTTTCTGTCTCTATAAACCAACTGTGAACTCCAAAAAATCTTTCTGACGGCAAGGTGATTTGTCCCAAGTTTATACCTTTTATTTTATTACTTGTTATGTAAATAAAATCTGGGGAATAAATAAAGATGGCAGGCATATCAGATTCAATATTTTCTTGGAATTTGAAGAATTTTTCAATTCTATCTTCTTCGTCTCTTGATGATCTTACTTGTTCAAGCAGTTTGTCACTATTGGCATTTGCGTATGATGCAATGTTTAATCCTGGGTCGTTTCTTTGTGAAGAATGCCAGAAAGCAAACAGATCCATATCTCTACCAATTATTTCTCCAAACAACAAAGCGTCGTATTCTCTGGGTCTTATAATATTTTGATTAAGATCTCCTATTTCAAATATTTTTACTGTTACCTTTGCACCCACACTTTCCCAATTTTCTTTTACTATATTGGCAGCCGCTTTTAATTCGGGAGCATCAGATGTTGCAAGTTCAAATTCTAAGACTGTGTTTACTTTTTTGATTGTCTTTTCCCGTATTTTTGTTTCCTCATTTATTTCCCAGCCGTTACTTTCCAAAAGCTCAATTGCTTTTTGAGGGTTGAATTCTCCCTCTATGTCTTTATTAAAATATTGAGATGTTGTTGGCACTGGCCCATATATTGGCGTTCCAAAACCACTCAAAACTTCTCTCACAATTCTTTCTCTGTCTACCGCTTTGTTCAAAGCTTTTCTTACTTCGGAATTGGTAAAGACGGCATTTTGATTTTGATTAAAGAAGATACCGAAAATTCTAGGCAATGGAACATTTTCAATTCTGCTACCGTTTTTTTCAAGTTCGAGGGCTTGTTCGGGTGATATTGTATTTATGTCCTCCACATAACCTTTTTTGTATGCATTAATCAATGTTTCTTCGTTTGGATAAAATCTAATTATTATTTTTGATATGTACGGTTCTCCCAAGGCATATTTTGTAAAAGGTTTTAATTCGTATTTCTCCATTATTCCGGAAGAATTCATTTTTGTTGAAATTATTCTATATGGTCCTGAACCAATCGGCTCTATATTTAATTGACTGAAAGCAAATTGCTCCGGCTCAACTTTTTCCCAAATGTGTTTCGGAAGGATACCGAGAGTTAGGTTTTCTGTAAAAGGTGAGTAAGGTGTTTTTAAAATAAATTGAATTTGTTTTTGGTCAATTATTTTTACTCCTACACCTTCCCAGTTTGGTCTTTTGGGACTTTTGACTATGTTGTCCAAAGACATTCTAACTGTGTACGCGATGTCTTCTGTTGTAACAGCAACTCCATCGTGAAAAGAAGCATCTTCTTTTAAGGTAACTGTATATATTAATCCATCTTCTGATATCTCATAATTTTCAGCCAAGTCAGGAACAACCTTTCCGTCTGGGGTTGCTTTTAAAAGTCCTGAATAGACGAGTGCTGTTAGGTCTCTGTCGGTATTTGATATCGCGAGTAGGGGATTGATAAATCTTGGAGAACCGATAAGTCCTTCTATTATTTCACCACCACTTTTTGGAACTTCAGCAAAAAAGTTTTTGTTAATTTCTTTTAACATTAAAAATGTACTGCCGAATAAAACAAAAGCAAAAAACCAGAAGATAACTTTTTCTGTTAAACTGAATGTTCCAAGTAGATTACCTATTTTTTCCAATTTCGGTAAATAGAACTTACGAAATATAAACTTAGCGTTTTTTGAGTCCACAATATAAATATTTTAACCTGTCTTAATGGTTAAGACAATGTGAGAAAAAAACTAAAATGTTTCTTATATGATCAAAGCTATAAAAGCTGAAGCTACAAAAAGAATAGCAAGAGTAACTGTGATATAAAAGAAAATCTTTTCTGCGCCTCTTCTTGTGTGTCTTGCAGAAAAATTGTCTCCACCACCAAAAGCACCTCCCAAGTCATTACCAGTTTGTTGAATCAAAATGGCTGCTACAAGGAGAACAGCTAGTGTTATCTGTATAAAAGGAAGTATATTAGTTAAATTTTCCATCCCCAGAATTATAGCAAGAAGACTTAAAAAAGCAATAGAAGTCCTAAAAGTTTATAAAGTTTGTAAAGTTCATAAAGTCCGTAAAGTTATGTATGTAATCAGAGTCGAGCCTCGAGAAATAGGGAATTAAACTTTTAAAATAAAGGATTTTTTAGCATTGACAAAGATGTTGTATTATACTATAATAATAAAAGAATAAGGGTTGGCTATGGGAGGCTGGCTCAAAAAAGAAAGAGGGTAAAAAAAATGATGTACACAACGAAGATGTTGGAGATTATCTCCACCTTGACTGAAGTAGATGAGGCTGCTGCCGTAGCGATGTTGCTCGGAGACCTCGAAGAGTCTGAGATCAGTTTCGACTGATCTCGCAATTTAATCCCCCGAGCTTCGGCTCTGGGGGATTTTTATTTACCCGAGGTCGGACCTCGGGTAAATAAAAAGAGGGATTTTGCTAAAGCAAAATCCCTCTTTATTTATTTCGTATTACTTATTCCTCACCCCTTACTCCTTAACCCTTAACCCTTAACCCTTACTACTTGCTACTCAACTTATCCGGCCTATGGTTCGGGCAATTTTTATCACTACATCTGTCAGGGATTGTTTTGGTACCTTTCATCATCAGCTTGCCACACATTGGGCAAAGATTTCCTGTTGGCTCTGCTTTGATAGCCAACTTACAATCGGGATAATTTGAACAAGAATAAAATTCTCCAAATCTCCCTCTTCTTTTTACCATATATCCGTTCTTACATTCGGTACACTTAACACCAGTAGAATTTTTTCTTTCCAATTCTTCATCTTTTTTTACAAACTTACATTTTGGATAATTTGAACAAGCAATAAATCTTCCAAATTTTCCGTCTCTCTCTACCAAAGGATTTCCACAATCAGGACATGGCTCGCCAGTTTCTTTCGGACCTTCCAATTCTTTTCCTTCTATTGTTCGAGCACCATTACAATCTGGAAATTTTGCACAGCTCATAAATTTGCCATTTTTTGCAAGTTTAATAACCATTGCGCCCCCACACTCTGGACATTTAAATTCTTTTGGTGCATCACCCAGATTGGTTATTTTTTCTATTCCTTCTTTTGCTTTAATATCTTTTGTAAAAGGTGTGTAAAATTCTGTTAGAGTTTTTACATAATCTCTTTCTCCATTTGCTATTTCGTCCAATTTATCTTCCATCTCGGCAGTAAACAAATCGCTGATGTAGTTTTCAAAATGATTTTCCAAAAAAGTACTCACTACTTCGCCTGTGTCTGTTGGTCGCAAAGCAGTTCCTTCTTTGTCGGCATAAGCGCGGTCTTTTAATGTTTTTATAATTGTCGCATAGGTGCTGGGACGACCAATTCCTCTTTTCTCCAATTCTTTAATCAGACCAGCTTCGGAGTATCTTTGAGGTGGTTGAGTCTGCTTGTCTTCTACATTCATTTTTAATAAATCTAAATCCTCGCCAATTTTTATTGCAGGCAATTCTGTGTCTTCTCCTCGAGCAGAAGGATCGGCCAAAAGCCATCCATCAAAAAGAACTCGAGATCCGTTTATATTAAATTCTGGTATTCTTGCCTCGCCGGCAGGCAGGTTTTCTTTTCCCTCAACATCAACGACGATTTTTGATCTTAATATTTTTGCATCGGACATTTGAGAGGCAATTGTTCTTTGCCAAATCAATCTATACAATTTTTTCTGTTCATCGGTTGATCCAACATTTTCTTTTGTTATGCTTGTTGGACGAATTGCTTCGTGAGCTTCTTGTGCATTTTTTGACTTTGTTTTGTATACTCTCGCCTCAACATATTTCTTGCCGTATTTTTTTTCTATCTCGCTTAAAATTTGTTTTTGAGCAGTTTGGCTAATTGTCGTGCTGTCAGTTCTCATATAAGTAATGTATCCTGCTTCGTACAATTTTTGGGCGACACCCATTGTCTTGCTTGGAGCAAATCCCATTCTAGAGCTGGCTGTTTGTTGTAGTGTAGATGTAGTAAAAGGAGCACGAGGAGATCTCTTTGCCTCGGTTTCTTTTAGATCGGCTACTTTCCAAGTGCCGTTATTTCCGACTTCAAGAATTTTTTCTACTTGATTTTTGTCGCGGGGTTCTTCTGAACAATTCAAGGTAAAAGTAGTTGCAGATTTTGTTTTTACATCTGCGGTGATTACGAAGTAGTCTTCTGGAATGAAAGCTTTTATTTCTCTTTCTTTTTCAACCAAAATACGCAAAGCAGGGGACTGAACCCTTCCTGCAGAAAGACCATAACGAACTTTTTTCCAAATCAAACCGCTAAGATCGTATCCAAAAAGTCTATCTAAAACACGACGAGCTTCTTGAGCTCGTCTTAAATTATCATCTATATCACGCGGGTGTTTCAGCGCTTCTTTGATTGCACTTTCGGTAATTTCGTTAAAGGTCACTCTCTTGATACTTGATACTTGTAACTTATTACTCTTCAAATCCTCTTTTAGGATTTGAAGCAGGTGCCACGCAATAGCTTCTCCTTCACGGTCAGGATCGGGGGCGAGAATAATCTCGTCTGCATCCTTTGCAAGAGTCTTTAATTCTTTTATCACCTTTTCTTTTCCCTTGATTGTTTCATAGTTGGGAATGAACCCTCCTTCTATATCTATGGCTGTTTTATTGCTTTTAGGCAAATCACGAATATGTCCCACAGATGATGTGACAACGTAATCTTTGCCAAGATATTTATTAATAGTCTTTGCTTTCGCAGGAGACTCTACTATCAAAAGTTTTGACATAGTTAGACAAAGTATAACAGATGTAGAAAAAAAGCAAGCGCAGGTATTGACAAATATTTATTTTATTATAGTATATTGGCAGGATTCAACGGCGTTTGTGCTGTTGAGAAATTAAAATTTTTAGGTTTTAGGAGGTGTTCGTATGGCAAAGTCACTGGTAGGAATTCAGACATTGGAGTCTCTCGCTGGCTGGAAAATGATCGCCGAGAGGACTAACGAGACCGAGGAGACTGTCCAGACCGGTCAGACCAAACCCGCAGAGTTCCGGATTTATCGGAACGATGACTTGGGGGTCGAGATTCATGTCCGGCGTTCGCTGGTCAAGGAAGGACTCGATTTCCTGCCTGGGATGGTAAAGGATGTCGAGACAGGAAAAGACCTGTGGAGTTTTTTTCAGGAGCAGTCCAAAGGACTCGGACACCTGCTCGCCATTAACGGCGAGGTGGTCATCGGCCTGGAGGAGTGGGGCGATCTGAAGAAGGTCATCCCCGTCGCCGATCTGCGCAAGCAGAAGACCGTCGTCGTTGATGGCGTGTCCAAAATTGTCGGTGGTCGTGGCGTTCTCGCTACGGTCGATCTCAAACACTCGGTTGCCGAGGCGCTTTCTACCGATCAGGGCAGGAGCATCAAGGCCAACATCACCGACGCCGAGCGCGCGGTGATGAGAAAACTTTCTGATGCCCGCAAGGCCAGTGAGGAGCGTGAGCGATTGGCACGGGAAACCGCGCGTCGCGAGCGGATCGCCAAGATCAAGAGCCGGCAACAGATTTCCGGCATGGTCGTGGAGAACGGCAGGGGTTCGCGTTGGGCGATTCCTGTCACAGAAGACGAATGGATGTCTTTTGGGACCGACGACGGCATGGTTGCCATCGTTGCCGGTTTCGGTGAAGACGGCAAGCCCATCGTTCCCGAAGACGGAGTGGTGGAGGCATTTTTCATTCAGTATCGCAAGGGCGGTGGTGGACGGCCGGAGAAGAAGGCACAGGTGAAAATCCGTCTTCGTGGCTACGAACAGGCCGAGCCCGTGAAGGAAGCATCCGTCTCCGCACCGACGCTCGTCAAACTGGAAACCGTCTTTATCGAGGTTTCCAAGGATCAGGCGAAATCCCTCGGCATCGATTCCGGATTTCAGGAAGTCAGTCTTACGGATGCAGAGGGGATTTCCACTCTGCGGAAGGCAGGTCTCAACAGCGGTGCGCTCGTCGCGATCTCCGCCACCGACGGATCCGATCGGATTCAGGTGGAGAAGTTCGTTGACGGCCAGACGCAGACCTTGGGCCTCTTTAATCCGATCACGATGTGATCTGGACTAACGGCCCAAACCCGTCGTTGCATGTTGGATCCCTCCAATATTCGCAACGACGGGTTTTTTAATTGTATTGACATCTTTGTTATTTTAAATAGTATTTAGGTAGGATTTTATAGATTCTTTACTTTAATTTAAGAGGAGGTGTTATATGCCAGCAACAGAAAAAGATTGGAGAAATTGGCAAGATATCAATGGTAATTCGGAAGGACTAAGTCCAACCGAATTAATGAACATTCGTTATCGTCACGGCAGAGCCGAGGCTGTAAGGGCAATCACCTGTCCACCGGGGAGAGACCCTCAGACATGGGAAGATCAGATTCAAAATTTTTTGGTGTCCAAGGAATTCGGACATCGCGTTCATTAAGGGGGGATAGGCGGAGTGTCACAAGACACTCCGCCTATTTTTTTGTGTATATTTCAATAATTCAGTATGTTATTATTTAAACTATATTTTAGTTTGTAGTGGGTAGTTTTTAGTGAGTAGTAATTATTTTTTATGTATCTAAAATCGTTAGAAATTTCTGGATTTAAATCGTTTGCAAAAAAAGATTCTTTGGATTTTACATCGCCAATTTCTGCGATTGTTGGTCCAAATGGGTCAGGCAAATCAAATGTCGCCGAAGCTTTTCGGTTTGTTTTGGGTGAACAATCTTTAAAATCTTTGCGAGGGAAAAGAGGAGAAGATTTAATATTTTCTGGATCAAAAAATGAAAGATCTCTGAACAGAGCCGGTGTAAAAGTGATCTTTGATAATATCACAAGATTTTTGAATATTGATTTTGATGAAGTCTCAATTGAGAGAGTGGTATTCAAAGACGGTGTAAACCAATATTTTATAAATGGAACACAAGTTCGTTTGAAAGATATTATTGAACTGTTGGCAGGGGCAAATATTGGTTCTTCCGGACATCATATTATTTCACAAGGAGAAGCAGACAGAATTTTGAGTGTAAATATAAAAGAAAGAAGAGAGATGATAGAAGATGCTCTGGGACTTAAAATCTACCAATACAAAATAAGTGAGAGTGAAAAGAAATTGGATAAGGTAGAAGAAAATCTTCAGTCGGTAGAGTCTTTGCGAAGAGAAATAAAACCACATTTGAGATTTTTAGAAAAACAGGTAAAGAAAATAGAACAATCGGTAGAATTGCGAGACAAGTTAAGAGATTTATATAAAGAATATTTTAAAAGAGAGGATGTATATTTGAAATATCAAAAAAACTATATCAGAGAACACAAAAATCCCCTTGAAGAAAAGATGCGCGTTTTAAACGAGGATCTGGCAGATGCAAAAGAAATTTTGAGAAAAGAATCAAACAGTTCTCCAAAAGATAATCAGGAATTGATAGAGATTGAAGAGAGATTGAGTGAAAAAAGAAAAGAAAGAAGTAACTTAACGAGAGAAATCGGACAGTTAGAGGGTATGATTGTTTTTGAAGAAAGAAGAATTGTAAGGGAAGAATCTAGACAAAAAGAAGAAGACGACAGAGTGATAAAGTTTAAAGATGTAAAAAATTTCCTGTTTGATTTGCAAGACAGTTTTGAAGAATACAAAAATATTTCTATAACAGATGCACTGGATAAAATAAAACACTCAATCTCTTTTTTCTTGAGTCAAAATTCAAAAACAGCAGAAAATGTTCAGATTGATAAAAGCGAAATAGATAAATTAAAAAGAGAAAAGAACGAAATGGAGAGAAAATTGGAAGTAGTTGTTCGCGAAGAGAAAGAATTGGCAGAGACCTTCGAGAATATAAAAAAACAATTTGAAAAAGATAAAGATTCTAGTCGTATTGCGGAATTAAAAATATTTGAGATCAATGCTAAAAAGGCGGAAGCAGAAGCAAGACTTAATTCTATAAAAGAGCTTGAATATAAGGTGGGTATGGAGGATGAAAATTTCAAGAGGGAATTGAACGAGGCATTTGTTTTAGCAGGTAGAGAATCTACTCAATTTTTTGGTTTTCAGATCACCGAAGAAGAAGTGATGAGAGAAGAAAGAAAATTACAAATGGAGAGAGGCAGGGAAATTGAAAAGATTAAAATTAAATTGGAAGATATGGGAGCAGGATCCAGTGAAGAAGTTTTGAAAGAATATGAGGATGTAAAAAATAGGGAAGAATTTTTGACAAGAGAAATAGAGGATTTGGAAAAATCTGCGATTTCTTTGAAAGATTTGATTATGGAATTGAAAGAAAAATTGAATGTGGAATTTAGAGATGGAACGGAAAAAATAAACAAACAATTTAGTGAATTTTTCAGTTTGATGTTTGGTGGAGGAAGGGCCGAGCTGCTTATTGTTAAAAATAAAAAGAGAAGGAGAAATGATTTTGGTTTAGACTTGGAAGGAGAAACTGCTGATATGGAAGACGAAGAAGAAACAGAAGAGGGAATTGATATCAATGTTTCTTTGCCGAATAAAAAGACCAAAGGTTTGCAGATGCTCTCAGGTGGAGAAAGATCTCTTACATCTATTGCACTTTTATTTGCGATGTCACAAATTAAACCACCTCCTTTTATCATTTTGGACGAAACAGATGCAGCATTGGATGAAGCAAATTCTCGTCGTTACGGAGATATGATAGAAAGTCTCTCAAAATATTCTCAGTTGATTCTGATTACTCACAATAGAGAAACAATGTCTCGCGCAGGAATATTGTATGGGATTACAATGGGTATGGATGGGGTGTCACGATTACTGTCAGTTAAATTAGAAGAGGCGGTGAAAGTAGCAAAATAAGAGCACTTTGTCTCGTATAAACTCCTCAGCTCAGCAGACCTAAAAGATTTATCTTTTAGGTCTGCTTTCACTTTACGTCGTTTATAATTCCAAAATTAAAGAATTTCTTCGTCGACTAAGAAAAAAACTTCCTCATCGTAATCGTATTTAAAATACGACTCGGAAGTTTTTTTCTTGTCTTCTCGAACTTCATTTAATTTTGGAATTATTTTTTTGTTCGTGAGTTAGTTTACGATTTCAAAATCAATCGTCCTTTTTTCCAAATCAACACCTATCAATTTTATTTTTACTTTGTCGCCCAATGTGTATTTTTTTCCACTGCGTTCTCCAACAATACGATAATTTTTTGGATCAATATTATAGTGATCATCTTTCAATGTTCTAACACTTACCAATCCTTCGGCTTTTGTTTTTTGATCTTGAACATATACACCCCAATCAACAACGCTGGTTATCATACCTTCAAACTCTTCTCCAACCAGCTTTGACATATATTCAGCATATTTGTATTTTACAGAATCTCTTTCTGCTTCCATTGCAGAAATTTCTTGTGTGGTAGAAATGGCCGACAATTCTTCAAATCGTCCAATTTCTTTTTCGGAAACTTCTTCACCCGCCAAATATCTTTTTAACAAACGATGTACCATTACATCTGGGTATCTTCGGATAGGGGAAGTAAAGTGTGTATAAAATTTGAAAGCCAAACCATAGTGTCCAATATTTTTTGTGCTGTAAATTGCTTTTGCCATTGATCGAACAACTACTTTGGCGATCAGATCTTCTTCATCGGTTCCTCTTATTTCATCCAACAAATCGTTTAAATCTTGTGAATCAACATTTCCGTTTCCGTCTGTCTTCAAAGAGTATCCAATTTTTTTTAAATACTCTGTAAGCTCTTTTATTGCATCCGGTTTTGGTTTGTCGTGAATTCTATAAACAAAAGGCTTGTTTTTTCCTAGTCTGTTCACATATTCGGTAACCTCTCTGTTTGCAAGAAGCATAAAATCTTCAATCAATTCGTTTGTTTCCAATGTCTCTTTTTCGTAAATCTCTATAGGAAAACCTTTTTCGTCCAATTTAAATTTTACTTCGCTTCCTCCAAAAGATATTGCTCCGTTTTTTGTTCTTCTCTTTCTTTTTATCAAAGCCATTTTGTTCAGGGTATTCAATTCATTATAAAAAAGACCTTCTCCTTTGTTTAAAATTTCTTGTGCTTCAATATAATTAAATCTTTTATCCGAATTTATGATTGTTTCTCCAAACCACCTGTTTAGTACTTCACATTTATCATTCAATATAAAGATAGCCGAAAAAGCCAGCTTGTCTTCGTTTGGATTAAGAGAACACAAATCATTTGAGAGAACCTCGGGAAGCATTGGAATTGTTCTGTCCACCAAATAAATAGAAGTGGCTCTTTTTACAGCTTCTTGATCAATTGGACTACCTTCTCTCACATAGTGAGAAACATCGGCGATGTGTATTCCGACTTCGTATGTTCCGTCTCCCAGATCTTTGAAAGACAATGCATCATCAAAATCTTTGGCGTCAAAAGGGTCAATTGTAAAAGTTGTTGTGTTCCTAAAATCCCAACTAGAAATTGGTCCATCAGGGCGAGAGATTCTTCTTTTCATTTCTTCTTCAAAATCTGCTTTTGCATTTTTTTTGATTATTTCTGCTTCTTTCTCAACTTCAGGAGGGAAAGAAGGGACAAATCCTTTTTCATAAATAATAGATTCCATTTCTGTGTTGTGATCTCCTTTTTCTCCAAGAACTTTTGTTACTTCTCCTTGCAGGTTGATCCAATCTTTTATTTTGACAAGAACTTTTTGATTTGATTTTATATTTTTTGTTTCTTCGTTTGGAAGAATAAAAATAGCTTTGTATATTTTTCTATCGTCTGGTTGGAAAGAGATTATTCCATTGTCATTTAAAATAGTACCAACAAATTGCTCGCGGTTTCTTCTGATGATTGATTTTACTGATCCCTTTATACGGCCTTCGCTTTTTTTGTTACTAATAGAAAATTGGACGATATCTCTGTTTAATGCAGTGTTTAAATCGCTTGTTGGTATTTTGATATCCTCGGCGAACTTTTCTGTTCTAATATATCCGTCCCCCTTGGCACTAATCAAAATTTGACCCTCAAATATTTCTGACGAGAATTTTTCTTTTATGTTAGATTTTTTTCTAGGGCGAAAATTTGAATCTTTGTTTCTTTTGTGTTTTTTATTTTTCATTTTTATAAATAGTAACATTTTTTATTATTTTAGGATATTTTAGAAACTTGATAATTTCAATAGGGCAGTATTCTAAGGGCTTGACAAGTAGGTCTATTTTTTGATATGGTTTTTATAGGAAATTCTTTTCATTTTCAATAACAAAGGAGGTAACGAGATGAAAAAGAGAATTATTCTCTTAGTTTTGTTGGGTCTTTTTTCGGTTTCTACAGCAATGGCGAGTACATTGGTGGTGGAGCAGATTACTCAGCCGTTGAGTGGTCTCGCACCGGAAGGAGCGACGAGGATCCCTTTCTCAAAAGTGCGTTTTCGTGCACAGGACGGCAAGGTCGCCCTTTATGGCGTCTATGTTGAGAAAACGGGAATGGCCGGACAGGTCTTCTCTGGAGTTGCATTACTTCGTAATGGGGTTCAAATGGGAACGACCGTCACCAGTTTTGGTGCGGACAATCGGGCAATGTTAATGGCAGATTCACCGTTTGAAATCGCCGACGGTTCCTCTTACGACTTAACTGTCGTGGGGAATATGCGCGACGATTTGTCGGGAGATGATGGTAAAACCATCGGTATTGCCATCGTCGGTGTCTGGACGACAGCGACTGTGCAGGGTTTTGTTCTAATCGAAGGAACTCACCGGACGGCGAGTTCCGACTATGTCATTGGCGCTGTCAACGCAACAGCTGGTGAGGACAATCCGTCAGCTGGATCAACTGCTTACCCCGGAGAGACAAAAATTTTCTCTTCGGTAAGTTTGATCGCTTCGTCCGTTGAGGACGAGGTTCTCAAATCAGTGATGGTGAAGGCGTCGGGGAACGCAACCAAAAGTGATTACAACAGTGTGGTGCTTTTGGTCGGTGGGACAAACTATCCGATGACTGTTTTGCCGGACGGCAGGTACTACGCAGGCGGGATCAATAAAACCATCACGAACACCGCTAAAACGAAAGTATCGATTTCTGCAAATGTGGTCGGAGGCGTTGGTAAAACAATCGCCTTTGATATCGTAGAATCAACTGATGTTGAATTGGCCGGTGCAATTACCGGATTCGGTACAACGCCGATCGGATCAGGACCTTCGTTCGGTTCGTTCCCTTGGTTCAAGGGAACGACGACGAGCATCGTTCAGGCACCAACACCGCCTCCTCCTTTACCACCACCGACTGCGAAACAACGCAAGGCGGCAGCAATGACGGCCATTCGGTCGCTGTTGCAGGACAAGTAGCAAAGAGCAGATTTTGTGCGTACGCGCACAAAATCTGCTCTTTTTTGTTTGTTAAAAATACTTTAAACAAAAAAAAGTAATGTGGATAACTTGTTTTGTAATGTGTCTTCTAGTGGTATATAATGTATGACAAGTGGGAAGTAGTGGGACAATTATAAAAATAACTTTATAAAACAATGTTGATTGGCGAATACACACACTCAATAGATCCAAAAAAAAGGGTGTCTTTGCCTGCAAAATTTCGTAAAGAAGTTGGAAAGAAAGTAATAATGACTCACGGCTTGGATAATTGTTTGTCCATTTACACACTTAAAGAGTGGGAAAAAATTTCTGAAAAATTGTCTGGTTTATCTATGGGGCAAGCTGATCAAAGAAGTTTTAACCGTTTTATGTTGGCGGGTGCGGTAGAAACGGAGGTTGATTCTGTTGGTAGAATTTTGATCCCTGATTTTTTGAAAGATTACGCAAAGTTAAAAACAAAAGTTGTTTTGACTGGGGTTTACAATCATATAGAAATTTGGGATGAGAAGATGTGGAGAATTTACAAACAGAAAATTGAAAATCAGGCTGACGCATTGGCTGAAAAATTGGGAGAGATAGGGGTCATTTAAAAACTAAAAGTTTTTAAATGACAATGTCAAATTCCCAATTTCTAATTTCCAATAAAAGTGAAAATAATCAAATTAAACAAAATGATATTTTAGAAATTAGAAATTAGAAATTAGGAATTAAAACTTTGTTAAACAAATAAACAGGAATGACGAACAAAAATTCAGAAATAAAGAAAAAAGTTGAAACAAAGCACATACCTGTTCTTTTAAATGAAGTTATAGAGGGTTTAAATCTTCACAAAGGAGATGCTGTTTTTGACGGGACTTTGGGCGGAGGAGGATATTTTGGAAAACTTTGCGAAGTTGTTGGTCCAGAGGGAACAGCAATCGCTGTTGATCAAGATTTAGGGGCAATCAAAAGAGTGGAAGAAAAAAGCGATTTTAGATGTCAAACACACTTGATAAATGAAAATTTTAGAAATTTGGACAAAGTTTTGATATCTCTAAACCAAAAGCAGGTACAAGGCGTCGTCTTTGATTTGGGATTAAGTTCGGATCAATTTGAAATATCGGGTAGAGGATTTTCTTTCAAAAAAAATGAACCATTACTGATGACTTTCAGTGAAAAACCAAACGAAGCGAGATTTACAGCAAGAGATATTGTAAATACTTGGGATGAAGAAAATATCGCCGATATCTTATACGGATATGGAGAAGAAATGTTTTCAAGAAGGGTAGCAAAAAAAATTGTTGAAGCGAGAGAAATTAAACCCATAAATACTACGGACGATTTGGTTTCGGTTATAGAATCTGCATTTCCGGTTTGGTATAGAAAGACCAGAAAGACACATTTCGCGACAAAAACTTTTCAAGCCTTGAGAATAACGGTAAATGATGAAATAGAATCTTTGAAAGATGGTTTACAAAAAGGTTTTCATTCTCTTTCAGAAGGCGGAAGAATGGCGGTCATTTCTTTTCATAGTTTGGAAGACAGAATCGTAAAAAATTTTATGAAAGAAAAACAACTTGCGAATGAAGGAGAGATCAAAACCAAAAAACCAATTACACCGACTGATGAAGAAATAAAAAATAACCCAAGATCAAGAAGTGCAAAATTGAGAATAATAGAAAAAATTAATAATCAATAAATGTAAGACATCGGATGTCTTACATAAGAAATAAAAATGAATAAAATAATAGGAAAAATTAATAGAGGATATTTTGAAAAGACCATTTTTTGGAGTTTGGTTGTTCCTACTGTTATTCTTTCTATTTTTTATGCTTACTTTGTAAAACAAACAATCATTAATATTGTTGAAAGAGAAAATTTTGAAGATGAAATTGTTGTTTTGAATTCGGAAATTGGTAAACTGGAATTTGATTATATTGCATTAAAGAATGAAGTAAATATTGACTATGCTCACTCAATTGGTTTTGTTAATGTTCGTGAAATGAAATTTGCTTCAAGAGCCATCCCGACAAAAAACTTGTCTTTGGTAAGGGAATAAGTCATCGAAGTCTGTAAGGTTTACAAAGCGTGCCCACACACCCAAGTTTTTATAAAAACTTGGGTGTGTGGGTCTATAAAATTTGATTTATGAAATTTCCTAAAATATCAATATCAAGAATAAATTTATTGTCTGGGTTGGTTTCGTTGACAGCTTTTATTTTAGTTTGTCAGCTTTTTAATTTACAAATAGTAAAGGGAGAGTCTTATAGCGAGCAGGCAGATAGACAATACACCGCTCCTAATCACTCTGTTTTTAGTAGGGGTACTATTTATTTCAAAGATAAAACAGGACAGCTTGTCTCAGCGGCTACTTTGCAAACAGGTTTCATCTTGGCTATAAATCCTAAAAATATTGAAGATTCAAAAATGGTTTATGAAAAAATATCCGAGATTGTCGATATTGATGCTGTTACATTTTTTAACAAAGCCAACAAAAAAGATGATCCGTATGAAGAAATAATTTTAAAATTGGATAAAGAGACCGCTGATAAAATATCAGCACTTGATTTAGAAGGTGTTGGTTTGTACAAACAGAGATGGAGATTTTATCCAGGAAAAAATTTGTCAGCACATTCACTCGGGTTTATTGGGTTTAGCGGTGACGAAAATAGTGTAGAAGGGCTTTACGGTTTGGAAAAATATTACAACGATTCTTTAAAAAGAAAAAACGAAGATTTGTATGTAAATTTTTTTGCCGAAGTTTTTTCTAGTGTAGGGGATTCTTTTTCAAAGATAAGAAAAGAAGGAGATATTATTTTAGGAATTGATCCATCCGCTCAGTTATTTCTTGAGTCTGAATTACAAAAAATATCCGATGAGTGGGGAATTGAATCAGGAGCTGGAATAATAATGGATCCAAAGACTGGAAAAATTTATTCTTTGGCTGTTTATCCGAATTTTGATTTAAATAATTTTAAAAATGAAGATATTACTACATTTAGTAATCCTTTTGTGGAAAATGTTTTTGAAATGGGTTCAATTATAAAACCATTAACTATGGCAATTGGTTTGGACACAGGGGCGGTTACTGCCGATACTACTTATGATGACAAAGGTTTTTTGATTATGGATAAAGCAAGAATTTCAAATTATGACGGAAAAGCGAGGGGAGTTGTTCCTATGCAAGAAGTTTTGAATCAATCTTTAAATACTGGAGTGGCTTTTGTTGTAGACAAGGTAGGTCATAAAAAGTTTGCAGATTATATGTTCAAGTTGGGGTTGGGAGAAGAGACTGGAATTGATTTGCCAAATGAAACATATGGTTTGGTAGACAATTTGAATAGTACTCGTGATATAGAATATGCCACGGCTTCTTTTGGTCAGGGGATTGCTTTAACTCCGATCGAAACTGTTCGTGCGTTGGCCACTTTGGCAAACGGTGGGGTGTTGGTTACTCCTCATTTTGCGACAGACATAAAATATAGAACTGGTATCACCAGAGAATTGATTTATGAACCGGGAGAGAGGATTTTTAAAGAAAATACATCGGATGAAATAACAAGAATGTTGGTAAAAGTAGTTGATGACGCGCTAGTTGGCGGAACTTTAAAATTGGAAAATTATAGTATCGCTGCCAAGACAGGAACCGCTCAAATCGCAAAAGAAGATGGTAGAGGATACTATGATGATAGATATTTACACAGTTTTTTTGGGTACTTTCCAGCTTATGATCCAGAATTTATAGTTTTCTTCTATATTGTAAATCCTCGAGAAGTAAAGTATGCTTCTCAGACACTGACGGATCCATTTATGGAAACAGCAAAGTTTTTGATTAATTATTATGAAATACCGCCAGACAGATAATTTTGCAAAATTATCTGTCTGGCAAGTGCAAAGTAGTAAGGAGTAAGTATTAAGTTATGAAAAAGATTTTTAAAAAAGCAATAGTTTACATATTGATGCTCGAAGCCCGAGCGGTTCTTTGGAAGTACAAACCAAAGATTGTTGCTGTAACAGGAAGTGTCGGAAAGACAACCACCAAAGATACTATATATACTGTTTTAAGCTCTGCATTTTTTGTAAGAAAAAGCGAAAAAAGTTTTAACAGTGAAATCGGAGTGCCTCTCAGTATTTTGGGTGTTCAAAATGGAGGGAATAATCCTGTTATTTGGCTTAAAAATATTTTTGAGGGATTGGTTTTGATTTTGTTTAAAAATCATTATCCGATGTGGTTGGTTTTGGAAGTAGGCGCTGATAAACCTGGAGATATAGAATATATTGCAAAATGGCTGAAACCAGATATCGCTGTAATAACTCGTTTTGCAGAGATTCCTGCTCATGTTGAATATTTTGAATCTCCAAAAGATGTGATTGAAGAAAAGAAAAAACTGGTTGAGTATATGCAGAAAGATGGATTTTTGATTTTAAATTTTGACGACAAACAAGTTTTTGAAATAAAAGAAGAATACAACAGAAAGACTGTGACATATGGTATGGAAGATGGCGCAGATATCAAAGGATCAAATAATTTGTTCTTGTACGAAGATAAAAAAGTTGTTGGGATCACTTTCAAAGCCAATCAAAACGGAACAAGTATCCCTGTAAACATAAAAGGATCTTTGGGAGTTCAACATATTTATCCTGCGCTCTCTGCTTTTGCTGTGGGATTTTCTCAAGGACTTAATTTGGTTTCAATGTCGCAAGCACTTTCTTCCGATCACAAATCACAACCAGGAAGAATGAAATTGATTGATGGAATAAATAACTCAACTATCATTGATGACTCATATAATTCTTCGCCTCTGGCTGTTCGTTGGGCACTAAGGACTGTAAAAGAAATTGAAACTAGTGGTAGAAAAATTGCTGTCCTTGGGGACATGATGGAGTTGGGAAAATATACTTCGGATGAACACAAAAAAATAGGAAATCTGACAGCCGATGTTTGTGATGTATTGATAGCGGTAGGATTGCGTTCGAAAAGCACGATTGAGGGTGCAGTGGAATCTGGAATGAATGAAAAAAATATTTTGCATTTTGAAGACTCTGTTTTGGCAGGGGAATATATGAAAAATTTTGTTAAAGAGGGAGATGTTATTTTGGTAAAAGGTTCTCGTTGGGCGATGCGAATGGAGAGGGTAGTTGAGAGAATAATGGAGCATCCTGAAAAAGCAGACGAGTTGTTAGTTAGATAAAAAGCAGGTTTTTTGAGAAAAAGGCCGATTTTTGGAAAAAGCCCAAAAATCGGCCTTTTATTGACCAAAAAACTTGACTTTTGAAAACTAATGTTTTATATTCAGAAGAGGAGTGTTCATTCATAAAACCCAATTTTTTCAACGATATTTTATTGTTCTAGGAGGAAAAAAATGAAACGAATGTTTGAAGGAACCATGTCAATATTGCTTGCCATCGCCACTCTTTGGCTGATGTCGGATTTGTATCGACAAAGGATCGAGGGGAGAAAGGCAGAAAAGGCTGGTGTTGTTCAGTTGGAGGGAAAAACTGAGCAGACCCAACAAGGTCCAAAAATCCACGAAGTGGCGAAGGGGAACACTTTGTTTTCCATCGCTCAGCGCTACGCGGTTTCCGTTGAAGCACTGAAAAAAGCCAACGGATTTTCTCACAGTCGCGATACTTTGTATCCGCGACAACTTCTCGTCATTCCAAAAACAAAGTATGTGGACGAACAGGTTCTTGCTTCTTGGTATGGACCAGGATTCCATGGACGGAAAATGGCGAATGGCAAACGGTTTGATCAAAACGATCCAACCGTCGCCGCACACAAAACTTTGCCCCTCGGGACGAAGTTGCGCGTGACCAGTAAGGACACGGGCAAAAGTATTATTGTTGAAGTTCAGGATCGTGGCCCCTATATTTGGGGTCGTGAACTTGATCTGTCTATGGCGGCGATGAGGAGAATCGAACCGTTACAGAAAGGGGTTGTTGAGGTGCAGATCGAGACAATTTATCCCAGAGGATAAATCGAAGTCTCGGTTTGTTAAAAAGCTCTGCGCTTGCGCAGAGCTTTTATTTTTTCGTCGTTTTTAGATATCTTTTTTATTTTATAAAATAAAAAATTGAAAGTTTTAACGACCGTGGGTTAAACATATTAACTTGGTTGGTAAATTTTGTGCATTAAGAAACGATCGTTTCTTAATGCACAAAAGAAAATAGCTTTTATTTGCTATAGCAAATAAAAGCTATTTTTATAAAATTTATGTACCACAGGTTAAAGACAAAAAGTCTGTTGATAAAAAGGTAGAGGGCATTTGAATTATTTTTTAACTGGCAAATTTATCGTATTTATGGTTATATTTTGTTAGATTAGTGTAGGAATCCAGCGTTAACCAATTTAGGGAGGTAAACAAACATATGGCTCTGATAATGATTCCGATTGAAGTTCCTGATGAGGATGATTGTAAACACCCAAATGGTGAAGTCTGCCGACTTTTTCATTGGGGTCACGAAGATGAGCCTTTTTGTCGAGGATGGAAGGGCGAATTTAAGATTCAGAATTTCAAAAAACATTCTATGTGTAGAAACTCAACAATCAGAGCGAGGTTAGGATGAAGATTCATGCAGAAGTAAATATTCCCTCGAGAAATACTTGCCGGCATTCAAGTGGGCAGTTGTGTTGTCTTTTTAATCACGGAATTAATGGGCACCCTACTTGTTGGGGATGGAACAATTTGCCGATCATCGATCTGAAAAAGACCGTAGAGTGTTTGACCTACGGAGTCGAATCGTACAGACCGCGTGGTTTTTTAGACAAACATTATTCAAAACATCACGGTCAATAAAATCAGTCCCGTGTCGTCTGCAAGCGACACGGGGCTTTATTTTTTTAATCTATTCTTAAATAAATTTTTCTACCGGTTTCTTTTTCAAGATTACGCGCCAGATTGAGGCCTTCTTTTGATGTAGGCCAAGCAAATACTTTTAAATCTTTTGTTTTTTCAAATCTGCTGATTGCTTCTAATGTCATTTCTTTAGCATATCCTTTGTTCCTATATTCAGGAGCAGTGACAATTGCACATAAATACAAAGCATCGTATTCCGTATTTGGTTTTGTTTGTTCAAAAAGCTCTTTTTCGTTTATTTCTTTTGCAAGAAATTTGTCCATTATTTCTGTTGATGTTGGTATTGTAACAACCCATGAAATCAAATTTTCTTTTTCATCTATTTTATACAACAAAGAATCATCACTTAACTTTTTAAGTTTTTTCCGACTTTCTTCATTAATAGGCATTTGGTTTGGGTCTTCTGCGGACTTGAAAATAGACTCGGCAATTTCTCGTGCCTGTTTAATAATTTTTTCGCTGGGTGAATTGGTTATCATTTTGTAAGTTTTATTTTAATGACGATATAATATCACATGATAATAAATAGTCACTTTTTAAATATTGCATTGAAAAAGTTAAGTTTTCTGTTAATATTCTAATTATTAAATATTATGGTCCCGTTTTTTCTAATAACTAAAACCTGCCTGCCGTGTCGTTGCTTTTCTTTCAGAAAAGAGGCAGGACTAATGGCTATAAACTTAATACGGCCCTATCGTCTAACGGTTAGGACATCGCCTTCTCAAGGCGGGAATCAGAGTTCGATTCTCTGTAGGGTCACAAATCGCAAAAAAGAAACGCCAGTTCGAAAGAACTGGCGTTTCTTTTTTAGAAAAGCAAACTGCTTTGCTTTTCGGCGATTTGTGAAGCCGGAGGCATAATTTTTCGAGCATCACGAGAAAAATAGCCGAGGCGAGGTCGACAAGTACTTAGATATTTTAGAACCCGAAGGGTTTTTAAATATTTAGTAACTTGTGACCACACAGATTTAGTCAGTATTGAATACTTGGAAATACTGTCTATATAGTTTTTGACTCAATGGCTCAACGAGTTGAGCCGTTGATATATGATACAATTTTAAAATGATTGGAAAAAATTATTATATTTATGTTCTTGCTTTGTTTGTCTTGGCAACTATTTTTTTATTTGGTTTGAAAGAAGAAAAAAATTTTGAAAATATGACAACTATTGAAGAAATTGAAGCTCGTATCTCAGGCATAGGTATAAAAAATGAAAACAGAGGTTTTTGGTGGAATAGTGGGGATGGCTATAATATTTTTGTTCCTGCTGATGAATCTGTGACAATTATAAAGACGGGAGTAGCTCCTGTTGAAAGAGACCTCGTCGCGAGAAAATATTTTGATGAAGAAGGTTCTTTGGCTGATTTGGTTCTTATGAATCGTCATTTTATTTTCAATATAGAAAATTCTTCAACCAGTACCTCTGATAAAAAATTTTATGATTATGTTCAATCTTATGAAAATGGTGATGAAAAATGTTCGGTAATAGTAAATCCTGATTTTATGTCATATCCAAAAATTATTGATATGGGATACAGTATGTCGGTAGTTTGTGGAAATGATTTTGAAAAAGCGAAAGATGAACAGGCCCCTCTTATTGATTCTCTCGGTTTAAAAAATACGAAAAATGTTGTGATTTTGAAAAACAGAATGGGAGATTTTTTGAAAGTTGGAATATCGAGTGTTAGAAGTGGGGGATATGCAATTTTAAAAAAAGAAGGAGAAAATTATCGGGTATTATTTAAGGGACAAGAGGACCCTTTTTGCAATCTGATTAAAGAAGAAAATATTCCAGAAAATATTTTAAAAAGTTTTGGCATCAACGGTTGTTTTATAGATGGTGCAGAACATAAATTTTTTGAGTAAATTAATTTCAAGGAAAAACAAACCACTCACTACCAATTACAAACTAGTCTAGTTTCTTAACACTATCCACAATCAAACTAGTTTCGCCATTTCGTTTGGAGATTTTTCCTTTTAGAGCGATTGTTGTGTCTTCTAAAATAATATCTTTGAATTGCTCGTATGTTTTTGGAAAGACAACAGTTTCCATCGTTCCTGTAAAATCAGAAATTCGCACAAATGCCATTTTTGAAGAACCTTTTTTGGTCAAAATTTCTTTTACTTCATCTACAAGTCCCGCCACAGCAGTTGTTGTCCCTTCGGGAACAGTTTCGGAAATACTTTTTATATTTTTTCCATCTTTCCCCAAAATATTTCTGTATTTATCCAACGGATGTCCCGAGATATACAATCCCAACAATTCTTTTTCCCATGCCAATTTTTCTTTCATCTCGGCAGGGTCAGTCTTTTTTAACTTAAGTTGTGGAACATTACTGTCTTCTTGCATCAATCCAAACAAAGAGTCTTGATCTTTGTGTTGATGAGCTTTCTCTTTGTTGTATGCCAACAAGTCTTCCATGTTTGCAAGAATTTCTCCTCTTTCTCCAAAATTATCCATCGCTCCGCATTTTGTCAGCGCTTCTAGTGATTTCTTATTCAAATTTCTGTCTTGTATTCTTTCTAGGAAATCAGCGAGCGATTTAAACTTTCCATTTTTTGTTCGCTCTTCAATAATCACATTGGCAATTCCTTCGCCAAAATTTTTGATTGTTTGTAATCCAAAACGAATTGCTTCACTTGGAAGACCTGTTTCCAAGTCGGTGGTTTCTACAATAGTAAAGTCGGTAAAACTTTCGTTTATGTTAGGAGAAAGAACTGGGATTTTTAGTCTTTTACATTCACCAATTATTTCGGCTACTTTTTCTGTGTCTCCCGAGTCCGCCATCAACAAGGCTGTCATATATTCAATAGGGAAGTTTGCCTTCATGTATGAAGTTTCGTAAGCCACTCGTCCATAACTGGCGGCGTGCGCTTTGTTAAATCCATAAGCGGCAAAGGTTTCAATCTTTGCCCAAAGCTCGTTGATTGTTTTTTCGCTCACACCGTTTGCTAAACATCCTTTGTAAAATTTTTCTTTTTGTTCTTGCATCAATTCTGGAATCTTCTTTCCGATTGCTTTTCTAAATTTGTCTACTTCCAACCAAGAATACCCCGCCAATTCAATCGCGGTTAAAAGAATGTCATCTTGATAGGTGATTACTCCAAAAGATTTATCCAAAATCTTTTCTAGCTTTGGATGTAGATATTTTATTTTTCTTGGATCATTTTTTCTCTCAATATACTCTGGGATAAATTCCATCGGACCTGGACGATACAAGGCAACAGCGGCGTTGATGTCGTTGATGCTTGATGGTTTCATATCCATAATTACTTTTGTCATACCTCCACCTGACAACTGAAAACATCCAACAGTGTGTCCTTTGGCAAGCATTTCGTAAGTCTTTTCGTTGTTTAAATCTACATTATCCAAATCAACACTGATACCGCGGAATTTTTTTACCAATTCAACAGAGTTGGAAAGTATAGAAAGATTTTTGATTCCCAAGATATCAAATTTTGGTAGGTTTACGACACCGTCACGGTCTCCTGTATACATATCGTATTGAGTAATAATCTGTTCATCTTTATCAAACTGAACAGGACTGTAATCGTCTATACGAGTAGGGGAAATCAGCACACCAGCAGCGTGAGTAGAAATGTGTCTGGCACAACCTTCAATTTTTTTTGCATATTTAATTATCTCTTGAACATCTTTGTTTTCTTTATGAAGTTTTCTCAGATCTTCTTCCATCTCGAGAGCCCTTTCTATCGTCATTGGGAAACCCTGTGAACCCATCGGGATTAATTTTGCTATCTGATCCCCCAATGTATAGGGGTGTCCCAAAGCACGGGTCACATCTCGCACCGCTCCGCGAGCTGCCATCGTACCGAATGTTCCTATCTGAGCAACCGCTTTTCCACCATATTTGCTCTTTAGATAGGCAATCACATCATCTCTACGAATGTCGGCAATATCCACGTCGATATCAGGAATACCAGGTCTTTGTGGATTCATAAATCTTTCAAAAGGTAGTTTTAATTCAAGAGGATTTACTTTCGTAATAAAGTTTAAATAAGAGACAAGACTTCCAGCAGCCGAACCTCTGGTGTTTGTATAAATACCCACACTTCTTGCGTGTTGAATTAAATCTGCCACGATTAAAAAGTAAGACGAGTAGCCTTTGTTTTTGATGATCTCCAATTCATATTCAATACGATCAACAAGTTCTTGTGTTTTTTCTAAGCCTCTTTTTTCTATACCTGCATAGGTTTCTTTTTTTAGTTGTGTGTCATAAGTTTCGCCATCTGGTATTGCGATGCTGGGAAAGGTCCAAGAGTCTAGGTCCAATTCCAAATAACACATCTTTAATATTTTTTCTATGTTTTCTATTGCATCGGGTGTGTCCTTAAAATATTCTTCTGCTTGTTTTGGAGTGATAAAAGAAAAATCGTCGTTTTCTCCACCAAAAGATTTTCCTGCCGATGTTTGTACCGACATTAAAATGTTTCTTGCTCGACTGTCTTGTTTATCCAGATAATATACATCATGAGAGGCAACTAACGGGATATCCAATTTTTTTCCAAGATTGATTATTTTTTCTTTCAGTTCAAGAGACCCTTCTATTTCTGGGTGATGGGTGATTTCTAAATAAAAATTTTTAAATCTCTCCTGATACCATTTTGCGATTTCTTCTGCTTTCGTAAAGTTGTTTACTTTGAGAGCTTGAGAAATTTCTCCACTAAAATGAGGAGAGATACAAATCATTCCGGCGCTGTGATTTTCTATCAGCTCTTTGTCTATTCTGGGTTTGTAATAAAAACCTTCCAAATTGGATTTTGTTACCAGCTTGATCAAGTTTTTATAACCGCTTTCGTTTTTGGCAAGCATCACGAGACGACTTCTGCGGTTGTCTATTCCGGGTTCTTTGTCATGTCTGGTTCTAGTTGCTACATAAAAATCAACTCCAAGAATAGGAGTGATTCCTGCTTTTTTGCAGGCTTTGTAAAATTCTATCGTGCCGTACATATTTCCGTCGTCGGTCAAAGCCAAAGCTGTCATATTATTTTCTTTTGCTTTTTTAATTAAATCGGGAATCTGAGGAAGCGCATTCAAAAGACTATAGTGGCTGTGGGTGTGGAGATGGGTGAATTTTGACATAGGTCTATTATAAATTAAAAATTGAAATCTCAAAATTTAAAGTCTTGTTTTGTTTTTTAATATTTAGTATATTTAATGATAAGGAAGTTGAAAATCTCTTCTAAATGCCAGAAATAAGAGATGAGAGGGTAAATGCCCAGACCGAATGCTAAGTACTCTGTTGATTGATGCCATTATGTAGAGAATGCTACTAGTGGCTTATATCATTGGAGACTAACGACGCATCGGACGATACCAAAGTTAGGTACTGCTTTTTTCTTCGGATAGAGCAATCTGGCCCAATAACTTTGGATTGATGTCGTGGTACACTTCCTTTCTTTTGTAGACCGTCCTCTCGGGGACGGTTTTTTTATTGTATGATTTTCAATGTTTAAATTTATTTCTTAAATCGCATCATAATTTAGTTTGGCTTATATTCATAGAAATAGTTATAATTTATCTCAATGACCAATTGTCGATATCTAATTGGAATAGACGAAGTGGGTAGAGGACCTGTTGCTGGCCCTGTGGCTGTTGGAGCGGTTTTGTTTTATGCAGAAAACAAAACTGTCATGGAAGAAAGATTTTCTAACTTTAAAGATTCAAAAAAACTTTCTCCCAAAAAAAGAAATGAATGGTTTGAAAATATTAAAAAAGCAAAACATGAGGGACTATTAGATTACAAAGTTGTTTTTGTTGATAATAAAAAAATAGACGAGTTTGGAATTGCTCCATCAATCAGGTCTTGTATAAAAAATTCTTTACAATCTCTGTGTAAGACGTCGGACGTCTTACATAAAGATTGTCTGGTGTTGTTGGATGGGGGATTAAGAGCACCAGAGGAATTTGTAAATCAAAAAACTATTATTAAGGGGGATGAAAAAGAAATGGTAATTGCTCTTTCTTCAATCGTGGCAAAAGTCACCCGTGACAGTCTGATGTGCAAGTTAGCAAAAGAATACCCCCAATATGGTTTGGAAAATCACAAGGGTTACGGAACAAAAGCACATATGACCGCAATAAAAAATAACGGTATCTCTGAAATTCATCGAAAAACTTATCTAAAGAATATTTAATATATGTCTTTACAAAATAAATAATATGATTTATAGTTTTGTGAGGATTTCTTATTTAACTCATATTTAGGAGGCACGTCATGCACGATGATTTGAAAGGGTTGGCCGAAGGATTCGGCGAGCTGTCGGGGTTTCTTGATTCTATTTTCGGTGGAAGCGAGGAAAAGGGAAGTAAGGAAGACTTGACTGACGACGCTCTGGACAAGCTCCGCACCCTGATTGGTACCAACAATGTGATTCTCAAAAAGTTGGTCGCCGGTCTGCTTTTGGAATACTTTGTCGGCAAGCTGTCGTTTCAAGAGTTGGAATATTTTCTCCACTCTCGTGACAAGGACATTCAGATCGAGGCCGGCAAGGCCATTCTGGACTTCCACTGGAGGTCTCTCAATGTTAACATCCTACGCGAACTTCTCGCTCTTGAGGACGAAGAGATCAAACGAAAAATCAACGACTATCTCTCTTCAATGAAGAAGAAGTGAGTGTGGTCAAAACAGCCCTTGGCAAAGCAATTTGCCAGGGGCTGTATTAAATTGAGTTTAGTCTGTTGCTTTTTCTGTAATAATGTAGTAAATTTATATCTGTTAATTTTAAAAAAGCTGTTAGCTGTTAGCTATCAGCTATTAGCTTCAAAAATATGTCAGTAAGAATGAGACACACAAAGGGTCACACCCGTAATAGAAGATCACATCATGCGCTAACAGCGCCTCGTATTTCTAGTTGCCCAGATTGTGGAGCTTCACATTTGAGACACAGAGTTTGTGAGACTTGTGGAAAATATAGAGGAAAGCAAGTTGTAGATGTTGTAGCAAAGATTGAAAAGAAAAATACTAGATTAAAAGACAAAGCTAGAAAAATGGGAATTGACCCAGGAGAAGCGAAAGAAAAAGAAGAAAAGAAAGAAAAGAAGGAAACTCCAAAAAAGAAAACAACTACTAAAAAATAAAATAAAATAAAAAACTGAGACATCCAATGTCTCAGTTTTTTATTTTGACAAAGTTTTCCACTTCCGCTTTTAAAAATTTTGTGTTATTTTATAGAAAATAGTAAATAATCTAAATTTTAAATTTTGTCATGTCAAACAGGCACCTTTCAAGAACAATAGTTTTACAATCGCTCTTCGAGTGGGATTTCTCTTCGAAAGATAATTCCGAAGTAGATTCAATTCTTGAATATAATACAAGAGAATTTTCAACTGGAATGTGTGATTTTGAGTTTTCACAAAAGCTTATCAAGATTGTTGTTGAAAAAAAACCTGTGATTGATGACATTATTCAAAAAGCAGCTCCTCAATGGCCGATAGAAAAAATATCGGTTGTAGATAGAAACATATTAAGAATCGGTCTTGCCGAATTGCTTTTTGCTGATAGAAAAGAAATCCCGCCAAAAGTAGCTATCAACGAAGCAATTGAATTGGCGAAAAATTTTGGCGGTGAAAATAGCGGCCGTTTTATAAGCGGTGTTTTGGGAACTATTTACAAAGAAATGGGCGAGCCCGATAAGGACCAATTTGGAAAAAAGAAAAAGAAAATAGAAGATATCCCCTATGACCAAATGTTGGTCGAGAAAAAATGTGGTGCTGTTGTTTACTCTATAAAAAATGACGAAATCCATTTTGCCTTGGTTCATGACATTTTTGGACACTGGACTCTTTCAAAAGGAAGTGGTTTAGAAGGAGAAGATCCAGAAAAATGTACAGCGAGAGTCGTTAAAAAAGAAATGGGTGTTGATATAAGTGTAGAGGACAAATTGGGTGATAACGAATACATTGCTTATGACCCAGAAAAAGGAAAGACAAGAAGACAGGTTCTTTATTATTTGGCAAAGACAGAATACGCACCACTTGTTTTGGAGGACGGAGAAGATGCTGGTGGTTTGGATCAAGTAAAATGGTTCAAGATGTCAGAGATACCAGATTTGAATTTTTATGATGATATTCTTCCTATTGTTACAAAAGCGATTGAAATTTTGAAGAACAAAAAAACTATCGCTTAATTTAAAAAATGCTTTGCTAATTTATTTGAAAAAATGTAAGCTATTGGTGGCTGTAGCTATTAGCTTGTAATAAATATATGGATTTTTCAAAATTTGAGAAAAAAATAGAGGTTGAGTTTAAAGATAAAGATTTGCTTAAAAAAGCTTTTACTCATCGTTCTTATATAAATGAACATGGTGGTTCTTACTGGGATCACAATGAAAGATTGGAGTATCTAGGAGATGCTGTTTTGGAATTGGTTGTTTCTAGACATCTATATGACAAATTTCCAGAAGAAAAAGAGGGGATACTTACTTCATATCGTTCGGCTTTGGTTAATACAGTAACTATTTCTGATTCAGCTAGAAATTTGGACATGAATAGTTATCTTTTGTTATCAAAAGGAGAATCAAAAGATACAGGTAGAGCCAGAAATTCTATTTTAGCGAATGCTTTTGAAGCTTTGATCGGAGCAATTTATTTAGACCAAGGATACGACACAGCTGAGCAGTTTATTGCGAATAATTTATTCCATCTAACAGATAATGTTATAAAAAATAGATCTTGGCAGGATTCAAAAAGTTTTTTCCAAGAAAAAGCACAAGATATTGTAAAAATTACACCGTCTTATCAAGTGCTTGATGAGACAGGACCTGATCACGATAGAAAATTTAAGGTAGGTGCTTTTTTGGGTGAGGATAAGGCTGGGGAAGGTGTTGGAGCTTCTAAACAAATTGCCGAACAGGAAGCAGCAAAAGATGCTCTTAAAAATAAAGGTTGGGATAATTAATCCAAATTTACTAAACTCTAAGCACTAAACCCTGCCTGCCGGCAGGCAGGTTTAAATTCTAAACAAGTCCAAATAATCAAAATTCAAAATACAAAGAATTGTTCACTGACCGTTTTTTGTATTTGTATCGCATTAGTATTATTCGTATCATTCGTATATTGGTATGTCTATCTACAAGATTTGATTATTTTTTTATATTGATGTAAAGTTAAATTCCAGAGAAGTTCTCAAACATTTTTTATTTTTTTTTATCCAACTTTTCGCAAGGAGGCGATTATGGAACAGACAAGTATTGTTGGAAGTGAAAACGGCCTCCGGCACAAGGTTTCAGTCCCCAATACTTTGGGGTTGAACGGACGGCTTGTAGAGGCGTTAGATCTCGGATTGAGGGGTCGGGATGAGACCATAGATTCAATTCAAAAATTCGGCGAAGAGATGGCCGATGTTGCTCGTCTTCGGGCGAGGTTGCCTTTGGTTATTGCTTTGGCAATCGTTGAACAGGTTCGTTACCCTGTTGTTTACAAAATTTCAATGGAAGACCCGTCTTTTCGGGAACTATTTCATCTGGATCATTTTGTGACAGATAAGCCCGGTGGTTTATTTGGGAAAACCCTTGAGATTTTCAATCTTATCAAAGGAGAGTCCATCAAGGGATATTCTTTGCCTGTGTGTCTCGTCTGTGGAGGAGGTTCTCCTTATATCAGTGTGGATATTGCTGGCATTTTGAATATTGGATAAAAAAACAAAAACCCGTCGCATCGAGCGACGGGTTTTAAAATTTCTTAAACATTATAATCCTAATACCTCAAATTATATCCGAATACTACGAATCTTCTCCATCAAGACTTCTAATCACAAAATGTCGTGGATTGCTTCGCTTCGCTCGCAAAGACGAATTTCCTTCGGAAATTCGTCAGTGTTGGTTCGTCTTTGCGAGCGAAGCGAAGCAATCCAGAATCGTATTTCGTAATTTAAAATTTAAGAATTAATTAAAATTTTTATTTGTAGAATTCAGATTATATTTATTTTCTGCTTACTACAAACTACTCACTAAACAAATTTCTCCACCCACTTCCTTAATCACACCTTTTATCTCTAATAAAGAAATAACAGAGTTCAATTCTGAAATCGGTATCAAAGATTTTTGTGCTATCTCGTCTCGTGAAAGCGGTTCGTTTAATAAAAGTAAAATCTCTTTTTCTTCCTCGGAAAAATTTTCTAGCAATAATATTTTTTGCCCACTTTCTTTTTCAGAAGAGATTCCGAGTATTTCCAAAAGATCATCAGTGCATGTAATAGGGACAGCTCCTTGTCTTAACAATTTGTTTGATCCTTTTGCCCCATCTATAAAAATTGAGGCAGGAACAACAGCAATTTCTTTATTATAATCAAGACCCATTCGGGCGGTTATCAATGTCCCCGATTTTTCTCCAGCTTCTATAACTAAAATAACATCGGATAAACCAGCCATAATTCTATTTCTCTGAGGAAAGCTCCACTGTGTTGCTTTGAAATTGTTTTCAAATTCTGACAACAAACATCCTCCCGAATTTACAATTTCTTCTGCCAAACTTTTGTTGATAGATGGATAGATGACAGAATTGTCCAGTCCAGAACCAGGTACTGCAATAGTTTTTAAATTATTTTTCAATGCACTTCTGTGTGCGATGGAATCAATTCCAACCGCCAATCCGGATATTATTGTTATGTTGTGTCCCTTTAGCCCAGAAATTATTTTTTCGCAAACTTCTTTTCCGTATGATGTGTATTTTCGTGAGCCTATTACGGTTACAAATTTTGTATCATCCCAATTTGGTATTTCACCTTTTACAAAAATTTGTTTTGGAGGCTGGGGAATTTCAAGAAGCTTTTCAGGGAAATATTCTTTTGATAGTTTTTTTATTTCATAATCCATAAAATGATTATAACAAGACAAAAACATTCAGACACCCTGATAGATGCCGGAATGTTGATAATGCTTTTTTTCTTATCTTTTTTCTGCTACGATATTATCAATGTTATTAAATGGTTTAATTGAAAAAAAGTCTACTTCAAACAGCCCAGCTGTAGCGTAGGGTTGGTTGAATATATGGCTGGGCGGAAAATACTAAGGACTAATTACTAAAAACTAAAAACTAAACTATGTTAGATATAAAATTCATAAGAGAAAATAAAGATTTAATTGATATGGCTGCTAAGAAAAAGCATATCAATTTTGATGTGGAAAAACTTATTTTGGCGGATGATAAAAGAAGAGACATTGTTGGGAAAATAGACGCTCTTCGAGCAGAACAAAATATTTTAAGCGACAAGATACCTTTGATTACCGATAGTGCAGAAAGAAACACTGTTGTTGAACAATCAAAAGAAATAAAAGCAAAATTACAGGCACTAGAAGACAGTTCAAAAGAAATCATAAAAGAGTGGAAACTTTTGATGTTACAAGTTCCAAATATTCCCGATATGTCTGTTCCTGACGGAGACAGTGATGCTGACAATCAAGAAATAAAAGCATGGGGCGAAAAAACAAAATTTGATTTTGAGCCAAAGTCACATGTGGATATTATGCAAAATCTTGATATGGTAGATTTTGAAAGAGGAGCAAAGGTGCACGGGTTTCGAGGGTATTATTTGAAAAACGACGGGGCAAGATTGTCTTGGGCAATTTGGAATTATGCCAATGAATTTTTTGGAGCAAAAGGCTTTATTCCAATACTTCCTCCTGCAATTGTAAAAAAAGAAAATCTTTATGGAACAGGACACCTGCCAAATGATGCGGAAGATGTTTACAATACCCAAGACGAAGATTATTTGATTGGAACAGCAGAAGTACCTGTTACTGGATATCACTCGGGAGAAGTTTTGTCACAAGCAGAATTACCTAAAAAATATTTGGGATTTTCTCCTTGTTTCAGAAGGGAAGCAGGGTCTTATGGAAAAGATACAAAAGGACTTATTCGTGTTCACGAATTTTATAAGGTGGAACAGGTGATTTTATGTGAGGCTAGTCATCAAGAATCTGTAAAATGGCACGAATGGATAAATAGAAATACAGAAGAATTTATTGAATCTTTGGGGATTCCTTATCATACAGTAATAAACTGCGGAGGTGATTTGGGACAAGGTCAGGTAAAAAAATATGATATTGAATTGTGGGTGCCAATGGAAGAAAAGTACAGAGAGATTTCTTCGGCCTCATATTTCCACGATTTTCAAGCCAGGAGATTTAATATTAGATACAAAAATAATGAGGGCAAAGTGGAATATATTCACACCTTAAATTCTACAGCGATTCCGACACCCCGAATTTTGGTTTCTTTGGTTGAAAATTTTCAACAGGCAGATGGATCAATTAAGATTCCTGAACCTTTGAGAAAGTACATGAACAAAGATACAATCAGTTTATAAAATAAAAACAACTCTTAAATTTTTATAAAAATTTAAGAGTTGTTTTTATTTTATCGCTATCAACCACTCATTATCAATTATTTACTTGCTACCAGTTACTTGCTACTTTATACTATTTCCAATGGCCAAGTACACATCATCACAATTTACACAAAGAAAGAGAAAAGATTTTTTGATAAAAACAGGCTTGCTTCTCGTTTTTGTTGTTGTGGTTTTTCTTTGTATCTCAGAAATTTTCAAATTTAATTTTGCAAACATAAAAGAGGTAAATATTAGTGGAAATAAAATTGTAAAAACTTCGGATATTCAAAATATTGTTCTAGAAAACTTGGAGGGGAATTACTTTTGGAAATTTTTTCCTAAAAGAAATATTTTAATTTACCCACGAGAAAATTTAACTGCAGAATTGTTTGAAAAAAAACCAAGAATTAAAGAAATTGATTTAAAATTGAAAGATTTTAATAATTTGATTGTGAAAATAAAAGAGAGAGATCCTTTTGCTTTTTGGTGTCAGGAAAATGAATTGATTGATGAATGTTTTGTAGTAGACAGTGAGGGTTTGATTTTTGACAAAGAAAGAGGAGAGGACTTGTTCAAATACTATGTAGACTTGAACGATAAAAAAATAATTGGTAAAAGCGTTTTTGAATTTGAAAAATTTAAAGAAATTGATTCAATAATTAAGTTTGTTACCAATTTAAAATTGGAACCATATAAGTTGGTTCAAAAAGAAAACAAGCTTGAAATACATATATTAGATGGAAGCAAAATTATTTTTAACAAAGATCAGTCTGCCCAAGAAGTTATTACAAATTTGCAGTCTGTTATGAATATGAAAGATTTTGATATAACAAAAATCGGGTATGTAGATTTTTCTTTTGGGAATAAAGTTTTTTACAAATAAAAATATAAACATACCAATATACAAATGATACTAATAATACAAATGCGATACGAATAATATGGCAAAGAATTTCTGGAATAAAATTAAAAAAGCGTTCAATTCTGATTTTTAAAATCAAAATTGAACGCTTTTTATTATTTATAAATGACAGTCGTCATCCATATATTCTTTAAATGTTTTTACAAATCTAAAGCCCATTTTTTCTAAATTAGAATCAAATTTTGTCGTGCAAAAATACATGGCCCTTGTTTTTTTGTGCCCGTTGATATCGAAAAGCCAACCCCATGCTACCATTTTATTGCTTTCATGCATTTTAAAATTTTTATCATCTACGCCACGTCCTATTCCTGCTACGCGAAATATACAATCATCATTTGTGACGATATCGTCAGGCTTAAAACCACAAATTTTTTTGCATTTCTCTGGGTCAGTATCGACATCAATAAGCTGTCTCTGAAAGGTTGTTATTTTCAAGGTATACCTCTTTCTGATTTTTATTTGAAAACTGTATCTAAAAGTGATAGTATCAAAAAACTATAATCAATACAATATGTCAAAGAATTTTTGGAATAAAATTAAAAAAAGACCATTTTTTGTTTTGGCTCCGATGGCCGATGTTACAGATGTTTCTTTTAGACAAGTCGTGGCCAAATATGGAAAGCCAGATGTTTTCTGGACAGAATTTGTCGCTTGTGACGGTCTTTGTTCTGTGGGGCAAGAAAAGTTGGTAAAAAATTTGTTGCAATTTAGCGAAAAAGAGCGACCGATAGTGGCACAACTTTTTGGTTCCAATCCAGAAAATTTTGAAAAGTCTGCGAGACTTATAAAAAAACTTGGATTTGATGGAATTGATATCAATATGGGTTGCCCACAAAAAAATATTTTGAAACAAGGTGCTGGTGCAGAACTGATAAAAAGTACAAAGCTCGCAAAAGAAATAATAAGAGCGACAAAAAAAGGAGCGGGCGGTTTGCCTGTTTCTGTAAAAACTAGAATTGGATATAACAAAAATGAAATAGAAACTTGGATACCAGCTATTTTAGAAGAAGAACCTGTGGTGCTAACAATACACGGACGAACAAAAAAAGAGATGTCAAAAGTTTCTGCTCATTGGGATATTATAAGAGATGTCGTTGATATAAGAGACAGGATGAAAAGCAAAACTTTGGTGATAGGAAACGGAGATATTTTTTCTTTTAAAGATGGTCTAGAAAAAGCAAAGATGAGTGGTGTAGATGGAATAATGGTGGGCCGAGGCATTTTTGGTAACCCTTGGTTTTTTTCTGGAAAAAATCCAACAATAAAAGAAAAAATGAAAGTAGCTTTGGAACACACAAAATTGTTTGAAAAAATATTTGGTGAAACGAGAGAAAATAAAAAGATATTTGGCGGTCGCGCAAGAAATTTTGCTTTGATGAAAAAACATTACAAAGCCTATATAAATGGTTTTGATGGAGCGAAAGAATTGCGAATAAAATTGATGGATGCTGATTCTTTAAAAGAAGTAGGGGATATAATTGTTCAAAAAATAAAAACTCTTGAAAAATAATTCTGTTGCTGATATATTGTTTTGAGGAATTTTAGTTAAATTTTGAAAAAGGTGGTGTTATGACGAATGAAATAATTTTGGAAAAGGATCACCCCGCAGGAACCCGTCTGGTTGTAGGAGGTTTTTCTCTTGTTTTGGGGTGTATGGGCGCGGACATTCATCTGAAAGCAAAAAAGCAGATTGAAGCTACTCCCGAAGGTACTCCTAATCGTGAAGAAGCACTTCGTCTCATCAATCGTTATTGCAACTAATATCAATAGGGCAAGGAAACCGGAGGTTTTCTTGCCCTATATTTATTTTGAGAGTATTATTCTTTCAGATTAAAAATTAATTTATTTTTTTATGGTGAAAACAATTTCAAGAGAAGAATTTAAACAAAGATTGGATTTGGGAGAATACATTTTAATTGATGTCAGAACTGAAGCAGAAAATTTGCTTGCGAATATTCCCGAGTCATTAATACTAGATATTAGCCAGCCTGATTTTGCTCAGAAAATTTTATCACTAGATAAAGATAAGAAATATTTGATATATTGTGCAAGCGGGAATAGATCATCTTATGCACTTTCATTTATGGAACAATCAGGTTTTAAAGAAGTATATGAATTGGAGGGTGGAATAATGAATTGGTAATAATTGCTTGGGGGCTCGACCTCCAAGTTTTTATTTTTTTATATAAATTTGAATTTTAGAAATAATCTGATATTATCGGTATCAGAAATGTTTTTATAAATTTTTTCTGTGGGAGAAACATTATGGGTGCTGGTGAAAATTGTGGTTTTACTCCGATGGACGAAGGGAGTGAAGATGAATCGCCACGTAAAAAACCGTTAGGAATTCCGTTAACGCCGGATATAAAGCGTTTTAGAGAAGAAATAATAGAACCATGGAAAAAAGCCGGCAGAGATGCCGGTGAAGAAGGGAAATATCCCTGTTAATTTTTTAAAGCTCTGTCTTACGACAGGGCTTTACTGTTTTTAATAAATATTGTATTGTTTTATCTAGAAAATATATCTTTTAAACCAAGTATATAAGAGGGAAATATGAAGAGTTTATTTTTGGGAATATTTTTTGCTTTGTTTATATCGGGGTGTTCAGAAAGAGTAATTTCTGGCCACGGATATTCTAGGACAGTTTTTCAATGTCGTCTTTATGATGGAACAATTATTTATGTTGATAATCTTGAAGAGTGCAAGCAAGATAACAAAATAACAGAGGAAGTGATCGCAGGAGAACCATTGTCGATTCATGAAAGTCACGAAGAATCTCTTTCAAAAGAAGTAGAAGATATAAAAGAACAATATCAAACAGAGGGATGTAATAGTTTCAGAAATTCTGACCCCAAAGGGTGGTGTCGCAGTAGTTGTCGCAAGGCATACAGCGACACCGGTTTCTGTATGTTATTTGACCCTTAAAAAAAGGCCGAGCAATCGGCCTTTTACTTATTCACCTTATTCCTTTTGTGTTTATATTTAATATCTTATAATTATAAATATGAAAAATTTTATAAAAATATTATCTTTGGGAGTATTTATGTTTCCGGCAATGGCCCTTGCCGCAGCTCCTACAAGTTTACAAGATTTAATAGGAAGATTTCAGGAAATTATCAATATGCTGGTTCCTTTGGCAATGGGATTGGCGGTCTTGGCTTTTATATGGGGCCTTGTCGTTTATATTTATAACGGAAGTAACCCCGCAAAGAGGAGTGAGGGGTATATGTTTATGGTGTATGGAATCATCGCTTTGTTTGTAATGACAACGATGTGGGGATTGGTAGCAATTCTTAATGGTACAATTTTAGGTGCATAATCGGGTGTAAAACATTATCCACACTTGCCTATCGTTTAGAATTGTTTAGTTTGGTATTATTAAGGTAAATTTATAAATTAATATTAATAAATAGTAAAAATTATGAAAAAGTTTTTAGTTATGGGTGGTGTGTCATTGTTGATGCCAGCAGTTGTATTAGCTGCGGATCTTACAACAATTTTGACAAAGGTTCAACAAATTATTGGTTTGATTGTTCCTATCGTTATTTCTCTTGCTGTTATACTTTTCCTTTGGGGACTTATTGGTTTCATCACAAAAGCAGGAGCAGACCAAAAAGCAGCTAGAGAACAAATGATCTGGGGGATCATCATTTTGTTCGTGATGGTGTCTATCTGGGGATTGGTGGCTTTGATCCAAAATACATTTGGAATAAGAGGTACAGAAGGAACTGTAACAAATCCGTTGGATAAAATTGAGAACTTCTAATTTTTATGGGAGCAACATCACAATTTGTATCTAATATGAACGAATTTATCATAATACCACTTATTGGATTATTGATAAGTTTGGCAACACTGATATTTGTTTGGGGACTGGTTGAGTTTATACATGGATCGGGAAGTAACCCAGCAGCCAGAGAGACAGGGAAAAAACATATGATGTGGGGAATTATTGGATTGTTTATAATGGTTTTTGCGAAAGCAATTATTTCTTTGTTCATAAATTCTTTTGGAATTGATACTGCTCCGATAGATAACGCCTTGCTTTAAATCAGGACTATTTAAACAAAAAACCACCGATAAATTTATCGGTGGTTTTTTGTTTGAAATTATTTAATAAATTTGGTACTATTATGCTCAAATCAATTTTGACTTTTGATTTTTAACTTTTAAATTTCTATAATGCCGAGGTGGCGAATTGGATTAAAAACAAACTGCTTTGTTTTTAATCCGGTTCTGAGCGAAGCGAAGAAATTTCCGTTATCGAGTGAAGCGAGATAGGAAATAGGTGGAAGACGCACTAGCCTCTGGTTAAATGAAGCAGGATTGAAAAATAGGTAATATAATGCCGAGGTGGCGAAATTGGTAGACGCACTAGCCTTAGGAGCTAGCGGGGCAACCCATGGAGGTTCAAGTCCTCTCCTCGGCACAAAAACCAGACCTGAAAGCGACAGCTTTCAGGTCTTTGGTTTTTGTAGCCAGAGGAGAGGACTTGAACGGCGGAGGCGGTATACAAGACGAGCGAAGCGAGGGCTTGTCGCCGAGCCGCGTCCAGCAGTACTTAGGCTTTCGGAATCCGTAGCGAAGCGAAGGATGAGCGAAAGACTTAGTAACTGCGGGACAAGTCCTAACTTTTTAGCACAAAAACTTAGACCCAGAAGCACCAGCTTCTGGGTCTTTGGTTTTTGTAGTCACAAAACATTTGCTAAATCATTAATTTGTGAAATAATTATAATAATTAAAAATTAATTTAATTCAAAAAAAAATGACTACTATTTTATTTATTATTTTGGGAATAATTGCCGTTATTGCAGGATGGATTGCAATGACCTATAACGGTTTTATTACTTTAAAAAACAGAACAGAAGAAGCGTGGGCAGACATTGATGTTCAACTAAAGAGGAGATATGATCTTATTCCAAATTTGGTTAACACAGTAAAGGGATACATGACTCACGAGGCAAGTACTTTTGAAAAGATTACCGAGGCTCGTTCAAACGCAATGAATGCACAAGGAGTTGAGGCAAAAGCACAATCAGAAAATATGTTATCAGGCGCTTTGAAATCTCTTTTTGCTGTTGCCGAAAGTTACCCAGACTTGAAAGCCAATCAAAACTTTTTGGAATTACAAAAAGAATTGTCAGACACGGAAAACAAAATTCAATCAGCAAGAAGATTTTACAACGGCAATGTGAGAGATTTGAATACAAAGATAGAATCTTTTCCATCAAATGTAATTGCAAATATGTTCAAATTTGTTAAGAGAGAATTCTTTGAGTTGGAAGAGGGATCGGAAGAAAAAGAACCCGTAGAAGTAAAATTCTAACAATTAAATAAAGCATGCAAAATAAAAGCATTAAATCATATTTAATTTTTGGCTTGCTGTTTTTTCTTTTCGCAGCTCCTATAAATGCAGAGGAACAAAATAGAAGTTATCTCTATGATTCTTTTAAGGTAGATATTGTCATAAACAAAGATTCTACTTTGGATATCACCGAGAGGCAGACCTTTAATTATAAAGGTAGATATAACAAAGGATGGCGTTCTATTCCTCTAGATAAAATTTCTGATATTACAGATGTAAAAGTTATCGACGGAGCTACTGGTCTGGAATTAATCCATTCTTCTAAAATTTTAGAAAAAACTGATCCTGATAGTTGGGGTAAATATACATTTTACAAACAAAATGGTGCTATAAATATCGAGTGGTATTACGATTTGGCTGATACTTCTCATGAATGGATTATTGAATATAAGGTTTATGGTGGTATTGGTTTTTATAATGATCATGATGAAGTTTACTGGAATCTATTCACAGATTTCGACGTACCAATTAATCATTTAGAAGTTTTAATTACCTTACCCTCTAATAATTTCTCAGAAGATGATATAACAGAAACTTTTTACAGTGATGCTGGGGGTCAATATTATTTGAAGAAGATGGAGGGTTCTGGGGTATTTTACTCTAAAGAAAATATACCCGTAAAAGCAGATGTAACTGTCGCTGTTGGTTGGCCAAAGGGTTTAATAAATCAAAGTTCATTTTGGTTGGGTTGGATAAAAATAAATATTCTCCTTATCGTCTCGAGTCTTATTATTTTCCTTTGTTTAATAACTGGCTTTGTTTATTGGTATAGGAGTGAAAGAATGAATCAAGGTAGGGGAACAATCATTCCACAATATGAACCACCTCAAAATCTACGTCCTGCTATGGCTGAAATAATTTGCAGAGAGGGTATAACCCCAAAGGCATGGCCTGCTACAATCGTCGATCTCGCAGTAAGAGGTTATATAACTATAACGGATAACACTAAAAAATTTCTTATATTCAAGACTCCTGATTTTGTCTTAGAGAAAAAGAAGAATTTTTTGAATGAAGATGGATTAGAAGATTATGAAAGAGAATATCTAACTATATTATTTTCATACGGAAAAGAAGGAAAGTTTTCTACAAGAGAAATGAATAAATCTTCTGATACTATAAAGAGAGATATGTACAAGAAAATAAAGAAATTGGAGGAACATTTAATTAAAGAAACAGAAATTGATACAGGCGCTTTTGAGAAACTTCTTTCAAAAGAGAAAAAAATGTTTAGATGGATTATATTTTTAATTGTTTTCATCGCTTTTTCCGCGGAATATTCTATTTATCTTGTCACTGAACATTTACTTTCTACTAGTTTATTTTTGGTAATTAGTGCTGTGATTATTTTAATCTTTTTTATCAAGTATGAGGCTCGTTTAAATAAAAAAGGACAAATTTTGAAGGAAGATTGGCTTGGCTTTAAAATTTTCTTGGAAACCACAGGAAAAGATAGAATGCAAAATTTAACTCCAGAAATTTTTGAAAAATATTTACCATATGCCATGATTTTTGGGATAGAAAAACAATGGGCGAAAAAATTTGAAGGTATACACATGGTTCCTCCTGTTTGGTACCACAATACTGGTGCTATGATTGCTAGCAGTAGTTCGCTTGGTAACAGCGCTTCCAACTTTTCTCCTTCTGCTTTCTCTTCTTCTTTCTCGTCTGCTTTTTCGTCTGCCTTTTCTAGTTCAGCTGGTGGAGGTGGTGCTGGAGGTGGCGGGGGTGCCGGAGGCGGTGGAGGAGGTGGTGGAGGAGGCGCCAGCTAGGATATTTTTTAAATTATAATATACTCTTACATATGGCAACACTTTATACTCATCAAGATTCAAATATTAGGAAAACATGGTTTTTAATGACCGTGTTTTTCGTCATTATAATTTGTCTTGGTTGGGCGTTTAGTTATTATTTTGAAAATCCGGCAATTTTATCATTTGCAATTATATTCAGTATTTTGATGAATATTACCAGCTATTGGTATTCTGATAAAATTGCACTGAAAATGTCAGGAGCAATTCCGGCTGACGAAATAAAATTTCAAGATCTTCACAACATTGTTGAAAATCTTTCCATCACAGCGGGCCTTCCAAAACCAAGAGTTTATATAATAAGCGACCCTTCTCCAAATGCTTTTGCAACAGGTAGAAACGCAAAAAATTCTGCCGTTGCTGTTACCACAGGTCTTTTAGATATTTTGGAAAAGAGCGAACTAGAAGGTGTGATTGCGCATGAACTCTCCCACATAGGAAACAGAGATATTTTGGTTTCTACTGTTGTTGTGGTACTGGTTGGCTTTATTGCCTTGCTGTCGGATATGTTTTTAAGAATGGCTATTCATGGTGGGGGCAGAAGCAATGATTCTGGGAACAAGGGCAAGGCTATTATCCTCGTAATTGGGCTAATTTTGGCCATTTTAGCACCTATTGCATCTACTTTGATACAATTAGCAATATCTAGAAAAAGGGAGTTTCTGGCCGATGCGTCGGGGGCTCTCTTAACTCGTTATCCAGAAGGCTTGGCAAATGCTTTAAAGAAAATATCCGCCAATCCAAATCAGTTACAAAAAGTAAGCAAGGCGACTGCTCATATGTTTATTGCGAACCCATTTAAAGGGAAAAACATCTCTAATCTATTTATGACACATCCCCCGGTAGAAGAAAGAATTAAAGCATTATTAGGTAAAAATAATCCGAATGACCCGAATTAAATCCTAATTCCCCGAATTATCGAATCATCCGAATTTTATCACTTGTAATTCGTATTCGTAATTATTTGGGGCATTCGGATATAATTTGTAGATTCGGATTATATCTTATGAAAGAAAATACCCATCTTTATTTTGCGGAAAAGGTTTTTGATTGTTTAGAAAATAAAAATCTTAGAAAAATTTTAAAAGAAAATTTTGATTATTATGTTTTAGGAAGTGTTTTTCCTGATATTTTTTATCATAATAAAAAAACATCTGAAATATCCCAGATTATCCACGGAAGGGAATTGGAAAAAACCAATGAATTGATATTTGATTTCTTAAATTATGCGAAAGAAAAGCAGGATGAAAAAAGTTTGGCCTTTACATTGGGATATATTTCTCACTATGTTTTGGATTCAAAATTGCATCCAATTGTTTATTTTTTGACAGGAAATTATTATGACAAAGATCAAACAAAAAGATTTTCTGCAATGTTACGTCACCGTCAATTAGAGACATTTTGGGATAAAAAACTAACAAAAGGATTTTCTCTTTGTAAAAAAGTAAAAATATCTTCGTTAAATGATCTAAGTCTGACGAATATAATTTTTGAAAAATACGAAATAAATAAAAAGACTTTCATCTCTATTTTTAAGCAGTGCAAAATAAATAATAGGTTGTTTAGAAGTTATACGACTTATCTATTGTTTATTTTTTTGATTAAAGTCGGTTTATACAAAAACAAAACTGTTGATGGATTTTTTTTGTTCACCAAAAACAAAAATCTAGAAAACATAAGTAATGATTTAAGTTACAGAGATTTAATTACAGGTGAACACAAAAAAGAAAATCTTTTGGATTTGATGAAAAAAACAGAGTTTTATTCAAAGGATTTGTTGGAATCAGCGTATGAATATTATTTGGGGAAAATAAGCATATTGGAATTGGAGAGAACAATTCCAGGCGTCAGTCTGGATACTGGTAAAATAGATTTTTCTGTCGAAAGTATTGTCTATACTAAATATTGATTTTATTCAACAAAAGTAAAAGATGAGACAATTTGAAGAAGGTCTTTTTTGATTATTTTGTCTTCCATATTCCAAGCAACAAACAAAAATTCATAATTGTCTTTTGATGTAGTATAAACTTCACCATCGTTATAATTCATACCTTTTTGGTTTGCAACAAGGATCTCTTCTTTTGAAAATGGATCCATTCCACTTGGAGGAGCGAGACTGTCATCGCTATTTTCTACTTTTGCGATATTAACCAAAATTTCTTTTTGAGAACTGTTTGTTAGTTGGATTGTTTGGATAACACCTCCTGGTTGATCTCCATCGTTCCATTTGAAATCTTTTATTTTGTAATTTTTAGGATAATCAAATTTGAATCCATATTCTTGGTTTTGATATGTTCTTGTCTCAATAATAGTTTTTTGTTCTTTCTGGATAGGGACATTTTCAGCAGTGGCTTTTTCAATGTTTTTGTTTTTAACAAATAAAAATGCAACAAAAGATGCCAATATCAAAGCTATTATGGAAATAAGAATTATAAATTTTTGCATGGGTTAGATTTTAACATATTTTGATTCTTTTTATAAATTTTTTTTCCTGCGATATAATTATTTTTTGTAAAAATAATTATAAAGCTATTGTAGAAAGAACTGCTTGAAGATCAGTATCCTTTTTTTGTACCTCTATCGTAGGATAGCCGTATTTTTCGGCTTCTGCTCTAAGTTTATGACTAAAATCCAGCACCCACTCTATTTCTTTTGGTTTGAGGTCATCTGAATATTTTTTTGCATCATCCCAAAGTCCACGATTGTATATAACATCTTTTATTCTGTCTGCATCTTCATCCACTAAAAATACAGACGTAATTTCTTTGTTATTAGAAAAGTCTTTGGCTACTAGATGCGGTAATATACCAACCCCTTCCATCACAAACCCTTTTTTCCATGTGTAATCATTTTCAATAAATTTTTTAATACCAACCCATACTGCCTCACTTTGTTCTAATTCTATATCTGCTATTTCTGAAGCAGAAAATTCAGTCAGAAATTTTTGAGCGTCATAACCTTCAATATTGAATAGTTTTGGATAATCTTCTCTTCGAGCAACGAGACGCATGGTTTCTCGTATTTGGTCGGTAGAAATCCAAGGTAGATTCAAATGTTTTGCAACCAAAGCAGCCATAGTTGATTTACCAGTTGTGGGCGCTCCTCCTATAAGAATAATTTTTTTTGTTTTCATGGTTTGAATTATTATTTTGCGGAGGGTACGAGATTCGGCGCCAGTTCTAAATAAAATTTTCGTCCTGCAGACTTAATTTTATTAAGAACTCGCTGCCCCCGCTCACTCGTGTTCGTCGCTTCGCTCCTCCATACTCGCTCGGTTCGAATCTCTTCCCCTCGGTGTAACGACACAAAACAAAAACAGTGCATTGGTACTGTTTTTGTTTTGGTCGTGCGGAGGGTACGAGATTCGAACTCGTGAAGGCTTTCACCTTGCCGCCTTTCCAAGACGGTGCACTCGACCGCTATGCGAACCCTCCAATGAGAGTGATTATAACAAAATAAAAAAAATAGCCCAGCATGGATTGTCTTGCAACAATCTTTGCTGGGCTTTTTTTACTTGATCTCTGCCGTGATTTTGGCGGTGAGTTTTTTCAGATAATTTTTTGCCTTGGTGTCATAATGCTCTGGTATTGATTGATTCATCAACGCTATGGCGATGACGATCTCGTCGATTTTGTCACTGGGGAGTTTGCTCTCCCGAAGAATCGTACCGTATTTACGCATGTCGGCTTCTGCCTGAGCCGTCGGCAGATGTTCGATCTGTTCGCGCATTTTGCCGAGAATGACCTCGTGAAATGGTTGTTTTTTGCCATTTTTTTTCTCACTCATTTGCATTCCTCCTTTACCAGATTAGAAAGTGCAGAAATTGCCTCTGACAACTCGTTGATTGTTTGCAACGCATCGTCGTTTCTGAATGGTTGTATCTTGATTCTCATCTCGACTAATTTTGAAATAATAATTTCAATACTCTTTGTGTCTTTGGGCGGACACTCAGATAAATACCGACATACTCTTGCCACTAACTCTCTGTTTTTGGGAGCACAGGTAGCAAAAATTATGCCGTTGACATCTTTCTCCATATCACCAAGCATAATCTGGTATATGGGTGCTAAACTGTCTTTTCGGCACATCAAAACCTCCTTGTCAAAAAATGGTTAATCTTGAATTTCTGACAAAATACTACATTTTTTGAATAAAAAAGACAAGGGATTTGACTTTAAGGCAAGTTTCCTGTTAAATCTTGCTAGAAAGATTAATTTAAAAGAGGAATATACTAATGAATATTTATAAGGTAATAGCCAATTGTTTAAGTGCTTCAAGATTTTTAATTCCCATAATTCTTTTTGGACCGCTAGGTTCTGTGGTTCAAAAAATTGTTGTTGTCATTGTTTTGATTTCCACGGATTTTGTGGACGGATGGTTTGCCAGAAAAGGAGGATCTCCTGCTCGTTTGGGGGAAATTCTTGATCATACATCTGACAAAGTTGCTTCGCTATCTGTTGGAATTTTTATTTTGTTAAATAATTTTGTTGTTTTCCCTGTAATATTTACGGCTCTTGTTTCAGAAACCTTAATATTTTTGTTGTCAGCTTTGTTGGTTAGATTAAATGGTAACTTGATTATTACCAAGATCGGCAGAACAAAAATGTTGTTTTTTTGTGCAGGGTTTGTTTTTATTTTTTTAAATCAAATCGATCCGAGACAAATTTTTGAAACGTTGATTTTTGTAAGTTTAGTAATAGGAATTTTGTTATCAATCATTTTAAATTTTTTTTACTCAACAAAAATTTTACAGCTTGCCATCTGTGGCAAGTAAAAAGCGGTGTAAGACACCGCTTTTTTTATTTTTTAAATTTACATTTTATGAAAAATATTTTCTAAATCTTTATCCACAAATAGATTTGAAAAAAAGAGAGTAGAATTTTAGTAAATTCATTATTAATTTATTAAAAAAGTCTTCAAAATGGTAAAAAAAGTTCAAAAAGTTGGAAAAACATCCGATTTTATTAAAAAAGTACAAAAAAGAGACGGAACAGTTGTTTCTTTCAACGAAGAAAAAATTGTAAATGCTGTTTACAAGGCAATGCTTGTAACAAAAGAAGGATCTGAAAAAGATGCAAGATATATTGCTCACAAGGTTTATGTAGATTTGTTGAAAATCGCTAAATTACATAAGACTTTTATTCCTACTATTGAGGGGATTCAAGACTCCGTGGAATCCGAGCTCATTTTGGGAGATTATGTAAAGACTGCAAAAGCATATATTCTTTACAGAAGAGAAAGAGAAAAATTGAGACAACAGGGGGTTAAGGTACCTGAAAAGGTAAAAATATTGACAGAGGAAAGTAAAAAGTATTTTAAAAATCCTTTGGCAGAATTTGTTTATTATCGATCTTATTCAAAATGGATAGAAGGAGAAGGTAGAAGAGAGACTTGGGTTGAGACAGTGGATAGATATATGGGTTTTATGCAAAAAAATCTTGGAAATAGTCTAAAACCTGCAGAATATAAAAAAATAAAAGAATTTATTTTGAGTCAAAAAACAATGCCCTCAATGAGATTGATGTGGAGTGCTGGCAATGCTGCAGAAAAGTCTAATGTAACTGGTTACAACTGTTCTTTTATTGCACCTTCAAAACCAGAAGATTTTGGAGAAATAATGTATCTATCAATGTGCGGTGCAGGGGTTGGTTTTAGTGCAGAAAGTCATAGCGTTCAAAAATTTCCTCAGATTCAAAAACAAACAGGAAAGAAGAGACCTTCTTATTTAGTTCCTGACAGTAAAGAGGGTTGGGCTGACGCTTTCGTCTTGGCGGTAAAAACATGGATGGCGGGAGAGGATATCGACTTTGATTATTCACAGGTTAGACCAAAGGGGGCAAAACTTAAAACAATGGGTGGAAAAAGTTCGGGACCAGAACCTCTTATGGAATTGATGAGTTTTGCAAAAGAAAAGATTTTAAGAAAACAGGGGAGAAGATTGAGCAACTTGGATGTCCACGATATTGTTTGCAAGATTGGAGAAATTGTTGTTTCTGGAGGAGTGAGAAGGACTGCTTTGATATCGTTGTCTGATTTGGACGACAAAGATATGAGATCTGCAAAATTTGGACAATTTTATATTACAGAACCACAAAGAAGTATGGCAAATAATTCTGCCATCTATAATGAAAAACCAACAAATGTTGAATTTATGGATGAGTGGATAGCCTTGATGAAAAGCGGTTCGGGAGAAAGAGGCATCTTTAATAGAGGGTCTTTAAAAAACCAAATGCCTGATAGAAGATGGAAGGTTTTTGAAAAAGATTTGGATAGTTGTGGGACAAATCCTTGTGGTGAAATTGTCTTGAAATCCAAACAATTTTGTAATTTGTCTGAAATAGTTGCTCGTGCGGAAGACACAGAAGCTATTCTTATGGAGAAAGCAAGAATTGCAGCAATTTTGGGAACTTATCAGTCAACACTGACCAACTTTGGATATCTTTCAAAAGAATGGAAAAAGAATTGTGAGGACGAAAGATTGCTCGGAGTATCAATTACAGGACAGTGGGATTGTAAGATTTTGAAAGATAATGCAAAACTTTTGCAAAAATTAAAAAATGAAGTTATCAAAACCAACAAAGACTATGCAAAAAGATTTAAAATAAATCAGTCTACTTGTACGACTTGTGTAAAACCTTCTGGAACAGTTTCTCAATTGGTAGACGCTTCATCAGGAATGCATCCTCGGCACTCAGAATATTATATTAGAAGAGTGAGAATTTCTGCGACAGATAGTTTGTTCAAGATGCTAAAAGATCAAGGAGTTTTGTATCATCCAGAAGTAGGGCAGTCATATGAGAATGCCAATACTTATGTTTTGGAATTTCCCGTTAAGGCGCCTGCAAAATCTGTTTTCAAAAATGATTTAACAGCAATAGAGCAGTTGGAACACTGGAAATTGGTAAAAACAAATTATACAGAACACAATCCGTCAGTAACAATTTCTGTTGGTGAAGGTGAATGGATTGAAGTGGGGAATTGGGTTTATTCAAATTGGGATATCGTCGGGGGGCTTTCGTTTTTACCAAGATCAAACCATGTTTACAAGCTGGCTCCGTATGAAGAAATTGATAAAAAAAGATATGATGAGATGTTGAAGCGATTTAAAAATATTGATTTCTCAAAGATTGTGACTTATGAAAGAGCCGATGAAACTGAAGGAGCAAAAGAATTGGCTTGTATGGGGGGAGTGTGCGAACTTTAATAATCAAATTTAAATTTGATTATTAAAGTTCAAGTAGTAAGGTATAAGTAATAAGGTGTAAGCAAAGCAAAAACTTGGGGGGAAATCTCCAGGTTTTTGTTTTGACAATTTGTTAGAAAAATGTTAAAAATACTGTTAGAAAAAGGACAGCGGGTGTCCTTGTAATTTAAGCAAAGAGGAAATCATGACACTTGAAAAAAGGTTGCAGAATGGTAAAAGGGTTGTTTCGTTTAAACCCAGTATGGATCTCTTGAACAAGGGTTTCAAGCCAATTTCGCCTCCGGCGATTATGAAGAGTCGCGGTCGTATCAGTCAAGACAAGAAAGGACGCTGAACGACAGCAAAAAGGGGACCTTGTAAGGCCCCCTTTAATTTGTCTATAATTAGTTGAAATTTTTAAATAATAGTGTAATATATAGTAATTATGAAATTCGCAGTAATAGAAACAGGAGGAAAGCAATACAAAGTCTCAGAAGGAGATGTTGTTAAAATTGAAAAGCTTTCTGATTATAAAAAAGACGGTAAAGTAACTTTTGATAAAGTACTTCTTATTGATGATGGTAAAACAACAGAAGTAGGAGCGCCATATATCAAAGGAGCAAAAATTTCCGCTGTCTTCGAAGAAGAAGGAAAAGGAAAAAAAGTTCACATTGTAAAATTTAAATCAAAGAGTAACTATTCAAAGAAGATTGGTCACAGACAACCATTTAACAAAATAAAGGTTGAAAAGATATAAAAAAAGCACCCCTAGGGGTGCTTTTTTAGTCGTAGATGTGTAAATATGCTTTGGCAATCTCCCTTTCCTCGGGAGGCATTTCTTTCATTTTATCAAGAAGATGAGATGTGTTTCCGGTGGAATTTCTTCCGCTAAGAAGACCAAGATGTCTTCTTTCACATACTGTATGCGGGTAGATTTTCTTGACTGTCTTTTCCGGTTTTTTAGGAGTCATTTTGATTTCTTCCTTTTAGCAAAATTTAAACTTTGTGAACGAATCTGAGATAAATTTTAGCATATTTAAATAAATTTAAAATTGTTTGTTAGCAAGTCTTGAGTAGCAAATTTAACTACTCTACGATTTGTAACTTAGGCCATTTCGAAAGCCATTGTTTTTTGTTTACTCGATTTATAAAATAATCACGCCCATCTCCAAAATTGGGGGTCATTCTTAGTTTAAGAGAAAATAAATCATCTAAACCGTGAGGAGCTATTATTTTTAAAGAATCGTCTGGCAACATTACAACTCCAATAGCTGTCGCTGTTTCTGGCCAATGTGTGATAGCATCTGTCGACGAAATATAATCAGCCCCCTGATTGTTTATTTTCCCCATTCTTGCTTGATTGGTAACAGACCAATCAGCTTCTAATTTTTCTGAAAGAATCCTTTCGTATTTTTTTTCTGTCTCTTCTGATAAGTCATTTGGATCAAAATATATAACATCAATATCTGTCATATGTGGTTTGTTTTTAAAATTATGTAATGCATCCCAAACAGGGTTACGGACAAATCCAGCTCCGATCAACCAATCAGGAAGATTTAATGTGCGAACAGTTCTTAAGATATCCATTCTCCAAGGATCGTTTTTTATTATATTGACGATAAAATCTTCGTTCATTTTTAAAAGTATATCATTTATATTTTTTACGAAAAGCGTGGGGGCGCTTTTCTTTGACTATGATGACTCGACTTCCAGTTCTAATCGAAAATTTCGTCTTCACTTCGTTACAACTCATTTTCGATAAGAACTCGCTGTCCCGTCGCTCATATTTTTCTATATACAAAACACCTAGAATTTTTGTTAATTTTGTAATATAATTCAAGATATTTTAAGTTTTTAACTTTTGATATTTGGGCGTAGTGGCGAAGTGGAAACGCTGTGGTCTGCAAAACCACCATGCGCCGGTTCGATTCCGGCCTACGCCTCAAAATGCCTGGGTGGCGGAATTGGTATACGCGCACGACTTAAAATCGTGTCTCGCAAGAGATGCGGGTTCGACTCCCGCCCTAGGCACATTGAAATTTTTTGAAATTTCAATACAATAGTGTATTATCCGCTCGTAGCTCAGCTGGATGAGAAGCGTTGAAGCTTCGAATCCGAGCGAAGCGAGGTGGAAGAGTATTCCTTTGAAATGTAAGAGTCGGATGCTAATACACTTAGCATGGACTTCAGAGGTTTTACACAAAAGTAAAAGTAGAGATATCCGCTCGTAGCTCAGCTTCTGCCAAAGGCAGACAGGGTCCGAGCAACAATCATTGAGACAGACAAGTCTGTAAAATCATCATGGATTTAGTATCCGCTCGTAGCTCAGCTGGTAGAGCATCCGACTCTTAATCGGCAGGTCGAAGGTTCGATCCCTTCCGAGCGGACAAGTAGACCCGAAGGAGGGTAAACGAATTATTAGATAATTTTATATTTCTCGTTTTGAATATATTTCAATTTTGAGATTTAAATTTTTAACATGTCACAAGATCAATTGATAAAACTGGCTTGTCAGAGTTGTAAAAGAATCAATTACTGGAGCAGAAAAAATAAAAAACTGGTTCAAAAAAAGATTGAATTGAAGAAAAGATGTAAATGGTGTGATAAGCAAACAGTTCACAAAGAAGTAAAAAAATAATTTCAAAATTTAGTCGATACTTTATAAACTTTTAACTTTATAAACTTTCGACTAATTTGGGCCTATAGTTTCAATTGGTAAAACAGTGGTCTCCAAAACCATCGTTCGAGGTTCGAGTCCTCGTGGGCCCGCAAAAAGAAGACCCGCAAGGGTTTTTCTTTTTGTTGGGTCCACGAACAAAGCAATCTAAATTGCTTTGTGTAGGACGAGAACGGCGGAGCGGTTTACAATTTTAGTAAAATTTTCCAACAAAGAAAATCTTACTAAAATTGTCGCGAGCCGCGTCCAGCGATACTTAGACTTTTTGAAACACGAAGTGTTTCAAAAAGACTTAGTAATCGCGGGACAGTCCTCGTGGGCCCGCAATTTAAAAACTCTCCACAAAAGTGGAGAGTTTTTAAATTCTAGATCTTATGAGATATTTCATCAATACGTTGTCTATTTTTTTCACCTCTGTCAATTTCAAAATCAAAGAAGGGAATCCTTTTCATTCTTACCTTTGGTTTGATGAATTCTTTGAAGTCTCTTCTTTTTCTTTTTAAAAAATTAATTACAGATTCTTCACTTGTTTCAGGATAAACGGTAACAAAAATAGTGGCTCTTTTAAAGTCTTTTGAAACACTGGCATCGGTTACAGTTATTAGGGAAGTATAGTTTGATTCTTCCTGTAAAAATTGAGCCGCTTGATTTCTTATTAGTTCTTTTACTTTGTCCTGTCTTAAATCAGTCATATATAAATTTTATTCTTCTATTAGTATATACGCTTCTATATAATCTCCAGGTGCGAGATCTTTTTTGGCTTCAATCATTGATCCAAATTCGTCTCCTTCTCTAACCTCTTTTGCTTCTATTTTTTGAGTTTGAAGACCTAAAATTTTTCCTTTTTCTAATTCAAAATCTCTTCTCGATATTTTTATATTGGCATTTACAGAGATTGCACCTTCTGTTACTTTTCCTCCAATAACTTGTTTGTTTTTTGTTTTGTTAAATATTTTTAATATCTTTGCTTTTCCGATTATTTTTTCTGTTACAATTTTTGGAGTTTTATTTATAATTTGTTCTTCCAACCATTCTGTCAATTTATAAATAATATCAAAGTTTTCAATTTTTATATTATTTTTTTCCGCCAAATCTTTTGCTCCTCGATCAACTTTTACGTTGAACCCGACGATCAGTGTGTTTTTGTCTCCACCCGCAGTTTGAATATCATTTTCTGTGATATTTCCAACGCCTGTATGGATTGTCTTTAAAATTATTCTGTCAGATTTTATTATGTCTTCTTTTTTTACAAGTTTTCCAATCTCATTTTGGATAGCTTCAATTGTTCCTAAAACATCTGCTTTGATTATCAAAGGCACAATAACCTTTGAGCTATCTTTTTCAGAAATATTTTTATCTTTGTTTTTTATTTCTGAACCTATAATTTCTTTGTATTCCTCAACCATTTTTTCTGCTTCTTTTTTTGAAGAAACTATTTTAAATTCTGCACCAACATTTGGAATTTCTTTAAAACCGACTATTTGAACAGGGCTTGAAAAAGTAGCCGTGCTAACTGTTTCTCCCAAGAAATTTTCCAGTGTTCTTATTGAAGCAAATTTATCTTCGCTTGCTATAAAAGATCCAGTTTTCATCGAGCCATCTTTTATTATCAAGGTTGTGCAAACTCCTTTTTGGGCATCCAATTTTGTTTCCAAAATGTAACCTTCTGCGGGTTTTTCTGCGTCTCCTTGCAATTCTTCCATTTCTGCAATAAGTAGAACCATATCAAGAAGTTCTGGCACTCCTTGGCCTGTTTTGGCTGAAATAGGGGCCCATGGTATATCTCCTCCGTATCCTTCTATATAAATAGCATTTTCTATTAACTGTGTTTTTGTTTTTTCAATATTTGCTCCAGGTTTATCAATTTTGTTGATTGCAACAATAAAAGGAATTCCTGATTTTTTAATTGATTCCAATGCTTCCAAAGTCTGAGGCTTTGGACCTTCTTCGGCTGAAATTATCAAAATTGCGATGTCAGCAATATTGGCTCCTCTGTGTCGCATTGCTGTGAAAGCAGCATGTCCAGGAGTATCCAAAAATGTTATTTTTTTATCACCATTTTTTGATTTGTGAACAACTTCGTAAGCAGAGATGTGTTGGGTAATTCCACCAGCCTCACCTGCAACAACATTTGATTTTCTAATGTAGTCCAAAAGAGCTGATTTTCCATGATCAATATGACCCATCACAGCTATGATAGGAGGTCTTTCTATTGTATTTTCACTGTGTGTTTTATTTTCCATGTTGATAAATTTATTACGAAACAATATCTAATTTCTAATTACTAATTTCTAATAAAATGTCCAATTCTTAAATTTTAAAATTTGATATTTAGATTTTTGTTGGGTATTGGATATTGGTAATTAGAAATTTTAAAAAATAATTTTTTATTTTCTTGCTTTTGCTTTTTCCAACACCTCTTTTTCTTCTTCTGTCATTTCGTATTCACATTTCCAATTTATTATTGGTTTTGCAAAAACGCTTACTTTTTCTCTCGAGTAAAGAGAAGACAAAATCACTCCGTTTCCATCTTTGTCTACCAATGCAGTAGCAAAACTCTGATTTCCACCGATACCGTCTCCTTTGAAAGGATTAAATCTTATTGTTTCAATCCCTTGAATAGTATCTCTTATTTCATTATTTATAGAAATAATATTTAATTCGGTCTTATCTTTAAATTTAATTAGTTCCGATGTGTCTTCTTCCAATTTTTTTAATCTATCATTTACGATCTTGTCGCTTTTTACAGAAGGCAATTTTTTGAATTTTGTTTCAAGCAAAGCAACCCAAGCTATCAAAACAGCCACAATAAAAACCAATATGTAAATAATGAATTGATCGCTAGACATAGATTTATCTCAAATTATATATAATAAATAGCCTTTTAGAGGCTTACTTTGAGAGATTATACCTTTTGTGACCCAAATAGTAAACCAATTTTAGTGTGTTATAATTTATCCCAAATGTTTGGATTTGGTGATAAAAAAATAATATTTGCTACTCACAGTAATCGTTTTCATACCGACGATGTTTTTGCTACGGCCGTCTTGATGTTGTTTCTAAAAGACAAGGAAATTGAGATAGTTAGAACCAGAGATGAAGAAATAATAAAATCTGCCGATTATGTTTACGATGTTGGTGGTATTTACGACGAAAGTCTAAACCGGTTTGACCATCATCAAGAGGGAGGAGCGGGGACAAGAAAAAATGGAATCCCGTATTCATCTTTTGGTTTGGTTTGGAAAAAATTTGGTAAAGAACTTTGTGGTTCCCAAGAAGTTGCAGATTTTTTGGATAAAAAAATTGTTCAGTTTGTAGATGCAATGGATAACGGAATAAAAACTTTTAAAGAAGATGACGACGAGACAAAGACATATCTGTTCATAGATGCTGTTGATGCTTTCAATCCTTTTTGGCCAGAAGAAGAAAAATTTGATGAAAGATTTTTAGAAATTGTTGAATTTGCAAAAAGAATTTTGCAAAGAGAAATTGAAAGAGCAAAAAATCTAGAAGATGCAAAATCAATCTTGAAGAAAATTTATGATGAGACAGATGACAAGAGAATTATTTATTTAGACAAAAATTATCCTTGGGAAAATATTTTGAACAAATATCCAGAACCTGTTTTTGTAGTAAAAAGTAGGGGTGAAGGAATGTGTTCTGTAAATTCAGTAAGAGACAATATATATTCTTTTGAAACTAGAAAATTATTTCCAGAAAGTTGGGCAGGGAAGAGTGGCAAGGGATTGGCGGATATTACAGGCGTAGAAGATGCTATTTTTTGTCACAATAAACTTTTTATTTGTTCAGCAAAATCAAAAGATGGAGCAGTTAGACTTGCCCAATTAGCCCTTGAAGAATAAATTTGATTCTAAAACCTAGCCCAACTTATTTATCCAATACCTATATTGATCACTTTTGTCTTTATAATTTTTAAACAGATTAAAGCTGGCGGCGGCGTTTGATAATAGACAGATTCCTTTTCCGTTTTCATAAGCTTTACTGACCGCATTTTTCATATTGTTTACTTCAAAAATATTTCTATTCTTTACATATTTAACCATTTCTTTTCCTGTTTCCGGAAAGATTATAAAGTTTTTTATCTCCGTTTTTGTTAGATATTTTGCAAAATTATCCAAAGGAATATTTCTGTTTAATCCGCCTAAAATTATTGTATTTACATTTTTTAGAGATTTTATTGATTCAATCGTTGCTTCTGGAATTGTTGCCAGTGAATCATCATAAAAGATTACACCTTTTTTTTCCATCACTTTTTCTAATCGCAGAGGTAAAGGCTTGAAGGTTTTTATAGAATCTTTTATTTTTTTGTCTGATAGCCCAAATTGTCTAGCGACGGTATAAGCAATAAAACAATTAAGTTGATTATGTTCTCCCTTCAATTCCGTCTTAAATTTTATTGGTGATTTTTTAAATTTTAATATTTGAGCTTTTGTTTTGTAATTATGATCGCTTGTATTGATGAATAAATTATTTTTGTTTTGGAAATTTGTGATGTTAAATTTTGCGTCTTTGTATTCATTAAAATTTTCGTGATGATTAAGATGGTCGTGAAAAATATTAGTGAGGACTGCAATCTGGGGAGATTTTTCTAAGTGTTCACACTGAAAACTACTCATCTCATAAATATAGACATTTTCTTTTTTGTTGTTCTTGTTTTCTAGAAAATTTAGTCCTGTTGTTCCTATATTCCCGATAAGGTATGAACCTTTTAAGATGTGATTAATTAAACTTGATATAGTGCTCTTGCCTTTTGTCCCTGTAATTCCAATAACACTTCCTTTAATATTTTCCATAAAGAGGTTCGTGAGGCTTGATATTTTTGTGTTTTTTGATTTGATTTTTAATTTTATAGTTGGAATTCCGGGAGATTTATAAACAATTTTAAAATCAGCGGGAATTATTAGATTGTTATGAAAATTAATATTACTTGGAAATCCTTCCCTCAAATGATCCTCGTCAAATATATGAATTTCTGTGTTTGGTCGTTTTTTAAAATATTCGTACAATGCCTTGCCTTCTGTTCCGAATCCGGCTATTGCAATTTTTTCTTTTAAAAATTTATTAGGAACCAGATGTTCTGTAGTTTCAGATGTTAAAATTTTGGAGTAATTGCTAGCTTTATCCGTATTTATTTTTTGTAAGATAGATGGAAGTTTTTTATATTTTTGTTTGGCTAAGTGAAGAGCGAGAAGTGTTTCTTCAATTGTCCCAACACAATCAAAAGGTTTGTTGTCTTTTTGTCCAACTAATTCTCTATACAAAGGTAATAGAGATTTATCTTTAAATAAATTTTTCCCAAAAATTTGTTCTGTGGTTTTTGAATCAATGAACGCATTTAATCCCGCAAATACAAAACCGCATTTAGCACATTTCCCACACCATTTTCCTGTTTTTAAACCAGGGTTACAACTTATAAATGAATTAAAATATTGTGGATATTCAACAAATTTTTTCATTATCTGAATATCATATAAATTTCTTAAAAGAGAAAAATAATTTATATCCGGGGATATGTATTTCTGTATATATTCGTGTATTTGTTTTTCAAATTCAAAACTTTTTGAATATTGATGGTTTATTTCTACTCCCAAATATTTTAAGTTGCCTGTGTTAGCACTTCTTTCATTCGATAATATTATGTATTTAAAACCATATATTTGAGCCACTAGCGTAGCACTAAATGCGTAAACTGAGGATATCGGGACATGCCCGTTGTAAGCACCTTTTTTGTTAAGGTTTGTTATTTCTTTGAAGTTTTTTTGTACATCTCTACCTAGAAATATTTTTTTATTATTTTTTGATGTTTTAATGACTTGTTTTGTTGCTTTATTTGGCTCTATCGCAAACCAAGTAAAATCAAAACCTTTTTCTCTGAGTATTTCTGCACTTACAATACTGTCTTTACCTCCTCCGATTGGAAGCAGGACGCTCTCTCTTTTGGGGGACATCCGATGCCCCCCAATTTTTAAGTGAGGTGCTTTTGGATCAATCTTTATGTTTATTAAATTTCTGAAATCAATTTTATTTTTATAAAAAAATTCACCCAAACCTTTTTCGTAGAGATTTTCCCAGAACTTTATTTGGACTTTATCTAGATACCCAGCTTTTATTGTGATTTTTGGAGAGCAATATGCTTTGTAGAAACTGGGCAATTCTGCCATCCCTAAATTAAATACAGCTGATGCAATTTTTGATGTATTTTTAACCTTGCTTAAATCTATTTTTATTTCTGGATTAAAATAAATTTTGTCGTCAAAAGAATAATGAAAAACTATTCTATTTTTCTTTTTATTTATATTAAATCCGTGAAATATGAATTCTTTATAGGTTTCTTTTGATTCAGACATAATTTTATGCGATAATTGTTGTAATTATATACCAGTAAAGAATAAAAGATAAATTATGTTTTTTAAAAAGAAAGAAAGAAGGGTTTTTTTGGATCACGCTACAACTACGCCTGTTAGAAAAGAAGTCTTGAAAGTAATGGAACCTTATTGGAATGAAAAATTTGGAAATCCAGGTACAATTCACAGGTTTGGGGTAGAAGCCAAAAAAGCACTAGATGAATCAAGAAAAAAGATTTCTCAGATTTTAAAATGTCACAGCGATGAAGTGATTTTTACTGCGAGTGGAACAGAATCAAACTCGTTGGCGATTTTTGGTTTCCTAGACAAACAAGAGGAAAATGGAGCCGATTTTAAAAAAATGCATATTATTACAACAAAGATGGAACATCCGTCTATTCTTGCTTGGTTTGCACGTTTTGAAAGAAAAGGTATAAAAGTTTCTTATATTGATATTGATAAAGAGGGGATTGTTGATTTAAAACAATTTAGAAAATTGCTTACTCCCGAGACAATTTTTGTTTCTGTAATGTGTGTAAACAACGAAATAGGAACAGTTCAGCCGATTTCAAAAATAGCACATATTATAAAAGATTTTAATCGCGACAATAAAGCAAAAATAATTTTACATAGTGACGCTAGTCAGGCACCTTTGTATTTGAAATTGGATGTACATAGTTTGGGCGTGGATATGCTGACAATAGATGGACAAAAAATCTATGGACCAAAGGGGGTAGGGGCTTTGTTCAAAAAAAGAGGTATTGAAATCAATCCCTTGTTGGCAGGAGGCAGTCAAGAAATGGGACTTCGTGCAGGAACAGAAAATATTCCTTTGGTTGTTGGTTTGGCAAAAGCTTTTGAATTGGCGGAAAATGAAAGAGAAAAAGAATCAGAGAGATTGATAAAATTGAGAGACAAATTTATTGATAGAATTTTAATAGAAATCCCAGGATCAGTTTTGAACGGAAGTAAAACCGAAAGAATCCCAAGTAATGTAAATATTTCTATTCCTAATATTGATAGTGAATACATGATAATCAAGCTAGATGCAAAAGGAGTTGCTTGTTCTTCAAAGAGTGCGTGTATGGGAAGAATAAAAAGTGCTTCTTATGTGATAGAAGCATTGGGTAACGACATGGGCAATTCTTTGCGATTTAATTTGGGAAAAAGTACAACAGAAAAAGATATTGATTATGTTGTTGATATGATAAAACAAAGCATTAAGTAGTTTTTATGAACAAAGAAAAAATTTTTAAAAATCATAGAGCCGAGCCGTATTTTACTTTTGTTAAAAAAGGAATAAAAACAGTAGAAGGTAGATTGAACAAAGGAAAATATAAAGAGATTCAACCCAAAGACCATATTGTTGTTTTTAATAATGAGGAAACAGAAAGTTTTGAAGTTGTCGTCGTTGGCGTGAGAAATTATTTTTCTTTCAAAGAGTTGTTAGAAAAAGAGGGATTAAAAAAAGTTTTACCAAATGCAGAAACTTTGGAAGAGGGAAGTAATATTTATCGAGAATTTTATTCAGAAGAAGATGAAAAAAATTTTGGCGTGGTGGCTATTGAAGTGGAAGTTGTTAAATAGTGTGAGGTGTTTGACACCTTGAATAAGAAAAGTAATAAAAAAAGCACCACATGGGTGGTGCTATATATGTGGATCCTGTGTTGCTAAGCAACTGGGATCCGAATGAGCTATAAAGGACTGGTTGAGAGCGAAAGTTTAGTTTTTATTTCTTCCTCTCTCACTTATATTGTAGCAAGCGGTCACTTTTTGTCAAGTATTTTTTGACGATTTTTTGTTGGGATTGGAGACAAAACCTCTCTTATTTTGCTAGTGGTAACAGAGGTAATATTTGAATGGAAACCTTCTGTAATTTTTCCGTGATGTCCTTCGCCAAAAAATACTTTTTTCTTTTTCATACAGGAATCTCCTCGTTGTTATCGTATTTTGGTTTATATTTACCTAAACAAAGATTATCTGAAAAAAATTGTAAATACAAGTCTGCTTCAGTCTTATTGACACAAAAGGAAATTTTGCGTAACCTTGTTGAAGGTGTTTGTTATTGTAATAATACTAGGAAAAAAAGGAGATAAAAATGAATAAAGGTAGCGCTGGATATGAAATAGCAAAATATTTACAGGATAAAGGAGGAAAAGATTCGTTTATTAATATCGTCGATTCGCTTAAATGGGACACTGGATTCACAAATGCTGTGGTTCGAGACATGAAAGATCTTCGTAAAACGATTGAAGTCAAAGGTGGCATGGTTTATTTAACAGATGTAGGTGTCGCCGAATTGGCAAGATTACAATAAAATGGTTTTTTGTATAAAAAACCCTCCTTCTTGGAGGGTTTTTATAATGCCAAATTTCCTTCTGCTCTGATCTTTCCCGTTTTGTTTGGTAGTAGAATCTTGTTATCTAAATATCTAAAATAACTCGCAATTCCTATCATCACGGCATTGTCAGTAGAGTGTTTTGCATCGGGTATCAAAATATTAATACTCAATTCTTTTTCCAATTTTTTAAATTCTTTTCGTATTTTTTTATTTGCGGTTACACCACCTCCCAAAATCAATGTCTTTATATCATTTTTTGCGATAGCTTTTTTTGTTTTTAAAAGTAGTACATCTACAACTGCATCTTCAAATTCTGCACAAATTTCTTTTTTTATTTCGGGCGTCACTTTTTTAATATTTTTGACGGTATACAAAACAGCCGTTTTTAATCCGGAAAAAGAAAAATCAAAGTCGTTTGTATGAAGCATTGGACGAGGTAGAGTAAAGTTTTTAGTTTTTAGTTTTAAGTTTTTAGAGAATTCTTCGGAAAGTTTTGATATTTCAGGACCGCCTGGGTAGGGGAGGCCGAGCATTCTTGCTACTTTGTCATAAGCTTCACCGACAGCATCATCTCTGGTTTGACCGATCAATTTATAATCCATCCAATCCTTAATCAGCACTAACTCTGTATGACCTCCACTTATCAATAAACCAAGAGCAGGAAACTCAACTCCTTTATACTTGCTACTTGTTACTTTTGACTTGAGGAGCGAAGCGACGAGGTGTCCTTCCATATGATTAACAGGAATAAAAGGTTTGTCCCACGCCAGTGCCAAAGCTTTTGCAAAATTTATTCCTGTCCAAAGAGCCGGTTCCAACCCTGGTCCTTGTGTCACAGCGATTGCATCAATTTTGGGAATTTTGTGTGTTTTAACAAATTCTAACAACGGTTCGGCTATCTCAATTTCTCTTTCTAGTATTTTATGTATCTTATTTGTTGTTTGTTTGGAAATTGGAAATTGGAAATTGAAAATTTTATTTTTGGAATTGCTTACGGGATTTAATAGACCCCCTTTTTTTAATGTTGTTAAAAGAATCGGTAATAAATTCTTAGTGTGCTCCCTTTTTGCGAGAGCAGGGAAGACACCCCCATACTCTTTGTGGATATTTATTTGAGAAATAATAGTATCAGCAATAATCTTGAACTGAGGTTTTTTTAATCCTCCTTTTGCTTCAATTATGCTAATTGCTGTTTCATCGCAACTTGTTTCTATTGCTAATATCTTCATAAAATTAATATACTAATATACGAATTATACTAATAATACAAATGAATACAAATTTTGGCGGTCCTTATTCGTAAATATTTGTATCATTCGTAACATTTGTATATTTGTATGTTTACCTCGGTTATGCACATTTCTTTTTTAGAAAAATGTTATATTCTTTTATATGGAAACAGTACGATATGTTTATATTTTTTCAGGCAGAAAAAAATAGACATTAAAATTTATTGGCTTGTTAGACACAGGCCTACACAAAAACAAAAATCCTCTCGCAATGAGAGGATTTTTGTTTTTGAGAACCAATAAAATTTAAGATCTAAAGTCCAAAATAAAAGTTGATTGTATTATATAGTCTGAATTTTTTAACGTCTCTTTTGTTTTTTTTGCGTCGTTATCCTGAAGAGAATATTTTTCTATTAGTAATTCCGCCAAGCCATTAATTTTTCTACTTTGAATAATTTTATATTTAATATTTTCTTTTTTTAATATACCCTCAATTTCTGCTTCTGTACTAAAATAAAAATCTTTTCTTTCAAGAAGTTCCACTATTCCACTAAATAATTTATGAGAAGAAATTTGAAGTTCATCCGGATTTTTTTTATCCGCACCTTGATGTTGAATAATTGCAATTCCTTTTGTTAGCCTCTTTATTTCAGAGATAATTTTAATTTGATCTTCTAACGAATTCCATGCCAAGACATATCTCGAAATGGTCATATCAAATTTTTTATTTTCTAATGGAATTTGTTTTGCATCACTTATAATTTTATAATCAGCAATGTTTTTGTCTAAGTCTAGGTTATCTAAGTCTATTGCGGTAGTGTTAAAATCATATTCTGTCAAATTCAACATTAAATCTCGCAAAAGTTCTCCTTTGTGGCTTCCAATATCTAACAGCATATATTTCCCTTTTTTAAACTCATTTTTTATTATGTCAGAAAATAATTTTGAAGACTCTCCATAAATTAATTTTATGGTTTTATTGGTAGAAAATCCGTGAAATAACTTTTCAGAAAAAGCTCCTTGTATTTTTTGAAACATGATATGAGATTATTTATAATCTAGAGGATTCTTATTTTGCTTGTTTAGGAATGCTTCGCATACTAAATCTGTGTGGACACAAATCACTAAATATTTTTTTCGCCCTTTGGGCTCAAAAATATCTAAGTGTTTGTCGTCCTCGGCTCGCGGTTTTTGTCTCTTTGTGAGAGACAAAAACATTGCTCCGCCTTCACAAAGCTAAAAAAGCAAAGCAGTTTGCTTTTTCTTAACGCTTTGTGACCCCACAGAGAATTGAACTCTGGTTAACAGATTGAAAACCTGCTGTCCTAACCACTAGACGATGGGGCCAACAATGAATTTCTAATAAGAAAATCACGTTCAAAATTATACCAACTTTTTTAAAAAATGCAAAAAAGTGTTAAACTATTTGCCGATGGAAGTGTGGCTGAGTGGCTGAAGGCATCGCTTTCGAAAAGCGACATGCGGGAAACCGCATCAGGGGTTCGAATCCTCTCACTTCCGCACAACTAAAACAAAAAAGTCCTCTCATTGCGAGAGGACTTTTTGTTTTTTAAATTGTTTTGTTTTTAAATTTAGAAACGTCTTGTTTTTCAATGAGTTCCATAAATTCTAGAATTTCACCTGTGTAAGAGGGAATAACTGAACCATTGTAATGATACAATTTTTCTTCTGTTGTTGTTCCTTCGTAATAATGAGATGTATTTTTATTATTTCCTCCTAGGTTGTGAGCGATTGTTTCTATCGCTGTATCCCAAGATTCAAATTTTATTTTACATGATCCCCATCCAAATGGGTTATAACCGCAAGCAAACTTTCCACCTGTGGATTCTTTGATAGCAATGGCTGGAACCAATCTCCAGTCAAGGTCATTTTTTTCTGCTTCGGTCACCATTTTTTCACCGTAACCTTCCAAGGGCATACCTCGTTGGGCAAAATAAGCATCAATTTTTTCTGCACGCTCTATGTTGATTGATACAGAAGTCTCGACAGCTTTATCTTGCGATTTGCTCATTGTCTGTTGATAAAGAGCCATGAACGGGGAAACGATTGAGAAGATAGGAATAAATGTTAACCCTTGTGCATACCTAATTATTTTATTTTCCATAATATAGCGGTTTCGCTCCGCAAACTCCTTAATGAAATATCAGGGCTTACTAAATAAAAGAAAAGTCCTATATAGGACCGCCAAGATATTGCGTATATACTACTATGAACAATATAAAAAGTCAATGATTTTTGGCATTATTTTTGTATGAAATCATTAAAAAAACCAATAATATTAAGGCTTTTTTGGTATTATAAAAGAAGCTGATAGCGAAGACGAACCATCGTCGTCTTTGCGAACCGGAGGTGAAGCAATCCACTTTATTTCATGATTCAAAATAAATTAGGGTAAGTTTGTGGATATAAAAATTTAATCATTTGCTATAATTTATTTATGAATAAAACACTTAAATTAATATCTGTGATTTTGATTTGTCACATGGCAGGTATTTTGGGAGCATTTTTTACGACACCACAAATAGATGGTTGGTACAGCATTCTGATAAAACCATCTTTTAACCCACCTAGTTGGATTTTTGGACCCGTATGGCTGACTCTCTATACTTTGATGGGGATTTCTTTATTTTTAATTTGGCAAAATAAAGGAAACAAAAAAGCGGTAAATTGGTTTTATTTACAGCTTTTATTAAATGCTAGCTGGTCCATTATTTTCTTCGGCGCTCATGAATTGTTTTTGGCTTTTATAATTATCTTGGCATTAATTCTTTCTGTTATAAAAACAATGTTGGAATTTTGGAAAATAAACAAAACATCTGTTTATTTACTTGTTCCATATTTATTGTGGATTTCTTTCGCAGGATTTTTGAACTACAGTATTTGGATACTCAACTAGAAAAATGAAAAGCTGCTAGCTTGTAGCCAATACCTGCCTGCCGTGTCGTTGCTTTTCTTTCAGAAAAGAGGCAGGGTTGATAGTGGTAATCAAAATGAGTTTACAGTTTACAGCAAAGACGGAAGAATTTTGGCAAAGCCAAAATTCTTCCGCACTTGCTACTTGATACTAGCTACTTTATACTTGGTTCAGTGTATTGGGCAAAAGTGTGCTGTTACCATCACGGCCAAAACTCTCCAGCGCGCATCTCTTTTATTTGCCTTTTTACACAAAACCCGCCATTCGGCGGGTTTTTTTACTTGCTACTTATTACTCAGCACTTTTTACTTATTTTGTTCTTATATAAATATAAATATCTTCCAAAGCTTTTATAGCATCTCCCGAAGCAATATTGTTTTGATGATATAAACCGTCGGTACAATCTCCAGCTGCCCAAACACCCTCTGCAGAGGTTCTTTGTGTTTGATGATCAACAACGATAGATTTGTAGTCGTTCAGTTTGACCAATTCAGAAACAAATCCTGTTGTTGGTTCTGCACCAATTTCTACAAAGATTCCATTTGTAGAAACTTCTTTTTCTTCGCCTGTGTGAATATCAATATATCTCAAACCAGTGACAAATTTTTCTCCTAATATTTCTTTTGTCTCGGCATTTGATATCAGTTTGAAATTTGGATGTGAGGAAACTTTTTTGACGGTTATTTCATCTGCTTTAAATTTTCCATTTTTGTGTAGCAGAGTGACGCTCTTGGCATATGCTAAAAGTTGGGAAGCGGTTTCAAATCCTGCATTACCGCCACCAATAACCATTACATCTCTTCCTGTGTATAGAGGGCCATCACAGGTAGCACAGTAAGTAATTCCGCGATGTTCCAAGACATCAGCATTTTTTGCTTGTAATCTTCTTCGGTGACTTCCTGTTGTTACCAAGACTGTCTTTGCTTTGTATAAATTATTTTTTGTTTTTATTTCAAAGCCATCAACTTTATTTCCACTTATCAGCTCTACTTTTTCACCTTCTTTAATATCAACAATATCGCCAGCATATTCTTTTAAGTGACTTTCCAGATTTTTTGATAGCTCTTGTCCCGAAATAGATTTTGTTCCAACCCAGTTTTGAATATCATCGGACACAATACTTTGTCCGCCAAAAGAGTCTGCAATTAAAACAGTTTTTAATTTTTTTCTTGCAGCGTATATTCCTGCGCTGATTCCTGCGGGACCTCCGCCAATGATTGCCAGTTCGTATATCATAGTTTTTAGTCGTTAGTTTTTAGTTTATAGATAATTTCAAATTTTAACAGTTTTTGTTTAATAAGTAAAAATTTATGTAGTTTGAAAAAGCAAAGAAAAAACCCGTATTAATAATTACGGATTTTTTCTTTAAATTGGCGATGAAATGTGCCAAATTTGGGTTAATTTTTTATTTATTTCTTCTTAAAAATGAAGGTATAGCATCCCAAGTATCTTCTTCCTCCTCTTGTGCTGGCGGTTGCTGTGTAGGAGTTGGGTTGATTGGTTTTTGTGGAGTTTTAATTTCTTCTTTCTTTGTTCCTATTGTGTTGTGAATTTTATTTTTTTTATCGTCTATAATAACTTTTCCAATAGGGGATAATCCAAACCCTGTTGCAATAACAGTAATTTTTATTTCGTTCTTTTTCAATTTGTCGTCTTTGATTGTTCCAAATTTTACCTTTGCATCTGGATCAATTGATTCTGTAATAATATTTGCTGCTGTTTGGATTTCGTCCATTCTCAAATCGTCACCACCTGCAATTGTAAACAAAACTCCTTTTGCTCCGTGAATTGAAACATCCAATAGGGGAGAGCTGATTGCTTTTTTAGCGGCTTCTTCGGCTCTTTTTTCTCCAGTTGCTTTTCCTACTCCCATAAGAGCAGAACCAGAGTTTTCCATGATGGCGCTGATGTCTGCAAAGTCCACGTTGATTCTTCCAGGGGATGTAATAAGGTCTGAAATGCCCTCTACGGCCTCTCTTAATACCTCATCGCTCATAGCAAAGGCACTATCCACTGTCATTCCTTTTGGAGCAATACTCAAGATGCGATCGTTAGGGATAATAATCACAGCATCTACCGCTCTCTGTAAATCGTTTAATCCGGCTTCTGCCAATTTCATTCTTTGATTTCCTTCAAAAGAAAATGGTTTTGTTACAACAGCAACTGTTAGGATGCCAAGTTCTTTTGCCATCTTTGCAATCACAGGGCTAGCACCTGTTCCTGTTCCTCCCCCCAATCCTCCGGTGATAAAGACCATGTCAGATCCTTTCAAAGTTTCTTGAATTTCTTCACGAGTTTCTTCTGCCGCTCTTTGTCCCAAGTCTGCGTTCATTCCTGTACCAAGTCCACGAGTTAGATTTTTTCCGATATGAATTTTTTTGTTTGCAAGAGAGTGATGCAAATCTTGTGCATCTGTATTCATAACAATAAATTCAACTCTGTCTACTTTAGACTTGATCATATAGTTGGTTGCGTTTTTTCCAGAGCCTCCTACTCCAATCACTTTTATTCTGGCGAATGCTTCAACCTCGGGGTTTATTTTCGGCATATTAGTATAAAAATTATTTGTTAAATTAAAATAAAATACAGAGCGCTTTTTCAAGTCCGCACCGGTCTTTTAAACCATTTTTAAAAGTCATTACTATAATACCAAAAAGAAAAGCAAAATCAAAATTGATTAAAAGAGGCCTTTTTTGAATTTTATCCGAGATCCGACCTCGGGTAAATAAAAATCCCCCAGGCCGAAGCTTGGGGGTTGAAAGGGTTATATGTTAGAGAATCACCTGAATTCCCTTTGCCTCTAATTCTCTCCGAATTTTGAGAGGATCAGAGGTCTCTCCCACAACAACAAGAGGGTTGTTGGGGTGAGTGATGTTCCAGCCACGCTTGTCGTCCCTACGGACAACAGCGACTTCTTTCAGGTCGTACTTACGACCGTTCTCTGTTTGGAAAGTCATTTTTTTATCCTCTTTCAATTTTTTTTAGGTTGTCCTCCCTATAGACAACCTTATTCTTATATTATTATATAACTATATAATACAAGTGTCAATAGAGTAAAAACCTTTTAAAAACAAGCTAAAATAGGGAAGTGAGATACAATAAGATTATATGTTGTTTGTGTCAATATAGCGTAATAATTCAAAACAAAAAACGGAAAATTTTGTTTCAACAAAATTTTCCGTTTTTAATATTTAAATTGCAATTATATTGAAAACATTCGAAGCCATCCAAACAATTTTTCTTTGATATTCTTGAATCCACGAGAGATTCCGCCTTCATCTTTTGAATTTAATCCCAAGACACACAATCCATAGGCGACAGTCCAAGTAGAGTCTTTTATTTTTGCATTTGTATTAGTAATTAGGTTAATAGAAGCAACTTTTGAAGGCAATTTCAAATATGCTTTTGCGATGTCTTCTATTGTGGTAATACCGGATCCACCCCCTGTCAAAATAATTCCCCCTGGTAACAGTCCATTTCTACCGATTTTTTTAAGGTGTGCCTCGATTAGCTGGAAAATACCTGCCAATCTTGAAAAAATAATATCGTCTAATTTCTTTTTTGGGTAAGATGTATTGCTGATTACTCCTGTTTTTATTTTTTCCGCTTCCTCCAAAGAAATCTTTAGACCCAAAGCAATGTCGTTTGTTATATTAGTTGATCCAATAGGGAATATTTCTAAGGAAATAGGAGTGTTGTTTTCGTAAACTATTATTGAGACAGTTTCTGATCCTAAATTTGCCAAAACACAGCCCGGCATCTTTTGAGATTTTGTTAGGGTTACGATTCCTGCTGCTATCGGAGCAGCAACAATGTCTTCTACTTCAATACCAATTTCTTCAACCGCATTTATCAAATCTTCCAAATGTTGTTTTAGATATGTAATAAATAAAACTTCTATTTCCATTTTTTTCCCCTTTATTCCCTGTGGTCTGCCGAATACTTTTTGTCCATCTATTTTATATGAAAGGGGAACACGATGAATAATTCTTTTGTTTAAAAGCTGAACATTGTTTTCTGCTGAACGGATTGCTTTTTGTATATCAAGTTCTGTTATTTCATAATCTCCTTTTGTTGAGATAGTAGAACCGACGGTAGTGATCCCTTCTAGAGAAACTCCTCCTATCGATAGGTATGCTTTTTTAATTTTTATACCCGAAGATCTTTCTGCTTGTTTAACCGCTCTTTCTAGACTTTTTGATACATCACTTTGATTTATGATATAGCCGTGACGAAGACCTTTTGATTCAGAAGAACCTCTCCCAATAATCCTTGGAATGTCTTTTGATTTCTCTTTTATCAATTCAGCAACAACCACCTTTATTTGGTGTGTTCCGATGTCTATTCCCACTGAATTTTTTTTAGACACTTTTAAAAATCAATAATTAATAATTATTAAATCAGAAAATTATTTTTTGCAGAAATTAAAGATTAAAAAATTTTCTAATTTTATCTTCTTGTTCCTCCATTCTACTACTATGTTCAAAACCTTTCAAATGGATAAGTCCGTGTATAAATAGGAATCCTATAAAATCGGAAAATTCTCTCTCGTATTTTTTTGCTTGTTTTTCGGCTAGTTTATAATTTATAAAAATTTCTCCAGAATCTTCTGAAAGTGGAAAACTTAGAATATTTGTCGGGCTGTTTTTTCCTCGGTATTGTGTATTTAGTCTTTTTGATAATTTATCTCCAATAAACACCAAACTTAATTCATATTTTTTACCTAATGCCTTATTTTTGATATTTTCAAAAGGCAAGCTGGGAAGCTTGCCTTTTGTTTGGTTTTTTATATTGATTGTTTCTTCTGATTTTTTCAAAGTCTTACTTCTTTGCGGGAGCTTTTCCCATCTTAATCATTTGATCAATTTCAGCTTTTCTTGTTATTGATTTAAGAGTTCTCTTTTTTCTTGTGTATTTTGATTCATCTCTTTGGTGGTATCTGATAGAACGCACTCTAGCGATGATTCCCGAGCTCTTTACTTTCTTGCTGAATCTTCTAATCAAACCAAGGTTATTTTCGTTATTATTCTTTGTTAACTCAATGTTTATCATGGCTGTTAGAATAACATAATTTATTTTTTTATGCAAAGAAAAAACGCCTTCCCGGGGGAAGGCGTTGAAAGAAGGTTGTAATCGTTGGAAGTTTTCCTGATTATTTGTTTGGGAGGGAAGCCCAAACCCAATCGATTACATTAATAGTATACATTTAAATTTATCATTGTCAATCCCACACTTTTTGTTTTTGTAGAAACAATCCGCCTGTCTTTAATGGTTTAAACAAACTTTATTTTTTTCAAATATTGAGGAAGTTTGTTTATTTTTACAATTTCATAAGAAACATTATGTGTATTTTTGAAAATAACTTCGTCTTCAAGCGCTTCTTTTTGGCCGATTATTATCATATAAGGAACGCGTGTTTTTTTTGCGCTGATAAACTGATCGCTTAGCTTGTTTTTATATAGTTTTTGATGAACTGTGATTTTTTGTCTTCTCAAGATATCAATTACCTCAAAACTTTTTAGTTTTGCTTTGAATCCAAATTGAATCAAAAATATTTGAGGGGTGTTTATTTTGTTTGAGTAAGCAGGAGTAAATCCATTTTTCTTGTAAATCATAGAAAGACCAACTGCGGGTAGATTTCTTTTTCCGATGATTTTGTTTACTACATCATCATATCTTCCTCCTCTTGCCAAGATTAATTCTGTAGAGTCTTCTCCTAATGTTTTAATTTCAAAGACTGTTTTTGAATAATGGTTGTCTTCTACAACAAGGTCACTGTTGATTCGGTAGGGAAGACGCATGTCTTCTAGATATTCCAAAACCTCTTTAAAGTGTTGGCGGCTTTTTTCTGTTAAGTAGTTTATTGGTCGCGGAGCATTTTCTATCAATTCTCTGCAGTTTTCGTTTTCACAAGAGGTTGCTAAGAAATTTTTCTTATCAATTTTATATTTACAACTACAATTGAAAGAACCAGAATGTTTTTTATAATAATTACCTACTTCCTCTATAAATTTGTTTAGAGAGTCTTTATCACCTGTACAATTTATATCTATAAAAAAATTTTTATAACCTTCTTCACTTAGAATTTTTGAAGCCGTATTTATAAGCATTGCTTCGGCGATACTATTTTGAACTCCGATAATATCAAGGCTTAAGACTTTGTGAGTTTTTAAATTAGGAATTTGTTTTTTGTTTATCAAAATAGGACGATCAAAATAAAGCATTAGTGGTTGTGAGTTTGCACCTTTTCCACTCATTTTTCCATATGTTTTTAATACATGGTGTTTTTCTTCAGGGTGAAGAGGAGTATTTTTGTTTGTGTAGGCGGTTGGGATTTCTTCAAATCTAAAACCATGGTGAAGTGCTATTTCGTCAGCTTTGTCTAATCTTTTTTTGAGGATTTTAATGTCCATATTTTTGTTAAAAAACAATTTATTAATGATATTTAATTTGATGATTAATAATCAAAATTTCCTGGCAATACATCTATCTTATTAATTGGCAGAAGTCTTAAGAAGGCTTTTCCTACTATCATATCTTTGGGCAATGCCCCCCAAAATCTTGAGTCCGAGCTATTTCCTCGGTTGTCTCCCATAACAAAATATTCATTTTCTCCTAATTCAACCCGCGTGTTTTCCAGAGATCCTTTTTCAACATAATTTTCTTTTAGATTTAAACCTTCTGGTTTGTTGATATTGTAGATTGTTACCTTTCCGTTCTTAATTTCTACTGTTTCGTTTGGTAATCCGATAATTCTTTTTATAAAGAAACGACTTGGATCTTTGGGATATTTGAAAATTATTACTTCGCCTCTTTGAGGGTCTTCTATTCGGTAAGAAATTTCATCAACAATGAGATAGTGACCTGTTTCAAATGTCGGACTCATCGATGCGCCATCAACAATAAATGGTTTTGCGACGTACATTCTGAAAGGAAGCACAATAAGTAAAGTAAGTAGTGAGAACTTTAAAACTTCTACAAAAAAGTTTTCTTTAGAATTATTCATTGCAGATATCTTATCACAAACAAAAATTCAAATGCAAAGAAAAATTTATCGGAAAATTTTTTATTTCTCTCGTCAATAGGATTTTTTCTGGTGTTTTAAAAAATTTATGTGTTATAATTTATCGGAATTAATTATAAATTTAAAATTTTTTTATATGAACAAAGTAACAATTTATACAACACCGACTTGTACTTATTGTTTGATGGCAAAAGATTTTTTTCAAAGCAACGATGTTGACTATGAAGAAGTTGATGTTGCTGGCAATCAAGAAAAAATACAAGAGCTGTTGGAGTTGACCGATGGTCAAATGGGAGTGCCTGTTATCGTAATTGATGGGGAAGTAGTCTTTGGTTTTGACAAAAGCAGAATCGAAGAGCTTTTGGGAATTTAAAAACAACAATAAAATTTTAAATAAAAAACCCCGTATAAATTTTATTTACGGGTTTTTTTATTTATTAAACATTAAATTGAATAAAAAACATTATAATGATATCTTAGAGAATAAATGCTCTCATAGTTAAATGGATATAACGACTCCGTCCTAAGGAGTAATTCTAGGTTCGATTCCTGGTGAGAGCACAAAATAAAAACAGGTGTAGCGAAAGCTCCGCCTGTTTTTATTTTGTGTTCTCACAGAAAGCAAACTGCTTTGCTTTCGTCAGGAATCGAACGGTGGAGCATGTCGCACGCAAGTTATTTTCTCCCACAAAGAGAAAATAACGAGTACGACAGCGAACCGCGTCCAGCGATACTTGGGATTTTTTGAAACACGAAGTGTTTTGAAAAAGACTTAGTAATCGCGGGACGATTCCTGGTGAGAGCACATATTAAAAACAAGTTTACTTTGATGTTTTTTTTGATATACTTTTGTTTATGGATCCCGTTAGAGATAGCGAACGCATAGCGGGATAAACAACAGAATCAATTTATTAATATAATTTAAATAGATAGAACGTGTGATTATATAAAGTTCGCGTCCTATCTCTAACGGGATGGAATATTTTGATCCAGAATTACAAAATTTGATGAGGGAAAATCTCAAAGTTGCTAATGAGAACAATGAATTGCTTCACAAAATTTGGAGAGATGTTCAATATAAGAGATTTCTCAAATTTTTTTATTGGGGAATAATAATTGCCATTACTTTTGGTGCATATTATTATATCCAACCAATCATAGATTCAATTTCTGAAAATTATGGTAGTTTGAGAGGAGGACTTGATGTAGGTATCAAAAATTTTCAAAAAATAAATGATTTGATTCCCAAGATTTAAAAATTTAAATTTTTAACTTTAAATATGTCGAGGTAGCTCAGTTGGTAGAGCATTCGCCTGAAGAGCGAAGGGTCGGCGGTTCGAGCCCGCCCCTCGACACATATAAAAAATCAGCCTGAATAAGGCGTAAAAAAATGCAGAGGCCTTGCCTCTGCATTTTTTGTTTTATTGAAAAAGTTTTTCCACTACTTCTTTTACATCTCCTCCGTCTGCCTTATCTTTTAATTCTTTTATTATTGCTCCCATCAACATTCCCATCTTGGACTTATCCGTTAGCCCCATTTCATCTTTCTTAACGATGGCAATTTTCAGGATCTCTTCTTTGCTCATTGTTGCTGGAAGATATTCACCTAATATTGCGAGCTCCTTTTCTTCGTTTTGTGCCAAATCCTCGCGATTTCCTTTTTTAAATAGTTCTATAGAATCTTTTCTTTGTTTAACCATTTTTTTGATCACATTAAGGGCATCTGCATCAGGTAGTTCTTCGCTCGGTTTTTTTCTTTGTGCAACTAATTCATTTGTGAATCCAGCAAGTAGACCTTTTAAAACGAGAGTTCTTACTTCGTCTCTTGCTTTCATAGATTCTTTTAACTGTTCTTTGATTTGATTTTGTATTGTCATATAAACAAGTATAAAGTTAAAAGTTTATAAAGTCTATAAAGTTCATAAAGTTTTTAAAGTATAAAGTTAAAGTACATAAAAAAATAATTTATAACCCTATATGTTCTTTACATTTGCAGTCATATAATCATAAGTAACAAAAGCTATTTGAATAGAAGTTTTCAAAAAAGAATATCCTATTATAAGGGTACAAACAAAAAGAAATCCTAACAGGAAATCATAATGGTATTCTTTTTTAGAAGTTTTCTCGATCATTGTTTTTAAACAAGGTGTGATACACACAAAGAGAAATTTTACACCATCTTTCTGAAAAGTAAAATGTGGAAAACCCAATATTTTTATTAAATAAACTAATAAAAAATTTTGTTATAATTGTTTTATGATAAAAAAACAATTATGGCACCATCTTTCAATAAAAGAGATTGAAAAATATTTAAATACCGATTTAGATGTTGGTTTAAAATCTTCGGATATTCAAAATATTCAAAAAAAGTTTGGAAGAAATTTGTTTGATAAGAAAAAAGATTTTGGATTGTTAGGAAAAATATTTTCTCAATTTAAAAGTCCTTTAATTTTTATTTTACTAGTTGCGGGAATTGCCACATTTTTTCTTAAAGAGTATTCCGACTCAATTGTTATTTTTTTGGCTTTACTTATAAATACAGCAATTGGGGCATTTCAAGAAAATAAAGCATCTAATGCCTTTGATAAACTAAGCGAGTTACAACAAAAACAAGCTACGGTTATTAGAGATGGAAAGAAAAGCGTGATTTTGGCAGAAGATTTGGTTCCTGGTGATTTGGTTGTGTTGAATTCTGGAATGTTTGTCCCTGCCGATTTAAGATTAATAGAAGAAAAAAATCTATTGATAAATGAATCTGTTTTAACTGGAGAGTGGGCTGATGTTGTAAAAGAAACAAAGGTAACAACAAGTTCTTTGGCGGACAGGTCTTTGAACAAGCAAATTAACATGGTTTGGATGGGTACAACAGTTTCTTCTGGTAATGCATTAGGAGTTGTCGTAGAGATCGGAGATAAAACTGAAATTGGAAAAATTGCACAGAGTTTAAATTTGGTAAAGGAGGAAAAGACACCTATTAAAGAAAGTCTGGAAAAATTGGCAAGATTTTTATCAGTTTTGGTTTTGATTGTTTTAGTTGTTATTTTTTTCTTGGGACTCGCTCGCGGAGAATCTGTAACAGAAATGTTGATTGTTGCTATTGCAATGGCTGTTGCTGTAATGCCAGAGGGTTTGCCTATTGCTGTGACATCTGTCTTGGCGGTTGGAATGAGTAACATCTTAAAAAAAGGTGGTTTGGTTAGAAATTTGTTAGCAGCAGAAACTTTGGGTAGCACTACTTATATTCTGACAGATAAAACAGGTACACTCACAGAAGCAAAAATGCATTTAGACAAAGTTTACACTTGGAATTTTATTAACGATGGAGGAGATCAAGACGATGAAGATTTGATAAAAATGGCAGTGTTGTCATCGGATGCTTTTATCGACGAAGGTAATCAAGCCCCAGATAATTTGATTGTGAGAGGTCGTCCTATCGAGAAAGCAATTATATTGGCAGGAATAGAACACGGATTTACTCAAGATGATTTATTTAATGAGAGGGAAAGGTTGGATTTTCATTCTTTTGAATCCAAAAATGGTTTTAGTGCTTCACTGAACAAAGATAAAAAAAGGAATAAATTGTATGTCAGCGGTATTCCAGAAATGATTTTGGAAAAATCAAAATTTATTTACCACAACGGTAAAGAGAAAAAAATGACAAAAAAAGCATTGGAACATTTTTTGAAAGTACAAAAACAAAAAAGTTTAGATGGCGTGCGTTTTATTGCTCTTTCTTATAAAAAAGTTGATTGGGAAAAAATTCCTAATTTAGAAAAGCAAGAAAACCAAGAAGATTTGAGCGATTTAGTTTTTGTCGGCCTTCTTGCTTTTTCTGATCCAATAAGAGCGGATGTGAAAGAAGCAATAAAAAAAGCTCAAATGGCAGGAGCTCATGTTGTGATGGTAACAGGAGACAATCCCAATACTGCCTCAAAAATTGCAGAAGAGGTTGGTATTATAAAAAAGGGAGACAAAATTTTGACAGGCATAGAGATTGAGAAAATGAAAGACAACGAATTATTTGAAGAATTAAAAACCGTAAGAGTTTTTGCAAGGATGAATCCTTCTCAAAAATTAAGACTTTCAAAAATTTTACAAAAAAATGGAGAGGTGGTGGCAATGACAGGAGATGGTGTAAATGATGCCCCTGCTTTGCAAGGGGCGGATATTGGTATCGTAATGGAAAGTGGAACAGAAGTATCAAAAGAGGCATCGGATCTGATTTTGTTAGGTGGGGATTTTTCAACAATAATTTTTGCGATAGAAGAAGGAAGAAGGTTGATCGATAATTTAAAAAAGATACTGGGATATTTATTATCTACAAGTTTTGCCGAATTTTTGATAATTGGCGGAGCTTTGCTGGTTGGGCTTCCTTTGCCCATTCTTCCGACTCAGATTCTTTGGTCAAATATAATTCAAGAAGGGTTAATGAATTTTGCTTTTGTTTTTGAACCAGGTGAAAAAGATTTAATGAAAAGAAAACCTGGTTCAATGAAAAAAAATAATATCCTGACAAAAGAATTAAAGATGATGATTTTTACAGTTGGATTATCTGCGGGAATATTTTTGCTTTTGGTTTATTTGTTTATTATGCAAACAAATATGACAATGGAAAAAATAAGAACAATAATGTTTGCTTCTGTTTCTTTGGGGACTGTCTTTTTCAGTATTTCTTTCAAATCTTTTCACTTAAGTTTTTGGAAAATAAATATCTTTTCCAATAAATATCTTATTTTTTCTTTGCTAATCAGCCTCTTATTCTTGGCTGTCGCTTTGTTTGTTCCTCCTGTGAGAGATATGCTTTCGTTAGTTAAATTGACGGGAGGAGAAATAATTTTGCTCGGAATTATAGGTATTTTCAATTTTGCCATAATTGAACTGTCTAAATATTTTGTGTTTAGAGGGGAGAGATTGTCTAATGCGGTATAGGGACCAGAGGTGTGTGAAAAAACCATATCCTCTAATTCCTAACTCTAAATACACTTTTTAATTAAAAATGTTATCATTGAATCAATGGAAATTATTCTTACAGCACTCATTATTTTGTTGGTTTTAGCCGTTGCGGTGATGGCATATTTTTTGTACAAACTTTCTCTCAAAGGCAACGAAAAAAAAGATGACAACAGTTTTTTGTTGATTCAAAACCAATTAAATGAATTGACCAGAACTTTGGATTCAAGGATAGGGGAGTCATCAAAAATGATGAATGATTCAGTTAAAACACAATTTAGTGAATCACAAAAATTGATTAAAGAGATTACCCAAGAATTGTCCAGTGTCAAAGAAACCAGTCGTCAGGTAGTTGGTTTTGCTGATCAACTTAAAAATTTGCAGGACATTTTAAAAAATCCAAAACAAAGAGGTGTGCTAGGAGAGTATTATTTGGAGACAGTTTTAAAAAATGTTTTACCACCGGAAAGATTTCAAATGCAATACAAATTTGAAAACGGAGAAATAGTAGACGCGGTTGTTTTTTTGGATAAAAACAAATTTCTTCCCGTTGATTCAAAATTTTCTTTGGAAAATTATAATAAAATAGTTAGCACTAACGACCCTCAAGAGAAAGAAAGATTGGAAAAAGTATTTAAACAAGATTTGAAAAACAGGATTGATGAAACAGCAAAATATATTCGTCCAAAAGAGGGAACAATGGATTTTGCCTTTATGTTTATTCCATCAGAAGGAATTTATTATGATTTGCTCATTAATCAGGTAGGTGCAGTAAAGACTTCTACAATTGACCTGATAGAGTATGCATTCCAGCAAAAAAAGGTAATTATCGTCTCTCCTACGTCATTTTTGGCTTATTTACAGACTGTTTTGCAAGGATTAAGGTCTCTTCAGATTGAAGAAAAAGCTCAGGATATCATCAAGAGGGTGGGTCAATTGGATAAACATATGAACAATTTTGGTCAGTTTATGGAAAAATTAGGAAGCTCTCTATCAACGACCGTAAATCATTTCAATCGTTCACATAAAGAATTTCAGCAAATAGACAAAGATGTTTTAAGAATTACAGGTGAATCATCAGGAGTTGAGTCTATTATTATTGATAAACCAGCTATTGATTAATTTATGTCTAATCATATAAGAGTATTTTTTTCAAAATTATTTTATTGTCCAGGATTTTTCTGGGGAATTTTTGTCGCAGGTAGTTATCTTATATTTACTCAATATGAATTCATCGGTTGGCAGTTGCTTTTGTTATGTGCGTTGATACTTTCTTGGATAAAAGAATTAGAAAGAAAAAATATTTATGAAGAATGTTATGGAAGAAAGCTTTTCAAAAAATGTTTTAGAAAGAATGATAGACATGAAAAATAAAAAACAGCCAGTCGGAGGGACTGGCTGTTTTGCTGTAATTATTCATCCGACTCAAATCTACTAAAACATAAAACAAGAATCATCTTCAAAAATATTGAATGTTCTTTCATAGCCAGAAAGTCGTGCCGTTCGGCGTATGCAATACCCGTTGGCATTTTCTGAATCAATACAATAAGATATTTCAATATGAGGTTCTTCGTTGTCCTGGAGAGACCCTATGTAGTCATACGGGATCAAATCTCGCTCTATGAGTTTTTCAGCCAACCCCGGATGTCCATTTTTGGGCAAAAGATTACAATTCTCATCTATATAAATTTTTTCAACAATGGTCTTTGCTCCAGTTTTTTTAATCTCGGCATATATTTTTTTGTCTATTCTTTTATTGAATAACCTCAAGATTAATATTAATACAAGTATAGCAAAAAAAATTATAGCTATAGCCGTTATAATTTGTTGTGGCATAAGACTTTTCCTCCTTTCAAAAAATTGATGTTTAACCCCATGTTTTTTCTGTTGATAAATATACTTAAAATTTAAAATAAAGTCTAGTTTTTAAAATCTTAGAGTTTTGATGGTCGTCAGAATTTTAAGATTTTGTTTCATTAAAAAATCGTAGCTTAGCTACGATTTTTTAATGCGTTTTTAAGAGTGTCGTCGTCTGAATATTCCAACTCGCTTCCTGTAGACAATCCTTTGCCCAGTGTAGACATTTTGAAGGAGTATTTTTCTTGCAGAGGTTTCAATATCTGTTGAATATGATATATGGTATTTTCTCCTTCTGGGTTGAGACTTAACGCCAAGATAATTTCTTTCAATGTTCCTTTTTCCAACTCTCTCTCAATCAGTTTAAAAAGTTCTTTTGATCGTACCCAACTGGCACTGTTTTTTAAAATAGGCAAGTATCCTCCAAGAATAAAATATCTACCATTATAAATATTATTTTTTTCTATATTTTCCATATCAGCGTCTTTTCCGACAATCATAAAGACAGAGTCGTCTCTGGTGGTGTCTCTGCAAATATCACATTGAGTTTTTGCCGTAGGATTTTTTGATTGAAAGTAACAAAAACAGATTTGACAGATATTTACTGATTTTTTTAGACTTAAAATATTTTCTGATAATTCTTTTAGGTATTGATCGTCTCGGGTAAGCAAAAAATACACAAATCTTTTTGATTGCCTTGGCCCTATTCCGGGGAATTTTGAAAAATATTCAGCTAATTTGTCTATATTATTCGACATAATAAAATTTTATTTTTTAAAATTTATATTTTGGAAATTGTTTAGAATTTTATCAGAAGGCGTCATCGTCACCTACTTCTGTGAGAGCAAAATCGTCAAAGGCGTTGGTGTCAATTTCTTGGAAGGTTGCCTTCTTGTCATCAAAATTAAGAGTTATCCTGCCTGTTGGACCATTTCTGTGCTTTTCAATAAGTATTTCTGTAACATTAGATTTTTCACCGTCGTCATTTTTGTCTCTGTGAATAAACATAACCACATCGGCGTCTTGTTCAATAGATCCAGAGTCTCGGAGGTCTGAAAGTTTTGGTCTACCTCCGCGTGACTCAATAGCACGGCTTAGCTGTGAAAGAGCAATAACGGGTACATCTAACTCTCTCGCCAAATGTTTTAGTGATCTAGATATTTCTGTCACTTGTTGAACAACATTGTCGGATGATTTTGTCTGTGTCGGAGCCATCAACTGGAGATAGTCCACAATAATCAATTCCAAACCGTGTTGTCTTTTTAATTTTCTCGCCATAGAACGCATTTTAAGGATATTGTTTGCAGGCTGGTCATCTATAAAAATAGGGGCCTTTGAAAGATTGTTCAAAGATTCTCTAATCAAATCAAACTCCTCTTCTTTGTTCAATTTTCCTGTGCGAAGTTTCCACGCATCTACTTTTGAATCGGCGGCGAGCATTCTATCAACTAATTGCTGAGAACTCATTTCCAAAGAAAAAATAGCCACAGGTTTTTTGTGTTCTATTGCTACTCTTCTTGCAATGTCCAAGGCAAAAGCGGTTTTACCCATAGAAGGACGAGCTGCCAAAATAATAAGATCTGATTTTTGAAAACCAGAAAGTTTGTTATCCAAACTTTTAAATCCAGAAGGAACACCTCTCATCTTGTCTGTAGATTCGTGAAGACGACTAAGCCTCTCAAAGGCTTCGCCCAATGCATCCTTTATCTCAATAAATTTATTTGAAAGTAGTGATGTTGTTACTTCATAAATACTTTTTTCTGCTTTATCTAGTGATTCATCCAAATCGTCTACTTCGTTGTATCCCAATTCTGAGATTCTTTCAGAAGATTCAATTAATCTCCTTAACATATATTTTTTATGAACGATTTTGGCATAGTATTCAATGTTTGCAGAAGAAGGAACTGTGTTGACTAGCTCTGTCAGGTAATCACTCCCACCAATCTGATCAAAGACTTGTTTGTTTTTTAATTTGTTTGAAAGAGTAAGGACATCAATCGGCTCTTTTTTTGAAAACAATTCAAGCATTGCTTTGAAAACAAGTCTATGCTTTTCGGCATAAAAACATTCAACTGAAATGAAATCCATAATTTCAAAAAGTGCGTCTGCTTTTAACATAACAGAACCTAAAAGAGCTTTTTCTGCATCAATATCTTGAGGAGGAATTCTTAATTTATGAGGATTATTTTTTTCTGCCATAGGGGAATTTTAACACGAGAGTTACTTTCAAAGAAAACCTCGTTTGGTTGAGAAGGTGGGGAAGTGTTGGGGATAAAGATACAGCATTCTGCTTCGCAGAATACTCAAAAAGAGTTAATTTAAGTAAAGTGATTTACAGGTCAATACTCATGTGTTATTTTAAAAAGAGATAAGTTGATTTCAACATTGTGATAAAGGAGGAACTATGAAAAAGGAATGTTCTTTCAGGGATATTTTAAACCGATTTTTTATTTTTATAACAGCAACGGCCATATCTCTTTTTATTTTTGAGTTTTTTCTTCCTTTTCCCAAGTAAAAAAGTTGGCGGTCTGACCGCCAACTTTTTATTTTTAAATTTTGTGGATTTTTTGTCCGTCAGGAGTGTCTTTTATTTCAAACCCAAGTTTTTCTATTTCATTTCTCAAATGATCGGCTTCTGCGTAGTTTTTATTATCTCTTGCCTCTTTTCTTTTTTCCATCAGCATGACAATGTTGTGAGGAATTATTTCTTCAGAGAATATTTTTGGTGCCATAGATTTTGAATTTTTTAAATCTAATCCTAATACTCTATCAAAATCTAAAATCGTTGCTAATTTGTCTTTATTATTTAGATCAGATTTCAACAAATCAGACACGACAGCTAGAGCTTGTGCCGTATTAAAATCATCTTCCAATTTTTCTGTAAATTTTTTCTTGTAATCAATATTTATTTTCCCTTTGGGAGAAAAGATCTTTTTAAAGAGAGATGTATTGTTATCAAGTTTTGCTACTTGCCCATATAAATTAATCAGACCTGTTTGAGAAGCTCTCAGCGCATCCCAAGTAAAATTTTGTTGGGAACGATAGTGTGCTTGCAAGAAAAAATATCGCAATGACAGTGGTCTATACCCTTTACTCTTTATATCAGAAACGCTAAAAGAAGTTCCTTGTGATTTTGACATTTTTCCACCATCAACCAAAAGATGTTCGTTGTGTATCCAATAATTTACAAATTTTGTATCGTTTGCTGATTCACTTTGTGCAATTTCGTTGGTATGGTGAACAGGAATATGTTCTACTCCTCCCATATGAATATCTACAGTATCTCCAATAAATTTTTTACTCATTGCAGAACATTCTATATGCCAACCAGGGAAACCTTGGCCCCAAGGAGATTTCCATGTTTGGATAGCATTTTCGTGAACTCCTTTTTTGAAAAACCAAAGAGCAAAATCGGAATTATTTTTCTTTTGTGCGTCAGTCACATTTCCAGAACCTGCTCCTTGAATATTTTTTTCAAGAGACTGCCCTGAAAGTTGCGTGTAATTTTTTGCTTTTGATATATCAAAATAAATTGCCAAATCTGTTTGATAGGCGAAACCTTTATCAATCAATGTCTGTATCATACTTACAATTTCTGGAACTGTTTCTGTCGCTTTTGGACGATGGGTGGGGGAAAGGGTGTTTAGTTTTTTTACATCCTCTTCAAATATTTTTATGTATTTTTCAGAAATTTGTTGGGGGGTTAGGTTTTCTCTTTTTGCGCCTTTTTCCAGCTTGTCTTCGCCCTCATCCTCATCGCTTGTAAGATGTCCGACATCGGTATAATTGCGAACAAAGTTTACTTCGTAACCTAAATATCCAAATGTCCTAACAATGACATCAGACATTACCATAGCGCGAATATTACCCAAGTGTTGTGTCCAATAAACAGTTGGTCCGCATTGATAAAAACCGACCCTTTTTTCTTCCAAAGGTTTAAATTCTTCTTTTGAACGAGATGATGTGTTGTAAATGTTTATAGCCATTTTTTGTATTTAAAGAAAATAAAGAACGAGGTCGCTAATGCAAGCATTATTCCAATTACTATCCAAAAATCATTTTCTGTTCCGATTATTGGCATACTAGTAGCATTCATTCCAAAAATTGCCGCTACCAAAGAAAGCGGAAAAGTAACAAACGCCATAATGGTTAGTGTTTTTATTGTTTCGTTTTCTTTCGTTGAAAGCAAAGAATTATTTGTTTCTCTTAATTCGTTTAGAGATTCTTTGTTTACTTCAATATTGTGTCTGATTCTTTTATATTCGCCCAATATTGTATCAATTTGTTTATAAAAATCTTTTCCAAACATTCCAGATCCAACCTCTTTCAAAGATTCCAGTGTTTCTTTGTGAGGGTTAGTAGCTTGTTTAGCATTCAAAAGGTCTCTTCCTAAAAAAGAAAGTTCTTTGACCATATTTTTTTCGTCACCTTGAAAAATTCTTTCCTCCACATTTTCTAAAGCGTCTTGAATATACTCCAATTCGTGATTGATAGACTTGTAAAGTTTTTTAACAAGCAGAAAGAAAACATGTTCTGCATTGTTGTTTTTTTCTTTTTTTTCTAGTATCGAATTTACTTCAAATTCTTTTGAAAATTTATGAATTGGATCTATTGTGTCGTATCTTGATGTAATCAAAAAATCTTTTCCAATAACAAAATCTACTTCTTGATTTTCTTCGTATGAATGAGTGTGTCTAAAAGCAGGGAAGTGAAGAATGAGATAAACAAAGTTTTTGTGCAACTCCACCATTGGTTTGAATGTTGGTGTAATAAGGTCGTTTGCAACGCTGGGGTGAATATCAAATTCTTCCATTACCGTGCGAATTTCTTCGGGAGTAGGTTGGAATAGATCAATCCATGTTGTTTCGTTAGAAGTATATCTTTTTAACATTTTGAGATTCTGCTTTGGGCAGTTTTATTATAAATAATACTTAAATTTTAACCTATATTTCATTTTTTTAAACCTATTGACAAAGATATCGTTTTGTGAGATATTATTAGACAGGATTTTTCACATTAATTCATTTTTACGGAGGTTCCCATGAATACTTTTGAAAAGATGGTTTCGGTTGCGTGTATTTTTTTGTTCATCTTGACGATTGTCATGGTGAACAATGGTGTTCACAAGAACAACGAGGCCGTGGCGGACGAGTTGACTGGCTGTGCCTACTACGATTCGTCGGCGAAGGGCACGGGGTTTACCCAGTGCTCCAACAACAACCCCAGCCCGTCGCTGGTGGCGGGTGTGACAGGAGGTGTACGATGAACCGGAAACAGCGCAGGGCGATCGCCAAGACTGTCAACGTCTCCAACTCTATTCCCCGCGCCCCGTGGTATGTTCGCGGACCGGCACGACTGATGGTTGCTGTCGGAGCACTTAGCGGGCTGATCATGTTCTTTTATATTGCAGCAGAATTGCTCCCGTAGTGGGGCGAGAGCGAAGAGGGTGAGAAGTTTCTTTCAGAAACTTCTCACCCTCTTTTTTATTTTTCACTATTTAATTTCTTATTTAACAATTAAGATATAAAAAAATTTTTGACTACAAATCATACGACCGGAAGTTTAAGATTGTTTGTTTGTTATTCTTTTGAATATATTGTTTATAAAAATATTATCTCTATGATATAATTCTTTGCATATATGAGTAAAAATTTATCATTGAAAAAAATTGTTCCAGTTATTGTTATCGTTTTTTTGATTACCTCAACTTTTGGTATTGGTTTTTATTTTGGGAAAAATCAAAAAAAAGGTGTCGAAGCCATAGATAATGTTATTAACAAAGAAGATACTTTGAATACAACAAAAGCCGACTTTAGTGATTTTTGGAGAGCGTGGAATATTTTGAATGAAAAATATGTTTCTCCTGACGAAATAACAGATCAAGACAAAGTATGGAGTGCTATTCAAGGGCTTGCTTCTTCATACAAAGACCCCTATACAGTTTTTATGCCACCTGCTGAAAGCGAGATGTTTAACGACGATATACAAGGTTCATTTAGTGGTGTTGGTATGGAAATCGGAATAAGAGACGGAATCATTACTGTTGTCTCTCCCTTAAAAAATACTCCCGCAGAAAAAGCTGGGATAAAACCAGGAGACAAAATTATAAAAATTGACGAAGAAATAACCTCAAATTTTAATACAGACCAAGCGGTAAAACTTATTAGAGGAGAAAAGGGAACTGCCGTTAAACTGACAATTTCAAGAGAGGGAGTTGCTGATCTGATAGAGATTTCAGTTATTAGAGACAATATAAATATTCCAACTATTGATACAGAAAAAAGAGGAGATGTTTTTATAATCAGTTTATACAATTTTTCTGCCACATCACCAAATTTGTTTAAAGATGCTTTGAGAGAATTCGTAGAATCAAAAACAAATAAATTGGTTTTGGATCTGAGAGGAAACCCAGGAGGATATCTAGAGGCTTCGGTAGATATGGCAAGTTGGTTTTTACCAGCAGGTAAAGTAATCGTGACAGAAGATTACGGTGCCAATGAAGAAGACAAGGTCCATAGAAGCAAAGGATATAATATCTTTAATAATAATCTTAAATTTGTTATACTGGTCAACGGCGGTTCGGCCTCTGCATCTGAAATATTAGCGGGTGCATTAAAAGAACATGGAATTGCTAAAATTGTAGGAACGAAGACTTTTGGGAAAGGTTCTGTTCAAGAATTGATCAATTTGACACCTGATACATCTTTAAAGATAACAGTGGCAAAATGGCTTACTCCAAATGGAAACTCAATCTCAAATAATGGTTTAGAGCCAGATGTAAATGTCGAGATTACTCAAGAACAGTTTGAAGATGGTTTGGATCCTCAGTTGGATAAGGCAATAGAATTACTAAGATAAATTACTAAAACACTATGAAAGTTATATTATTGCAAAATGTTGCAAAGACAGGTAGAAAATATGAAGTAAAAGATGTTTCCGATGGGTATGCTTTGAATTTTTTAATTCCAAACAAATTGGCAAAAGTCGCAACGGTTAATGCTTTGAGAGAATTGGAATCAGAAAGATTGCAACATGAACAAAATCAAAAAACCAAAGAGGTAGACTTGATTGAAAGTATTGAAAAATTGAAAGACTCAAGAGTGAGTATTTCAGCAAAGATTAATGATGAGGGAAAATTGTTTGCTGGAATTGATAAAGGCGATATTATAGATGCAATCAAAGATCAAAAAGCGCTCGAGATAAATCCTGACAATCTTGTTTTGGATAAACCTATAAAAGAAGCATCGGAACACAAGATAACCATAAAGGTTGGGAAAAAATCAGCCGAATTTATTTTGGATATTGTGCCCAGAGATTAAATATATAAAAATAAAAGTCCTCGCAATTGCGAGGACTTTTATTTTTAGATGATGTTTACAACTTTTCTTTGTTTTTTTGTTCCGTCAAAATTTTCTTTTCTCTTTGATGTAAATTTTACTTTTCCTTCTTTAAGAGCAAACAGTGTGTGATCTTTTCCTACTCCTACATTTTTTCCTGCCAATATTTTTGTTCCTCTTTGGCGAACCAAAATAGAACCTGTTTTTGCAGCTTCTCCGTCGTAAAGTTTTGTTCCTAGATATTTAGGATTTGAATCTGTTAGATTTTTTGCCGATCCTCCGGCTTTCTTATGTGCCATAGTGTTAGTTTATAGTTATTAGTTTTTAGTTGTTAGTACTGTATAATAAATACAATATGAGAGAAAGTATAAGACATTTGGTTAATAAAATCAAGTTAATAAGGGACTTTATTAACAAGGATGATGTTTTTGTGGTTTTGATAATAATTTTTGCTACATCGGCCTCCTTTGGATTAGGCAGAATATCTTCATTTGAAGAAAATAAAGATCCTTTGCAGATTGCATCTGCTAATTTGGTACCTGAAAATTATGAGATAAAAGGGAACTATGTGGCGTCAAAAAATGGTACAAAATATCACCTCCCGTGGTGTTCTGGAGCTCAAACAATAAATGATGCTAATAAAATTTGGTTTGATACAAAAGATGAGGCAGAAAGTAGGGGATATACACCAGCTAAAAATTGTAAGGGACTATAGTCCCTTACAATTTTTAGCTAAAATTATAAATTATAATTTTAGCTGAAATTATAAATTATAAATTTTTAAACAAACAAATTTCTTGAAATAAACATCTTGACAGTTGACAAAGATTTGTTTTGTGGTAATATTTTATCTAGAAACTTTCTCTTTTTAATCTTTTTGAACAGGAGGTGTTATGGCACAGCGTCTGGTTGCACTTACTGAACTCGGTCAGATTCTCAATCCGCTTTACGATAGCGTCACCCCGAGGATGATGGCATCGGATGATGGGGAGCTCGGTTTTACCGAGGAGGATTTCCCTGGGCGTCGGGCGGATATGTACATCGTTTGCCACCCCGACAATTCACCGTCAGGATGTTCCGGAGATTTTTTCTCGGCAGATATCCAGCATGATATTTTCCCAGACGGGTTCGAGGACGATGGCGAGCTTATTTTTGCCAACGACGAGCACATCTTTCCCGACGAGCAGGCAATGTGTGATCCGGCTTACGCCGAGGCGTGGACGCAGTTTGTTGCCGAAAAAGGTGTCAGCTTCACCAATCGGTGGATGAGGACGGAGGACAATGAGACTACCGCCAAATCCCCGACGAGCCAGCGTCAGCAGGAAAAGATTCTGATTCCGCCGGATTCCGAAAGGTCCTGTCGGAGTCACGGTCGTCGCGGTCGTCGGCACGTCCCGACGATTCCCGAAAGGATTCGTCACCACAACAAGACGCTTAGCGTCTTGGCACCAGCGGAGTAGCAAACTCCGCAAAAGAGGCCCCGTAAGGCCTCTTTTTTATTTTCTCTCTTGCTACGAAAGCTATTTTTGTGGTAGAGTAAAAATGTTAGAAAATAACTTTAAATACTATGAACAAGATTAAAAAAATGCATCTGTCAAAAACAGACAAGAAAATAGGCGGAGTTTGTGGTGGAATAGGGGAGACTTTTGAAATTGATTCAACAATAATAAGATTAATTTTTATTTTCCTCGCTTTGGTAACAGAAATTATTCCTGCTATCATCATCTACATATTGGCTTGGCTTATTATTCCTAGCAAAATATAAATTAAAAAAATAAGAGCAAAAATTTGCTCTTATTTTTTTTATCCTTATAATTGTTTGTAGAGAAGTAATTCACTAAATAAAAATCAGAAAAGGGACATTTATTATGAGCATGGGAAATATTTTCTTTTTGTTTGTTGCAATCCAAGATAAAAATCTACTTCCCAAAGTAATGGAAGAAGTAAGCGATTGGGGAGGAGTTAGGGTTGTTGAAACTCACAGACTCGCGGATACAATTATCACTGATAACATTAAAAATGACTGGTTTGTGACTCAGGGGGTTAAACAAGTTGTTTTAGTAAATATTCCAGAAGAAGAATATAAAAAGACGGTTAATAAGTGGTCCCAATGGACTAATATTCATTCTTTAAATTTTATTTAAGAAGTGCCTGAAAAGGCACTTCTTTTTATATTTTTTTAAATGGAAATGATATAATAGTTTTTAATATGAAAGATTTGCAAAATATTTTAAAATTTACAAAATTACTTAATGAATTTCGTAAAATTGAAAGAATGAACCTTTCAAGCAGGGGAGATAGAAAAGAAAATGATGCTGAACATAGTTATCAACTAGCTATGCTTGGTTGGTATATTTCAACAACACAAAAAATGGATTTAGATTTTAACTTGGTTATTAAATATTCTTTGATTCATGATTTGGTCGAAATTTATGCAGGGGATACCTATGTTTACACCAAAAATATTGATCTTAAAAACAGTCAAAAAGAAAGAGAATTTTCATCTTTAGAAAGATTAAAATCTGAATTTGGAGAAATCTCGGATATTTTTGACCTTATAGAGGAATATGAGAAAAGAGAAAATAAGGAATCGAAATTTGTGTATGCGTTAGATAAGGTTGAACCAATGATAAGTAATTATCTTCACAGAGGTAAGGTTTGGAAAGAAAATAATATTAAACTGGAAAATATAATAAATCATAAAATAAATAAAGTAAGTGAGGATAAAGAAGTAGAAAGGATCTTTAAAAAATTGATTGAGCTTATGAGGAAAGAGGAAAAAGATTTGTTTAATTAAATAGAGGTATGCTGGTACCTCTATTTGTAGGGAGAAGGCCTAAAAGGCCCTGTTTATTTATTATTGCAGTGTCGCACAATATACCTTTTGCGACATTGAATAATCAAAATAAAGCCCCCTCTTTATATATTTATAGTGTTCGAGAGGAGGCTTTTTATTGTATTAGTTAACTAAATCAAAAAATATTTCTGCTTCTTCCTTTTGTGAAATACTTGAGAAAAGATAAGCTTGTTTATTTTTCATTGCTGTATCTATTTTATTGTATTTTTCTGTTCCTTCACAATATTTTAATACTTCAACAAAACTAAAATCTTTTTCCAAGTACTGAATATACAAATTGGTCGAGTTTCTACTTTTTGCTTCAAAAACGTCCACAGTTGAGTCAATTTTGACCACAAGGATATAACAGCCGTTCTTTGAGTAGTTTGCTAACGCTTTTTCCTGATTGATAGTTAGAAATGTAATAAATACTAAACCTAAAAAGATTGCTACATTTTTCATCTGCATTTCCCTCTTTCAAAATTTTAAAATAGATATAAGGCAAATTTCTAAAGTTTACATTAGCATCTTTTGTTTAAAAAAGAAACAGTTTTAATTTTTTAAGAACCAACAGTCAAAAACCACAAAATTATGACAAAGATAGATAATATTATAACTAGTAGATGATCCCACATATTATTTATTGAATATTTACACTAGGAGCCATTTCTTGAATTGTTGTTGGATCCCCTGCTTTTATTCTTTCCATATTTTCAACAAAGCTACTCCAAAGCAAATCTATAAAAATATCATTCCAAAAATATAATACAGGGCCGGCTAGATATGTATTCCAGAAATTGGTGACCAACCCCCAAGCATAACCCAGGTTTTCTTGTGTCTGCGGTGCCTCTACAATACCTCTCAAATTGAATCCAAAGTAACTTAATATAATAATACCGATTATAATAACCAAGACTAATTGCAAAAATCCAGAATTTTTATTTATCATAAATTAAATTATACTATTAAAAATAAACTTTAAAAACAAGATTATTAACAGCAATCTTTGGTTTAGTATTTTGGTAGATAAGACATTGGATTTAAGTAAGCATCGCGAGAAGCCAAAGGAATATATTTGTCTTTGCAATTTATACTATTTTCAAATTTTGTAATCTGAACTCCTTTGCTAGCATAAACACCAAAGTGAAGATGCGGTCCTGTTGAATATCCTGTGTTACCGCTGTAACCGATTATGTCGCCGGCGTTAACACTTTGACCAGGATTTACTTTTATTAAAGAAAGGTGGGCATACAAAGTAGATAATCCATTTGGGTGCTCTACAAGAACCCATTTTCCATAGGAATAACACTTTGGAGGTACAGAATCTGTATTTCCTGTTCCTTTGACGACACCCTCCATGGCAGAGAGTACTTTTGTACCAGAAGATGCTCTAAAATCGATTCCAGGGTGTCCGTTTCCGTTATAAACCTGAGGATTGCTAGTAGAAAAAGGAGTATTCCCAAAAAATTGAGTTATATAAATACTCTCTAACGGCCAACCCAAAATACCATAATTTGCATCTGGAAGACTGGTCGGGTCAATTTCTATTTTTAGTTGTGATTCCAATCTTTGGATTTCTTGAAGCACCTCTTCCATCAATTTCTTTTTTTCTTCCAATTGTTTTTTATAAAGAGATTCTTTATTTGCTGTAACCGAAAGAAGCTGGTCTTTTTCTTTTTTATTATAATCAATGATTTGTTTTTGATCGGCCAGCTGAGATTTATAATTTAATAATTCCCTTTCTTTCATTTCAGATTCTGTTTTAACTGTCTCCAGACTGCTTTTCAGCGTTACTAATTCATTAGTCTTTCTCCTTATGTCCATTTGTAATCTTTGGAGGCTGTCAAAGTCATCCCAAAATTCAGAAAGGTCTCTTTGAGAAAGCAAAATCTCAATAAGAGAGTTTGAGTCTTGTTCGTTTATTATTTTTACTATTTCGCCAAGCGCAGTATTGTTTTGATTAATTAATCTTTCTTTATCTCCAATATCAACTGACAATTTTTGAACAGTTAATCCTGTTGATTGAATTTTGTTGTCTGTTAGATTTATATCGGTAGATAGTTTTTTCCTATCCAAGTTTAAGCGGTATATTTCGTTGTTTAGAGATTTTTTTTCTTCACTAACTTTATTTAATTCCTCTTGGTATTTTTTTATTTCTTTTTCCAAGTCTCCTATGCTAGATGATTTGGATTGAATTTGGTTTTTTATGTCGTCAATTATGGAAGCATTTATAAAGGACGGCTTTAACAAGCCTAACGAAAGTATTATAAAAAATAATATTAATAGTCTAAATTTGTCTTGAAACATTTTATTTTAATTTATCTAAAGCTATTTTTAATCTTTCAATTGTTTTTTGTTTTCCCAAAATCTCCGACAATGTAAAAGGATCTGGCGACTTATCTTTTCCTGACAATGCAAATCTCATTGGCCAAAGGACATTTCCCCTACCCTTTTCTGTTGCATAATCCCAAAGAGATGTTTTTATCTCATCAGACTGAAAATTATCAATATTGTCAATAATTGAGATAATCTTGTTTAAATGTCCAATAGTTTCTTGTTTTTGGGCATCTTTCCAGAGTAAATTTTCTCCGTTATATTCTGGATTTTTAAAATAATATTCCAATTCCCCACCCTCAAACATTTCTTTCAAATCTGAAAATTTATTTATTCTTTCTTTTATAACGGGTAACATTTTTGTCAGAATTTCATCAGAATATTCTCTCATATCTTTTAATTTTTCAGGTAAAAATTCTAAAACTTTTTCTCTAAAAGATTGTTCCGACATTTTTTTGATATATTCTTTGTTAAACCAGTCCAATTTAACAAGGTCAAAAATTGCACCTCCTTTTTGTATTTTTGTTAAATCAAATTCCTCGATTAGTTCTCCAAGAGAAAAAATTTCTTTGTCTGTTCCAGGGTTCCACCCTAAAAGCATCAAATAGTTTATCATTGCTTCTGGCAAGTATCCCATCTTTCTGTATTCACGAATAGAAACAGCTCCGTGTCTTTTTGAAAGTTTTGACCGATCTGGTGCCAAGCTAAAAGGCATGTGAGTATAAAATGGTCTTGGCGCATTGATTGCTTCTTGTATAAGAATTTGTCTTGGGGTATTTGATATTCCGTCTTCTCCTCGGATTATATGCGTCACACCCATTTCATAGTCATCAACAACAACCGCTAGATGGTAAAGCGGTTCGGTTAAACTTTTTGCAATTACAAAGTCTCCTAGTTCGGTTGTATCAAATTCTATATCTCCTCTAACTGTATCTTTGAAGATAACTTTTTTATTTGGATTTTTAAATCTTATAACTTCTGTTCTATCACCTTCTTTTTCGGCAATTTCTTTTGATACATAGGCTGTACCATCGGCAATCATTTTTTCCAAATATTTTCTATAAGTTTCTCCCCTCTCGGACTGTCTTACAATTTTTGTTTTGTCTATTTCTATTCCCAACCATTCCAAACTTTCCAATATTTCATCTTCAAATTCTTTTTTAGATCTTTCTCTGTCTGTATCTTCTGATCTAAAGAGCATTTCACCTCCATTTTGTTTTGCGTAAATATAATTAAACAAAGCTGTTCTGGCGCTTCCTACATGGAGATATCCTGTTGGCGACGGTGGAAAACGGGTTATTATTTTTTTGGTTTGTTCTGTCATGTTTCGTATATATAATAACAATTTTATAGCTTAATTTAAAGCCTGAGATTTTTTGCTATTTATTGAATAATTTTATTGCTTCGTCAAAAGAGTCTCCTTTTATCAGTTTGTTTCTTCTTTCGTGCCCACACTTTTCACATTTTTGAACAACATAAAATAAGTCGGATTTTTTATCTAATCCTGTTGGTTTCATCATTCCTCCACAGTCGGCCAATCTATCTCCTGGATTTATATCAACATGTTTGGACCAAAGGCATTTTGGACAGTGGTTTGTGTATCCATCTCCGATTACTTCTGTTCCGCAATTTTCACAAACAAAATCTTCTATTGTTCTTGTAAATTTTTTCATCGGTATATTTATTTCTCATGGCCTAAAGCAATTTCTAAAATACCGTTAGCAATTTTTTCTCCTGCATCTAATTTTGCAAATTTTTTTGTTGCTTCTGCCATTTGATTTCTTTTTTCCTCATTATTCATCAGATTTACTATTTCTGCTTCTAGAAGGTGCGGTGTTAAATTGTTTTCTTCAACAACTATTGTTGCTCCTGTTCTAGCATAAGAATAGGCATTTTTTCTTTGATGATCTCCTGCCGAACTATTTATAGGGATTACAATACTTGGAATTCCCCAAGCAGCGATTTCAGAAATTGAACCACCTGCTCGTGATATGATCAAATCACTTGCTCCAACCGCCATTTTCAAAGCAAGAAAATCAAGATATTTGAAAGGTTTGTATCTTTTTTTGTAAGAGCTATCTTGGATTAACATATTTGCTCGCGATACTACTTCTTCAAAATTGTTTTTTCCTGTTTGATGTATTATTTGATATTTATCCAAAATGTTTGGCAAAATATCGACAATAATATCATTAATTATTTGTGAACCTTGTGATCCACCTAGAATCAAAATTGTCGGTGTCTCTTTTTCTAGTTTTAAAAATTCGTGTGCTCCTTGTTCAAGAGGTGTTGTCAATCCTCTTCTGATTGGATTACCTGTATAGGCGGTTTTGCTTTTATCCAAGTAATCAGCAGTTTCTGGAAAACCAATTGAAACTTTTTTTGCAAATTTTGAAGCCCACAGAGCTACTTTCCCAGGAACAGTATCGGTTACGTGAACTACTACAGGAATTCTGAAAAATTTTGCAGCAAAAAGCATCGGGAAAGCACCGTATCCCCCGTTGGTAAATACTACATCGGGATAAATTGACCACATCATAAAAAGAGCTTTTATTACAGCGTTGATTGTTTTGAAAATATCAAAAAAATTTTGAATAGAAAAATATAATCTCAATTTTCCCGTAGATAATTTTTTGAAAGTAATGTCGTTTCTGAACAAAAGATCTTCGTCGTATGGTTGGTCTGAAACAAAGAACATTTCTGGTTGTAGTAATTTGTGTTCCTCAGAGATTTTTCTGATGTGTTGAGCAACAGCAACCATTGGGTAAAAATGTCCGCCTGTTCCTCCTCCTGTTAATAAAATTTTCATAAATAAAAATGATCAATTATCTTTTTTGATATCTGGAAATATTTAGAATAATTCCGACTTCTAATAATGTAATAAATAGTGCTGTTCCTCCGTGACTGACAAACAACAAAGGTATTCCTGTTAATGGAAATATTCCCAACATTGAAGCCATATTAATAAATGATTGGGACACTATCAGTATAACAATTCCAACCGCCAATAGTCTACCAAAAGTACTGTCTGATTTTGATGCGATTTGGAATCCTCGAAAGGCAAACGCCAAGAATAGTGATATGAGCAAGACTGATCCAACAAATCCCCACTCTTCTGCTGTAACCGCAAAAATAGAGTCGCCTATTGGTTCAGGAAGATAGTTAAATTTTTGAATACTTTTTCCAAATCCTCTACCAAACCATTCTCCTGATCCAACAGCAATAAGAGATTGTTTTATTTGGTATCCTGCTCCCAGACTATCTGCGGATGGGTTTAAAAAAGTGACTATTCTTTGTAGCACATATGGTTTCATCATTATCCACCCGCCAGCTCCCGCCAGTGCCACCCCTACCAAACCAAACAAATGACTCCACTTTGCTTCAGCTGCAAAAAATATACAAAATCCTGCAATTGCCAAAACTAAAAATGTTCCAGTATCCGGTTGTTTCAATATCACCGCACCACTTATGACTATCATTCCAAGTAATGGGAAAAAACCATATTTTAAATTTTTTATCATTCCTTTAACACTGGCAAGCCACGCTGATAAATAAATAACAAAAGCTAGTTTCAAAAGTTCTGATGGTTGAAATGTTTGTCCTGCAATTTTAATCCATCTTTTTGCTCCGCCGTGCTCCATGCCCAAAAAAGGGACAAAGACCATCGCAGTTAGAAAAAGCGCAAAAAGAAAAATATAAAAAGCATATTTTCTATAATGAGTATAATGAACTCTGGATGTTATAAACATAGCTGTTAAACCCAAAACAAGACCTAGAGCTATTTGATTAAACATAATAGAAGACATCCTTGCTCCCTCTCGTGTTAATAGCCCTAGAGACGCAGATGAAAATATAAAAAAACCAGACAAGACTAGTAGTCCTACAATAATCAAAAATATTTTATCCACATTTTTTCTGTGCATTGAGCTTATTATACAATGCAAAATTTGAAATATGAAAAAAATATGTGAATACCAGCGCTGACGCGCAAGTATCAAGGTGTAAGTAGAAAGGTATAAGTAGAAAGGTGTAAGTAGAAAGGTGTAAGGGTTAAGTCATAAGAAACAAAAAAGTTTTTGACTATAAATATAAAAAATCAAAAATCCGCGGTTTAGCGCGGATTTTTGATTTAATTGTTTTTGATATCTATAAGCCGAATTCTGTATCCGTCGATTGACGGACGATAATTATTTATCTGGGATCGTTGTTGTCAACAACCTCTAGCGACTCCCCCAGTCGCTCCTCGCCAAGCTCGTCGCGAATTTTCAATTTTCAAGGTTCAATTTTCATTTGTTAAATGTAAATTGAAAATTGTTAAATGAAAATTCGTTCCGAACGCAGTGAGGAACGGCTGGATACGGTCTTGCACTCAGGTAAGGATTTAGCCGTTTCACTTTCTATGTTTCCATAAAAACTAACCCCGAGGGGTTCTTAAAATTTTTCAATTTTAAGCGTCTCTGCTCGCACCTCTAAAATCACTTTTGACGGGTGTTACCCGCTACCCTTGTCGCTCCTCGCTTCGCTCGGAGCAAGTAATAAGGAGAAAGGCATAAGGAGTAAGTAAAAAATTTGCTCCGCAAATTTTTTCGTTTCTTATTACTTACACCTTACTACTTAATACTTGCGCGCCAGCGCAACGAGGAACGACCGAGTGTTCGGACTTTCCTCTTGGTCATTCCTCACTGTGTTCGGAACGAAGAATTAGAATTTAGTATGAGAATTAGGAATTAAATTTGCAAGGCAAATTTAATTCTAATACTTTTCCCTAATACTTTGTGACGAATAAAGTGAGGAACAACCAAGCAATTATCCAATATCAAAGAACAAAGATATTATATAGTACTGCTATTGACAAATCAAGCATTTTTGTTATTTACTCTTGACTAAACAGGGTTTTATATAGTATAGTTATGGGTAGAAATAGTGTCATTTTTTGACAAAACAATATAACTTTTGTGTCCGTTTGGACAAGGAGGAGTGGTATGAAAAATTTTTTCAAGAATGTGTGGAGAAGAAAACCTTCGTCTACACCACCAACAACACCTACACCACCTACACCACCTACACCACCTACACCACCATCACTAACACCTACACAGGAACCGGAAAAGGGAAAAAAGTCAATAAAAAGGTTGTATACCTTTTTGATCGGGATGGCTTTCAACGCGGGGTTGATTTTTGTGGCGACTATTATCGTCACCAATTTCACCGGCGGTTTCAGTATCCGTGGCATCATTGCCTCGGTGCTCGTTGACTTGGCAATTCTACTTGTCTTTGGGTGGAATGGAATTCGTGAAATCAAACCAGTGCACATTGGTGTGCCGATGATCTTCGGAGATTTGTCGGACTTATTTTTGCTCCCTGGCGGTTATTTCTGGTTACCTCCCAAACCTTTTATGGATTTTGTGGAGGTGTCTTTGAAAGAGAGGACGATGAATCCTGACATTAAAGGGATTTTGTCGTCTGACAACAAAACGGCGAGCATCGACGCTCAAATTCAGTTTTTTGTAAGTAACCCGTACATTTACTTGAAAGTGGATGAACCCGACAAGGCTCTTGAGGGTCTGGTTGGGAGAAATGTCCGATGGCTGGCAAATATGGTGGAGGTCGTAAAACTTCCTGGGGTGAAGGGTCTATTTTCCGATCTCTTGGAAGGAACAACTTTGGACAAGATAGTTGGGCATGATTCAACCGACACTGACAGAGTCGTCGCAGAGGCGTTGGCCTTAGGTCTAATAAAAGACTCAGCAGAAGATTTTTCAAAAATAAACGTCGGCGGTATCAAAGAAACCGCGGAAGAATGGGGATTGACTATTAAGAAAGCCATGGTGACTGAGGTGGGAATTCCACAAGAAATCACCAAGGCCAATGCTGAAAAAGATGTTGAGATGGCCCAGGCCAGATCGGAAACTATTCAGCAGGAATTGTTTTGGACACTTCTCGGCGGTGGAAATCTGGAGGAAGGAAAAGAGGTTTGGAAGAAGATGGATGGTCCTGAAAGGGCTAAAATAATTCAAGCCGAGAGAAATAAAAGAACCGTCATCACGGTTGATGGCAACGCGGGAGATTTCACAAAGGGTGCTGTCGCGGGTGCTCAAATAACCGGAGGTAACCCATGAAAAGAATCAGCTGGGGATGGCCCACGACACTTGTCGTTATAGCGGTCATCGTAATTTTGACGGCATCGCTTCCGATGCCGAGTTGCACTAAAAAAGTAAAAGTGGGAGACTCTCCTTCTGTGACGTCAGGTTCAGAGATTGAGTGGCCTAGAGCGTACAAGGAAACAGTAAATCCGGATCGCGAGGAGTTCGTGTATCCGGGGAAAGACATGTGGCTGGAGGAGCCGGTATATGTCTCTGGGCTTCACTGGGCGTGGTTCGATTTCGTTGACAAGAACATTAGTGATGATCGAATGTATGTCCGGTGTGCTAATGTTCCGGAGAATCTGGATAATGCAAAAGTCCGGATGATAAATGCAAATTCAAACCAGGATCCTTTTCCAGGGATTACTGGGTGCAGGTACTTCGACATGAAGTTACCTCCAGACACAAGAGTTGGGAATCCTGTAGTATCATTTCGCATCAGCAAGATGTGATGAAACACAGGAAAAAGCGGTTGCAGGGATTCGTCCCCACAACCGCTTTTTTTATTTTGAATGAAATAATGACGTGGATTGCTTCGTCGCAGGCTCCTCGCAAAGACGGGCCACTTTTTACAGCACCCCTACTCCCAACTGATTAATCGTTCCTGCAATAACTTTTGCTAAAATAGATGAGCCTAACAAAACAGCAATGCCTACAAGCGTCCAAAGAAGTGCTTGATGTGCTTTTGCAACTTTTCCGGGGTTTCCTCTTGCTTCTACATATAAAAATCCGGCAAAAATAAGGAACAAAACTGCAATCGGCGTACCTATTTGAATCATTACTTTTATTATAAGATCAATAAGACCTTGAATTGTGCCAACATTTAATGGATTGTCTACACCTGTACCTATCGCCCCAACAAAACTAAAAGGAATGATCAGAAAAACGCTTATTAATAAAATATATTTTTTCATAATTAAAACAAATTATTTTTTTAAACTAATTTAAAAAGTCTTGATAATATTCTGGCTTTGCTAAAACACTGACGATCAATTTTACAATAAGCCAAGAAGCAAGAATCCAAAACATTCCTGTTATCAAAGACACTATTCTTCCTCTTGCTGCTGAAACGGCACTTGATTTGTTTCCTTCTACTATCAATGTCCAACCGATCCACGCAAACAAAATTGTCGCAATTGGAATAGATAACCAAATAAAAACGTCTAAAATAGTATCCATCAATATTATTAAATCAGACCAATGGCATCCATCTGGAGAGGCACTTTGTGTTCTAGCACAATTTGGCACAATTGACGGGTTGAGAGGACTCCACGCTTTTGCTAAAACAGGAATAGATAATATCCCCCACAAACCCAAAGAATAAATTTTTGAAAGTGATATTCGCATTATATTGGTTTATTTTTTTATCTTGTAATTAAAGCAATCATTTCGTCTTCTGCTTGCTGTATTGCCTCGGAAATCTTTTTTCTTCCAGATATAATTGAATTTATCATAGCATTAAAGATTTCACTCGTCTCGTCTTTGTTTAGGTCTAGCCATCCTTTTGAAATAAGAGCGGATTTATAAAATATGTCTAAATAAGGATCTGCAACTTCCTTGGATGAAAGAGCACGCGACACAGGAGGAAGATTTGTTAATTCTGATAGGTGTATTAAAACATCGTCATTTGTAAGAGCTTGGATTGTACTATATGAATGACCTATGTTTTTTGATGCTTTGACAACTGCCAATCCGTACATCTTTCCAAAAGTAACAACATTTCCACTTTCTGTTTGTGGCATCATTGCAACATCAAAATTTAAGTTTGGATTTTTTGTTCGGAGTTGTGATAGTTCACTTGCAAAACCAAAGTAAAGAGCCAAATCACCCGCTAAAAATGATTTAGTTGAATCTGGCAGGGCTCTGTTCCATGTGTAAACTGGTTTTACAGGATTTGAGAATTGAGTATAAAAACTTAGTGCTTCTTCTGTTGGAGAAATTTCGTTTCCAGCAGTTTGTGAAAGTGTTACATCAAAAGAATCATCGGTTCTTTTTGTAATCGGATTGCCAGTTTGCATAAGCAAGGTAGAAATAATTTCTTTTGCATGAGAAATATTTTGATAATCGCCAAGTGCAACCAAGCTGGTAAAAATATTAAAATCTTTGTCTTTGTCGGTTACTTTTTGGCTAAGAGCAAAAAATTCGTCCCAATATTTTGGTGCTATCGCAATACCATTTTTTGAAAAAATATCCCTATTCCAGTACATTACCATTGGGTCAATTGTAAAAGGAAAAGCTAATATCCCTGAATTTGTTAAATATAATTCACCTTCTTCGATGAATTTATCTTTAAAATTTCTTACGGAATAAGTGTCGTATGGTACTGCAAATATTTTATCTTCGTGTTTTACAATACTGTCTTGGGGCAACATAAAGACATCTGGGCCTTTTCCAGAAGAGATTGCCTCGGCTAATTCTTGATTAAAATTTTCTTCGTCTATTTGGCGATATGTCACTCCATCATAAATATTATCGCTCTCACTTTTTAATTTATCCAAAACTTGATTCATCAAATCTTTATCTAGTGTTCCCCAGATAGCGACAGACCCAACCGAATCTGAACTGCCACCTTTTCCAAATGTGGCAAATAAAACAACTCCTACCATAATAAAGAAAACGAATATTCCTGTAAGTACGATTTGAAAATTTGTCATTATTTTTTTCTAAAAATTATCCCGTAATGATTTTCTCCTGCTTCTATTTTTTTAACGATAACAAATCCTTTATTGATAAAAAAATCTTCGGCTTGTTGCTCATTAAATACCATTTCTTTCGCAGGACCTATGTTATTGAAAGAATCAGACCAATCAACTACCAAAACTCTGCCATTTGGACGTAAAATTCTTTTTGTTTCAGACGCGAGGGCTTCTTTATTTTCTATTTGAAATAAGATGTTGGATAGTATAATTGCGTCAACAGAAGAATCTGCAAGTCTTGTTCCTCCCAATTTTTCTACATCCCCCCAAATATATTCTATATTAAATATTCTTTCAGTTTCTGCTTGTTTTTGAAGTTTTTCCAAAAGATTTTTTTGTACATCTATAGCGTAAACTCTACCCTCTTCCCCTACTTTTTTTGAAGCGGAAATAGTATAAAAACCAGAGCCAACACCCAAATCGGCGATCATCATTCCCTTCTCCAATCCAAATTGTTCGATATTTTTTTGCGGGTCTATAAAAGCCATTAGGTATATTTTACTTGAAATTGCTCTTTTTTAAAACAGATTAAGGGGGATAACGGAACGAAGCATCAAGGGGTAAGGGGTAAGGTGTAAGTATTAAGTAGTGAGTATTAAGTAGTAAGGGGTAAGTAGACGAGAAATTTGCCCTGCCTCTTTTCTGAAAGAAAAGCAACGACACGGCAGGCAGGTTTACAAATTTCATTCTTGTCCGTCTTTGCGAGTGAAACGAAGCAATCCAGGACATTAATATTTTTTAAACAAAAAACTCCCAGCACACAATGTGCCGGGAGTTTACAAATTATCTTCGCAGGATAGCTGTTTTTGCGAGAGAGAAAGATATTCCAGAAAAAACAGGAGCTTTTTGATAAAGAGATACCCCAAAACCCAGCACCGAACTTGTTTCTGCTTTTGTGAATAAATTCATTCCAATAAGACACACAACATTTCTACGTGCCTCTGAAAAAATGTTAGCCCCTACACAAACACACTGGATATCTTCATATGATTTTAAAAACAAGTTAAAACCGCATACAATATAAATATCTTCAAACGCAAACGAAAAAGCATTTAAACCTGTAAAACAAAAAATATCGTTGTTTGAACTTGAAAATAAATTAACACCGACAAGGCAAAAAATGTTAGATGCTTTTGAAAACAGATTTAAACCAAAGAAACAAGCAATATTTCCGCCTGCTTCTGAAAAAACATTAAACCCCCACAATGTAAAAATATTTTTATGGGCACTCGAAAAAAAATTTAACCCGAAAACGGATTCACAGGAACCATCTTCGGCAACCTGGAAAAAAGATATCAAAGAATATATGTTTCCCTGTTCGCTCGCTCCCCCAAAAAGAGAAAAGGTTGCTCCAAAAATTTTCCACGGGTATGCCATCAAGAAAAATAACAGTGAAATCCACAAACTGACAGTGTGCCCACTCAACCAATAAACAGAATTTGTTAAAATAGCAGAAATGGATCCTGCAAACAACAAATTAATTTCATCTACTTTTAATGTAATTTTGGAAGTCCTCATTTGTTTTCCCCTTATTCTGATGTTATTAGTTTCAAAACTACAATTTCTTTGCAAACTATAAACCACAAAAGATATCGAGTCAATGGCTTGGAAATAAAAGTAAAAAATAAAAAACAGCCTGCTCTAATGCAGGCTGTTTGGGGCGGTTGCTCGCCCGTCACCTTCTTCCGCCTCCTCGGTAACTCTCTCTACCACCGACAAATAATTTTTCGGTGAACTTACAAACAGGGTACATCACCAAACAAAAAATCCAGAGAGGGGTTAAACTTACCATGAAAATTAAAAAAAGTACCAATTTTCCGAGAGTGAACATGTCGGCACATATCGCCAACATCACCACAGGTATTGAGTCTCCAGCCCTTACTGAGGCTGATGTGTCTTCAAAGCACACGTCCTTTATGTATTCTTTTATCTTCATGTTGTCTCCTCATTTGTTTTGCGGACATTTAAGTTTTTCAAAAATTTTTAGGCGTTTTTTTCAAAACACCCTTATTTCCTATTTGTAATATTAACATAATTAAGCAACATTGTCAATTTATATAATAAAAACAACAAAAAACCGCTTTAAAATAGCGGTTTTTTGTATGTTGGGGTCTATTTTCTTACTCCTTAAACCTTACACCTATTATAGGCAGGTAAGCGATGCAATCTTGTCACCTTCTCTCATTTTCATTATTCTTACCCCCTGTGTCTGTCTGCCCAATGATGGGATTTCTGAAACATCTACTCTGATCACTTGTGCATTTTTTGAGATAGCAACAATTTCTTGTTGTTTTTCCGTCAGTACTTTTGATGTAATCAAATTTCCTGTTTTGTCGGTGATTTTCATTGTCTTGATTCCCGATCCTCCCCTCTTTTGAATTTTGTATTCTTTGAGAGAAGTTTTCTTTCCGTATCCATTTCCGCTCATAACAAAGAAATCTGGATTCACATAATCTTTTTTGATGATATTTCCTCCAACAACAAAATCTCCTTTTCCAAGTTTCATTCCGGTCACTCCTCCCGCCCCTCTTCCCATTTCTCTAACATCGCTTTCTTTAAAGCGAATAGATTGTCCTTTACTGCTGGTCAAAATAATAGTATCTCCTTTATCAACAAAACGAGCGGTTATCAATTCGTCTTTGTCTTGCAATTTTATAGCAATCAAACCGTTTCTTCTTACATCATGAAAGTTTTTAGCGGCTACCTTTTTTGTAACTCCAGCCTTTGTAACCATCAACAGAGAAATATTGTTCTGTTTTTCATCTTTTGGCATTGGTAAAATAGAAGTAACTCTTTCTTCTGCTTCCAATTGCAAAAAATTCATAATAGATTTTCCTCTTGTTGCTCTTTTTCCTTCTGGAATATCGTACATCTTTATTTGGTAAGCTTTTCCTTTGTCGCTAAAGAACAACAAATCACTGTGTGTGCTTGTTGTCAAAAATGTAGTAACAAAGTCTTCTTCTTTGGCTTTTAGGTCTACTACGCCCACCCCGCCTCTTTTTTGTCTCTTGTATTCGTCAGGGTTGGTTCTCTTTATATATCCTCCAGATGTATAAACCAAAACACTCTCTTCTTCGGGGATTAAATCTTCAACAGAAATAGATTTAACACCTGTATTAACAACTTTGGTTCTTCTGTCGTCTCCATATTTTTCAGAAATTTCAACAAGTTCTTTTTTGATAACTTCCAATATTTTTTTAGGACTCTTCAAAAGTTCGCGCAATTCTTTTATCAAAGATTGTACCTCTTTCAATTCGTCTTCAATTTTCTTTCTCTCCAGTCCTGCCAATTTTTGCAACTTCATTTCCAAAATAGCATGAGCTTGTCTATCGCTAAATTTGAATTCTTTCATCAAATTTAAATGAGCAGTTGCAGTGTCTTTGGATGCTTTAATCGTTTTGATTATCTGATCAATATGATCTAGGGCTTTCTTTAATCCTAGCAAAATATGCTCTCTGTCTTCTGCTTTTCTTAGATCAAATTGAGTTCTTCTAACAACAACATCTTGTCTGTGTTTGATAAATTCTTCCAAGACGCTTTTCAGCGCCATTGTTTGAGGAACACCATCAACCAATACAACAAGGTTCATATGGAAGGTATCTTCCAATTGAGTGTGTTTATAAATATAATTTAATATTTTTTGAGGATGGGTACCCGATTTTAGATCAATAACAACTCGGATATCTCTTGTTGATTCGTCTCTCAATCCCTTTATGCCCTCTATTTTTTTATCTCTGTGAAGCTCGGCTATTTTAACAATCAAATCTGCCTTGTTTACTCTGAAAGGAAGTGAAGTAATGATAATCTGAAAATTGTCGGCTTTGTTTTCTACTATCTCTGCATTTCCACGACAAATAATACCGCCTCTTCCAGTGGCATAAGCGTGAGCAATTGCTTTTTCATCAAAAATCATTCCACCCAAAGGAAAATCTGGTCCTTTCACGAAACCAAGAAGGTCTTCGGTTGTAGCATCGGTATTGTCTATTAAGTGAACTGTTGCATCAACTACCTCTCTCAAGTTATGAGGGGGAATATTGGTTGCCATACCAACAGCAATACCAAGTGTTCCATTTAAAAGGATATTTGGAACAGCAGACGGCAAGACAGTTGGTTCTTTGGTTGTCCCATCATAGTTTGGTCTAAAATCAACGGTGTTTTTTTCAATGTCTCTCAACAACTCGTTTGAAAGTTTTGACATCTTTGCTTCGGTGTACCTCATCGCTGCTGGAGAGTCTCCGTCTATTGAACCAAAGTTTCCTTGTCCTAATACCAAAGGATATCTCATTGTAAAGTCTTGAGTCATCTTTACCATAGAGTCGTAAACAGCCACATCACCGTGAGGGTGGTATTTTCCCAATACGTCTCCGACTACGGCAGCAGATTTTCTAAATTTTGCAGATGATGTCAAACCCATGCCACTCATTGTGTAAAGGATTCTCCTGTGAACTGGTTTCAATCCGTCTCTTACATCAGGCAAAGCACGATCGGTAATAACAGACATGGCATAATCCAAAAAACTACTCTCCATTTGAGAGCTGATATTTTCTGTGATGATACCTTTTTCTGTCACGATATCTTTTGGAATTTCTTTTTCGTTATTTGAATTGTCCTTTTCTTCTTTTTTTGCCATGTTTTAAATTAGTTTTTAGTCGTTAGTTATTAGTTTTTAATTATCAAAACCAGTTTATTGTTTATAGATTCTAAAGACTATAAACTATCACCTAATAACTACGAAATTATATCACAAAACAAAATTAATTTCCTTATCAAAAAGTCGTTATTTTAAGTCTATCTGTTGATAAATTCCACCAAAATCATCCCATATTTTTAACACAAAAACCTTCATTTCTTGAATTGAATTGTTACCATATTCTTTCTTTCTTTTATTATCTTCAAAAAAATAATTTAAAATTATGGCAATCAAAATTATCCCTATCATTGTAAAGACTGTATAGGTAAAAAGAAGAGATCTTTTTTCTTCTTCTGGCTTGTTTCTTATTTTTGTTAAGAAATCACCGGACATATTAAAAAATATTATACTTCTGAATTTAAAACAATTATTTCACCGTCTCTGCCTTCCAGATCTTTCTTCTTGATAGTCAATTTGTCTACAGGCTTAACATTTTCTTCTCCCCCCTCTTTCAAAAACTTTTTCAGAGCATCCTTTTCTCCAACATCACCATAATGCATTGGAATAATTATTTTTGCTCCCAATTTGGTTGCTAGTTTGTGGGCATCACTTGCGTTTAATACCCCATCACCTCCGATAGGAGTAAATAATACCTCTACATCGCCTAAAACAGATTTCGCATTTTCTCCTAATTCTATTGAATCCAAAGCACCAAGAAAACCAATTTTTATTCCGTCCAATGTCAAAGAATAGACAGTATTGATTCTGCTCTTGCCTTTGTATTGAGTATTATAAAAAACTCCTCTTATAAAAATTCCTTTGATTTCATATTCTCCTGGACCAGAAATAACAAAAGGTTCTTTGTTTTTTGAAGAAACACTTTCTACCCCGTTCAAGTCAACACTGTTTGCTGTGATAATGGCAATATCAGCACCGAATCGAGGGCCTTTAAATTTTGAATCTTTGGAAATTGGATTAAAAGCGATGACTATGTCGCCAAATTGAACTTTAAAAAATTCTATATTGTGGTATGTGATTATCATAGGTTGGATTATATCATACTTTAGAATTACGAAATTGTGGATTGCTTCACTTCGTTCGCAAATTTCCCGCCTTTGTCGTCTTTGCGAAATTTCGTCTTCCCCGTCGTCTTTGCGAGCCGAAGGCGAAGCAATCCACGTCGTCCGTGCTATCAGCTGTAAGCTATCGGCTATCAGCTTCTTCAATGCTATCAGCTTTTTGAACTTTTGACTTTTGTCTTATTATATATATACTTAACTACAGCCAGAAACGGCTTTATTTTTTATTAATCGAATTATAAGTTAACCCTATTTAAAAAAGCGGTAAGGCGCGAAAAGATTATAGATTAAGCCTTATTTTGCTGGTAAATAGTACTTTTAATTCAAAAAATCAAAATGACAAAAAAGGATGTTAATCCAGAAGTAGAGGTATCTACTAATGAAGAAGTGAAAAAAGACGGTATAATGACCGCTTTGATCGAAAAAACCCCTACTCTTCCTGCTATAGGAGAGCTAATCGAGGGAAAAGTTATAGGTATTGAAAAGAATGGTGTTTTTATAGATTTGCCACCATTTGGTACAGGTATAATTTATGGAAAAGAACTTATAAGTGTTCGTGATGTAATCAAAAATTTGAACATCGGGGATACTGTTGATGCAAAGATTGTTGATGTTGAAAACGAAGACGGTTATGTTGAATTGTCTTTGAAAGAAGCTAGACAAGCTCTTGTTTGGACAGAAGCTGAAAAAGCAATGAAAGAAAAACAAGTTCTTGAATTGTCTATCAAAGAAGCAAACAAAGGAGGTCTTCTTATCAACTGGCAAGGAATCTCAGGATTTCTTCCTGCTTCACAACTAAGCAGTGAAAATTATCCAAGAGTAGCAGACGGAGATAAAGACAAGATCTTGGAAGAATTGAAAAAAATGGTTGGTTCAAAAATCGCTGTTCAAATTATCGGCGTTGAACCAAAAGAAGGAAAATTAATCTTCTCAGAGAAAAATATAAATCAAGGAGAGAGAGAAGAAGTTATTCAAAAATACAATGTTGGAGATGAAATGGAAGGAGAAGTTACTGGTATTGTTGATTTCGGAATCTTTATCAAATTGGATGGAAACATTGAAGGTTTGGTACACATTTCAGAAATAAGCTGGTCACTTGTTGAAAATCCAAGAGAATTGTTCAAGATTGGAGAAAAAGTAAAGGTGAAAATTATAGAAATAGTAGATGGAAAGATTTCACTATCTATCAAAGCTTTGAAAGAAAATCCTTGGAAAAGTGCAGAAAGAAAATTCAAGAAGGGCGATGAGGTTGAAGCTGTGGTTATCAAATTCAACAAACACGGCGCTTTGGCAAGTATAGAAGAGGGTGTAGCTGGACTTGTTCACATTTCAGAATTTGAAAGTAGTGAAGAAAAATTGAAAGAGGCTTTGCAACTAGGCAAAAACTATAAATTCAAAATCAATGTCTTTGAACCAAAAGATCAAAAAATGACATTGTCTTTAGTTAAATAAATTTAACTAAAGAAAAAAACAAAAAACAGGGACTCACCGTCCCTGTTTTTTGTTTTTAATTGACTTATTTTATTTAAATAAATATACTCAGGACAGATTTTAGGATGTTCTCGCTATACAAAATAGAAGGAGGAAAAAATGAATAGTGAAGGTCGTTTTATTAGTATTACGGATTTTACTTGCCCTGAGCAGGTAAATTCTATGTTGGAATTAAGAAAAAAACTCAACAGCAAAATCCTTTTGGGCGTTGGAGTTATGATGAGTTATAAAACACTTCACGGATTCCCAACAAAATGGTCAAAATCTTTTCCAGAAAACAAAGATATTCCGTCTATTTTTATGGACAAAGAGGGTGTTTTTAATGTTTTACATTATGCGGATCAAAACAATGATTCATGTTGGGAAGATTTTTGGGCAGGGCTTGGTTATGCGGGTCCAAATGTTCATGCGATCCAGTTTGATATGACATGGCCACACCCTAACGATGTCCATTATGTAATTAGTAGCATGAAAGAAGAGGGGGCTCTTGTCGAAGTAATTATACAAGTTGGACGAAAATCTTTTTTACAGGCAGGAAATACACCCAAAGGAATTATAAAAAGATTATCAGAATATTATTACAGAAACTGTTTGGGCTATGTTCTTTTGGATAAAAGTATGGGCGAAGGGAAAATACTCAACCCTCACGAACTAATTCCTTTTATAGATGCGATTTACCAAAAGTGGCCAAATATTAAAATTGTTGTAGCGGGTGGTCTCGGTCCAGAAACAATTTCCACTGTGGAACCAATTTTGGACCTTTATCCCGTAAGTCTTTGTGCTCAATCCAGATTACGCCCCAGTTTTAATGCTTTAGACCCCATTGATTGGGATATGGCACAGGAATATTGGAAAAAAGCCGATGCTCTTTTTAAAAAATACGAAAAGTAATTTTTTCACTTTAAAACCCCAGTAGCAGCAAGGCTATTGGGGTTTTGTTTAAAATTGAAAAAATAAAAAACTCCCAGCACGTGGTGTGCTGGGAGCAAAGTGTCAATTTTGTCTCGGTTTTTAACTAACCGGAGGAATCTGCTTTCCTTGGGCTCTCCATTTTTTAAAAACGGGGACAAAATTTGTTGTTACGGCAACTTCACCGTAATCAACAGATTGCTAGGTATCGCTTCACACGGCACAGTCGACAGTGAAGCTATCTTCGCAAAACCCACCCACGTCTGATAGATAGCAAAGCACAAGCCTGTTCGTGGATCTTTCGTATACTGAATTCGTGCGACAGTATTGGTGACTTCTTTTATTATTGTATCTTCTTCCGTCGTCGCCGATGACGTTCCGAAGCCGAGAACCATAGCTACCAACGTAACGCAAATCATCATGGAAATCTTTTTCATACCTTCTCCTTCAATTGAATGACTTTTTTGTATTTCAATTTTTAGGCGTCTCTTTCAAAACACCCTTATTTCCTATTCATAATACTAACATAATTAAACAATACTGTCAATCTTTCTAACCAAAACAACCAAAAAACCGCTTAAAAATAGCGGTTTTTTGTGTTTCTAAAACCTGCCTCTTTTCTGAAAGAAAAGCAACGACACGGCAGGCAGGACTAAAAACTGACAACTAAAAACTCAATTAAACTCGTTCATTGCTTTGTCTCTTCCCTCTTTTACAATCATTTCCAAAGCAATATTTATTTTTTTGCTTATCTTTTTTAAGACATCCATCTCAGGTTTTTTAAAGTCTTTCATTATCAAATTTAAAACCTTTTCTTCTCCTTTTGGTTTTTTCAGTTTACCCGTAGGGGTAGTAGGACAAATACCAATTCTAATTCTTGCAAATTCTTTTGTCTTGATTGTTTTCACGATTGATTCCAATCCATTGTGTCCACCTGTTCCCCTATTAAAAGATATTTTAAAATCACCTAGTCCAAGATCCAAATCGTCGTACATCACAATCAAATTTTCCGCATTATCTTTGTTAATTAAATCTTTCACACTCAAACCAGATTTATTCATAAATGTTTCCGGTTTTAAAAGAATCACATTTTCTTTATCAATCTTTCCTTCTGATATCAAGGATTTATATTTTTTATTTTCATTCCAATCAGAAAAATCGTTACTTTTTGCAAAATAATCCAACATAATTCTGCCTGTATTATGTCTCGTCATCTCATATTCTTTTCCCGGATTTCCTAGTCCAACGATTATGTACATAAATATTAGTATAAAGTAGTAAGGATTAAGTAACAAGTAGAACGGGTCGACTTCGTCAACGCTGTTAGCTATCAGCTGTCCACTGTGAGCTTCGTCCGTGAATCAGTCCATATACAATTTCTTATTCAACAAATGATCTTTGTAATTTGTTGCATAATAAAGATTTCCTCTTCTGTCTGAAAGATAGTACAAATAATCATTTTCAATTGGTTCAATCGCAGCTAAAATAGAGTTGAGACCCGGATTAGTTATTGGTCCTGGAGGCAAACCTTTGTATTTATAAGTATTATAAGGAGAATCGTGCTTTAAATCAGTCAAATTTACTTCGTATGTGTTTTTACCGATTATATAGGGAAAAACAGCATCAACCTGTAAAGGCATATCTATTTCAATTCTATTCCATAAAATACCAGAGACCATTTTTCTTGTTTTAACAGTTCTCGCTTCTTCTTCTATGAGAGATGCCATAATTATTATGTCCGAAAGGCTTTTATCTGATTTTGATATTTTTTCTTGAATTTCTGTCATTTTTGAATAAAAATTTATCTCCATTGCTCTCAAAACATCAATCGCGGTTATGTTTGGTAAAAATTGATATGTATCAGGAAACAAATATCCTTCCAAATTATTTTCTTCGGCCAGTCTTACAAATTCATCTGGATTAAATTTGCTAAATTTTTTAGCAATGACAACAGACATCTCTTTTACAGTTAGTCCTTCGTAGAGGGTTACTTTCATAGGATCCATACCGAAATCGCCGTTTACCAATGCAATTGCCGTCCCGAAAGCGTCTTTTTTTTCTTCAAAAAAATAATCTCCGGCGATTATACTTTTTTCACCACCTAGTGCTCTAACAGTTATTTCAAAAAAAGATTTTGATTTTATAACCCTTTTATCTTTTAGTTCTTTTGAAATATCTCTCAAAGTATCTCCACTTTCAATATGAATAATAGAAGCAAGTGGAAAAGACTGTGGAGCATTGATAAACAAAAAATATACTGAATAAAGAAAAATTAAACACAAAAAAAACAACTCCCATATAAGAGAACTATTTTCGCTTAAAAATTCCCGAGTTATTTTAGGCTTGGGAATTTTTTTGTCAGCGAAAAAATTTCTTGGATTGTAATTTTGAAAATTAAGCATAAGCTAGATAGCAAATTTAACTTTTTATTAAAAAGGTAAATTTGCAGGTGGTTCTGACTTTTTAGATTCAATTCTTGAGAAAGTTGGTGTTTCAACAGACTTGCTTGGTAGATGGAATATTGTTGCTAATTCCTCCGAACTTAAAACAAATTGTTTGTCACTGGTGTGAGGATAGTAAAAATAAGCTCTTTTTTTGTAATCATTGAATATCTCGTTTTTCATTTTGTTTAAGCGAGTATTCTTGTAATCTTGCCAAGGATAATCAAAGCCAGTTACCCTATTTGGTCTGAAACCGTTCATATTCCCTGAGTTATATTGTTTAAAAGACCCTGTCATCCCTGTAATATTTATTGGGTTAAATTTGTCTTTTTCGGCAATATAAATCCCCCTGATACCACAGTCAAAACCGGGTTTAGTAATGTTTCTTTCAACGGCTTCAATTATTTGTGACTCTACTTTTGTTGGTGGACGATTTTTTGTTTTATCTTTTTCATCAGTCACAAGATTTGCCAACAATTTTTTCTTTTCATCTTTTCCTTTTTCTGTCCAATCATAGCTATCAGACCACTGCATCTTTTCAAAGCGATCTTTCCACGCCAATTCTTTTCTAAAATTTTTCTTGTGAGCGCGAACCATTATCTGAATCCATATCTGTTCGCCTTTTCCAATTGCGCCAAGAAATTCAAGAACTGGTGACATTGGATCAATTTTTTCTTCATCCTCTATACCAGGTCTATCCAAGCCGTAGTCAATATAAGTTTTTATTGGGTATGGATCGTCTTTTGTTAGAATAAATTCGTTTCCCCACAAACTCATATTGCTTAAATCAAGGGCAGTAAATTTTGTATAATCTGGTACTTCAAAGATCTCTACTCCTGGATATTGTGCATACAACTGAGATTCTAATAATTTTTTAAACTTTGCTTCTGTCCAGATAAAAAATCTTACATTTCCTTCCAAGGAAACCATTTCCAAAGAAAACCATGTTCTGCTTTTTCCCAGAATACTTCTGTCATACCAAGTTCCTTCTCCTCCGGGTTGATGCAAAGCACCCAAAAACAATTCCATTGCCAACGGACTCTTTTTTATCTCTTTAGGAACTCTTATTTCCATTAAGATTCTATTTTGCATAGCTCTAAATAAAAATCTTTTATAATTTCTTCTAAATTTTAATGCGAGAGACAATAAAATAAAAGGTATGACAAAAGGTGATATTGTATATAAAACAAACAACACATCAATAACGAGTGGTTGAAGGAAGTGAGGAAATTTGGCAACAAAATTTTCTAACATTTGCTTATATTTTACAACAAAAAAAGTAACCAAACAATAAAATTAGTGGACAAAAAACATACCAATATACGAACCTGCCTGCCGTGTCGTTGCTTTTCTTTCAGAAAAGAGGTAGATGATGCGAATAATACGAATGCAATACAAATACAAACTTTACAAACACTGATGTTATTTTTTTAGTAATAAAAAACTCCCAGCACGCAATGTGCTGGGAGCGGAGTGTCAATTTTGTCTCGGTTTTTGACTAACCGGAGGAATCTGCTTTCCTTAGGCTCTCCATTTTTTAAAAATGGGGAAAAAAATTTTATTTAATATTCTACTCCGAGGAAATAATCATCCTCGTTCCAGCTCCCATAAGCCCACTCGAGAAAAACCCCTTTCCCTTGGCTGTTGCTTTCAAACAACGTCGGCACATGCTTGGTTTTTTCTATTGAACACATCGAACCGAGTGCTGTTACTGAGAAAGGCTTTTGTAAAATTCTTTGGTTTATCCCGAAAGATAAAATCTCGTGGATAGTCGCTGGTCGACAACCCTCCCTGCTCATCCCAGAAAGAGTTTCGGTAATCCTCATACTCTTCCCGAAACAAAAAACCACCAATTTCCTTTCTTCCACCTTCCCGTTCTTGGGACGAGGAAATTTTTCGAAGTGCCCCCTCCCTTGGGGGTATTTCTTGATGAGGTCATAGATAAGGCCGGGCACTTCCTGCGTTTCGTCAACAGGAACAACAAGCCGGTACTTTATATTAGTATTCATAACCTTCTCCTTGTCCGCTTTGCGAACTTTTGTATTTCAATTTTTAGGCGTTTCTTTCAAAACACCCTTATTTCCTACCTATGATATTAACATAATTAAACAGCACTGTCAATCTCTGTAACTAAAACAAGCAAAAAACCGCTTATTTTAAGCGGTTTTTTGTTGTACTTTATAACTTTACAAACTTTAAGAACTTTTATACTATAGAGTATTTTCCCTTATTATCTCTCTTAAAATATTTAGGATTCTGCAAATTTACGACAACTGTATTTTCTTTGATATATCTTTCTCTCAAAACTTTATCAATGATGTCTTCTTTTGTAAGAGGACCTTCTTTTTTCAAAAGATTAATTATTACATCTCTCACAATACCACTTGCATATCCCCATTCAGAAAGTGCATACAATCCCCTACCTACCAATACAAATCTTGGGTCTTTGATCAATTCATTGTGACAAGTAGCCACATGAGCTTTTCTGTCAAAATTGTTTTCAATTGATTTTGCAACTTCTCTAAAGTGCATTGGAGATCCGTGTTGTCTGATTGATAGATAAGCATAATCTCGGATTCCTTTTGCGTTTATATTGCTTGAATTTGCCAATCCCCATTCGTTAAAGTGGTTTTTATCAACTATTTTTGAAATAGCAAGCCATCTTTTAACCATTTCAGGATTATTTTTGTATTTTGCGTGCAAATTTCCTGCTTTATCAACAAACAAAGATATTATTTCTTCCTCTGGATACAAATTGTCATCTGAAATTTCATCGGTTAATTTTTCCAAAACATCATGAACAATATCTGCTACATCTGAATCAACATACCATCTCGATTTGAATTTGCGATCTTCTTTTTCTTTATTAAATTGGTCTCCCAAAACTAACAAAAAGTGAATGTGATTTTTAATATGATCGTCTTTTCCAATATGATTCAAGATATCTTCTTCTGTTGCGATTCCTCCCAAATCGTCAATCAAACATTTCAATTCTTCAAAGATAGCTGTTTCGGCGTTGAAAACATTGGATTTTTTGATGTTTTTTATAGCGTTATTTTCGATTTGACGAACTCTTTCTCTTGTTATTCCATAGTCTTTTCCGATAGATTCAAGAGTAACCCTAGCAGGTTTTTCTCCAAGTCCGTATCTTCTAACTATCACATCATAAGATCTCTCAGGTAAAACTGAGAGAAATTTTTTAGTCACTTTTTCGGGTTTTATTTTTATTTTAGCCATATTTTTATTATATTGTTGAAAATACTTTATCATTATATAAAAAATAAGTCAAGCTTTTCAAACTGTGGATTTCTACTTATTCTTCATCATTTTTAAAAAGACGTCCTGAGATATGTTTACCTTGCCTCTTTCCTTCATTTTCTTCTTTCCTTTCTTCTGTTTTTCTCTTAACTTCATTTTTCGGGTTATATCACCTCCATAAAGGTATCCTGTTACGTCTTTTCTCATTGCAGAAATCGTTTTTGAGGACAAAATTCTACCCATTGCTTTGCCTTGTATTTTCATAACGAACATTTGACGAGGTAAATATGTAGCCAATTTTTCTACCACTTTGTCTGCTTCTTCCTGAGCTCTCCTTTTAGAGACAACCCGTGAAAAAGCAATTACTACTTCGTCTGCAACCAAAATATCCAACCTTGTCACATCAGCATCTCTGTATTCATCAATTTTGTAAGACATAGAAGCAAATCCAGATGTCGCGCTTTTTATTTCATCAAAAAATCCACGCATCAATTCTCTCAATGGTAATTTTGCATCTATCTCTATCCTATCTTCTCCAAAATCTTTTGAATTGCCTATCTCGGCTTCATGATCAAAAAGTATTTTCATCAAACCACTGAGATAATCAGGAGGAGTAATTATTTTTATTTTTATCCAAGGTTCTAGTACAGAAGTAACCTCGTGATCATCTGGAAACAAAGATGGTGAGTAAATTGTTTTCTTTGTTCCATTTTTGTAAACAATTTCATAAGTAATACTTGGATGTGTAATAACCAATTCCAAATCAAATTCTCTTTTCAATCTTTCTGTGATGATTTCTAGATGCAACATTCCTAAAAATCCACAGCGAAAACCTCTGCCTAGTGAACCAGATGTTTCTTCTTCGTATGAAAAAGAAGAGTCTGACAATTTTAATCGATCCAATGATTGCTTTAACAAATCAAAATCATCTGCGTCTTCTGGATAAACCGAGGCCCAAACAACCGGTTCGGGTGTCATATATCCACTCAAAGAATCCATTGGTTTTCTTGCCAGTGTTAAAGTGTCTCCAACCGAAGCTATTCCTGGTTTTTTTATTCCTGTTACTATATATCCGATTTCTCCTGCACCAATATATTCGCGTGGTTTTTCATCGGGAGAGAAAATTCCCACTTCCAATGAATTAAATTTTTCACTTACTGCTTTAAAAACAAGGTTTTCATTCTTTCCTACTTTTCCATCAAAAACTCGCACATAAACTATTATTCCTCGATGAGTATCGTATTTAAAATCAAAAACTAGTGCACGAAAACTATCGCTGTCTTGGGTTTTTTCTTTTGGAGCGGGAATTTTTTCAATTATTTCTTTCAAAACTTCTGCTACTCCTTGCCCTGTCTTTCCAGACGCTTCTATTATGTCATCTTTGTCACAACCGATTAGATTGATTACTTGTTCTTTTACTTCTGCCGTTCTCGCCAAGGGAGAGTCAACTTTGCTTAAAACAGGAATAATAACAAGGCCAGCTTCTTGTGCCATATTCAAAGTAGTTAATGTCTGAGCTTGTACTCCCTGTGTTGCGTCTACCAGCAAAATAGAGCCTTCTACAGCCCTTAGAGCTCTGGAAACCTCATAATAGAAGTCTATATGCCCTGGTGTGTCGATAAGGTTGAGAATATATTTTTCTCCATTGTATTCATACTCCATTCTAGCGGGTTGCATCTTGATTGTGATGCCACGCTCTCTTTCAAGCTCCATAACATCCAGAACTTGTGCTTTCATCTTTCTTTTTTCAATAGTATTTGTTATTTCAAGCATTCTGTCCGCAAGAGTACTTTTGCCGTGATCAATGTGAGCAATGATTGAAAAATTTCTAATTTTAGATAAATCCATGAGCATTAGTATAGAGTTAAAAGCCCATAAAGTCCATAAAGTCGGAAGTATGAGTGAATGTATTCATCAACAAATAGATGTGTTCATCTCTACTTTAGTTTTAAAAATGCACGAAATAAACAATTAGTGCAATTATAAAATAGAAAAAGGCATTCTTGAAAGAAAACGCTGAGCTTAATAAGGCTTTTTTAGAAATCTTTTTAACTTTTAATGAGAAATCTGTTCCGGACTTTTTTCTAACATAATTATAAAGGTCGATAAATCTTTCTTCTTGATATAAAAAATATGTATCTAAAAAATAGAACGAAATAACTACGGCATAAAAAAGTCGTTTTGAAACTTCCGGTTCACTTGTAGACAAAGTCATTAAGGCGAACAAAACAGTAAGACACCAACCTTTAAGTAAAAAAGAATTTTTAACAGTTCTTTCTATAACCCCCTGAATAAATTCCAAATGTTTTATTTTGTGTTCGGTTATTTCAATTTTTTCTCCATTCTTCATAATTTTTTATTTAAATAATTTAATAATTATATTATTTCAAAATAACACACATCAGTTACATAACTATACCAGTGTTTTGCAAAATACCAGTATAGACTTTCCTTTTTTTGTTAGTGCATGTCTGACAGAATTCTTATCCAGCCTCTTCATAATAATACCGGATTGAGCGAGTTTTCTTATATGATCAGAGCCTGTGTTAAAATTAATTTTTAATTCCTCACAAATTTCTTCAACGGATAATTCCGGTTTTTTATCCAGCAAAAAAATAATTTCTATTCTCCTGTGATTAGAAAATCCTTTAAATAATCGTTCCATTTGAAAAAAAATTGAACGACCAGAATCATTGCCTTTACCATTCATATTTTTCATAATTATAATTATATATCTATACTGGTATTTTGCAAAACACTGGTATAGATATTATTGGGTTAAATAATAAAAAAATAATTATGTGTAATAATATAAATATGAAAAAATATATTTATTCAACATTATCGGTTATATTAGGGGCTCTAATTTTTGGAGTTATTGGATTATTAAAATTTATGAATTATGGAGGAAATAGTTGTGATTTTCCTGGTAAAAATTGCGGTTGTTTTTGTTGTAATTTATTTGGCTTGCGTGGTTATGAGGCTTGCGGTAATTTTGGATTACTAGCCGGTATTATATTGGGAGCGATAATAGGTTTTGTTACCTATAAACTGATAAAAAGTAAATTTTAGATCAAAATTATTTACTTTTTCAAACAAAAGATATATTCTTTGAAAAGATAAGTATCACTATATCAACCATTTCATGAAGGAGAAAATAATGAGATTTCGAAAAGAAATGTTAGAGAAACATCCGTGGCTTAAAGGTTCAGCGACTCTTTCAGAGGCAGAAATCGCCCACACAAAAAAAATTGCTCGAACAATTTTTGGGATTGCTTACAAAGAACAAAGACCGAACCCGATTGATGATCCAGGCAAATGTTTAAAAGGGTCGCTGTCCTAGGAGAAAAAATATGACAGATGAACAAAAAAACGGTCTTCGGATAGGCATCCGAATCGGGCTAATCCTTGTAATCGGACTAGGTCCTAAATAGAAAAAATCCCTGAGACATCTCAGGGATTTTATTTTTCTTCTCACGCCTTACCACTTACACCTTAATCCTTACCCCTTACTACTAACTAAAGTTCTCTTTTCTCAGGAATAACAATTCCCGATTTCCACACTCGCTTGTTAAACGCCTTTCTTGCTTCTTTTAATTCTCTATTATCCATTATCCAAAGTATAAAAATACCTGATAAAATTCCTGCTAATCCTGAAAATAATCCTTGCATAAAAATACCTTGCAAAGTATTCAAATTTAGGAAATCGCCAAATATTGTCAAAAATCTATACGCAACAAAACCCATAATAATAGAAGTAAACAAGCTGTGCCAAAATGTTTTTGAAATGTTGTAAATAAATTTATCAAAATCTTTTTCAAACATTACCATCAACAAAATCGCATTTAACATTGTTCCCAATGAATAGCTAAATGCCAACATCAAAACCGTAGTGCCGAACAAATCCTCCACTCTGAACATATGCTCAACAAAATATCTAAACACATCATATTGTTCAAATAACCAGCTAAACAAAAAAGCAAAAACGATTATAGAAAGAGACGATGATATATTTATCAATAATGGTCGTTTGGTGTTTCCCATCGCATAATAACCTCGTATAAAGAGCAGGATGAGGCTTTGAGCAGTCACAGAAAAAGCAAACATCGCCAGACAAGCAGCCGTCAAACGAGTATCAGACCAATCAAACTGTCCCGATCCTAAAATAGTTCTAACTATCTGGGCTCGTAAAACTATAAACAAAGAAAGAGCGGGCAAAGACCAAAAGATGATGTGTCTTGATGCCGAAATCATTTGATTTAAAAATTTTTGTTTTTCACCAGCAGAAAACAATCTCGCCAAAGTTGGAAAAGCAGCGACAGAATAACTTACTCCAATAATTCCCATCGGAACAGATTGAATATTAAAAGACAGATTAAACACAGCGATAGAACCAACTCCGACAGAAGAAGCAAGTGCTACAAGAAAAAAGAAAGCGATTTGATTTGCAGACATTGTCAATGTTCGAGGAAGTGAAAGCAGAGTAACTTTTTTAATATCTTTGTAATTAATTTTGGAAGTAAATTTTGGAAGAAGTCCGACACTTGAAGCAACAGGTATCTGGATTATTAAATGTAAAAATGCACCTAAAACAACTCCTGCTCCAAGACCATTTAGACCAAAACTTGGATACAAAAAATAGATTCCAAAAATTATTCCCAGATTATACAAAACAGGACTAATGGCATAAATTAAAAACTTTCTGTTTAATTGAATGATGCTTGCAAACAAATTTGAAAGTCCCAACAAAATCGGGCTGAGCAGGAGAATTCTTGTCAAAGATATAGCCTCTGTCAAAGCAGTTTTTCCAAAACCAGGAAACATTTTTTCCACAATAAAAGGTGCTAAAAAGAAAACTACAAGACTGACCAATGAGATAAATCCAAAAAATACAGTAAAAACACCGTCAATAAAATTTTGCATCCCTCCGTTTTCTTCTCGAGATTTGTCCGCAAGGAAAGGAATCAGGACAGATATAGAAACAATAGAAGCTACTGTTATAAAGATAAAATCTGGAATTCTAAAAGCCGCATAATAGATATCCAATGTCTCCCCTGCTCCAAAAAAAGAAGCGAGGGCTCTATCTCTAACAAGTGCTAAAAGTTGAGAAGCAAAAGTAAAAGCACCTAAAAGATAAGCGGCCTCATGGAGTCCGCTTATCTCTCTGTTTAATAATTTAATGATTCTTTTAACCATTGTTTTTTAAATAATTTATTCAGAATCTTCTTCAACAACAGGTTCTTCTGTATTTGTATCTGTATTTGTATTTGTATCTTCTTGAAGAGTTGCTGAATTTTTGAAACCCGCAAAAGGAGTTGCTCCTGACTCAAGATTTTCCAAAACTGCTTTTATTTCTGCACTGTCTGGGTTCAACATTTCCAAATCTTTAAATTGAAGTATTGCATCATCTACCCTGTCCAAATTGTAATAAGTTAATCCCAAGAAATATTTTGCATCTGAGTAATATGGTTGCAAGATAACTGCCCTTTCCAAAGCAATAACCGCATTGCTGTAATTCTTTGTATTGTATTCAAGAACACCCAATGTAAATACCAAAGCTGGATTTTGTGGGTTTAAATTGATCGCTGTTAGATAAGAATTGACTGCCTGCTCGTATGCTCCCTGAACATCAAACATGATAATTGTTTCATAAACTCTTCCCAAAGAAACCCAGTTTTGATAATTTGTTGCATCAATCTGAGTAGATTTGACCGCATTTTCTACCGCCTGTCCCAAAATTGTTTGGAATTGAGCTTGCATTTCTTCTTCTGACAGATCTGTTTTCGACATCAAATTTTGTAATTTAACCAAAGCCAATTCTGACAGAAATCTGTAATAAGCATCACCATTTGAAAGATTTACAGCTTTAATAATTTTTGCCTCAACATCATCCAACACAACATCTTCTTTATTTAATTCAAGCAATCCTTTTTGAGAATAAGCTGACGCAGAGAATTTTTGAATTACAGTATATCCTGTTACTAAAGAAACGAGGATTAAGAAAATTAAAACCAAAACTAAAACAAAATTGTGTTTTTGATTTTTAGCAAAAGAAATCTTTTTTGTTTCAAAAATACCGTTTTGAATTAATAAAGCAACCAGCACTCCTGTAAACACAAAAGTTAGTGTTAATATTGTGTGAGACGGTATATAAATGATAGAAAACAACCAAAGATAAACAGTTGTTAAAAATGATAACGGTAACAAATAACCTTCTGCTTTATCTGCCTTTGGCAAAAATACGGCTTTAAATCCTGAGGTAAATAACATTCCTAAGAATATAATCCATAATACAAAACCTAACAATCCAACTGTTACAATAGATGACAGAATAAAGCTATACCCGCTGTTAAAATCAACATTCCAAAATTGAGTGTTGTTTAAAGAAGCTGGTTTGTATTGCAACCATTGATTAACAAATCTGTTTGGACCTGCTCCCAGTAATGCAGATTTTGTCTTTAGTGTTTCTTTTGCGATACTCCATGTTCCCAAAGGTGTCAATTTTAGTTCGGAACTAGATATTTCAAAATAAGTACCCAATGTTTCGCCTAAGCTAACATTGTCAGTAGTATTCCTGTCGCCATAATTTCCTAAAACTATTGCGACAGCTATTACCATCACAAGAAATGATATTGCGGGAATTCTTTTCATTTTCAACCCTGCAGGAGCTTCAATTGAGAATTTGTTTGCCGAAATGATATAAGCCACCAGAACGAACGAAAAGGCCCCCAAAACTATCCAAACGGTATTAAAGTTTACCAATGCTACAAAGAAAAGAGAGATCAAAAGAACAATGTAACTTAAAAACTTTACCAATTTACTTTGATTTACAAATTCTATTGTTACTAAAGAAAGAACTGCTGTTAAACCAAAGAAGACAGACAATTCATTCCATTTTCCGATTAAATTTGAAGATGAAGATGTAAGAACACCAAAACTCAAAAATTCAGGACCAATTAAAAGTCTCAAACCTTGATAAATAGCTACCAAGAAAAACGAAATGAAAAACAGGAAGAATAAATAATATGCTCTTTCTTTTGTTTTTACGATTGAAGATGCTAAAAACATTAACAAAAAGAAAGTTACAACATAAAAAGAGGTTCCTATTTCAAACCCTTGTCCGATAAATGATGTTGTTGCTGCTCCGGAAAGTAGCGACGAAACCAAATAAACAACAGGTAAAGCAACTGCTGTAAGTAATACAGGATTTTTTGAATAAATAAATTCCGAATCTTTTAACCTGTCCATCAACCAAATGATTGCCAAGATCATGACTGCCAGAGAAATCATTATTCCTTTGCTAAAATAAAAAGAAAAAGATGGAAAAGGAATGAAAAATATTGGAATTAATAAAACTAATCCGGACAAAAGAAAGGCTGAGATTTTTGTATGATCAGCTTTCACCGAAACTTCTGAACCTTTATCAGTTTTCGATTTTCTAAAATTAAACATGATTTAAATAATTTATTTTATTAATAATAAAAAACACCATTTTATGTGCGTATTTTGTTTTATTATAGTAGAAAAAAAGAAACAAGCCAACTGGCAAACACTGGATAATTAACAAGCCCCAATAAACAAAATCAAAACAGATTATTTAATTTTTAGTTTCCCTATTTTTCTTCCCAATCTAACGATTCTTTCACCTTTATCCAAAATATAGTTTATATCCGTTACTTTTTCATCGTCCAGCTTTACAGCACCCTCTTGAATTTTCCTTCGTGCTTCGCTGTTTGAAGAAGCAAAACCTATTTGATGCAAAACAACCAGAATTCCCTCCCCTGCTTTTATTTTAAATTCTTGAACATTTTCGGGTACGGCGCCTTTTTGAAATTGGGTTTCAAAATTGTCTTTTGCTTTTTGTGCGTCTTTTTCCGAATGATAAAATCTGACAATTTCATATGCTAATTTCATTTTATAGTCTTTTGGATTTGCGCCATTATTCATTTCTACTTCATATTTTCTGATTTCTTTCATATCTACCCTAGTAAGCAAAGTAAAATATCGAATAATAAATTCATCTTTCAAAGACATCAATTTTCCAAACATCTCATCTGGTGAATCAAACAAGTTTACCGTATTTCCCCAACTAGAGCTCATTTTTCTACCGTCCAAACCCTCTATCAAAGGGTTGGTAATGATATTTTGAGGTTCTTGTTTGTAGGCTTTTTGCAAAGTCCTACCAGCCAACACATTAAATTTTTGATCTGTTCCGCCCAATTCAACATCGGCTTTTACTTTTACAGAGTCATAAGCCTGCATCAAAGGATACAAAAGTTCACGCAAAACTATTCTTTTTCCACCATCTAGTCGTTTGCTAATATTTTCTCTGGAAATAAATTCGTTTAAGGAAAATTGGTCTGCCTGAAAACCGATCTCACCATAACCCAATTTACCCAACCACTTGCTGTTGTAATAGATTTCTGCTTTTTTCATATCAACTATTTTCCCAGCTTGAGCAATATAATTTTTCAAATTTTTTTTGATTGTTTCTTGCTCCAACATTGGTCTTTCGCTTTCTTTGTCAGAAGTGTCCCCTATTGTTCCTGTAAAATCACCGATGATAAAGACGGCCTGATGACCTAGTTCTTGAAAATCTCTCAATTTTAAAAGAGGAATAGAGCGACCCAAGTGAATATTTGGACTGGTCGGATCAATCCCCAATTTAATTCTTAATTTTTTTCCACTCTCAAGTTTTTTCTTTAAATCATCAAAACTGATTATTTCTTCTGTACCACGACTTAAAAGTTCTTTTATTTTTTCATTGTCTATTTTTTTCATTTTTTTATATATTCAGAACTTAGGAAATAGTGTTTAAGAGTATAAAATACAGCTTAAACCCTCCACCCTAAATCCTATGTCCTATTAAGTTTATCTTTATATGCTACCACCCTATTAAAGAGTGTCAATTTAAGAAAATAATATCTTTTCAACATCTTTAAATATCAAATTTTAAAATATTGCGATATAATCTTAAAAATTAAGCTAAATATTTAATTATGAATTTTGAAGGGCAATTTAATGTAAGAAAAAAAATAGTAACAAAAGGTGGGATTTTTGAAATTATTGACATAACACCAGAAAATGAAACTGGCATTCCGGTGTTTCTTTCATCTGGCTGGGCATCAACACCAGAACTTCTTAAACCTCTTTTAAAAACAATCAGTGATAATAATCGCAGAATTATAACTGTCGACTTCAAAAAGTTTGATAAAATAAATACAAAAAACCAAAGAGGTATCGCCAGAGAAAAACTAAAGTCTCAGGCAATATTGGAAGTAGCAAAAATATTAGAAATAGAAAAACTAGACATAATAGGCCATTCAGAGGGTGCTGTCTATACTACATTTGCCGTAGAAGACAATCCATCAATATTCAAAAACTTTCTTTTAATAGCTCCCGCAGGAATGACATACGATCAGTCATTTTTAGAAACAGCCTCAAAATTTATCCTTGATACATTATTATGGCCGATCAAAAAAATAAAAAAGAAAAATAGGCCTTTTTATCATATTCTTCAAAACACCAAATTCTTTATCTTAAATCCCATCCAATCTCTTCAAGAAGGTTATGGATTATCAAAAATTTTTATTGCAAAAAAAATTGGTTTTATTATTAAAAATGGAGTCAATGTTAATTTAATATATTTTAACGAAGATTTGATTTTTCCATGTGAAGAAATGCGACAAAATGCCGAAATTCATAATATCCCTATTTGTTTAATTGAAGGGTCTCACAATTTTATCTACTCAAAACCAGATATATTTTGGGATAAAATTAAGAGTTATATAGAGGAGTAGAGTATATTTTTTAAAATATTGGCATGGTTTTTTAAATTGATTTTTTATTACAATTAAAACTTGATTTTATCTGAGCCTTTTCCAAATACAACAATATTTGATTTCTTGATATCAAAAATTTGTTTTGAAAAATTTTTAATATAATCAGAATCAATTTCTTTTAGCTCTACTAGATCGTCTTTTAATAAAGTAACATTATTATGAAAAAGAAGATCGTTTGAAATCCAATTTAACCGTTTCATATTGTCGACAAAAGATTTTTCCAATCTATCTTTTTGCATTTTTCTCAATTTCAAAATATCACTTTTTGAAATACCATCTTTTTCAAGATTATTTAAAAAATTTAAAATACCTTTTTTTAAAACAGGGATCTTTTCTCTGTCTATTTCTGCGGACAAGACAATAATACCGGCGTTTTTCCATATCATTCGGTCCAAAGAAACCGAATATACACCAATTTCTCTCATTTCTTTCGCAAAATAAAATTTTTGATCCTCTAGATAATCTCTTATCATAGTTAAGGTCTTTAAATCTTTATGAGATCTGCAAATTTTAATTGGCAGATTAAAGCATAAATTAAAAACTAACTCATTATTCCAATGATATTTTGAATTTTTTACCAACTTATTTTTTTGAAATTCTGAAATTTTAACTTTTGCCGATCCTTTGCCATGTTTTGAAAGTTTGTGACCTTTAACAAGATCAGATATTTTTTTCTCTATATTTTTATCCAATTCGTAACCAGATAATACGAAAAATATATTCTTTTCATTAAATACTTTTTCGTAATGATTTTTAAGGTCGAATAGTTTAACATTTTTTGTATTTACAATTTGATTTTTTTTATCTCTTGCATACAAAAAATTATCACCAAAATTTTGTTTTAATAAAAAATTAAAAGCATCAATTTTTATATCTTTTTTTGAACGAATTTCGTTTTCTATAACACTCTTCTCCCTTTTCAAAAGATTCTCATTATCAAATTTTGGCAACAAGATACCTTTTAAAAGGATTTCAATATCTCTAACAGCATTTTTGGTATCGGACTTTACATAGTAATTCATAAAATCACTATTTATTGAACCGTTTACAAATTCCAGTTTTTCTTTATTTGGAACAGATTCAACCAAATAATGCTCTAATAAATGGCCAATTCCAAACTCTTTTTCAGATTCATTGAAATAACCTAATTTTGAATAAATATCAAAATAAACCTCCTTTGTTTTATTCGGAAAATTTACTATATAAAAATTATTTGATATTTTTTTGAATGGTTTTTTCATATTTATTTATATTCGTTAATTTAAATTAATTATATGACAAATATAAACAAAAACACAGCCAACGGCTGTGTTTGAATATTATTTTCCTTTTCTGCCGGCATTTGGTCCGATATGAATTTCCTTTACCGAACCAGAAGGTTTGTCGATTTTGACAATGTCGTGAGAATGAGGACGGTCTTCCGAAGAAATTCTTTCGGTTTTATGATTGTCCCCAGAATCAGTAACCTTCATTTTTGACCCATCATCACTGTTTCCACTGAACCACCCCATCTTTCTATCTCCAAATAGCCAATGGATTTTCGGGCAACATTGCCCAAGAACTAATTTGTTAAAATAGTAACATAAAAACAAAATAAATCAACGATTTTGTGTAGTCTTTTCAACATCCATTTTTGAAGATTTTGGGGTATTAGTTTTTGTATTTTGATTGTAAATATTCCAAAATCCCTTGTTTTATAAACCAAGTAAAATATTCAGAAAAAATAAAAATTTTTCCTTCACCTCTTTCCATTATCTCAATTTTTTCCATATATTTTTTTATGGCAAAATCTAAATGTATCCACCCACTCTTTAAAACTATTTCCCTATCTTCAATTACAATACCGTTTTCTATTTCAAACTCATCAATAAATTTATTCCCAACAGAAAAAACCAAAGGTTTAAGATAATCTATAATTTTTATTTCTCCATTCTCAGATTCCGAAGTGTCTCGAATCAAAGCGAGCTCTTTTTGCAATTTTTTATCATAAAAATCCATTAATTAAATATTATCATAAAAATAACTGGACTAACACGCTCGTCCAGTTATCTAAAAAATCATCCCCCCTCTTTGGGATCGGGCAAATTTTCTGCCCAACTTGGGGGTTCGCTGGGAATGGGATTATTTCCGGTTTCCACAGCATCAGCGATATAATCAATCAGTGCTTCTTTTTCTGCCTCATTCTTCGGGGTAGAACATCCACCACCAAAAAAATCAAAAAGTCCCACAAAATCACCTCCTTTTTGGAAATATCCAGTTTAGATTTTGTATTTCAACCAAGAACTATTTGAATAAATAATACCAAGAACATATGTCATTTTCAATATTCTTAAATATCAAATTATTGAAGAATATTACGATGATTTTTATTTTTTAAAACTACAACAGGACAGCCGATTTGTTTTCCCAACATATCAGATGTTTGTTTCATTATCTCCAACTCTTCCGAACCTATGTAAATAGTGGTTTTACAATATTTTTTAAAATCTTTTATACTCAAATTTTTAATCTCAGCAATTCTTTTCTTTCCTGTTATATTTAATATCGTCTTTCTATATAATTTTAAAACCTCGTTAAAAAAGGGAGACGGTGAAATTATTTCTAATTTCTTTGGCTTAACATCTTTTGCAACAAGCAAAGCTATTATTCCACCAACAGAAAATCCGACTAATAAATCAACACTGTCATTTCCTATACATTTTTTAGTTTCAGCAATCCAATCTTTTATTAAATTAAATTTCCACTTTAAAGAAACATATTTAATATCAAAATCGGGATATTTTTTTACAATATGCTTTTTGTATTCTTTTGCATCTAACGCAACAAAAACTAATTTTTTCATAATTTTAATTATATAAAAAAATGAATTTATTTATCGAAATTTTTTAAATATTCATCGACTGATTCTAGCCCCATTTCATTTCTTCTTTTATCCAAATTGTTCATGTCTTCCACCTCAAATAATTCTACTTTTCCGCATTCATTTTTCTTTATTTGGGTACCATACAACTGAGGACTTCCTTCCCCTATCCTTATTTTATCAATGAAATAAGCTTTGTATTTTAAATCAATTTCATCAGATGGTGCCTTTTCTATTTCTAAAAAAATCTTTTTCAAATGTTCTAATGGCAGATGAAGACTTAGGGATATTCCGGCTCTGTATTCTTCATCAGAAACAGAATTTTTAAATGGGAAACCGTTTACTAAAATGTAATTAAAAAATTCTTCTGAAATTTTTTTAGAAACATTTTTAAAAACATCGAAATTAATTCTCCCCTCTTTAAAATCTTTAATATTTCTTTGATCTTTTTCGGATAATTCTAAAAAGGTCACCATATAATTAAATTATTTTTTTAATTTCTTTCAGATAATTAGCAGTGAGTTCATGTTGAGTGTCTTTAACCAAAATATCACCATCTTCTTCTTCAAGATCTCCGTATATTATTGTTTGTTTTTTTGCTTTATGTTTGGGATCAAGTTTTTTTACAACATCATTCACAAATTTTGCTCCCAATAAATCAACTAATGCTTTCTTAATTTTTTTATCTTTCCAAGAATAGTGGGGTGTCATAGATGCCAATATTATATGTTCACATTTATATTCTTGAGCAACCAGCCACGCCAAAACCGCACCCAGTGAAAAACCAAAAATAATATCATTGTCTGAAACAGAAAAGATCTGTTGTGATAATTTTTTATTCCAATCAATATTTTTAAATACAACTTCATACCCCTTATCTTTTGCAATCTTTCTCAGCAATTGATATGGTCTTCTTTTGGTTGTTTCTTCAAAACCTGGGATTATATATATTTTTTTCTCCATAAAATTTTAATTCGATAAATCTATTATAAATCAACAGAGGGCGAGTAAACTTGCGGTCTACTCGCCCTCAATGTTTGTGTACTACATTCCCAGCAATTCCTCCGACCGTCAGAATTCGTTGCCTTTGACCCCTTGGACAAACGCGTTCCATTCATCATGAGAGAAGAAAAGAGTTTGCTTGCTCTGGTCCTTGCTGTCCCGGACAGCGACACCTTCAGGCTTGATGGCCACCATAACGCAGGTCTTCGGGTTGTTTCTTGACCATGACGATTTTTTGAAATCGCTGTCATGAACCACAAAATCTTTTTTACTGTCCATTTTCTACCTCCTTAGGCAATTATGGATTTCGCGGGCAATATCGCCCAAGAACTAATTTATTAAAATAGTAACACAAATACAAATTAAATCAACGATTTTGTGTAGTCTTTTCAACATCCATTTTTGAAGATTTTGGGGTATAATTTTAGGATATGAAAGAGACTATCTCTAAAATACCGGTTAACGACAAAAGAAACACCCACATTGACTGTAAAAGCGACACCATTCCAATTAAATTCTCGTATTTTTTAATCAGAAAAATATTTGGACCAATTGTTAAATTAATCTGGGTTAAAAAAGTAACAGGATTACATAATATTCCTTTGAAAGGACCTGTATTAGTTGCCTTTAATCATCAAAGTTACTTTGACTTTATTTGTTTTATTGCTATATCGCCCAGAAATGTTCACTATCTCTCGGCGGAAAAATTTTTTACCAATGCTCTTTGGTTGCCACTAATGAGAATAACTGGACAAATTGAGGTAAAAAGGACAAGTAAAGACAAAAGAGAAGTTCATAATCTGGTTAATGAACATTTACGCAGAGGCTTTATGATTGGAATATTTCCGGAAGGAACGCGAAATCCAGATGAAACACAAATGTTAAAGGCTTTTACCGGTGTAGCAAAATATGCATCATTAAATTGTATTCCGGTAATACCTGTTGGAATAAAACATGCTGAAAAAGTGATGAATCGTTACGATAAAAAACCAAAATTCAAAAAAATAATAGAGTTTCATATTGGGGATCCTATTCATTTTCACCCATACACTGACAGGGCAAAACTCAACAAAAAATCAATAAGAACATTAACAACAAAAATAATGCTTCGAATAGAAAAATTATCAGGTAAACCTTATCCTCACAGAGAAAAATGGGAAACAATAACGGCATAGTAATATTTGATGTCGACGACACTTTAATAAAAGGTCAAAGTCAAAAAATTTTCATAGATTATCTATTCAGAAAAAAGATGATCTCTCTTTTCGTTTATTTAAAAATAATTATCTGGTTTTTATTATATAAAATTGGCTTGGTAAGCAATCCGAAATCAATTGCAAAGTACTCTTTCAAATTATTCAAAGGTAAAACGGAACAAGAAATAAAAAATATTTCAAAATCTTTTTTTGAAGAGTCTCTAAAAAATTATTTTTATCAGGATGCTTTAAGAATATTAGATGATCATAAAAAAAATAACAGAAAAATAATTTTATTATCAAATGCAATAGAAATCATAATTAAAGAAATCGCTGAATATGTTGAAGTAGAAAATTACATTTGCACAAAATTAGAAATTAAAGACGGTCTTTACACGGGTAAAATTGACGGAGATACAACCTTTGGAAAAAACAAGGTAAAAAAACTAGAAGATTTTTTGAAGGGAAAAAACCTATCCCTCCAAAATCAAGAAAACTGGGGATACGGCGACCATCCATCAGATATTTTTGTGTTAAAATTAGTTAAATATCCATTTATTATCAACCCCGATAAAAAAATGCAAAATATAGCAAACAAAAATAAATGGAGTATATTAATTTTTAATAAATAAAATGACTTTATTCGGTATTACAAGTATCATAACCTTTTTTGCCAGCGTTGGTTTTGGTCTGGTTGTATATTCTAGCAACAGAGAATCAAAACTAAACAAATCTTGGCTCATTCTATCTATTTTCATCGCTTTTTGGAGCATTTTTCTTTATGGAGTAGTGTCTTCTCAGTCAGAAAATTCTGCATTATTGTGGCAATATTGTTTAGACTTCATTGCAATTTTTATACCTGTTTTATATTTAAACTTTATTCTTGAATTTTTAAATATAAAAAATAATGCTCTAAAATTTGGTTCTTTTTTATTTACGATGTTTTTAGCAGTCTTTAGTTTTTCTAGTTATTTTAAGATAGGAGTAATAAAATCTTTCGATTTTTATTGGGTAAACCCGGGAAAATATTATTTTATATTCCCTGCATTTTTTATTGCCATAATAATAATTTCTTTAATATACTTAATCAAAGCATACTTAAAAAACAAAAATGATTATACTTTAAGAGGACAAATAAGAAACCAATTAATCGCTGGAATAATTGGTTTTAGCGGAGGAATTACAAATTTTTTTCCACAACTTTTTGATATCTATCCTTTCGGAAATTATTTCATAATTTTATATGTATTTTTCGTCAGCTATGCAGTTCTTAAATACAAATTCTTGGATACGAAAGTAATCTCTACTCAGTTATTTTCAGGAGCCATTACACTTGTATTTCTTTTCAATCTTCTAAAACACATCGAATCGATCAGTGAGTGGTTAATAAATTTTGTTATTTTTATAATGATAGTGACTTTCGTTACTCTCTTAAACAGAAGCATGTATAAAGAATTAGAAGCGAAAAGACAAATTGAAGAACTCGCAGAAAATCTAAAAGACGCAAACGTACAACTTAAAAAAATGGATAAACAAAAATCGGAGTTTATCAATTTGGCTTCTCATCAATTGCGTGGACCTGTCGCTTCTCTAAAAGGATATTCTTCTATGATTTTGGAAGGGTCATACGGTCCAATTTCAAAAAAGATAGAAGATGTTGTCACTCGCCTATCCCAATCCAGCAACGCTCTTGCACTTATCATTGATGACTTTTTAAACCTTTCCAGAATTGAACGAGGAAAAATAGAATTCAACTTTACCGAAGGAAATTTGAAGGAAGTGGTAGACAGTGCGGTAGAAGAATTGAAACAAAAAGCATTAGATAAAAAATTAAAGATGACTTTCACTGCCAAAAAAGGAAATTATACTTTAAATATGGATTCGGAAAAAGTAAGACAAATCGTTTCAAATCTAATAGACAACTCTATAAAATATACTCCTAAAGGATCTATCAAAGTAAAACTCTCTCAAGAAAATGAAGAGATGTTATTGGAAGTAACCGATACAGGTATTGGTGTTCCCCCTCAAGATATGGACAAATTGTTCAAAAAATTTAGCCGTCTTGCAAATGCTAATGAAGAAAATATTCAAGGAACAGGTCTTGGCCTATATCTTGCAAAAGAAGTTATGAATGCACACAACGGAAAAATTTGGATAGAATCGGAAGGACAAGACAAAGGATCTTCTTTCTTTGTTGAGTTTAAAGCAAAAGAGAGAAGAAAAACACCGCGAATCAACTCAGAAAAAGAATTATCTGAGGCAAAATAAAAAATGCCCAGTAGCAAGGCTACTGGGAATTTTTTTTATTTTATTTCTTTAATTGTATTCCCAACTCATCCAATTGTTTTTTGTCTACTTCTGCCGGCGAATCCATCATCGGGTCCCTTGCTTCTCTTGTTTTTGGGAATGCGATTACTTCTCGGATACTTTCTTCTCCTCGTAAAATCATAATCAATCTGTCCAATCCCCAAGCAATTCCTCCATGAGGAGGTGTCCCCATATCAAATGCAGAAAACATATGTGCTAAATCTTTTTTCTGAGCTTCTTCGTCATATCCAATTATCTCCAAAGTAGATTTTAAAATCTCTGATTTGTGCGCTCTGATACTTCCCCCTCCAATCTCTGATCCATTCAAAGCAATATCGTATTGTCCTGCGATGATACTTCCGATGTCTTGCTTGTTCATCAACTTTTCCAAATCTTTTTCTTTTGGTGCAGAAAACGGATTGTGAGTAAATGTCCATTCGCCTTTTGCTTGTGGGTTGTCTGACTTTGCTACTTTTTCAAAAAATGGAAAATCTACCACCCAACAAAAAGCAAGTAAATCTTTGTCCTCTTTGTTCTCTCTCATATCTGGTCTATCTGTTCCATATTTTTCCATCGCTTCCGCATAAGTGATTCTTGGGAAAGGAACTTGTTGTATCTTTTTCTCTGGATAAAGTTTTTCTACAATTTCTATAAGCAATTTTTCATTCAAAGTGATGATGTCTTCTTCCTCAACAAAGCTCATCTCTAGGTCTAGCTGAGTAAATTCTGGCTGTCTATCACCTCTCAAGTCTTCGTCTCTCATACAACGAGCAATTTGAAAGTATTTTTCAAAACCAGATGTCATCAATAATTGTTTGTATTGTTGTGGTGCTTGTGGCAAAGCAAAAAACTTTCCTTGATATATTCTGGACGGAACCAAATAGTCTCGCGCTCCTTCGGGAGTAGATTTTGTAAGTAGAGGAGTTTCTATTTCTGTAAAGCCTTCTTTATCCAAATAATCTCTGATAAATTTAATTATTTCGTATCTCGCTTTTATATTTTTTTGCATTCTATCTGTTCTTAAATCCAAATAACGATATTTAAGACGAGTTTCTTCATTTATTACAGAAGTATCTTGATTAATTTCAAAAACAGGCGTTTCTGATTTGTTTAAAACTTTTATATCCAAAACTTCCAATTCAATATCTCCATTGAAAGCATCTTTCTTGATCATTTTTTCTGGTCTAGCATTTACTTTTCCTTTTACTTCCACCACCCATTCAGGACGAGTTTCTTTGGCCATTTCCAATGCAGGACTATTTGGCAAAACCACACCTTGAATTTTTCCTGTGGTATCACGAAAATCAAAGAAAGTCATTTTTCCTTGATCTCGGCGTACATCAATCCAGCCAGCAATCGTCACATCCTTTTCTGTGAAATTTTTTAAATCTTTTATATATGTTTTTTTCATAAAACTTATTTTATCATAAAATAAAAATAATCTAGCTCAAAAGGGCAATTATCATTCCGAGAATTGCAAAAATGACACTGATAATCCAATATCTCATTACCACTTTATAGCTTGGCCAGCCGATAGCTTCAAAATGATGATGTATCGGTGCAACACGAAATACTTTTTTGCCTCTGATTTTTTTTGAAGATACTTGAATAATATTTCCCAAAACAGTTGCAAAAAGAGGAAAAGCAATAATAGGTAAAACTAAAACGTGTCCTGTTAAAAATGCGACGACAGTCAATGTTGTAGTTAATCCCAATATACCAGTTTCCGACATATAAAATCTTGCAGGGGGAATATTAAACCAAAGGAAAGCCAAAATACCGCCGACAATCATTGCACAAAAAGCAGCCAAATCTATTTGCCCTTGGAAAAAAGCAATTCCAGCATAGGCGGAGAAAATTGTTGCCATCACTCCTCCCGACAATCCATCTATTCCATCAATCACACCTGACGCAAAAAGAGAAAGCATTACCATCATGAAGAAAGGAATAAATAAAATTCCCAATTCTAACACTCCGTCCAAGGGAATGTTTATAGAAGAAACACCAAGTTTTGAATAAAACCACCAACCACCAATTGCACCAATCAAAAGAACCAAAATAATTCTAAGCTTTAAGGGCAAACCACCAGCAATATATTTCCCTTTATTCAAGACGAGGGCAAGATCGTCTACCAAACCAAGCAAAGAAGCAGTAACCAGTGTAAATAAAGGCAACCATGTCTGGCTCCTACTCATAAAATCTAATTTTGTAGTTAATTCATTTGGAAACAAAAAAGAAGCCAGCCAAAAAAGGAAAATAGTGATCAAAGAGCTTGCCCAAATAATTACTCCGCCCATTCTAGGAGTACCAGTGTCTTTTTCTTTGTGTAATTCATTAAAAATAGGAGTCCCACTCTTATCACCCAAACCAGCTTCTTTTCCAGCTTTTTTCTTCCACATCTTATTTTTATATAAAAAGTGCGTCAAAAAAGGCGTCAAAGCGATGCCTGTAAAAAATGCCACTGTCCAAGGAATTAATATTTTTAATGCGTCCATAAATCAGTCTATAGTTTTTAGCTGTTAGTTTTTAGAAAGTTATTTAATAAATCAATTTAAAGTATAAGATATAAAGCGCTAAGTACAAAGTGTTGACAAGTAACATTTTTTAATTTAAATTAAAAATAGACAGGTAGAGAAATCAACATCCAATCAATATTGAGGAGAAAAAATGCCTTTCAAAAAGAAATATTTTTTAATTTTCTTTGTTGCACTTTTTATCTTATTTATCTCAATTTTTTTGGATATCAAGACATCATTAGAATTGGGTTTAATAGAGGTAATCTGCGTTTGTATATTAATTTCTCAAATTATATTTATACCAGTATTTGAAGATATAAAATGCCCATTATGTAGATCGTGGGATACCCACAGAAGTATATTTGGTATCATTTGGTGTCCCCGTTGTCATCATAAATTTTGGTAATATCAAAAGGCGGGCTTTCGCAAGAAAGCCCGCCCTTTTTATTTTCAAAATTTCTTACACCTTACCCCTTACACCTTACTACTCGACTTGTCCTATCTGATTAATACTTGAATTCACCAATTTTATTACATCATCAAATCTCCCCTCTTTGCTAGATCCCAAAACAGAAACAATTATCGGATGACCAATTCCGACATCAAACACGACCACCAAATTTCCCCCCGCCAAATCTGTAAATCCTGTTTTTGATCCAATAATCCCTGGGATATTTTCAACAAATTGATTTGTGTTTTCAAACAAATGATTTTTGTTATCCGAACTTATTCTTAACACAGGATATTTTGTCGCTTCAATCAATTTATAATTGTTTTTTATAATATGATTCATTAGAAAAGCTATGTCTTTTGCCGAGCCATAAGCTCCACTCACAAGATCACTCTCATCAAGACCAGACTCGTTCAAGAAAAAAGTTTGCGCCAAACCGATTTCTTTTGCTTTTTTATTCATCTCATCTATAAACATTTCTCTTTCTGTTTTTTCACCATCTTTCAGTCTGATATATCCGATAACAGAAGCGAGAGCATGTGCTCCATCATTTGAAGAAGCAGTTAATGTCATATCTGAAACATTTTTAAATTTTAAATTTTCTCCAACAAGCAACCCATTGTCCCCTTCTATATTCAGATCTTCTTGTCTTATTGTAATGACAGTGTCTTTTGAAACCAATTCAGAAGATACAAGCACAGTCATAAGTTTTGTTAAAGAAGCAAGAGGCAGTTGTGTTTCGGCGTTTTTTTGAAAAAGAATTTCTCCTGTTTTTGCATCAAAAACAAATGCCGATTTTGCTTCCAATTCACCAGAAATATCTTTGAAATAATTCTTCTCTATCTTTGTTACCACACCCGCGTTTTCTTCCAATTTTTTATTTTCATTGTTCTTCCAAAAAATCCAAAACAAAACAATCACCATTATAAAAATAATGACTGAAACAGCGATCAAAATTATTCTTTTTTTGTCATCAAAAAAATTCATATTATTCATCGTCCAATAAGGCTTGAGAATCTTCCTCAAACATTTCACTCTCTATTTCAACTGCTTTTTTTAACTCGCTTATCACTTTATCATATTCGGGCAATTCTTCTAAACTAGAAACCCCCAAGAAAGAAAGCAATTCAAATGTCGGAATATATAAATACGAACGCTGGTCATTTTCATCTGACTTTCTTTCCACTAATCCTCTAATCATCAAATTTCTCAAAATAGATCCCGAATTTACCCCTCTAATATAATCTATCTCCGATTTTCTGACAGGACCCTTATATAAAACAATTGAAAGAGTTTCTATTCCTGCTTTCCCTATATCTCTGGACAATTCTTCTTTTTTCAAATTTTCAATTACTTCGTGCATTTCAGGAGAAGTTCCCAACATCACCTTGTTATCATTTTTAATTAAACAAATTCCCCTGTCTTTGAAACTTTCTTTTAACAAATTCAATGCATCAGATATTTCGCCCTCTTTCACATTTAAAATTTCAGCAAGTTGTTTTGTTGAAACTGGCTCGCCTTTGAAAAATAATATTGATTCTATTTTTGAACTTAAATTCATAAAAATTTTTATATTAATCCAAATTAGGATGTGTTTTTATGGATTGCTTCGCTTCGCTCGCAAAGACGATGAGAGTGACGAAACAATTCACAATTTAATAATTTAAAGATATTAATAAACCGGAGTACTGATATCGGTATTCTCAATATCAATCTCTCCAAAAGTAGCAGTTTGTTTTACCGCCACAATACCTTGTTTTACCAATTCCAACACCGCCAAAAAACTGACAACAACATTTATTTTTTCTGTTTTGTTTCCAGAAAATTCACTAAAACTCATTTTGACTTGTCTCTTAATTCTTTCTGTTAGATTGTCTATCATTTCTTCTAGACTGATTACTTTTCTTACGGCTCCTTTTGAAATAATTTCTTTTTTAGGCAATTTTGTAATAACCGAAACAATAGAAGAAAATAAATTATCTACACTAGTGTGTTTGTCGGGAGAAAAAATAATTTCAATATTTTTTGTTTTATTACCTGCAAAAATAATATTTTTTCCAAATCTCTGGTTAACATGAACAGAAAGCTCACGAAATCTTTTATAAAGTTTTAATCTGTTTTCAAGATCCTCAATACTTTGTTCTTCTTCTGTAGACAAATTTAAATTTGGCAAAAGCGATTTTGATTTTATAAGCATTAAAGCCGAGGCAATTAAAACAAACTCGGAGGATTCTCTTATAGACATTGATCCCCTATTCCTTATATATTCAATATAATCATCAGCAATAACAGACAAGGAAATATCGTTTATAAAAAGTCTTCTCTTTTCTATTAAATCTAGAAGCAACCCCAAAGGGCCTTCAAAAGATTGTGTTTTTATTGTATATTCTGAATCCATGTTTCTATCATTATAACAATAAATTCAAGATAAAAAAGAGAATTTTGATTTAAAAAAGACCAACGCTGAAAGCGCTGGTCTTTTGACAAGTTCACCGGGCGGAGTTAGTTTTCCCAGTGAACCGGTCCGTGGAAGAGGCCGGCTTTGAGGGAATAGTCTTTCCCTCTGAAGTTGAACTGAACAGCTCTCAGATCGTCATTTCGTCCAGTAACCTGGACGACGACTTCTCCGGTGCTACCATTCAGTGCCCTGACCAAATCGAGTCCTTCGGGACTTTGATGCCCCAAGAGGATCCTTTTGACATGGTCAACCTCAAAAGCAGCCTTTCCTTTTGCCGGTACAAAACCTTCTTTGCTCATACCAAACTCCCTATAAAAAAGAAAAAAGAAACCGTGACAGCACCCATACCGTCACAGACCTGATTTCAAATATAGCTACTTTAAACCCTTATGTCAAATGTTTTTCCACAACAAGTTGTTCGTTGATTTTAATTGACATACAATTTTGGCAAGCATAGAATAAAATCAGAAGTGTTCTCTCAAACCTTTGGAAAGGAGTGGTTATGAACGAGATTGATAAATTGGCATTGATGGCGTCGTTGTCCGAAGAGCACTGCGAACTTAACCATGGACCCGAAACATCTCATTTATTTACCCCTGCAATTGATTATCTTATTCAGCCATTTGGATATACCGTGAGCGATGTAGAAGAAGTTTCTGTGAGGGATATGATTGTCCCCATCTGCGCCGAGTGTGCAAAAGCATTGCAAGGTAACGAATGGACACTCTTTTATTGTTTTGAGTGCAACAGTAGTCATTGGATTTATCGCAAACATGCCCGTCTGCGTTACCGATACAATGTCCTCTGGCTTCGGGGCTGTCCTGAATGTACCAAAGAATTCGGTGGTCTCTACTTTTCCGATTTCAAGGGATTGCCCGAAGAAACCTATTTCTTGAGCCAACAGGCTGTAAAAAAAATCGTTTGATTTTCACAAAAACAAAAACTCATGTCATCTTCACGACATGAGCTTTTTTAATTTATTATTTTATTTTTATTATCTCAAAATTGCGTTTAGAAGAGTAATAACAAAACTGAACCCTCCTGAAATGAGTGCTAAAACAGTTGGTCTATCTCTATACCACTTATAATATCTTGGGTCAGGGTTGCTGTCCATAAACAAATAAAATAATAACTAGACGGTTAGTATTACAACTGAAACAACATAACTAATTGTTCCTGTGAATAATGCCAATGCTAGTAATCCTTCGTATTTTGTATTCATACCTTAAATAATACAACACTAAAACAAAAATTGGAAAGCCAATTTATCAACAGCTATTTTTAATAGTGTGTTGACATTATAGATTATATATAATATAAAAAGAGTATGGAAACAAATTGGAAAAATATTAATAGAGGCCCAAAAACAGACGCGCAAGATTCTTGTGTAATGTTTTTGAATTACCAAACAAAGGCTGGGCAGAATATTTTTTCAACTTCTAATAAAATCCCTATCAATTAAGGATTATAAACTATTTAGAAATACAGAGGTTCAAAAAATATCCTGCTCAAAAACGAGCAGGATATTTTGTTCTTTAGTGTTCTTCGAAAACAAAACAATGGAGAAAAAAATGGAAAAAGAAAAAAACAAGGCGGTATTTTTGGAAGGAAAAAAAGTAAATCTTCGACCTGTAAAAGAAGAGGATGCCGAAAAATTTATTCAGTGGGTAAATGATCAGGAAGTGACACAATACCTCATTATGTTTATGCCTATTACTCTTATGCAAGAAAAAGAGTGGGTAAAAAATGTCAGCTGTAAAGATAATGAGTTGTTTCTTGTCATTGAGACAAAAGATGGAGAGGCTATCGGCACAACCGGATTTCACCAAATAAATTGGAAAGACAGAAATGCTTCACACGGCATTATGATCGGAAATAAAAAATATTGGGGAGGCGGATTTGGAACTGAGGCGGGAATGCTTTTGTTCAACTATGCTTTTCAGGAATTGGGTTTAAACAAAATAAATTCCAACCTCATCGGCTATAACAAAAGAAGCCTTCGCTACCACCTTGGTTGTGGTTTTAAAATTGTCGGAAGAATGCGCAAGCAGGTCTTTCGCAAGGGATCTTTTCACGATCAGATCTTTGTAGATCTTTTCCCGAAAGATTTTAAAAAGGTGTGGAAAAAGTATATTTCTTCAAAATAAAAACCTTCACACAGAGCAACGACACTCCCGTATTGCAATATATGGGAGTGTTTTTTATTTCATAAAAACCAACTCTACCCTACTTACTTCATAAGGTTCTTTTGAGTGAGAAATACTTAGATTAGATTTTTTGAAAGTTTTGTGTAAATGTTTTGCTATTCTTACCGCCAACTGATTTTCTGTTGTAGTCACATTGAAAGACTCTCTGTCTTTCCTTATTCTGATGATGCGACTTTGAGGATCTTTTTTTAATTCCCTTTCTGCAAAAGCTTTTATCGTATTTAAAACATCGTCTTTATAATTTACAGAAACATTTTTTATAGTAATTTCACCTTCATACAAACCTTCTTTTATCATCTTACAAGCAGGACACTGTCTAAAGTGATGCTCTTTTTTATCAAATTCTTTTTTTGAGAAAAAATCTTTCCCCAATGCTTTGCTGTCTGAATGATGCCACTCTTTTTTAAACAAAACATTTTTACAGTCAGGACAAACAGCAACACCTTCTGCTGATTTCCAATGTTGATCATTTTTTTGTTCTCCTTTTCTCAAAAGAACTTTTTTAGATCTTGTATTTTTTGATGCCTTATAAAATTTTGACATAAGTCTGATTTAAATTATTCACTAATAAAATCGACCTATATAGAAAATTGTTTGTCAGATGTAGAGTAAGTTTCGCTTTTTCAAGCGGAAGACTATATATAGATATTATATCACAGACAAGGCTGATAGCCGATAGCTTATAGCCAATACCTGCCTGCCGTGTCGTTGCTTTTCTTTTAGAAAAGAAGCAGGGATGATAGTAACGATGAGCGAGTTTTTAATTTGACACACTGTTTCGTAATTCAAAAAAGAGAGAAATTTGTTTCACAAATTTCTCTCTTTTTTTTCTTACTGACTATCAGCTATAAGCTATCGGCTATTGGCTTTTTATTTGATTTTACATTTTCCAAAGTTTTTTGACAGCAATCCATCCATATTTAGCTACGAGCAATGCAATCAAAAGATAAATTGCTATTTTAATTAACATCAATAAGTAACTAGCAAGGTTCACCGAAATGTCTTGAAGCATTCTATTGAATTCATTTATAAATTGTCTTACTTCATAAATCCATGAATCTTTTAGTGCCTTACCGTCAAAAATAATTATTTCTGAAACATTTAATCTGAAATATGTGTAATCTATTTTGTCCAACTGATCTGCTTTAGCTCTGTTTAATCTGTCTATTTGTTCTTTAATATTGATTCTCTCCGTTGTAAGTCTTTCAATCAACTGAATTTTTGAATCAATAATTTTCGCCAAACTTGCAACATCCTGAGTTCTGGTCGCCAACACAGTTATGTCATCATATGCACTTTGTGCATCTGTTAAAGTTTTTTCTAATGAGGTTAGTTTCTTTTCCAAAATTTCAACCTCACTTGTGTAATCATCAACAACATTTTTTATAGTAGTAGTATTAGCATTTAGGTTTTCAGGTTTCAAATCTTTTACGGTTGCTAAAACTTCTTCTGCATTTTCATTTTTCACTTTAAAAGTGTAAGAACAATTTCTATCATCGCGATTACTGTTTTCAAAAATTACATAATCAAAACCTTTCAATTCTTCAATTCTTCCACAAGTTTTATCCAAATTTCCGGTCTTGATATTTCCATAATACTCTGTGACTTCAAATTCTTCGGCATCAGATCCAATCGTTCCTTGATTGATAATCACATTTCTCATGGATAATTCCTTCATCGCTACTCCATCTTCTTCATACATCATGTCATAACCCATATCATAAGAAGGGGCAGAACTAGGAGATATCATATTATTTCCTCCATAAAAAGCAGTTCTAAAAGCGAAGCTAAAAAACCAAACAGCAACTGACAAAAAAAATCAGTCCCAAGATTCCAATTCCTAAAATCTTCACAATGGGAAGATTTTTTATTTTTTCTAATATTTCCATAAATAAGTACTTAAAAAAATTAATAATTTTATTCTTCAGTAAAATAATTTTCATCGTCAGAATATATCACCCCTTCTTTTCTTGTATTTTTTTCTATTCTTCTTAAAATTTTTTCTATCTCGTCTATTTTCCAATACCATGTCATTACTTTTCTAATCAAAAAGAAAAAACCAATCAAAACAACAACGCTTGGAATTATTATTATACCGATATCCATTATCTTTAAAATAAGATTGATAATTTATTTAGAAGCCTTTTTGTCTTTTTTAGGCTTTTTTACATTTTTCTTTTGTTTGTCTCTACCTTTTGCCATATATCAAATTAGTAGTAAGGTGTAAGGATTAAGTAGTAAGTAAAATTTTGCTTTGCAAAATTTTTTTATACTTCAAACTTTTCTTTTCTACTTTTTAAATTAATTAATAAACTTTTATAAGTAAATTATAGCACCGTTCGTCTTTGCGAGTAACAAAGTAATCCACAACATTCACATTTCATAATTCAAAACCCTTTACTCAATCCATACGACCGTATAAATTGAGTAAAATGTTCCAAATAGATCATAGTTTTAATAGTTAATTATTATAAAATATTTCGTAGTCTATTTTCTTTTAAAATCTGCCCACAAAGACAAAATACCGAGAGCAAGAAACAAAGATGCTTCCAACCAATTTTCTTCTTGAATTGCCGTAATCAAAGCAATCCCAAAGAAAAGAATAAAAACTGTTATGTTTACAAATCCTATGTTTTTCATTTTCATAATTTGATTATTTTTAATTTAGTATTTTGATGCTTCTCACTTTAACTTATTTTCAAATTCATTCAATAATTTTAAATATTCTAACTGTCTTTCTTTTTTTACCCAACTCTCAGATAATTTACTCATATCGCCATTTTTCATAACTGAACTACACGGTGCACAATAAAAATTATCTTGAGTCGCAATAAAAATCCAGGGAGACTCCCAGCGCTTAAGAAGTTTTTCAGAATAATTTTTTATTTCTTCTAGATTGAAATTTTTTTGATATTTAACCTCCACAAGATATATTTTTGTTTTATCTTCAGATACTAAAGCAAAATCAGGTGCTTCAGATATATTATCTATAACTTTTGGGACTTCTGAAATATGCCTATATTGAGCAAGTGTTGGCATTGTGTGTTCGTAACCGAAAGGAATTACAGTATATTGCTCCTCCTCTCGAATCATTTGTTCAAAAATAACTTCCGCAATACGTCCTTTAATTAAATTTCTCGAAAAATCTATATTCATGAATTTATAATAACATTTTTTAAAGATTGAAAAAATAAGATTAATCTTGTATTATAGTGTCTATTGCGAGATCGTCTAATGGTAGGACTGCGGTTTTTGGTACCGCCTATCTAGGTTCGAATCCTAGTCTCGCAGCAAAATGAACGAAGTGAAATTTTACTGCGGGACTAGAAACAGTACCTAAGTACTGTTTCGTAGGACTCGAACGGCGGAGCGGTTTACGATTTTTATTTTTTTCTGACACAAACAGAAAAAAATAAAAATTGTCGCGAGCCGCGTCCAGCGGTACTTAGTAAAATTTGAGCAAAGCGAAAAAGTTTACTTAGTAACCGCGGGAAGAATCCTAGTCTCGCAGCAACGATAAACAAAAATACCGATTGAGGTATTTTAATTAAACAAATAAAAACGACCACATTGTGGTCGTTTTCTCTCTGGTTTGCTCAATCCTGAAAAGCGGTTGAGCGAGTTGGATTGTCACCAGAGAAGGACATTCCCTCTCGCTTGACTATACATATAGTAACATATCAGATAGAAAAGTCAATAGTAACATCAATTATAAAATATCCTATATTTCATTTACTTTTTAACTCAAATATTGTAGTGTTTCAAATAGATTAAGAACTTTTAGAAAGCTTTACAAGGAGAAAAAGATGAAAAAAATTGAAATTCCCTACTTTATTCAAATGCGAGGTTGCATCAATTGTGAAATCTCAAAGAAACACAAAGAAAAAACTGGGAAAAAATATGGTTTTGACCATGAATTAATGTCTGTGTGTGTCATTAGAGGCTGTACTTCCAAAGGCTATAGCCTAGGACGACCATTTTTTGATATGGAACAACTTTTGGAAACTGTCCCTAAAAAAATTGAAAATCCAAAAAAAGCATTATCTCTTGTTGAACAACATCGTAATGATACAAAAAATAATTATGGTGTTTATTACAAAGAACTTGGTGTTGATATAGATGAAGCCTTTGATAATATTCGACGGAAAATTCAACAGCAATTAGACCTTAAACCGTAGAGGAGAAATAAATGACAACACACACATTTTCAAAAGAGTGGCCCGAGAGATGGGCAAGGTCAGATAAAGCATGGTCCAAGTGGAAAAAAGACGCAGAAAAAGGGAAATTTCCCAAACCAAGAGATCTCCAAAAGACTTGTGGTTATTGTGAAGAACATGGGGGAGTTTTTAGAGAAAAAGATCCTGACTGTGATAAATGTACTTTATATAAAAAATATATTTGTCACAACATCCTTCTTGTCCAAATGTCAGACATCCCCATATTTTGGTTACTTGTTAGGGAACTTAAAAGAAACGAGATAGATAAACCTCGTGTGATCAGATTAATAAGCAGAATAGCCGATGCTATCAAAGAAGATGACCCTTCAAAAACGACTGTTTCTGCATAAAGAAAACAAAGGCTGACTTTCGCCAAAAGCGAAAGTCAGCCTTTTAAAATTGTAAGACGTCCGACTTCTTACATTTTTTTATCGACTATAGCACCAAAGACTATAGATTTGTCAGCTTCATCAGACAAAGCTCCAAAGGAAGTTGTTTTATAAAAGACTTCCCAACCTTCTCCCCCACTTCCAACATTTCTTTTATTGTTTCAGAGGAAATATTAGCTTCTTTGTTGTCCGCCAATTCTTGAACAAATTTAAAATCTTCTTCCGACAATTCTCCCTCTATTTGTTTTACCATATCCTTTGAAAATCTAATCAACAAAATGGCTCGCAATTTGTTCAAAATCAATCTCACAAAAACTTTCATATCTACATTATTTTCTACCGCTCTATCAATCGCTTTCAAACCAGTTTCCATATCTTTGTTTGCAATCCCAAAAATAAAATCGTTTACGAGTCTTGCCTTTGGAGCGCCTGTCACTATTTCTACTTCTTCAATACTGATTGTTTTGTCCACAGACGAGCTAATTACTTTTTGCAAAATACCATGTGTATCACGAAAAGACCCATCTCCCAATAGAGCAATCAAATCTGCAGAAGCCGGTTCAAGCTTGAAACCTTCTTTCTTTGCAACATCCAAAACCAAATCTTTTAAAATCTTTTGTGATGGTTTTTTAAATTGAAAAGTTTGGCACCTAGAAACTATAGTATCTGGCAATTTTTCTATTTCGGTTGTCGCCAAAATAAATATCACATGCTTTGGTGGTTCTTCCAAAGTTTTTAGAAGAGCGTTGAAAGCCTCTTTGGTAAGCATATGAACTTCATCTATTATGTAAACTTTGTATTGAGATTCAAAAGGTAAAATATTTACCGATTCACGCAATTCACGAATGTCATCAATTCCTCTGTTTGAGGCGGCATCAATTTCGTAAATATCATTTTCAGTTGTTTTTATTTCATTGGCAAAAATCCTTGCGATAGATGTCTTGCCTGTTCCTCTGGTTCCGGCAAAAAGATAAGCGTGAGATATATTGCCCAAATTTATTGCACCACCCAAAGTCTTTACAATATGATCTTGTCCCAATACTTCTTTAAAATTGGAAGGGCGATATTTTCTATATAAAACTGTGTGCTCTTTTGTCATATTGAGAATATTTTACCATAAAAATAATATTTAATTTATACCAAGGTTTAACTTTGATATAAAAAGGGCGGTGCTTGCGCACCGCCCTCAAACCTCAAAACCCAAGAGGTTTGTCAGCCCTTATTGGTCAGATCTGCTTCTCAAAAGCCTCCAATAAAATCACCTCCTTTTAGGTTGTCAGGTTATCCCATCAGATCGCCGTAACAATCGGACAGATCTTCAAGGGAAGTTCCCATCTTCTTCGTGGTCCTGAGAATCTTCAACCCGCGATTAATTTTTTCTCATTTCCGAATCCTCTAAGGGTGTTTCGTCATCCACAGGCTATGACACCGGCAACGATCCCATGAACAGGAACATGCGCAAATGTCTCTACGCCGAGGGTTTGCGCCTTCTGGTCATCATCGTGCAAATCGGGACGATCGTGAACTTCAGGCCGACGGTGATCCGCCAAATGGAATTCGTCATCGTCTTCCAGCAATAGCGATAGGTCTACTTCATCTTTTCTTCCTTTTGGGTCGGCCATGTTCTTTCCTCCTGAAACTGGGTTAGTTAAAAATACATCTGATTAATATAATATTGTTTTTTAAATAAAAATCAACAGCAAGCAAAAGTTTAAACTTTTTTATTTACTTTTTAACTCAAATATTGTAGTGTTTCAAATAGATTGAGAACTTTTTGAATCTTTGAAAAAGGAGAAAATATGCAAGAACAAGAAGAAAAACATGTCTATTCTGACAAATGGCCTAAGAGATGGAAAGAATCTTTGGACAAGTGGCAAAAAGTTAAAGAACTGCATCAAAACAATATTTCGAATATAAAAATTAAGATAAAAATAGGAGGAAGTTGCGGTTATTGTAAAGAATTTGGTGCAATTTCTCTTTCGAGTATACCATGCCTGAAATGTAGCCTTTTTCAGAAAAAAATTTGTATATGTTTAAGAGGAGACGCTATAACATCTGGGCGTTTTGCATATTGGGAATTATTTAATGAACTCACTAAAAAAGATCACAGCAAAGAAATCATCAGCTCATGTATTGATAAAATAATTACCGCCATAGAAGAAGACGATCCTTCAAAAGTGACGGCTTCTGCATAAAAACAAAGGCTGACTTTCGCCAAAAGCGAAAGTCAGCCTTTTAAAATTGTAAAACGTCCGACATCTTACAATTTTAAAACTTGAATAAGTTTTTTAGTTTGTTCAAAAAACCTTTGTCTGTTTCTGTAGGAACATAATTTTGTTTTTCGTCCACAATCATAATTATATTTTCACCTTCTTTTGCTACCTGAAACTTGCTTCTGATCTCTTCTTCTTTACCTTCTGATGTATTTAAACTGGAAATCTCTGTTTTAACAAAATCTTTTCTTGTTTTTAATTCTATTAATTCATTCTCTGCAACATTTCTATTATCACCTGTCAGCTTTGCTTCTCTATAAGCATTCCATGTTCCCTTGGCGATTAAAAGAAAAAGTATAAAAACAATCCCGACACTTATGCGAGAATAAATAATTCTTTTTACATATCGTTTTTCCTCATAATCCAACATTGCTTTTATTTTAACAAAATAAAAGCGATTTATAAAATTAACAACTTTCTTGCTACTTAATACTTATTACTTTATACTTATTTTTATGATATTTGATAAGAAAAATAAAAAAATAATAAAGATTTTTTGGATGGTTTTGGGAGCACTTTTAATCGTTAGTATGATATTGCTCTATACTCCATTATTTTTTTAAGAGATTGTCTAAGAATTAAAAAAGGCCTCGTGCAAGCACGAGGCCTTTTTGGTTCTCTTCAGGTTTACTTAAAAACTTTCCTGAAGAAGAACCAAATGAGAGCAATGATCACCCCAAGGGTGATAATGCTCTCAGCGAGCTGGGGCTGTGTCCGGACGAGGACGCTCAATCCTACGACCGTCACAACGATCGGAGCGATCCGACCGATCTGAGCACCTGCCCAGCGACTGAAGCGGGCCAACGAGTGACCCATGCCGGTCAGGATGTCGCCAGAGATAGCGCCGATCCCCAGATGCATTGCAGGAACGGTCAACGACGCAATGACATCGTTGGTCACCAGATAACCAACCCAACCGGTGATCCCAAGGGTCGTCGGAACGACCACCAAAGAACCCAGCACACTACCGATGCGCCACATCCGGAAAGCCCGGTTGTAACGCCAGAGGCCACCGACGATGGCGGTGATCAGTAGAAAACCCCAGAAAACCAACTGACTCAACTCATATCCGTAGTACATAGCAACCTCCTTCTTTCGTATGGTTTAAGCCGTCCTCCCAAGACGACCCTTTTCAAATTTTCTGTTGTAATTATAACAATAATTGTGGTAAATGTCAATACTAAATTAATAAATAAAAAAGCCTTTTTCATATAGTAACAAAGGGTTTTTGTTGCTTATTTTTAGAATATATGTAATTCTTCTGAAAGATACCCTTTTAATAAAAATCAGACGAGGAAAACCTAATGCGAGAAAAAAAAATAGTGATTAATCCATTTTTCTACCCCCAAGATGATGCAGAAACAAAACAAATACTTGATGAAATAGAAAATATTATTAAAAAATTGGACGAAAGAAAAAGAGAGATCAAAGAAACATGTCCTCATACGAAGAAAATCGATGGACATCTGGGAATTTTGGGCGAACCGCCTAATCTTGAATTTGGTCCCATATGTGCAAAGTGTAGAAATATTCTTGTCGATTAACTAACACAGCCCGTCGTAGCACAAAAGCTACGACGGGCTGTTTTTTCTAAAAACTAACAACTAAAAACTATTAACTTATATAACAATATTCACCAATTTGTTCTTTACATAAATAACCTTTTTTGGTTCATTCCCCGCCATCCATTTTTTAGACGCTTCTTGTTCCATTGCTAGTTTTTTCACATCATCATCACTTGTCCCCTCTTCTACCTGTATCTCTGCTCTTACTTTTCCGTTTATTTGAATCACAACTGTATAAGAAGTATCTTTCATCAAATTTTCGTCAAACTTTGGCCAAGGTTCGTTGTGAATAGAATTTGTATTTCCTAAAATCTGCCAAAGTTCTTCTGTAATATGTGGAGCAAATGGAGAAAGAATTTTCAAAAAACTTTCATAATCTTGTCGTGCAATCTCTTCTTCCTTTTCCATATCATTAATCAATATCATCATTGCACTGACAGCGGTATTATATTTTAGATTATCAATATCATTTGAAACTTTTTTAATCGTCTTGTGCAACAAATTTTGGATTTTGTTTTCTACTTTCAACTCTCCACCTTTCACTTTCGAACTAAGTCTCCACATTTTCTCCAAAAATCTATACACCCCGACAATGTTGTCTTCGTTCCACATCACTTCATCTTCTAGAGGTGCGGCAAAAAGCATGTAAGTTCTAACAGAATCAGCCCCGAATCTGTTTACCATATCATTTGGATTGATAACATTTCCTTTTGATTTAGACATCTTTTTCCCTTGCCCATCCAATACCATTCCCTGATGACGCAATCTTTGAAATGGTTCATCAAAATTTACCAAACCGATTTTATTCATTGCTTTTACAAAAAATCTTGCAAACAACAAGTGCATATATGTGTGTTCTGCCCCTCCAATATACAAATCTACCGGTAACCATTTTTTGCGAGTTTCTGAGCAAAACTCTTTTTCATTATGAGGGTCGGGGTATCTCAAAAAATACCAAGAAGAATCCACAAAAGTATCCATAGTATCGTATTCAGGCACCCAACCTTCACCAAAAATTTTTTCTGTCCTTTCTTTCAGTTCTTTTGATTTTGCGAGAGGAGAGATCCCTGTTGGAACAAAATCTACATCCGCAGGCAAAGTCCATGGCAGATTTTCTTCGGGAACCAAGTGAGCTTCCCCATCTGGAGAATAAACAACAGGAATCGGACAACCCCAATATCTTTGACGAGAAATAGACCAATCACGCAGACGGTAATTAGTTGTCATTTTTCCTCCAACAAATTTTGTAATCTCTTTCTTTGCTTCTATATTATACATATCGGTAAATTTGCCAGAATTTACCAAATAACCAGATTCCGAAAAACATTTTTTACCACTTCTCACATCACCGATAAACTCTAAAACCCCTTTTTGTTCAGAATGTTTAATTAAAGGATCACGGTTTTCAACAATCATTGGGCTTACAACTGGTTCTATTTTTAAATTATATTTCTTCGCAAACTCCAAATCCCTTTCATCATGCGCCGGCACCGCCATAATTGCACCTGTTCCATATCCACCCAAAACATAATCCGCAATAAAAACAGGGATTTCTTCTTGTGTTGCAGGATTAATAGCAAAAATTCCTTCCAGTTTTACACCGGTTTTTTCTTTCGCCTCGATTCTGTCCATCTCCGTTTTATTTTTTGCTCTCTCTATATAATTTTTAACCTCACCTAAATTCTGAATTCTATTTTCTAAATTCTCAATTATTGGATGTTCCGGAGCAAGCACCATATAAGTCGCACCAAACAAAGTATCAGGCCTTGTCGTAAACACCTTAATTTTAAGTTCTGAATTCTGAATTCTAAATTCTATTTCTGCTCCTTCACTTTTTCCGATCCAGTTAACCTGATTCTTTTTCGTATGTTCAGGCCAGTCTATCTTTTCCAAACCTGTAATCAAATCATCTGCAAAATCAGTAATTTTGAAAAACCACCCGGGGACTTCTTTCTGAATAATCTCTGCTCCACATCTCTCACACTTGCCATCCACTACTTGTTCATTGGCAATAACAGTTTGGCAAGAAGAACACCAATTTGTCTTTGATGTTTTTTTGTAAACCAAATCGTTTTTATAAAATTGACTGAATATCCATTGAGTCCATTTGTAATATTTTGGATCACTCGTCACTGCTTTTTCATCAAAATCATAAGCAAGACCCAACATTTTCATTTGACCAATATAAGTATTGATATTTTTTTCTGTTGTTTCAGCAGGATGAACTTTTGTCTTGATGGCATAATTTTCCGCAGGCAAACCAAAGGCATCAAAACCTTGTGGGTGCAAAACATTAAATCCCTGCATCTTTTTGAAACGATAATAAACATCGCTCGCGGTATAACTTTCGGTATGTCCCATATGCAAACCGTCTCCTGATGGATAAGGGAACATATCCAAAATATAATATTTTGGTTTTGAAGTATCGTCTTTATCTATTTTAAAAGCCCCTGTTTCCAACCAGTGCTTTTGCCATTTAGATTCAATATCTTTGTGATTATATTTCTCCATAATGTTCCCATTTTATCATAAAAATTTATAAGACTCACACCTATCCCAAAATTTTAACGACCGTTAAAATTTTAGGATAGTTGCGATACTTTATAATACTTTGTTATCTTTTGCGATTTCATGCGATTTCATGCGATTTCATGTTTTATTTTATAACCAATTTCACTTCAAACCAAATACCTCTTTTAACCATTTTTCATTTTCAATTCGATTAACCTCCATATACAAAACATCGCTATCAATAAAAATTTTTGTCTTCAACAAAAAAATCAATTCTTCGCATTCATAAGGAAAAACCCAAACGCTGTTCTGCAATTTAACAAAACCAAGTCTATTTAAATTGGATCTGAGCAAATCCCTAAGACCTCTCTTTTTTTCTTCAACATCAAAAATTATCACCCTCCATTTTTTGTCCCATTTTTTTGGTTTTTCTATTTTTAAATCTCCCAATTCATATCTTCCAATCAATTCATCGCCTTTTTTGGTAAGTTTAATAAATTCAGAATCACCTTTTCTAACTTTTTCTAGCATACCCTTTCTCAACAAATTCTTGATTGACTCATTCATATTATATTTTTCCTTAACCCATCTTTTTTTATTTGGGGAAAATTGTTTAATGACTTGAAGAGCATTGGGAGCCACGATAGCAACACCAATTAATCCGGCTGTCGCTACGGTCGTTAAAATAATTTTTTGAATATTTATATTTTTTGAATCGTCCATTCATATATTTATAGCATAAATCTCACCTATCCCGAAATTTTAACGGTCGTTAAAATTTTGGGATAGGTGACGGTTTATATGTTTTTTATATTTCATATTTTATATTTTGTATTTTGTATTCTATATTTTTGTAATTCAAAGTTTTCTAATTCAATTCAAAAATTTAAAGCCTGAGTATCAATTAATTCATTCTTTAAAATTTAAAAAGCCCCGATTGAGGTCGGGGCTTTTGTTTTGATAACTTATGCCGTTGCTGGTGTCACAACAGGCTCACTGTTAATTTTTGAAGGGTCATCTTCTTTTATGGCCGTAATAATTTTATTGACATATAAAATCATGACTTCCCTGTCTGGATTATATTTACAAGACTCGTAGTACAATTCCCAAAAAATAAATTTTGTTTTACCCACAACAAAATTATTGCAAATTCCTTTTTGAAAAAGCGGACATTCCTCACACCTAAAATTTGAGATATTTTTCACATCAAATTCAATACAATAACCACATTCACCTTTCAACCGAGGAGTAGTCCCGACCTGCAAAAAATCATCCATCATAGTTTGTTTAATCTCAAGCCATTTTTTTAATGAATTATTCCACCTTTCAGGCCATTCTTTTGAATAGACATGTTGCGGTAAATTTTTCGACATTTCTCTCTCCTTACAAAAAGATTGTCATTTAAAATTCGTCTCTATTTTGAATATTACAATATTTGAATAAAAAAGTAAACAAAAATCGCCAAAGGCGATTTTTGTTTTTCTTTACAAACTTTAAGAACTTGCCTGCCGGCAGGCAGGCTTTATAAACTTTATAAACTCTTTTCTATTTGAATTTTCTTATACCTAGATAAACGAGTACTGCCAACGCAAGACCCAATATTCCAACTTGCAAAAATTCACTTGCAAACTGCCAATATCTAATTGAAGCAACTATGAATGCAAGAACTCCACCTAGTGGGAATGCTACTGAAACGATAGGCTGAGTTGCCATCACAAATCCAATTACAATAGAGATTACACCCAGACCAATCAGAGTCATAAAAACATTTCTTTCATAACCCTCTTTCGCTGTTTGATACTCTTGATTACATGTGAAGTATAAATCACAATATCCTGGATTTATAACCTCTCCATTTTCGTCAAAAACAGGAATTGGCTTTTCTGGAGAATCACGGTAAATATTTTCATTCCACTGACCTCCCTGCTCCAAACACATTTCTCTTGTGTCTATTTTTTCTACTACTTGTTTATCTTGGCAAAACTCTTCGTACTTAGGTTCGCTATAAACAACTTTCATAGCATAGGCAAAGAATAGATTAAGAACAACAATTATTCCTAAAATCAATGCCCATTTTAAAACTTTATTTTCAATCATATATTAATAAATAAGTTAACAAGCTATCAGCCGACAACTGACAACTACTTCTAATAGTTAAATTATAGCAATTTATAAGGTTTGTAGCCAACAGAGTGGGGTGTCTCGAAAGAAAAGCAGTTTCTGCAAATAGGGGTTTTATTTTAAATAAAAAACCGGTAACTTGCGTTACCGGTGAAGGAATTGTCTTAAAATTTGTTAATCGAAGGTTTGTTGTCTTTGATTATTGGCGATTTTGACCGAAACCACCCAAAGTAATAAAACGATGTTTTTCCGAGACCAAATTATCATCATATGGATGAATTTGTTTAAATATCTCCCCTTTTGTGAAAAAATAAAGATTTCCATCTTCAATAAAAGCTGCCATTGGAAATTCAAATGAAAGAAATTTAAACCCCTCGCAAAATCTATCGAAGTCTTTTTTTGAAATACAAATACCCAAGGACCATATTGCCTGATCCCTCAACAAACATTTTGCTTCCCTGACGGTCATCTCTTCCCTGACTTTCTCCCCGTCAGCAGAATTCTTATACAACTGTGTTATCCAAAAATCACCAAGACGATGACAATCTGCATTAAATGATCGACTCAATTGTTCAAAAACAGAATTGATTCTTTCGATAAAAAATCTCTTGTTTCCAAGAATTCGATTTGCCATTTCGAATGTCAAATGTTTAGTCGGAATGGCGTTAACCATTGTTGAAATAAGATCTTTCAACTGCCCAAGTGTTGCCGGTCGGACTGTATCATGTTCTCCCATGATCTGTTCCTCTCCTTTTAACGATTAATAAAGGACTACCAATTTATTAGAAATATAAACTAAAGATATGAATTTAACAACCCCTTCTAACCATTTCTGATTTAATCAAAAATTGGATGAAGTTCGAGGAAACAAAAGAAAAAGCCCCGAGGCGTATGTTTATTACGACGAGGGGCTTTTTCTTGCAGTTGACGAAGAAATTCGTCAATTTTGGATTAAATCTTGAATTCAATAACATCTCCATCCTTCACAATATAAGTCTTCCCTTCTGTTCTTATCAAACCTTTTTCACGAGCACTTGCAATAGAACCAGACGCAATTAAATCTCTCCAATTAATTACATCGGCTTTGATAAATTTATCTTTAAAATCTGTGTGAATAGCAGTCCCCGCCATTGGCGCTGTCCAGTTTCTTTTGATTGTCCAAGCACGACTTTCGTCTTCTCCGGTCGTAAAGTATGTAATCAGATCAAGCAATTCGTAACCTGCTCTAATCAATCCATCAATATCGTCTGCTGATCCCCCCAAGTGTTGTTTAAATTCTTGTTTGTCATCAATAGAAAAATCTTTTAATTCGTGTTCTACTTCTGCATCCACAGTTACCCATTTTGAGTTTGTCTCTTCAAAAAATTTAATCAATCTGTCATACCTATCGTCTTCCATTTCGTCCAAATTGTTTCCGCCAGATTTTTTATTCAAAACATAAAGAATTGGTTTCATTGTCAAAAGATGCACTTGCTTTGCTGTCTTCATTTCCTCTTCATCCAAATCAACAGAAGAAGCAAGTTTTCCATCGTTTAGCACTGTCTCTATTTTCTTTAGTACTTCTTTTTCTTTTATCGCTACCTTATCTCCTCTTTTTACTTCCTTTTCTAAATTGCCCAATCTCTTTGTAACAGTTTGAGAGTCCGCCATTATCAATTCTAAATTTATCACCTCGATATCGTCTAGCGGATCAATCTTTCCTTCAACGTGAATTATTTTATCATCTTCAAAAATTCGGACCATTTCGGCGATTGCATCTACCTCTCTGATATTTGCCAGAAACTTGTTGCCCAAACCTTCTCCTGCGTGAGCGCCTTTCACAAGGCCGGCAATATCTACGAATTCAATCGCAGCCGGAATTGTTTTTTGAGAATTTGAAAACGCGGTCAATTCTTCCAGTCTTTCATCAGGCACAGCAACAACACCCACAGAAGGGTCTATGGTACAAAATGGATAGTTCGCTGCTTCAACAGATTTCTTTGTCAAAGCATTAAACAGTGTAGATTTTCCAACATTGGGCAAGCCAACGATTCCGATTGATAACATAAGCTTAGTTTTTAGTCATTAGTTTTTAGTTTTTAGAAAAACCTACCAGCACAGGCAGGTTTATGAATGATAACTTTTTTAGCAAAAGAATTCAATCATTATTTGCATTTGCAAATTTGTTTATGTATTATCTGGCAAGAGATTTGATCTAAGTATAATAAACAAAGTTTAAGGAGGAGAAATGAGTAGAAAACGAGATATAGATCTTAATGGCGGAAAACTTTTGAAAAAAGGTCCCTATATAGCTTCTGCAAAAATATTTGAAGACACAGACAATTTGGCACTCTGCATAAACATAATCAACGAGGAAACAAGAAAAGTTACAATATCTAAATGGTTTAATATAGAAACTCTTAATCTTGATGATAAAAAAGAAGATTGGCTAGCGCTAATGATTGCCCTATCTATGTTAAGCTCAGCAAAAGCAGGACGAGAAGAAAAAGCAGAAGAAGTCAGAAATAGCTGGAAAGAATTGATGTCCGTTCTTGAAATTTGCTGAGAGATCTAATTCTCCAAACAAAATCCCGCGGGTAACCGCGGGATTTTATTATCCTAAAATATTTTTTAACTCTGATTGGTATTTTCCCATAACTTCCATTGTTGCGGACATTTGATCTTTTCCACCTTTCATTTTTTCTTGCACCTCTGTGGCTATCTTTTGAAACAATTCTGGATTTTCTTCTATTATTTTAAATATTTTTTCTTGTTCAGCCTCGGGAACACCTTTCATTTGAGACTTTAACATTTTTCGCATTAACATTCCTTTTAGTGACATAATTTCTAGTTTATAGTTTTTAGTCCTTAGTTTTTAGAAACGAAGAAACAAACTATTTTATTTAAATTAATTTAATAAGCTTCAACAATAATATCACAAGATGACAAAAATTAAAAAAGTCGCCGAAGCGACTTTTGTGCATTAATCAGTATTCCAAACTTTAAAAAATAAATATACCAAAATAAAGATTATCAAAAGAATGACCAACCAAATCCACCAAGGACTGTCTGAAAAGAAACCACCTGCCATAGCAACATTTTTTAAATTGTCAGAAGCAGAAAAAGAACTCGTTGAAACGGTAGTGGTAGTACTTGTGACTTGTCCATTATTATCTTTATCATTTAAAATAAGAGTCCCCCCATCGGTCAATTTCATAACTAAATCCAAATCGTTGTCTGATAAACCTTCGTGAAAACCAGAATATCCTGAAAAATATCTTTCTTCCTCTGCACCCAATTTTTGATTGATTTCTTCTTCGGTCAACATTTTAAAACTATGTTCTATTCCAACTGTTGCAGGTGAAGCATGAGAAACGGCTCTATAATAATAAGTTTTTCCAGCCTCCAGATCAGCCAACAAAACCGAGTGATTCAAAACTTTTACCAAATCCTCGCTCGTGCCATAAGGATATCCATAATTAGGAAGTGATAAATCTAGAGAATAATTTTGTCCCTCCTCTCTGTAAATTACTTGACTCGTAGAGAGATAACTTGTGTTCCATTGAATTACCACGGAATCAAGATTTAACAAAATACTTGTTTCATTCTTTATGGTCAAACCGCGTGGTGCACTTCCTCCTCCCCCACCAGCGCCAGAATTTACAAACACTCCTCCCTGAAAACCAATCAATAGATCAAAAGTTGAGGAAAGTGATTGATATTCGTTCTCTTTTTCAGGAAGGAATGTAACAATAAAATCGTATTCGGCACTAGATCCATTATTTAAATTACCCAAATTAATTTCGTCGCCATTCAAAAAATCCTCCAAAGAACCATTGAACAATTCGTTGTCCTCTCTTTTAATAATTAAATTTATGGCCTCTGACAAACAAGGTGTTTTATCGCAAGAGTTTGAATTAATTGCGGAAACAACAACAGTTTGAGATTTGCCAAGAGTATTTGTAACTTTTATATATTTTGTAACAGACTCACCTGGAATAAAATTTATTTCAGAAAAGAGCGGTGTACTTTCAAACTCTACGTCTAAACCATTTTCGGCATAAACAATATTACTAGTACCAAAAAACAAAGCAATGAAGAAAATTATTATATTCAATTTTATTTTTAAAACTTTCATATTATTCTTCATTATTATTTAAATCTTCTTCATCTTCAGAATTAACAGGAATAATATCCTCTTGTTTAATAAGTACAACATCGTCACCCAACAAAAGAACAGGGTCAGTTTCGGTTACTTCCTCTTTCTTTTCATTTATTTCTTTTTGTTTAGACTCAAGTTCGGGTTCGGGTTCTGGTTCAACCTCTACTACTATAGGTTCTTCAACAAAAACATCTTTCTTATTTTCTTCCGAAACATCTTCTTCAAGATTATTTGCGACAAATTGAATATTCTCAATGACAACATTGTGTGGATTTGTTCCCGGATTTGGACCAACTGGTGTTGACCCATCATAAGTATCCATCCAATCATCCGCCGTGTTAGTATCAATTCCTTTTTCTTTTCTTGAAATCGAATGTCCCAAAATCACGGCTGAGACAGACGGATTGAAAGCGGTAATATTGTCACCCCAACTAACTGAATCAATCAAATTATTTTCATCATCATAAAGCATAAGGACATCACCATTATCATCCAGACCGTCGTCAAACATTTTTGTTCCACCCAAAGCAATCTTGAAAGCATTGTCTGGAATATCTGGCCAATATGCCCAAGTAGAAGCATTTGCGGCAATCACAACAAACTGGTGTGATTCTATTATGTAATTTTGATTTATTAGTTCACTATTATCTTCATTGTTTAAATACCATTTCTTAATATTAACTTCGTGATCACAAACATTATAAAGCTCTATCCACTCATCGTTTGGATTGTTTTCAAAACCATTTGCACCTTCTCTAATTCCTGGGTAATAATAAACCTCGTTAATCTTTATACAAGATTCTGGTACAGGTTCAGGAGTTAATTCATCAATAAATACCGTATTAGAAACATCTTCTTCATCACTAAAACCTCCCACGCCATACTCGGGAAAATCTTCTTGCCACCCCTGATAGACAAAATTGAAATCGCAATAACCATAAGAATTTTCTCTTGCTTCTAATTGAAATTGCCAAATCCCCAAACTAGTTGTTGCATAAGAAAAATCATTTATATAACCATTGTAAACTTGGACACCGTTTAAATTAGCCACCAAAATTAAATTTTCACACAGACGATTCCTGTCACCAAATTCTGGTAAAATCTTGTATTTAAAATCTAAACTACCTTCATTTTTTATTTCTATACTGGTGCTGGCAGAACTTAACATATTAGAGTTTTCAAAACCATTTCCAATTAAAACAAAATCCAGAGATGCGACAGAAAAATTGATTTTGGAAGACTCTACATCACTGTGATAAGCATAAACTTTAACCGCAACAAAAGAAAAGGAAATCTGAATAATCAAAGACAAAACTGTGTAACTTATTATTTTTTTAGTTAAAGTTTTCATAAATATTTTTTATGTATTACTCTTTTTTGTTTTTTTTATCTCTTTCCATATTTTTTTGGATTCATCATAAACAATTATTACGCCTGGGATTATAATCAAAATTGCGAAACCAAAAGGTTTTCTTGCTTCTTGAACAACATAACCAGCATAAGGTAAACTAAACAAAACTTTTCCAATTACATCTTCTTTCGGGACATCTTTTGGGTCTTTGTCATCGTTGGCGTCTCCTTTTGTTATGTAATAATAATCCCCTTCTATCACTTTTATATCTACAATCCTGTGGGTGATAGGGGTCTCACTTTTATAAACATCACCAAAAGTTATAACATCACCTACCTGATAATCATCACTCGGTTTTATTACAGCTACACTTCCCGTCTTTATTGCCGGCTCCATTGATCCAGACTGTACAACTCTTAATTCATAGTTACCTGTTATGGGGAAAATTGATGCAATCATGAGAACAGCCATTAAAAATATCGCGAAGACAACTATGTAATAAATGATTTTAATTAACTTATTCATATCTTTGTAACGGACTTTGTTAAAGCCTTTATTGACCGCCCGAACTTACCTCACAGTTCAAGCGGTCTAAAAAGTTTCAAACTTTTTAAAAGAGAATCGAAATTAGAAATTAGTGTTTCTAGTACTAATCTAGTTCCTCTTCGTCTAGGTTGATATTTTCACAAGAGAAGTTCTCATTGTTTCTTACTTGTTCCGCGTAAGCAGTCAGACTTGCTTCAAGCGAATCTGATTGCGCGTCATCAAGCATTCCACTTCCATCACAATTAATTTCTCCTGTTGTGTGATTTACTTGGATATCTCCGGCACACCAAGCAAAGCCTACATATCCTGTTGGGCCACCTCCCGCAAGTGACATCTGAATAACTTCTGTTTGGATATTTCCCTCATACAGACTATCCTCTGTATTAGGTTCATAAACGCCATCGCCGTCATCTTCCCAAGCAAAAATATTGATGTAATCGGAAAGCTCCCCTAAACCTGCAGGATTTCCGCTGGTAAGGGTATCTCCTACACTTTCTTCTGTTTCAAGAAGCTCATTTTCTTCATCATTCATGTCATGTATTATCAAACATGCGTAAGCATCATTTGAATTGACATGTAAAGAAATTAGGTTTGTTCCCCAATCAGATGGTTTTACATCCCCAAAATTGAAGAATTTTTGTGATCCGTCAAGATCAGTTTCTCTCCAAAGTTGACAAGCTTTTTTGAATTCACTATTTGCGTCACAGTCTTCTGCATCGCGAGTAACAGTGAGGTAGTAAAGCAAGCCTCCTGGATTATTAAGTGGGGTGTTGTATGCAGGATTAGTTTGGGTTAAATTAGTTACAACAAATGTAAGTGTGTTTTCACCCGGTACAACCTGCGCCAAGAATGACGCTTCTGATACAGGGTCAAGTGTTGTATATTGAGCACTTCCCGAACCAGCTGAAATGGATACTCCGTTTAGGAATAATTCATATTGGTTATCAGCTGCAACATCCATCACTAAATCAACACTAACAGCATCACCCCACCAATCGAATTCATGTTCAAAGGTGTAAGTAACATTGCCATCTGTACCATCATCACCAACTAAAGTAGCTGGAGAAGCCCAAATCCATTGTGCTGTTGGATGGGTTGTCCAATACTGGAGAGTAATGGGTGTATCAATTACGATAGGAGCTTGAAATGGAAATACTGTAATTTCTGTATTAACACCAGAAACAACATCTGCTCCACCATCGCCACTGAAAAGTACCAGTGAGCATGATTCACAGTCATCGCCATTATAAGTTTGTGCCAAATGATCTACTTTGAGGTCAATAGATCCGGCAGTGAATATGTTTCCTGCCGAGGTTTCTGTGTCATTGAAGAAAGCATAAGTTCCTCCAATAATCACCGCCCCGGCCAAAACAATCGTGCCTAGGCTAAAAATTATTTTTTTCATGTTTTTAAGTTAGCTTTAGTCTGATAATTACAGATCTGAATCTGTGTATGTTATGAGATTTAACTCAAACAAAGATTCTATTCCCACTGGCCATGTGGTTACGCTATTAGTTCCTGAGTTATATTCTGATGATTTTATTACCCAGATTTTTGCACCTCCTGGATAATTAGCATCGGCTGAATCAGGAAGATTCATTCCCAAATTTACATCTCCTGAAACACTGGCATCACCACTGCCGTCAGTTGTCAGTGTTCCGATTAATGCGCCTGGATTATTTCCTGGCCATCCATCAGCATAATAGATGATACTGTATTGAGTTGAAGCAACTAAACCAGATACATCTAATGTGTAGTTAAATGTTGGGTGAGACGAAATGAAAGTTAATTCTCCTTCAACCCCATCATCTAGATAAGGATCCCATGTACCATCAATATCTTTGTTTTCTAATTTAAGAACAGTTCTCACTGGTTCTTGATTGTTTATACTTCCACAGACAAATTCATCATTGTTTCTTGCTTGTTCAACATAGAAACTAATGTCACCTGTCATACTATCTGTTTGGATTTCGTTTCCAACTGATGCTGGAACACTCCATGAAACACCAATGTATGTAGTAGATGCTCCTGTCAATGGACCTGTTGCTGTTGTTGAGTCATAGATAGACAAAACACCATTGGCAGGATTACCTGATGTCAATGTTTGTTCACTTCCGTTTTGAATATTGTCGCCTGCAACCCCACCGCCTGCGCCATTATCTCTCCAGACGTTCCAAACCATAACACTTGATAGTTCACCATCGTTTACGCCAGTAGTTAAATCTACTGAAGCTTCTGGTTCTGTTTGACCGTTTTCAAGATCAGTCAAATTGGAAACTTCTGCACAAACCCAAGCGTCATTATTGATAACATGCAAACTGATGGTATTCTCTCCAGAATCCCCTGGTTTTATGTCATCAAAATTAAAGAACTTATCCGATGTTGGGATTAGATCTTTTTCTGCCCAAGTTGCGGCTTCAACATCCTCTCCATTATAGGTAGCAGTGCTATCTATTCTTAGATCGATTGCCCCAGCCGTAAAGGTGTTTCCTGTAGACGTTTCAGTGTCACTAAAGAAAGCGCCTGTAGCTCCAATAATTATCGCTGCTGCTGCGACAATTGTCGAAGCACTAATGATTATTTTTTTCATAATTTTAATAAATTAAATTAGTTTATAAGTTTATATTTATTTGCCATTTATATTAAATATAAAAAATGTCTTATTTTACTTTTTGTCTTTAGTTGTTTTTTATTTATTTTTTTATTTACATAGTTTTTTAAAAAAAATTAAGATTGATAATTCTCGACCTTTCTTATTACAGACAATAAATATGTAAGTTTTTATTGAATGCAAAAAAGACTCTTTTAAAGAGCTTCTAGAATTACTGAGGTAGATTGCCGAGGTAGAATTACCAAAAGCGTGCCAGCGTGGAATGAGGTAGAGAGTGAGAGGTAGAGTGCTTGAGGTAGAGTGACTGAGTAGATATTTTTTTAATTAACCTAATATCAATTATATAGATATATACCTGTATATGTCAACTTTAAAAATGTATATTTTTTGTAATCAAAAAAACCTTATTTAAAAGCTTTTTTAGGCTTATACAAAAAGTTATCCACAGTTTTTAAACTTGAGTTATCCACAGTTTAAAAACTGTGGATAACTTAAAAAACGTCGTTGAATTTAAATTATTTTTAGAAAAATGAAAAAAGCCGCCGAAGCGACTTTTTTCAATGTAGATATTAATCCGAAAATTAATATCTACATTGTATCCACAGATCCGAAAATCTACGGATACAATGTAGATATAAAACCGAAATTTTATATCTACAGCGTACTTACTAGTCCGAAGATTAGTAAGTACATTTCTATCTTAACCAATTGAGATAATTTGTCAATACTTTTTCGATTAACTGTGGATAACTTGGAAACAATTAATTTAAAAGGTTGGCTTATTATTCTTCCTCTTTAAGTTTAGCTGCAGCTTCTGGCGTTGATACCGTTTTACTGATCAGAAATAAACGGACAATTGCATAAGCGATTATCCAATACACCAGCATTGCCAAAAGAGTTGTCCACTCAAAGACGCTACCCTCTAGAGTTGTCTGTGGGAATACTGCAAGAAAAGGAGCAGTAAATGGCCGTGTAATACCGTAGATAAAACTTGTGAATCCAGCTACAGGATTTGCCCCCATAAATTTGAGTGCAAAACGGAACGCAAGCAATATTTCAAGAAGAGAAAGAACATACCACACAATTTGTGTGCCTTTAAATAAAGGTTTCGTAGTGGGAGAATTATATGAGTCCATAATTTTGAATGTTAAATGTTAATAAAATATATTTTTAATTAAATTATTAATTATTGTTAGTCTTCAAATATCGACCTTTTTAAAAATTGATAGTTAAAAAATTTTTTCCCAAAATTAAGTGCTGTTCGAGCCGATATTCTTATCCGTTTCTTTGGTGTTTTTTAATTTAAGGATTTTAGTTTTAAATTTTTGACAAATTTCTTGTTATCGAAAATGGAGAGGTGTATTAGAGCTACTTTAAGAATACCACCGCAAAATCTAAAAGTCACGGAGTTTAAAAACTGAGAGAGGAATCGGTCACGAGTCACTAAATATATTTAGTGCTCGCGATATTGTTCTGTGGATTATAAGAGAGGAATCGTCCCGCGGTTACTAAGTAAATTTTTCGCAAGCTCAAATTTACTAAGTACCGCTGGACGCGACTCAAAATTATGCTCCCAGCATAATTTTTCCGTCGTTCGATTCCTCTTTGGTCCTACAAAATCAAAAGCCCCGATGTTTTCACATCGGGACTTAAGATTTTGTGGAGAGGAATCGGCTCCCAGTTCTAAACAAAAATATGGACCAGAGAGGAATCGGTCACGAGTCACTAAGTCTTTTGTTCATTCTTCGCTTCGCTACGAACTCCAAAAGCCTAAGTGCTCGCGACCCCGGCTCGTCTGTTTTGCTTCGCAAAACATGACTCCGCCTTTCGATTCCTCACGAAAGCAAAGCAGTTTGCTTTCTTCTGGCACAGCAACACAAAATAAAACACCATCTAAAAAAGATGGTGTTTTATTTTGGTTGTGTGGACCAGAGAGGAATCGAACCCCCGGCCTCCTCAGTGCAAGTGAGGCGCTCTAGCCAACTGAGCTACTGGCCCATACTATTTAAGAATTTTCTTCATTGAATAAACTCAATACACAGTATTTTATAACAAAGATGTCTATAAATCAATATCAAATTTATTTATAATTTTTTATATAATTTTTGTTACCAATTCAACACTATCAACCTTCTTTATTTCAAACTTTATCTTTCCCAATACCTGTCCTTTGTTATTTTTTACATAAACTCTCCATTTACCATCTATAGCATTATTCATAAGAGAATACCCCCGATATCCTTTATCTCGCCCGCCTTTTATGGCATAACTAACTTCATTCAAAGTGACCCATTCCCCTATTTTCTCGTCGTATCTTTGCCAGATATGGGTGATCTCTGTATTTAAGTCAGTTGGAGCAAACACAGAGGCATAAACATACACAGGGCTGTTGTTATTCATCTTATTGAATTCATTTTTCCAGTCACGGTATGCGTCTTTCAAAAAATTAAATTTTTCTTCTCGCACCAAATAATTTCCGTCTGATGTTTTTTCAACATAATGATAGACTTCTAATTGTTTCAAAGATAAAGGAACAGGAGGAATAATATTTGTAAAATACATTAAATTAAAGCCCAAAAAAATCAAAAAAATATCCCTCGTCAATTTTTTTTCTCTTTTCAAACCCAGATGCGAAATATATTTGAAAAAGAAAAACATCAAAGCATAAATAACAACCAAACTAATAACACCGCTCAATAAAAATATTCCGCTACCAATCTTTTTTAAAACAACAGGAACAAAGAAAATCAAATATGAAAAAATTGCGACAAAAAGAACCTTTATCTGAAAATTGAAGTCATTATAATATTTTCTAAATCTTTCGTTTCCTATAAAAAAACCATATATAACAAGCAAAAAAATCCAACTGGAAGCAAGAGAAGCACTCTTGGTATAAAATATCACATACCCACTAAACAAACCTCCAAAAGCAAACTGAGTTAAAAGAAGCAAAAAACTTTTCCATTTGTTTTCAATATTTCTTGCTTGAAATAGATTTATCAAAATAATGCTCGCCGTTGCAATAAACAAATAACCGAGCAATATAACATTGTCAAAAACTCTATCAATTCTGGTCAATGTCAGATTGTCAAAAATCAGACCGCCAATGAAAAAAGCCGGTACCAAATACCTCTCATTCTTTTCTGCCCAACTTCTAACAGTTAAAATTTTTGCTTTTATAGCTTTCATAATTATTTATAATATTAACATAAAGGGCTTTCTTTGACACCGAGTTACAATATATGTATATTTACATCAGAATAATTCATCTAAAAAGAGCAATTCAACAGAGAGGATTACAAATGGATAACGAAGAAAACACCTTAACAACAAAAGTATTTATTTCCATCGGGACGATAATGGAAGAAACCAAAAAGGTTATTAAAGCAACAGAGAAAAAAGTTCTTGCAAAACAAAAAATAATAGAAAAAATCATCGCAGACTATAATAAAATTAGAATCGAAAAAATGGCTGAAATGTTGTCGAAAAGCATAGATGACAAATGCGACAAATGCGGACAAACTCTTGACCCCAATAAAATATTTCTCTTTCAATCCGGATATGACTATAACGAACACTCTTGGAGACCAACACAAATATTGAGGGTGTGTAGAGATTGTTCTATTTTTTTGGAAGCACGCAACGGGACATGGACCAAATGCGATTGCGGCCCGGAAGGGAGACAGACAATTTTTATTGCCAAATTAATAACCAGCACAGACCTTTTAAAAGAAGGTACCGTAAATGATCAAAGAGAGGAAATGGTCATGACATACCTTGCAGGAAAAAATATTCCCCCAGAATTTATTATAGAAAAAGAAAATGAATATATTACCGGAATCTTTTTTGTAAGTCCCGATGGAAAAATTAACAAAATTGAAGCGCTCTAAATTCCAGCTCGTTTGAATCACTTACACAGGTGGTCCAAACGAGCTGTTTTTATTTTATAAATAATGTAAGATAAGTCTCATGGAAGAAATACAATATCCAATCAGAATAAACCGCTATCTTTTTTTAAAAGGTTTTTGCAGTCGTCGAGAAGCGGACCGTTTGATTGAAAAAGGTCAAATAAAAATAAACGGAAAAACTGCTTTAATTGGCCAAAAAATAGATGAAAAAGATAAGGTGGAAATAAGCAAAAAAGTAGAACAAATCGCTGAGAATCGTGTTTATTTAGCATTTAACAAACCCCGTGGTATCGTAACTCACGACCCACAAGAAGGCCAAGAAAGTATCGAGGATGTCTTGAAATATCCGAAAAAGGTTTTTCCATTAGGAAGGTTGGATAAAGAATCTGATGGGCTAATCCTCCTAACCAATGATGGTAGAATAACCAACGCTCTTTTAAATCCAGAAGAAAACCACGAGAAAGAATATCTTGTTGAGGTAAATCACAGATTGTCCATTGATGCGATAAAAAAAATAGAAGGAGGAGTAATTATTGATAAATACAGGACCAAACCTGCAAAAATAAAAAAAGTTTCTCCCCGAGAATTTCATATCATATTAACCGAAGGCAAGAAACACCAGATCAGGAGAATGTGTTCTGCATTAAATCTTGATGTCGTAAGCTTGAAAAGAATACGAGTAATGAGCATAAAACTTGGAAATCTAAAACCTGGTCAATACAGAGAGCTAAAAGGAGTAGAGCTGAAAAAGTTTTTGTCAGATTTGAAATTTTAAAGATTTAATTATAAAAATACAGGGACCGAGTCCCTGTATTTTAGTTTTAAATCGTAAAATCTTTTATTGAGTATAAATCGGATTCATCTTCTTTTGGCTGTTGATCTGGAACACTCTCCGCCATAACATCGTCTTTGTCCCAATCTGTCTCCTCTATCATTGTCTTTTCTTCTTGTGTCGGAATCATTGCTTCTTCTTCTGTGGCAATATTTTCTGCAACAACATTTTCCGCAACAACATCCAAATCATTACCTTCGGGAACTGTCTCAACAATTCCATTTGTCTTTATATAATTGTCCAACATTTCATAAGGATTTTTCTTTTCATTTGAGTGAACAAGTTCTAGAATCTTTCTCAAATCTTCATTAGAAAAGAAATCTATTGTCAATTTGCCTCCGACTTCCCTTCTCTCAATTTGTACTCTTGTGCCCAAAGATTCTGACAATTGTCCCTCCAATTCTACCATCTCTGGATCAGGGGGAAGATATCTTTTTCTGATTTTGTCATGAGCAATTTTTCTTGCGATTGCTTCTGCATCACGAACTGTCAATTTTTTAAAGACAATTTCTTTAAACAAAGTATCTTGTTCTTCCGGTCTATCTTTCAACATCAGAATTGGTCTAGCGTGTCCTTCGGTAATCTGTCCTGCAGAAATTGCTTTTTGCATTTCATCTGGAAGTGTCAAAAGTCTTAAACTGTTTGAAACATATTCCCTACTTTTTCCTACTTTTTTTGCAACTTCATTGTGCTTAAAACCAAATTCTTCTGTTAGTCTATGGAAAGCCAACGCTCTGTCGATCGGGTTAAGATCTTCTCTCTGCAAGTTTTCAATAATTGCCAATTCAAGTTTTGCTCCTTCGTCTTGATCTCCTTCTCTAATGATTACTGGCACTTGTGACAAACCCGCCAATTTTGATGCTCGCAATCTTCTTTCTCCTGCGATCAATTCGTATTCTGCCATCAAACCGCCGTCTGGTTTTTGTATTTCATACCGTGTTACAACGAGAGGTTGAAGCACCCCATACTGACGGATTGAATCCGCCAAAAGTTTAAGCTTATCCTCGCTAAATTCTTTTCTTGGCTGATATGGATTTGGTTTTATTTTTTCTACTTCAATCCAAAAGATTGAATCATTTTGAAATTTTGACATGAGATTATTTTAACATAAAAATTTTTCATTACCCAAAATTTTTGGTAAATAATTGTGGAGATATGGTGGAAAACCAAAGAATTGATTTTTTGGAAGAATTTAGTTATTATATCCTTACTTAAATTTTAAATTGTACTTTTAATTTTTTAATGCCGAGGTGGTGGAATTGGTATACACGCACGACTCAAAATCGTGTCTCGCAAGGGATGGGAGTTCGACTCTCCCCCTCGGCACCACAATCAATCATAATTTAGCGTGAGCACGACTCGCTGCTAGTCAAATTTGCGTGTCTCGCAAGGGATGGGAGTTCGACTCTCCCCCTCGGCACCAAAAATAAAAAACTGCAATATTCGTGAGTATGAATATTGCGGTTTTTTGTTTTTGGTGCACATTTTTGTTTTGTATAATCGCTTCAAATTTTTAGTAAAGACAATGACTTCGCAACAAAAACCACCGGATCCTCACGCGGTGATTTTTGATTATCTTTCACTAGCCAATTATTTATTGTGCTGTACGGAAAGAAGCAGGAGTGGTTATGCTCACATTTTTTGATGAGTCAAACACCACAATCAAATAGTAATATGTTGTATTTGATGTGAGGTTATTGATGTTTACCGTGTGAGTAACACGGGCAAGACCATCATATTGAGCCAATGTTCCAGTTACTATAGGTTCTCCTGAGAAAACTCCAGTTGCATCAAATATATTACTTATTCTAATAGGTGATGTACTGTAATATACTTTTCCCATAGAAGCTTCACTTGCTGTCCAAGTAACGGATGCTCCATCATTATCAGTAGTTACATTTATACTTTTTATTGTAGGAGCATAAACATCCCCACCAACATTTCCACCACCTCCAAGTCTTGCATTAATAGCAGCTTGTGTTAGTGGACCAACACGACCATAACCAGTTGTCGCTGGTGTTCCTTGGGAAACGATTCCCACCGATGTTTGAAATCTTTCTACTGCTGCTTTGGTAAGTTGACCAAAGTATCCAGTAACCAAACCTTCAGGATAGATACTCACATCTGTAGCGAGATATGTCTGAAGTTCAGTGACTTCCGAACCACGGTCACCAAGGTCCAACTGACTAGTGATGACAGCATAGGCACTTTGAACGCCAAAGACCAACAAAGCAAGCATGGTCATCATTGTCACACCAAAGAGAAAACCTATGCGTGGTATATTCTTTTGTAAATTTATTATTTTGTTCATGTTATTTTTGTTTAGATTAATAATAGAGATTGTTAAGTTAAAATGTTTTACATGATCGACCATTCATGTTTGTAATCTCTCTACCTATAGTGCCGTTTCAAATGCACTTTCATTACAAACTTCATTACAGTTTTCATTACAAACATCTTTTGGGCCAAATTTTAAACAGTTTTTTAACGACTTATTTCCGGTTCGTCTACCTTTCTCTTTAAATTTTCTATATAAATTTCCAGCCTTTCTATTCTTTCCTCTGTTTCATCTTCAAATTGTTTTGTGTGAAGGGCAAGCATCTCAGCAACACTCATCATTTCTGTAACATCTTCTATGGCAAGAAGTATGATTGGAGGAAAAGAAGGATCCTCCTTCACATGAATTTGGCGAGCATTTAAAATCATGGACTTATGCCCAATAGAAGGAAAATCATGAGAAACTTCAAATCCCTTGAAAAAAGTATTTTTAGGCAAAATATCTTCAAGCAGTTTTCGTAAAGCTGGAATATTCCATTGGCCATTTCCCAACTCATATACAATTTTTTGTTCAGTGTCCCCGGCCTCTACTTGAAATACTCGGTAAAAAGATTCATTGGCTGCCATCACACGAAAATTTTTATCTAAAATTAAAACAGGTTCGTGTACAACATCGACTACAGTTTTAATATATGTCCAACTTTTTTCCCAAAAATGATCTACGAAATCAGCTCCGATAGTAGCAAATATTTGTCCTGCATTATTATTTTTTTTATTTTTCTCCATATACAATAACAGCCGAAAAAAAAAGAATATCATTACAAAAACTCGCTCTAAAATATATGGCATGTTATACTTAGGTATCAAATATTCACTCATTTGTAAGACACTGTTGTAATACTTTAGTAATAAAGTATGAGATATTCAATCTCAAATTCCCTTTCAAAATATAAACTTTAAAAAAAATTCCAGTACCCTTTGTAATACTTGTGTAATAAAATAACCCCGGGTTCGGCTTATATAATATTATGATTATGACACCGAAACAAAAGAATAAGCGGGATATAATATTGACCATGGCACACCGCAACTATGAAAAAGGTATGAGTTCGTACGCTTTCTTCAAAGTGCAGAATAGTGCGATGAGCAAGGATTTGGTTCAGGACACTTTCATAAAAACTTGGAAATATCTCGTTAGAAACGGAAAGATTGATTTGATGAAACCATTTTTATACCACATTCTAAACCAATTGATCATTGATGAATATCGTAAAAAATATCGTAAGAATAAAACAACTTCCCTTGATGCTCTTATGGAAAAAGGATTTGAGCCAGGCTTTGATAATTCGGAACGCATGATAAATACTTTTGATGGCAAAGCTATCTTACTTTTAATTCAATATCTCCCAACAAAATACGAAAAGGTCGTACGTATGCGATATGTTCAGAATCTCTCACTTAAAGAGATCTCCCTCATAACGGGGCAATCTAGAAATGCCGTCGCTGTGCAAGCATATCGGGGACTTGCGAAACTGAAAAAATTATATAATCACAAATAAAAATATGCTTTGGACAATAATAATCGTTTTGTTTATTCTATGGCTTCTCGGATTTAGTTTTAATGTAGGAGGTAATCTTATTCACACTTTACTTGTTATTGCGCTCATCGTCCTTATTGTTAACCTCTTATCTTAAACATAACAAATCTAAAGAATGAACCAGAAACAAAAATGCCGAAATTTATGCGACCGCATAAATTTCGGCATTTTTGCTTACTTATTACTTTAATCTTGCTACTTAATGCTAGCAGTTATGTAATAACTGATATGTGTTCCAATAACATTTTTACTGAAGGAGACCTATCGTTCAAAAAACTGCGACAATTCATAATCTCATTAAAAATAATTTGATCTTTTTCTTTTACATTTTTAAAATCAATGTCTTCCCTCAACTGTTTTTCTAATTCATTTAAAAACCTGATTGCACCGCTTTTATCAGCTGGCTCTTTTTTCTTGCTATCACCAAAATAAATTTTTACCATTTCCAATCTCTCTGCCAGAGAAGACTTTATAAATTTCTTTGCAAACTTTTCTATCTCTATCTCGGAATCACTTTCTGAATATGGTCGCACAAGCATCAGCCTTGATTTTAATGTTGGTAAAAGTATCTCGGACGAATTCATAATTATAAAAAAATGAGTATGAGGAGTAGGTTCTTCAAACATTTTCAAAAGAGAATTTTGTGCCTCTCTGGTAATAAAATTCATTTTAATCACAAAAAACTGTTTTCCCCCGTTAAAAGATTTTTTGGATTGTAATTCATTTATTTTTCTTCCGTCATCAATTCCAAAAGTCTCAAATTCTCCAAACCAAAAATCAGGATTATTTTTTGTAGAAAATTTTAAAACATCTTCAAAAAGATTTATTATTTGAGCAACAATCTCCAAAGAATCGCTTTCTATCAAATAAGCGTGATGAAGGCTGTCTTTATGTTTAATTATTTCGCGTAACATTGATTAAAGTATAAGCGGATATGTTAAAAGTATAAAGCGTTGACAAACAATATTGGTTATAGTTAAATCATTTAAGAATAAAGAATTCTTTACACAAAAACAATGCTGGAGGAGAAGATGAAAGAATACACATTTTATGCTTATGACAAAACAAAATATGTCATCCAATTAATTGATGGCAAAGCAATTATTGATCCACCTTGTGGGGCTATGTTTGCTCTGGAAACAAATGTCACAGAAATAATTGCGGCTCCATCTGTTCAAGATCATAATGCCAACATATCTCCAAAAGACTTTGGGAACTATCTGGAATTTCTTGAACATGGAGATGGATCTTCTATAAATGTGAATATTAAAATTTATGAAGGAACTTTTTCTCTAACAATATTTCCAAATGGATTATTCTTTCCAAGCAGAAGAGAACTTTAATATCTATTTTGTTTTCAAAAAAGATATACAAAAAGCACAGACTAAAAATCTGTGCTTTTTTTAATTATAACTTTGAATTATGAAATTGGATTTTCTGGATCGCTTCGTTTCATTCGCGAAGACGAACAAGTCAGTTTCATTCGTGCTGTCAGCTGTAAGTTGTTGGCTATTGGCTTCGTTATTCCACATCTTCCTGTTTCTCACAAAGGCTACAAAATATGCCAAATTTAGAATTATTTATCTTTTTGAGATGACGGATTTCTTGTAGGTGTCTAAGTGTTCCAAAGCGATACCTGTTCCTTTAGCAACACAATAAAGAGGATCTTTTGCTAAAACTGCTTTAACACCTGTTTTTTGTTTTACCAATTCTGTTAGGTTTCTTAATTGAGAAGATCCTCCTGTCATAGTGATTCCTTGATCAATAATATCCGCAGACAATTCTGGTGGTGTATCGTGCAAAACATCTTTAATTGCTTTTATTATTTCATTTAATTCTTTTTGCAACCCCTTAACAATCTCGTTTGTTCCGATCTCAACAGACCTTGGAAGACCTGAAACAAAGTCTCTCCCTTTTACTTCAAATTTCAATTCTTCTTTTTCTTTTACCATAACCGCTGAACCAATTTTCATTTTTATATCCTCGGCTGTTTTGTCTCCAATTGAAAGATTGTGAGTTTTTTTAACATAATCAACAATAGCATGATCCATTTTGTCTCCTGCACATTTTACAGAAGTAGAGGCAACTATACCTCCCAAAGAAATAACAGCGACATCGGTTGTTCCTCCTCCAATATCTACTACCATATTGCCGTTAGCTTCTTCAATCAAAATTCCTGCTCCAATTGCAGCCAGAATAGGCTCTTTTACAACATAAGCCTTCCTCGCTCCTGCTTTCATCGCTGCTTCAATTACCGCTCTTCTTTCTGTAGAAGTAACACCAGCAGGTACAGATACCAAAACATCTGGCTTGAAAAAATTCCATTTTCCAAGAGCTTTTTCAATATAATAACGAAGCATTGCTTCTGTCACTCTATAATCGGCGATTACTCCGTTTCTCATAGGTCGATATGCAATAATGTTGTCAGGAGTTTTTCCAATCATTCTTTTTGCCTCAAGCCCTACTGCCAAAATTTGATTATCCATTTCTGAAACAGCAACAACAGAAGGTTCATTCAAGATAACCCCTTTCCCTGGAACATAGACCAAAGTATTGGCTGTTCCTAAATCTATTCCTAATTTTTTTGTAAACATTCCCATAATAAAATTTTTATTCTAAAAATTTCAAATCCTAAATTCTAATACCTAAATCCTAAACACCTGCCTGCCGGCAGGCAGGAATTCAAATTTTTTAATTTTCCAATTTTCAAAACTTTTTGTATTTTGAATTTTGGATTTTTTGAGTTTGTTTAGAATTTAGAGTTTAGTGCTTAGAATTTTTTTAACTTATTCTCTCTATTTTTACTCCTATCTTTTGCAATCTTTCTTCTATCCTCTCATACCCTCTATCTATCAAGTACACATTATCTATGATTGACTCCCCTTTTGCAAGAATTCCAGCGATTATAAATGCCAGCCCTGCTCTCAAATCTGGACTCTCTACCTCTCTCCCTCTGAAAGAAGTCGGGCCTTTTACAAGAGCTCTATGTGGATCAAGTAAAATAATATTTGCACCCATTCTATTTATATCTTCAACAAAGTTTAATCTCCCCTCAAAAATAGTTTCAAAAACCAAAGATTCACCTGTTGCTTGTGTTAAGAAAATCACCATTGGAGCTTGTAAATCTGTTGGAAATCCGGGAAATTCTTTTGTCTTAAATCCAATACTTTTGAAATCTTTATTTTTTAATTTTGCATTTCCTTTTATTTTTATACTGGTCTTTCCAATCTCCAAAGGTACACCAGCATCTTTCAATATTTCAATCAATATTTCAATATCGTTTGGATTACAATCTGTTATTTCCAAATTGTCCGCACACAAAGCCCCCATTATCAAAAAACTTCCTGCTTCTATTCGGTCAGGCATTGCTTTATAAATTTTCCCTTTTGATTTGAGAAGTCCTCCACCTATTATCTCAATAGTGGATGTCCCCGCTCCTTTTATTTTTGCGCCACAAGAAATCAAAAAATCTGCCAAATTCTTTATTTCAGGCTCTATGGCACAATTTTTTAAAACCGTTTTACCTTTTGCCAAAACACCAGCCATTACAAATGTCTCTGTTGCTGTGACGCTTGGTGCTCTAAAAAATATTTCTGCTCCTTTCAATTTTTTTCCTGTTTTTACTTTTATATAGTATCTATCATTTTTGAATTCCATTTCTGCTCCCATTTTTTCAAATCCTTCTACAAAAAAATCTATTGGCCTTGCTCCAATAACACAACCTCCTGGAACAGGAAAAGAAACTTCGCCAAATCTAGACAAAATAGGTCCCGTCAAAACAATAGAAGCCCTTATTCTCTCAGAAATTTCTCTATCCAATTCACAATATTTTATTTTTTTAGCATCAATAGAATAGATACCTTTATTTTTTTTAGAAACAACCACACCCATTTTCCCAAGTAATTCAGAGAGTCTTTTTACATCTTCAATATCAGGAATATTTTTCATTTCAATTCCGTCTTCAAACAAAACACTACTTGCCATCACTTTTAAAATCGCATTTTTAGCACCATTTACTTTTATCTTTCCAGATAAAGTTTTTCTGCCACTTAATCCTTGAATTACAAATTTATCTTTCATTCACATAATATTAAGCATTTTTTTGATTTTTTACAAATTTTGTCTTATCAACAGTACAAACAAAAAAATGAACCCCGAAGGGTTCATTAATATAAATTTAAACAGCCATCCCAGGCCACCAACACATGTATATATCACCTCTGACAAACATGACTGAGGGCCTCTTGTGTAAAACATCACCAATTTTTTTTCTAATCTCCGGTCCTTTAACAGGATTCGAACACAAAGACATGGTTCCGTGGGAGCCAAGACCCTTATGAAACTGAATGAAAAAATCACTCTTTTCTCCTTCACGGCAAAAGTGGTAATCGTGTCTATCACCGACTTTTACTAAAGAACCTGTCTCACCATCATGAAGAAACGCGCGGTTAATTGTATTGAGCAATAAAGCTTGCTTGACACTCACATCTCCTGGGCCATTCCCAAAAGCAACTGTTTTTAATTGTGACATCTTTTATTTCTCCCGTAAAAAAATTAACATTAAAAAACATTTCCAAAAAAACATTACCACAAAACAAACCGTATACGCAAGTCTTAGGGACTTTATAGACTTTACAGACTTTCTGCCTTAAACTTGTTTATATGTATTTGATCACAGCTATTTCAATATATAGAAATAAATTTCAAACACCCTCTCTATTTTTTTCTTCTCAAAATTTTGATATTGGCTCTGTTGTTTTTGTATCAATAGACAAAAAAAATAAACCAGCCTTGGTGATAGAAACAGACGATTTAAACAAAAACAAATCTCTTATTCGCAGAAGTAAAATAAAAATAGGAAAAATTAATCAAAAAGAAGAGTGTCGTTTGATAAATAAAGATTTGATTGAATTCACAAAACTTGGTTCTCAAAAAACAAACCTTAAAATTGAAGAGGTTTTTCAAAAAATAACGCCAACAAAAATCGTCAAAAATTTGAACAATTTTGATTTTAAAAAAGAAAACAAAGAGACAATAAAATTCTTTGAAAAATTAACACGCGAGGATATAAAGAAAAAAATTGTAAAAAAGAAAATTGTAACAGAAAAAAGAGGTAACGATGGCGAAATAAAAACAATCGGTTCTTTCTTGTCAGAAACAAAACAAGTTAAAAAAAGCCTTCATTCTGAAAAACATTACCTTGTTAATGAAATCAGAAATTATTTTGGAGAAACTGCTAAAAATGGCAAAGGATCTTTCAGTTTTTATTTAGGCTTTTTTAAAAGAATTCCTGAGAAAAAAATATACGAATTTTGGTCAGAGGTAAAACAAAGTAGAAAATCTATCAAAGATCAACAAAAATTGTTTTGGTGGAAAATAGGACAATATTTAAAACAATAATAGTTTTATATATATAAAAACAATCTTAAAATTCTGACGACCGTTAAAATTTTGAGATAGTTTTTCTATTTACGCACGGCCCGACCGTATATGAATATTGATTTTAAAAAAGCCCGCGTAGGCGGGCTTTTTGGTTCAGAAATCTAGGCGGTTTTTATATTTTCCTCCGCCGTATCTTCGGAATTGAGTCTTTTTATTTCTTCAAAAATTGCTTTTGCATTTTGTTCAATAAAATGACGACGATTTTGAATCAAAGTGTTAAAAAGATCAACACGATTTTCTTTTAAATAAAAACGCTCATCAGTGTCTCCTAAATTCTCAAAAGACAAAGCCGGGAAACAATGAAAACAAATAAAAGTATGGTCCCACAACATTTTTGAGTAAAGACCGAGCAGGTCATAATATTTATTGATTTGGTAATTATTGTTTAATACGAGATTTAACCCATTCAAATCCTTCTTTAACTCATCAATGTCAATATTTAAACGCGATCCGCAAAAATTGCTGATATCAATTATCAGTTGAGGTCTATATTTGGGGGTAATCACTTCCGGCAAATCTTCGGCCAAATACAAAACTATATTATTTCTTACTCGTTCCAAACTGGACTTATGAAAGTGGTTTGCCTTTTCCACCATTTTAATTAAATGATCCTCGAAAAGCCTTCTCTGACAAAACTCTTCAAAGATCAATGCGAAAATAAAACTTGGGATGAGAGACATCACAAGAAATAAATGTACGCTATCAGAATTAAGGTTCTCCTCCCCTGTTAAATGGTGAAGAATGAGTAAAGTAATTAGTCCAAAAATACAAGAAAGTAAAAACCAATTCCAACAAAATCTTTTAATATTCACAAGACCTCCATTTATAAGTTTAAAAGACCAAAACCAATTTCCTTTTGTAATACTGCAAAAAATGAGGTTAAAAGTCAAGAAAAATAAAACTATCCTAAAATTTTAACGACCGTCAGAAGTTTAAGATTGTTTCTATATTTAAAACAATAACAGCCGAAGATTTCGCACACGAAACCTTCGGCTGTTTTTTATTCTTGATCCTCAAGTTCAAGCTTCTCAAGACGCTGAATTTCTTTTTTCAACTCGTCTTGTTTTTCTTCAAAATAATTTCTTATTTCTCTCAGTTGCTGAAAGAAAAAATTAAGTTTGAAAGGAAGAATATTTTCTTTAAATAAATAAGCGCTAGATAGCCCTCCTTCCACCAATTTAAACTCTGGAAAATATCCACATTTAGCGGGGTAATTTAAAGACTGAGTTATATCCAAAAAAATACCCAAAAGTTTGTCATATCCTCCGTCATGTTCACCAAACCGTAAAGAAGAACGAAGTTGAATAACACATCCAGAAAGAAATTGTGCCGTGCAATCTTCACTTAGTAAAGACGAGTCAATTTTTTCTTTTTTTGAACCAATCACCAACACCCAAGCGGGGTGTCGTAAAATATTTTTTGATCTGGAGAGATACTCAAAAACAAGACTCATTGCAGTTACGACGTTGTTTTTGTATAACTCGTTAATTTCCTTTATCTCTGTGATTATATATTTTTCGTATGCCCTCTTTTCGGAAAAAACCTGCCAAACGAGTGACAAAAGTAGCCCAAAAAAAGAAGACAAAGAAAGTATAAACAAAGATCCCTTACCACTCAAAGCTGAATCTTGTGTAACAAAAGTTTTTAAAAGACACAAAAAAGCTAATAACAAAATAAAAAAGAAAACGGAACGGACAAAAATCATCATAATGTTACTCCTTTGTTAAATTTATGTTTGTGTAGAACAAATATCTGAAGCTAATATCCCACAAAGACACCTAAAAAGTCAAGGAAAATATAAAACAACCCAATTGAGACATCCGACGTCTCAATTGGGTTGTTTTTATTTTAAAGATTCAAAAGATCCAAGGGGTCAATTTCATCCCAGTTTTCCAATATAATAATTCCATCAGAGCCGACAGAACGAACAAGAGCTTTTATGCCGTCCCCCAAATTAATTTCTTCTCCTTTTTTAATCTTCTTATCAAAAATAATATCAAACCTTTTTGATCTTTTTTCTTTATCAATCTGTTCTTTGGCAATATTTTCAACATTGGCATAATGCCATTCTCGGGCAAAATTGGCCCTTTGCGCCTTTACTGCAGCGTGTGAACCACCCTGTCTTTTCATATTTGCTCCCTTTGACAAAGTTAAACAAAAAAAGAATCTAAAAGAAAGATTAACACATAGAATAAATTAAGAAAAGCCATCAATCTTTCTGGGTTGCTTCTTACACCCTACACCTTACACCTTTCTCCTTATACCTTATTCCTTCTTATATCTTTTCAAAAAATCTTTTTTAAGCTCGTCAAAATTTTCGTCCATTATAGATTGACGAATGTCTTGAACCAGTTTGTTTATAAAGTACAAATTATGAATTGTTGCTAGAGTACTACCCAACATCTCTTTTGCTCTAAACAAGTGAGACAAATAACTTTTTGTATAATTTTTGCAGGTATAACATCCACAGTCTTTTTCAATAGGCGAAAAATCGTCCTTGAATTTTGCATTCAAAATATTTATTTTTCCGTCCTTGGTATGCAAAGAACCGTTTCGAGCCATTCGTGTTGGAGCAACACAATCAAACAAATCTATTCCATTTTCTACCCCACCAAACAAATCTTCTGGCTCACCTATTCCCAACAAATGTCGGGGCTTCCCTTCTGGCAATATTTTATTTACCCAACCAACAGCAGTATTCATATCTTCTTTGTTAAAAGATCCACCAATCCCAAATCCATCAAAATCCATTTTCGATATCACCTCGGCACTTTCTTTTCTTAAATCCTCAAATCGTCCTCCTTGTACAATTCCAAAAAGAGAAATTTTATCTTCTATATTAAGTTTTTTATGTTCATCCAAACTTCTTTCCGCCCAACGATGTGTCCTGTCCATTGCTTCTCTTTGATAATCATAATCTGCATTTGGCGAAGTGCATTCATCAAATGCAAAAATCATATCTGCTCCGATATTGTGTTGAATCTGAATTGATTTTTCAGGAGTAAATTTATGAAGACTACCATCTATATGTGATTTAAAAGTAACACCGTCCTCGTCTATCTTTGCCAATGAACAACCCTCGCCATCACTCATCTCTCCACATCTATTCACAATATCTTTTTTGTCTGCTGATGCAATTTTGCTAACTCCGCTACCAAACGCCACACCAAGCGAAAAAGCCTGAAAACCACCCGAGTCTGTCATCGTCGGTCCAAACCAATTCATCATTTTGTGCAAACCGCCAGCATTTTTAACAATTTCATCCCCTGGTTGCAAATACAAATGATAGGTATTAGCAAGCACCACCTGTGCGCCCAAATCTTTTACCTGCTCCATCGTCAAAGCCTTCACAGTTGCTTTTGTTCCCACCGTAACAAACGACGGCGTCAAAATTTTCCCATGAGGAGTTTCTAAAACACCGGCTCGTGCCAATGTTCCTTCCATCTTCTTTTCGATGTTAAATTTTATAGACATAATGAAACAGTATAAAGTCTGGAAAGTCGAAAGTCCATAAAAATTGTTTACCAAAAAACTCACGAGGTCTGAAATGTGCAAAGTTTTGACGACCGTCAAAACTTTGCACATTTTAAACACCTCTTAATACCTAGTGTATTCAAATATTAAATACCCGCTTGCACAGGCAAGCTTGCTACTTTATACTAAATTCAATGTTAGAGATATTGCAAAAAGGCAATCCTATACTAAATAAGAAGGCGTCGGAGATAAAACCCGATGATATTTCGTCTACCCAAATTCAAGATTTGATAAAAGAAATGAAAGAGATATTGAGCAAAAAAAATGATGGGGCCGCTTTGGCAGCACCTCAAATCGGAAAATCTGTTCGTCTTTTTATAATCGCTGAAAATGTTTTCACCGAGGAAGAATCCAACATGGTTTTTATTAATCCAAAAATAATTGAACAATCGGAAGAAAAAGAATGGATGGAAGAAGGATGTCTCAGTGTGAAAGGAATATACGGAAAAGTAAACCGTTCAACATCTTGTACAATCAGAGCTTATGATTTGCAGGGAGAAATTTTTACTCAAAAAGGACACGGCTTAATCTCTCAGATTTTTCAACACGAAGTGGATCACCTAAACGGAATATTGTTTACAGAAAAAGCGAAAGACTTGTTCCAAGTAGATGACGAAAACCAAAACAAAAAACTGTAAAATTTAGAAATTTTACAGTTTTTTGTTTTGGTAATTTAAATTATCAAACTATTCAAGTATTCAATTGAATATGAGAAATATAAAAGCCGTCTTCATCAGACGGCTTTTTCTTCACAAATTGTGGGTGCTTCCAAAATTCTGCGTATTTCAACAAGAAAATGAGAGGCTAATAAAATAAAAAATATAGAAAGACCTCTAGAACAGACTACATCTGCCAAAAATAAAAATAAGATAAACAGACAAAGTAAAACAAAAAAATCACTCGTGTTATCTTCAACGATAACGACTTTCCCATCTCTGATGTATATTTTTTCTCTCATTTTTTCCTCACAGTCCTGGATCAAGCTTGGTATGGATCTCGGCGCAAACATCTGCAAAATCAACGGTCATTTCGCCAGCAACTCTCAAACGTTCGTCATAAATTTCTCTCAGATGTGTAGTGGATTTTTCAAAAGATTCTTCACTGGCAAAGGTTGTTTCCAAATAGGCCTTTTTCATAATTTCTAAAAATTCACTGAAAGAAATTTTTCTCTCTTTGGCTAAACTGTGCATCTTCCCCCCTTTCTTGTTGTTAATAAAACAATGATCTATAATGAATATAATCTTAAATAAAAATTAAATCAATATGGTGAATTTAAAGATAGCGTTTTTTGGGACACCAGAATTTTCTGCAAGAATTTTGGATAAAATGAAAGAGGGAGAATTTTCTCCATCTTTAATAATTGCAACACCCGACAAACCAAAAGGAAGGAATCTTGTTATGACACCGCCCTCAACAAAAATATGGGCAGAACAAAATAATATTGATGTCCTACAGCCAACAAAACTAAAAGCTCCTGAATTTTTAGACGAATTAAAAAAGACCGACTGGGATTTATTTGTCGTTGCTTCGTACGGTAAAATAATTCCTCAAGATGTTTTGGATATTCCCAAATACGGAACAATAAATATCCACCCTTCTTTGTTGCCTCGTCTTCGAGGGGCTTCTCCAATGCAGTCCGCGATTTTAAAAGAGAACGAAACAGGAATGACAATAATGCTAATGGATGCTGATATGGATCACGGTCCTATACTGAAACAAGAAAAATTGGATATCAAAAAATGGCCTCCAAAAATTAATGAACTGGAGGACATGATGGTAGAAGTCGGAGGAAGACTTTTAAACGAAGTTATACCACTATGGATAAGTGGAAAAATAAAACCAAAAGAACAAGATCATAACAAAGCAACATATATTGATAAGATAAACAAAGAAGAAGCTCTAATAAATTTTGATGATGATCCTTTTTGGAATTATAGAAAAATACAAGCCTTGCAAAATTATAAACCTTATTTTTTTACAGAAAGAAATGACAAAAAAATAAGAATAATAATCAAAGAAGCAAAATTTGAAGATGGAGAGTTGATAATTATGAAAGTATTGCCGGAAGGAAAAAAAGAAATGGATTATCAAGATTTTTTGAGAGGAAGTAACAATAAGGTGTAAGGAGTAAGGTATAAGGAATAAGGGGTAAGTAATAAGAAAAGAAACGAGAAAAGAGGGAAATTTGCGAAGCAAATTTCCCTCTTTTTCAGCCACTTACTTCGATTCAAAAATAAACCCAAATTTGAATGAAGTTTGAGGAAGTAAAAGAAAAAGCCCTGAGGCGTATATACCATACGATGAAGGGCTTTTTCTTGAAACTGACGAAAAAATTCGTCAAATTTGGATTATTTAAGAGTGATTTTGTTTATAACGATATCCACCAAAGGCTGATTATTTATCGGATTGGTTGGAGATTCACTAATCATTTTTGCAACGTCCATCCCCTTTTTTACTTTTCCAAAAACGGTATGTGCATTATCCAAATGTCTATTGTCCACGACATTTATAAAAAATTGGCTTCCGTTTGTATTTGGTCCTGCATTTGCCATTGCGATTGTTCCTGCTAAATGAAAATTGTTTGCATGTATTTCATCTTCAAAAGTATATCCGGGTCCACCTGTTCCCCACTGATTTTTCTTCGTATCGTCTTTTGACAATGGATCCCCTCCCTGAATCATAAATTGCGGAATAACTCGATGAAATTTTGTTCCATTATAAAAACCATTTTCAGCCAATTTTATAAAATTGTTTACAGTCAAAGGAGCATCTTCTTGAAAAAACTCTATTTCAATAACTCCCAAATTTGTATCTATTATTACCCCAGAAACAGAATTGTTAACCGCAGAAACTGCTCTAGCTGTAAAATCCCCCTCTTTTTTTATAGACTCACTCATAACATTAAAAAGAAAAACTACTATTAATGAAACACCGACGATAGCTGAATATGCTACCCACGAATTTATTTTCTCGTTTGCAATCATAATTATTTATTAAAATTAAAACTTCTTGAAACCTCTAAGCAAATCTTTCGCTTTTGACGCTCCTCTTTTAAAAATGCTTCTTTTTTTATCTTTGTAAGAAATTATTTTTCTTTCTACCGCTTCTTTCACATCATCAATCGCAACATACATATCGGCATTTTCTGCAACAGCACCAAAATTTTTTCCAGCTGTATGCAAACTTACTTCCGCTTTAAACATATCTCCTGCCCTACCTGTTTCTTTGCTCACTCTGGCATTACATTCAACGCTCTCGTCACTTTGATCAATATATTTATCCAACACGTTCAATTTTTCTCTAAAATGTTGATCAATGGCTGGAGTCACCTCCATATTGATACCTTGTATTTTTAAATTTCTCATGAGTCTATTATATTAATTAATAATTTTTTAATCAATGTTAATACTCAGCAGTTTTGAAGGTGATTGGTGTCCATTAATGATTTTTACTTTTCCCTCAACAACTCCAAAATGACGAGCCACAAGTTCTATTATTTTTTTGTTTGCCATATTCATTTCCGCTTTCTCTTTTACTTTTATTTCAAAACGGTTTTCAGAAGTTTGGACAACCTCTTCTCTTTTTGATTTAGGATATGCTTTTACTTTTATATACATATATAAATAAAACTATATTTGAGTTGCGTATTTTCTTTTGTCTGTTTTTTCTGCCCATTCATAAAAAGCACTAAAAATGGCAATATAAACAGCAACGACAAGAAAAGAAAACAAAACAGTAAAAAAACCATTTCCGTTTCCAAAAGATGATTCAAGCTCTGCTACAAATTGCATTACATTTGCAGATATGTCTGGAAAAAATATAGCAACAGGCATAAACAAGAAAACAGCAACACTAATAAAAGGTTCGGCATAGCTATAATCAATAGGAACAATGAGCATTGCCGAAACACCGTAAATGAGGAGGAACATTAAAATGATTATGGCGACTTTAAAGATATATAGTATTTCACTCATACAAATATTATACCACCAAAAAACCCGAATTAAACATTTTACTTTTTCAAAATTTTTGTTAATATTGTATCTGTTAAGTTAATACAGGACTTAATAACATTCCGCGGTAGCTCAGTTGGCTAAAAAGCGTTTAAGCTTTTTAGGTGGTTTCGAGCGAAGCGAGAAAATTGTCCAAGTCGAGTTTACGAGACAGGACAATAAATGGAAGAGCGATCCTTTGAATACAGTCGTTCGCGATTTGTGCTAAAGATCATGTCTTCTAATTGTAGTTTTGAAAATAAATATTCCGCGGTAGCTCAGTTGGTAGAGCGATCGACTGTTAATCGATTGGTCGCAGGTTCGAGTCCTGCCCGCGGAGCAAAAACGATTAAGTCCCAATATGCAATATTGGGGCTTTTTCGTTTTCTTTCGCGGCAGGACTCGAACCGAGCGAAGTATGAAGGAGCGACTGAAAGGAGCGACGAACACGAGCGAGCGGGGGTCGAGAGTTCTTAGTGAAATTGAGTCCCGAAGGGCAAAAATTTCACTTAGAACTGGCGACCAAGTCCTGCCCGCTCTGAACTAAAAACCGGCGACCGAGTCCTACCCACAAAACAAAATACAAACAAAAAATCCCCAACATCATTGGGGATTTTTAAATAAAATTTAGATTTAGAAATGTTTTGCCAAATGCTTCCACCCAGCTTTTACTTCTTTACTCAAATCCTTAACTTCTTCTTCTGTCATCTTCTTTGCTTTCCCATATTTTACAACGGACTCCTCCATAAATTTTTTAAAATCTTCCTCGGTCATTTTCTTAACTTTCTTAATTTTAGGAGATACTGATTTATAAAAATCTGCGATATGCTTTTTAACATCTTTTTGTACCTCTTTCCCCTTTTTTGAAGTAATGAATAATCCAGCAGCAACACCTAGAACGGCCCCTGCTAAAGCTCCTTCCATTACTTTTTTTGTTCCGCTAACTTTTTTATTTGACATATTTTTATTTTTTTTAATTTATTAAATAATTATTTTTTAGACTTTTTCTTGTTTTTTACAGATTCTTCTTTTTTCTTGAAAAAAAATGAAAGGATCGGCAATGTAGCTAAAGTCTTTAAAACATACTCTAAATTATCAGACAAATCTTCTGACATCTCTTCTATATTTTCAGATATCTTATCTAAAGATCTGGCAACTTTAATTAAGTGGTAAAAAATAATAATTGTCAGAACGCCTAATATAATTACTGCAAAAGACACAGAAAGATAAAATAATATTTGTGAAAAAATTAAAATGTTTATTACCATAGAATAATTTTAGCACGAAATATTATGAAAAAATATAGCCCCTTTACAGCACAAATATAAAAATGTATATTTCGGGCAGAAACGGTAGTTAAAATCAACAAAAAATATGGGAGGAACAAATAAATGAAGGCAAAACTTGACGGAACACCCGTTAAATTTGATCAACCATTTCTCTGTTTAAGAACGACAACGAAAAATGTTGGCTGTGTTGGTGATATGTACATTGATGTTGGAGGAAAAGTAAAACTCTACATCGATAATAAAAATAAACCCACATCCAAACTTATAGAGCTTTGCAAGCTTCTTGCTTCCAGAGGTCACAAAGTAACACATTTTGGAACATATGAGGGATCAGCTGGTCCTAACTACATTTTAAAATGTGGGGCATTGTTTACCCGCTGGGGAAAATTTGAAACAGGCGAAGGAAAAGAAATTAAAAAATTTAAAACTCCAGAGTATTTAAGACATTGGTAATAATACCGAAACAAGGAGGCCAAACAGTGTCAGATCAATCGTTGCAATATTGGAGAAAAAAACAAGCAGCTAACGACAACAACCCCAACAAAATACTCCTCTTGTTTGATATGAGAACAGCACACGCTCTTTTTGAACACAGCCTCAATGCCGAGACAGCTTCAAAAATGACAGACAAAGAGTTGCTGTCTCTAAAAAATATTGGACCCACGGCTGTAAAATCTATCAGGAAAGCAATGAGAACCGCGCAAAAAGACAAAGGCGAAAAATTCTCTGTTTAAATTATTTATCTAAATACCCCAAATAATAGTTCGAAAAACCGAGATCAGATAATAAGAAAAACAGCTGATTTTCAAAACCACCCCTACGGGTGGTTTTTTGTTTCCTACTTGGTAACTTATTGTTACAATATTTATATTAAAGACTTAAAAAGTTTAAGATAAGTATTTTTTTATAAAATATGAAAAAACCAACAATCACAGGACAAATAAACATAAAAATATTTGAATTGCTTGAACAACATTCAGATGGTTTACGTTGGTCAGAACTTATATTAAAAATTAAAAAATCAAATCCCAATCTTCACCCAAAGACAATCAATGGATGTATTTGGAAACTTGTTCAAAAATTTCCTGACAAAGTCTACAAACCATCTAAAGGAGTTTTTCGTTTATTAAAATATAAAAACACCAAAACAAATTAATTTTTTGATACCCCTTTACACACCCCTTTAAATATATTATTCTTCAAAAAGAAATTTGATCAAAAAAGACAAAAATAACGAGGAGACTCTCAAATGCCAAAACATGATCTATTTTTGTTGGTTGATTACGATGTAATAAAAAGCAAGGCTTGTTTTTCAACGAATATACAACAAGAAAAAGTCGCTGATGTTATCGTAAATTTTCTTCGAACACAAATCGGAGCAGGAAAAGACACCTCAGAAGCGAATATTCTTGATTTGTACGAGGTCGATCTTTTGTTAGACCTATCTACCGATACATTTTCAGTATCATCAAATTGCGGAAATCTTGGTTTAAGAGACGGTATATTACATCACCTCTTCACAAAACTGAGAATTACAGAAATAAATCATGGTCAGCAACCCTCTTTCTGAGGGTTGCTTTTTTCTCTATCAAACGCTTTACAATAATTTCTAATTTATATATAGTCTTTACTAGATAAAATGTCCTTAATATAAACGTACAAAAAAGGTAAAACTAATGTCCGATGACAAAAAAGAATTTTGTGAAAAACACCCCTATTTTAATCCTTTTGAATCAGATTGGAACAATGCAAGCAAAGAATGTAGTAAATGTTGTGGCTTGCATTATGGTGCAAAAAAAATTGGCTATTATTCTGGAGAATGCTCGCTGAAACAATATGATGTCAATAATGCGAGATTAAAAATTGGACCAATGAGCCTTGAACAATTTGGACATATACGTTTTTCATTGGGATTTGACTATCATATGAGTGATGGACCCTCATGGAACGCTGATAGCGAAACAAGAACAATTTACTTTAAAGAAGAACTCCATGAATCTCAAATTAAAGAATTCCAAAAGAAGTGGGGTTGCAAAATAAGTAAAATTGATTGGTCTCTTCCCAAGGTTTCTTTCGTTGATGCAGAAAAAAAAGAAGGAGAAGTAACAGTCTTTGTCACAATTGGAGAAAACAATATTACCTCGTCTTGCACGTTAAAAAATGGAATGACGGCAATTGAAATATTTCGCGAATTGGATAAATTAAAATTTTTAGATATCCCGAATGACTCAATCCAAGAAAACGAAATCAAACAATAGATTCAAAGCCACCCGTTCGGGTGGTTTTTTGTTTTCGCATTTCACTTTCCTTTTAAAACCTTGTTATAAAGAGTATATTATAGATATGACAGTAGAAAGAAAATATCACAACAGAATAGTTGTTAGCTTGTCTGGAGTGCTTATATTACTCCTCGCGTTTATTGGCTTTGTCCTTTTCAAGCCAGGTATTTTCGGCGATTGGGGTATTTCTCTTATGGAAAGTCGTATAGCCAATTTAGCTTCAACATATTTGGGCTTAACAGAAAATCAATTTCTTAGTGAAGAACAATCAATCACAATAATCAGGTCTAGAAGTGGAGGCGAAAAAGAAGAAATAATTCTTCCAATTAAAAAACCTCTCTTTGAATATATAGAAGTAGTTGATGGTTGCGATATCCATTTTGAAGGAGAATGTCTAAATATGCGTTCCGGACCAAGCGAAGAATATCCAGTAGTCAGTAAACTTCGCAATGGCATCGTATTAAAAATAAATGGAAAAGTAGAATACGAAGGAGGGGTTTGGTACAAAGTAGTCTTTGACGAATGGCTTCGTTATTCCGACAGATTGAATGGAGACTTGTATGTAAATGCCGATTATGTAAAAGTTCTTCTTGATGAAGGAATAAAAACTGTAGAAGACAACGAACATTCCACCACAACGACAAAAAAAATTATTGTTAATAGGACGACTCAAACACTTTCTGCTTATGAAGGAGAAAAATTGTTTATGGAAGAATTAATATCTACTGGTTTAGAGTTAAGTCCGACTCCTCGTGGAGAATTTCTAATTTTCAGAAAAACACCAAGCAGGTATATGCAAGGACCAATTGCTGGGTTAGCAGGCAGTGATTATTATGATTTGCCCGGAGTTCCTTGGAATCTTTATTTTACACACGGAGGAGCTGTAATTCATGGAGCATATTGGCATGATAGTTTTGGTTCGGAATACTCACATGGTTGTGTAAATATGCCACCAGATAAAGCAAGAGAGCTCTATAATTGGGCGGAAATAGGCACACATGTGGTTGTAACTGATTAATAAAGGAACAAATACAAAACATCCGCACTGGGATTGTTGCAATCGCAACAATTGTGGTATGGGTGTTTTTTCATTAAAAACTTGTAATAAAACCTCTCATTTATCACACAACAAATCTAACAAAAAGTACATTGTTTTGCCCTTCAACATAGTATACAATTTTGAGTAATTTGAAACACAGAAACACAATTTTCATAACGACGTGTGTGACAATTTTTCTAGCAGTACTGATCAACTCTGTGCCTATTATTTTTTCTCCAAAAAAATCTATTGAGAAATCTTACTCTTCCCTACCACAATTTCAATCACAAATAAAACAAAATTTTTCAACTTTTGAAAATGATTTAACTCTCTTTACAACAATCCCCCCTAATAAGAATGTGGACATTCCTAAAAAAGATAAGATAACTACAACGGTCACCACTCGTGAAAATGAAAACACCTCTAAAGAAGTTAAAGTAATTGAAACAATCACTCCCGATAAAGAAGAAACAGAAAATTCTTTTTTTGATGTTCCTTTTTTCTCACAATTTAAAGATATTAGTTCTTCAAACTGGCAAAAGGTAGGGTGTGGAATCGCGAGTCTGGGGATGATTATTAATTATTATGAACCAAAAGAAATTTCTGTTAATGCACTTCTCAATGAAGGTATAAATTCTGGAGCATACATAAATGACGCTGGATGGTCACATCAAGGTTTAGCAAATCTTGCAGATAAACACGGTCTTGTAGGATCAACTTATGACTTTTCGGCATCAAGTATGGAAGTAGCTTTTGCCAAATTTGAAAACTCCCTAAAAGAAGGACCTGTTATTGCTTCGGTTCACTATACATTTGATCCTTCAAACCCAATTCCCCATCTGGCAGTAATCAATGGAATAGAAGGAGATACTTTGCACTATAGTGATCCCGCAGAAGGACAAGGAACAATATCTGTAGAAAAATTTAAACGAGCATGGAAGAAAAGATATATTAAAATAAGACCGAGTGTCTAAATAACAAAAGAAAAATCGTCTTTGAAAGACGATTTTTCTTTTGTCTTTACGACTTATGCTATAATTTTATTATAGTAATTAATCTTAAAAAAATTTATGAAAAACCTTATAATAATATTAGTCGTCATAATTTTACTAGGGGTTGGAGCATATTTTATGTTTCCAAATTTATTTTCAACAGTTATTTCTATAGATAATAAAAACGAAAATAACGATAATATAGCAACTTCAACAGACGATGACACATCAACACTCACAGATCAAAATGAAGTGGAATCAATTTTAGGAAAATCATATGGCGGAAGAGATATTCCTGTATATCAATTTGGTAATGGAGATACAAAAATATTATTTGTTGGAGGAGTCCATGGAGGCTATGCATGGAACACATCTCTTCTTGCACAAGAAATGATTTCTTATTTAAAAGAGAGTCCAGAAATAATTCCGAAAAATGTGACAGTGACGATTGTGCCCATATTAAATCCGGATGGTTTAGATAAAATAATAAAACAACCTTCTTTATCCAGTCTTTCAAACAACCCTCCTCAATTGGCTAACACAATAGAAGGAAGATTTAATGGAAACAATGTAGACCTAAATAGAAATTTTGATTGCGATTGGAAAGCAAATGCTACTTGGCAAAACAGAACAGTCAGCGGAGGAGACGAAGTATTTTCTGAACCAGAAAGTCAGGCAATCAAAAATTATATAGAAAGAGAAAACCCCACAGCAGTGGTTGTTTGGTATAGTGCAGCAGGAGGAGTATTTTCTTCAAGTTGTCATAATGGGATTTTAGAAGAAACAAGAAAACTAACAAATACGTATGGTAAAGCATCTGGCTATCCTACATACGATGAATTTGTTTCTTATGAGGTAACAGGAGATATGGTAAATTGGCTAGCAAAAGAAGGTATTCCAGCAATTAGCGTCCTTCTTACTAACCACAACGATATTGAATGGACAAAAAACAAAGCTGGAATAGAAGCAATACTTAATTACTACGCTGAATAATGAAAAAATTTTTTATAGGTAGAGCCATTGGTTTTATTGTAGTTATTGTCGTATTCATTATCGGATATTTTATTTTAGATTTTTTTAAAAATGATGAAATAGTAGAAAAAATAATTTCTTCTACAAAGACTATAATCGGGCAATCGGTTGAAAAAAGAAATATTGAGGCTTATACATTTGGTGACGGAGAAAAACATCTTTTGTTTGTTGGAGGAATTCACGGAGGATATGAGTGGAATAGTGTACTTTTGGCATACCAACTAATTGACTATCTAGAAATAAATAAGGAAATAATCCCCAAAGATATAACTGTCACAGTGATTGCATCAGCCAATCCAGACGGAATATTTGAGGTGACAAATAAAAACGGACGCTTTTATCTTTCCGATCTTTCGTCGGGTGATAAGTCTCTTGCCAGATTTAATGCAAACGATGTTGATCTGAACAGAAATTTTGATTGCAAATGGCAATCAGAAAGCACGTGGAGGGGCAATCCTGTTAGTGCTGGCACGAGTGTTTTTTCAGAACCAGAAGCACAGACGATTAGAGATTTTGTTTTAGAAAATAAACCAGTAGCAGTTGTATTTTTTCACAGCCAATCTAACGCTGTTTACGCATCAGAATGTGAAGACGGAATCCTTTCAGAAACTCTTGATATTATGAATATTTATTCAGATGCCTCGGGTTATCCAGCGATTGATACTTTTGACGCTTATGAGATAACGGGTGATGCAGAAGGGTGGCTAGCTTCTATCAAGATTCCAGCAATTACAGTCGAGCTGTCTACTCACGAAACAATTGAATGGGACAAAAACCTCGCAGGAGTTAAAGCCTTGTTTGAATATTATAGTAATTAAACAACACACCACAAAAAACCGCCCACTAGATGTGGGCGGTTTTTGTGTAAAACACTATTTAATATTTTACTTCTTTTTCTTTTTTGTTACTGTCTTTTTTGTTGCAACCTTTTTTGCAATTACTTTTTTAGCTACAACTGGTTTTTTAGGAGCGGTCTTTTTTGCCTTGGTTGTTTTCTCTGTTTTAACTGTTGGTTTATCCATTGTTTTTACCAACACTTTTTTAAGAGCAGTGATATCAATTTCTTTTTTAGGAGCTCTTTCAAATTTTTTGTATTTAGGAGCGTCTGTTGAAAATTCTGATTCCTCTGTCTTTCCAGCATTTTGATCAAGATTTAAAACCTTCAAAATTTTATCCAATTTTGTATTCAACATTTCAAACTGAGATTTGTAATTTTGAGTATCTTTAGATGAATCATTTTGAAAAGGTTTTCTGTCCTCAAAACGAGGTCTTGAATCTCTTCTACCAAAGTCTCTATTTCCACCGTCTCTGGAACCTTGAAAAGAATCACCTTTTTTTGATTTGAAACAATCGCTACAAAGGACAGGTTTTCCCGCTGTTGGACGAAAAGGAACTTCACAATTCTTTTTACATTCGTCACAAATTGCTTTGTGCATTTCTACATTTCCTCTATCTCCTCTATCTCTTCCGCCTCCAAAGCTTCTTCCTCCTCTGTCTCCACCAAAACTTCTTCCGCTTCCGCCAAATTTCTTGCCACCTCCACCAAATTTTTTTCCTTTATCAAAATTATTCATATGATTTATGTTAATATTATCAGGTAAGTCTATGCTTTTTATTCATTAAAAGCAATGATATTGAACAGCTATTACAAACAAATCAATTTATTGTTAAAATTAACCCTATGAATCCCGTTAGAAATTTTTATTCACGCGGGAACATAAATAAAATAAAAGTGCTAAAATTATTTTAAAGTTAAACTATTATCAATATTAAAATTTCTAACGGGATGAAAGAAAAAATTGTAAATTTCCTTAATCAAAAGATCTCACACATAGTCGTCGTCAGCTTGTTATTTTTTGTAACAATCCCCGCAGTTGCTTTTGGTTTTTGGTATGGATATAAAAGCGTTACAGAATTATCTGAACAAATAAATTCTCTCTCAAAAAATATAGAACAAATAAAAACAGAACTTTCCTCTACAACTGTCGCTTTTGAAGATAACATCAGCAGAACACAAGAATCATTAAGCAAAGAAATTTCAAGAGAAAAAGAAAATCTTGAATCAAAATTATCAAATGTTCAAGCAGAAGTTGGCTCTGTTTCTGGTACTGTGAATACTTTGGAAAAATTGAGTAAAACAGATCCTGAACTTTTGCAAAAGTATTCAAAAGTATTTTTCCTAAGCGAACATTATGCTCCATCTCGTTTAGCCGAAATACCCAATGAATACAAATATTCTGAAAATAAAACTCATTTATTTTATGAGAGTGCCTACCCTTATTTAAAAAATATGCTAAAGACAGCAAAAACAGCCGGTGTAGAAATATATGTGTATTCCGCCTATCGTTCTTTTGACACACAGGAGGCTCTCAAAGGACAATACACGATTACATACGGATCTGGAACAGCCAATCAATTTTCCGCAGATCAAGGATACTCGGAACATCAAATAGGAACCACGGTTGATTTGATAACAACAGGACTGGGGGGTTCATTATCAGGATTTGATAACACAAAAGCTTACACTTGGCTTTTGCAAAATGCATACAAATTTGGATTTGTTCTTTCTTATCCAAAAGGAAACAGCTATTACATCTATGAACCTTGGCACTGGAGATTTGTCGGAGTTGAATTGGCAACTTATTTAAAAAATAATAATAAATATTTTTACGATTTAAGCCAAAGAGAGATTGACGAATATTTGGTTTCTATTTTTGATTAACTTTACAAAAACTTAATGTGTATAAAAAGAACGACCGTACTTTTTATACACATTTTATTTTATATAAAATTTATATAAATTCTTTTCTTCGTTTTTGTTTGTGAAATTTGATAGCAAAACGATGTGCTTCACTATTTGCAAGCAAAATATCTCTTTCATTTTTACTTATTATTTCAGAGTTACCTAAAAAGCCTCTTGCTCTGTGGTGTTCGTCTTTTGTCACCGCAACAACCGATATTTTATATCCAAAATCTGACAAAACTTTTTCAGCAATATTTTTTTGTGCCTTTCCACCGTCAACAATTATTATTTTTGGCATTCTCCATTCATCGTGTGCAAATCTTCTTTCCAATATTTCTTTTAATGCTCCCGTATCTCCACCCCCAACACTACGAATATTAAATTTTTTGTATTCAGATGTTTTTATCATTCCCCCTTCAATGACTGTCATCACCCCTACCCTGTTTTTTTCCGACATATGAGCAATATCGTACGCTTCTATCCTGTTTCCTTCAGAGATATTCTGTTCTTTTAATAAAGCGATATCTTGAATATGTGACAAAGCAAAAATCTGTCTCTTTGTCTTGTCTGCTTTTTCAAATTCTTGTTTTTTAACAAAATCTTTCATATCTTTTTCCAATTTTTTCAAAAGAGATTCTTTTTTGCCCTCAAAAAACATTTTTATACTTCTGACAGTCTTGTTATAATCGCTTTTCAAAACGACAGAAAAATCAGGAGATAATCCCAATTCTACATTTAAACCAGACTTTATCTTTTTTTTATTTAGGTCTCGGGGACCTAAGTCTTTTTCACCACGAAATGGAAAAATCTTTCTGACTATTTTCAATGCCTCTTTTAGTTGTAGTGCATAAGGAAAAGGTCCAAACTGATATTTGATATCAAAGCCCAAATTTTCTTTGTGTTGTAAATCGTGTTCACGAACCAAAATTATACGAGGATATTCTTCGTTCGTTATTACGACATGATTGTAGCTCTTGTTATCTTTACCAATTGTATTAGCAGAAGGATTGTGTTTTTTAATCAAATTGGCTTCCAAAATCAACGCTTCTAAAACGGAATCGGTTTCTTTCCAATCTATATCATCTACCAACTCCATCATTTTTGTTATCTTTGGCCCCCTTCTCAAAACAAGATCATCACCAAAATAACTCTTTATTCTATCGTGCAAAGAAGTTGCTTTTCCGATATACAAGACGGACTTGTTTTTTTTGAATAGGTAAACACCTGGAGAATCAGGCATTTTTTTAAGCTTTTGAGATAAATTCATATTTTAAATTCCAAATTACAAGCACCAAACCACAAACAATATTCAAATTCTAATAACCAAAATTCAAAACTATTTAGTATTTGATGTTTATTATTTAATTTTTGTTTGTAATTTGTTATTTGTAATTTGTGATTTTGCTACTTCAGATATCTTTTCAGATAATCACCAGTATAAGACCCTTCGGTCTCTGCCACTTCTTCCGGTGTTCCTTTTGCAACCATTTTTCCTCCGCCAATACCACCATCTGGTCCGATATCTATAATATAATCCGAAGATTTTATTAAATCCATATTGTGCTCAATCACAACAACAGTGTTGCCTCGGTCCACCAATTTTTGCAATATTTCTATCAGTTTTTTTACATCATCATAATGCAGACCGATTGTTGGTTCGTCCAAAAGATAAATAGTTTTTTGAGTGATTGGGCGATACAATTCGGAAGAGATTTTTACTCTCTGAGACTCTCCTCCCGATAATGTAGATGCAGGTTGTCCCAATTCTAAATATCCAAGTCCTACATCCATCAATGTTTTCAACCTATCATAAATTGCTGGAATATCCTCAAAAAATTGTAACGCTTCTTCTACTGTCATAGACAAAACATCGTGTATATTTTTACCTTTGTATTTTATTTCCAAAGTTTCTTTGGTAAATCTTTTTCCATTACATACATCACAATTTACATGAACCGTCGGTAAAAAGTGCATCTCTACAGCGATTTCTCCCTTTCCTTCACACGCTTCACAACGACCACCTTTCACATTGAAAGAAAATCTGTTAGCCTTCCAACCTCTTGCTCGCGCCTCGCTAGTATAAGCAAAAAGATCTCGGATATGCGTAAAAGTACCCGTGTATGTTGCAGGATTTGAACGACTGGTTCTGCCGATTGAAGACTGATCAATCAAGATCACACGACTCAAATATTCTGTACCAGTAAATTTTGCACAATTAAAAACAGAAGCAGAACGATACTTTCTATCAAATCTTGCCTGCAAATTTTTATGTAATATTTCATACATAAAACTGGATTTTCCAGAACCAGAAACACCTGTGATTGTCACAAATTTTCCCAAAGGCACTTCTGCCTTCATATTTTTTATATTAAATACTTTTCCTCCTTCTATTTTTAGAGAACCCTTGTCACTCGTCCTTCTTTTTTCTGGCAATTCTATTTTCTTTTCTTCTCGCAAATATGCCAAAGTATTTGAACCAGAATCGTTATATTTTGCCTTTAACAAATCATCTAAGTATCCAGAAACTATTACTTCTCCTCCGTGCACACCCGCCCCTGGACCGATATCAACAAGATAGTCGGCAGAAAAAATAGTATCCTCGTCGTGTTCTACAACAATAATAGTATTGCCCAAATCTTTCAATCTCAACAATGTCTTTATCAATCTGTCGTTGTCTTTAGAATGAAGTCCTATTGTCGGTTCGTCCAAAACATACAAAGCACCAACAAGCCCAGAACCAAGCTGACTTGCTAGACGAATTCTTTGAGCTTCTCCACCAGACAAAGTATTGGCGCGTCTATCCAATGTTAAATATTCAATACCAACATTTATCATAAAACTTAATCTCTCCAAAATCTCTCGCACCACTACTTCTGAGATTTCTTTTTCTTTTTCGCTCATTTTTACATTTTCAAAAAAATCTTTTGCGTCTGAAACAGAAAGAGCTGTCAATTCTACTATATTTTTTTTACCCCATTTTTCGCTAGTCAAAAAAATATTCAAAGCCTCTGGTCGCAAACGAGCACCATTACACACAGGGCAAGATTCTTTCACCCAAAAATCTGCAGTTCCTAAACCGTTACATTCTGGACATGCTCCATAAGGCGAATTGAAAGAAAAAAGTCTTGGCTCTATTTCAGGATATGAATATCCGTCAAAAGGACAAGAAAATTTTGTAGAAAGTAACAATTCTTCTTTGTCTGAGAAAACATTTTTTACAAGACCGTTTGATTCTATTACTGCTTTTTCAATAGCGTCACGCAATCTCTCCAATGTCGCTTTTTTAAGTGATTCTTTGATCCCAATCAAATCTTCTTTTTTATCATATTCAAAATCAGATAAATCAATACTATCAATCACAATACTGATATCGTGTTTTTTTGTTTTAGTTAATTCTATTTTTTCTCGCAAACTATATTTTTTGCCATCTATTACAACACTTGTATATCCTTTACCTAAATAATCATACAGCAACTGGTAATACTCGCCTTTTCTACCTCGGACAACTGGTGCTAAAATATCCAATTTTTTTGTTCCCTCTTTAGATTTTTCTTTTATTTTTTTCAAAATAAATTTTTGAATTTCTTCGTTAGAAAGTTTTTCTATTTTTCTTCCGCATTCCAGACAATATGGGTGACCAACACGCGCATACAAAATACGCAAATAATCATAAATTTCTGTGATGGTCGCTACGGTTGAACGAGGGTTGTTGGAACGAGATTTTTGATCAATAGAAATTGCAGGAGAAAGTCCGATAATTTCGTCTACATCCGGTTTTTGCATTTGAGAAATAAATTGTCTGGCATAAGCGGAAAGCGATTCAATATATTTTCTCTGACCCTCGGCAAAAATAGTATCAAAAACGAGAGAAGATTTTCCGGAACCAGAAAGACCCGTAACCGCGACCATTTTGTTTCTAGGCATTTTTACGGTGATGTTTTTGAGGTTATGTGTCCTTGCTCCTCGCACCTCAATCCAATCGTGTGGGTTAACCCCGCTATTCTTTTTTTCTTTTTCTTTTGACATAGTTTTTTAAAAAGCTAACAGCTAATAGCCGATAGCTTATAGCAACAACGAACGAATTTTTGCGAAGCAAAAATTCGTCTCCACCTAAACGCTACACGCTAAACCCTATACCCTTATCATTTCCTCAGAAATGATAAAACTCCCCCTGAAGAGGATTACTTCTATATAGTAATTGAATAGAAAACCAAAAGCAACGATTTGGGGTTTATTTAATTTTTATTTCTTACTGGGGTTTTATTTTCTCTTTAACGGTTTTAGTTTTTTATTTTCTTGTGTTTTATTAGACATTTTTTCCAATTCTCTAATCTCATCTCTCAAAATAGCTGCTGTTTCAAAATCCAAAATTTTTACAGCCGAATCCATTTGTCTTTTCTTTTCTATAACAAATCTCTTTGGATTTTTTTTCATCAATTCCAAATCCACTGCCAAAAGATTTCCAACGATCTTTTCATGTTCACTACGCATCTGATCGGCGATGCTAGTGATTTTTTTACTAATTGTTTTTGGAGTAATGCCGTGTTTTTCATTGTACGCTATTTGGATTTTTCTACGACGATCTGTTTCTTCAATCGCTTTTTGCATTGATTTAGTAACGTGGTCCGCATACAAAATCACTCGCCCATCCACATTTCTGGCAGCTCGTCCGATTGTTTGAATAAGAGAAGTTGCAGAGCGCAAAAAACCTTCCTTGTCTGCATCCAATATTCCAATCATAACAACCTCTGGCATATCAAGACCTTCTCGGAGCAAATTGACCCCAACCAAAATATCATATTTTCCTTTTCTAAAATCAGTAATTATATCTATTCTTTCAACTGTTCCAATATCGCTGTGTATATAAACAGATTTAATTCCTCTCTCGTCCAAATATTCTGATAAGTCTTCTGCCATCTTTTTGGTCAATGTAGTTGCCAAAACACGCCCACCTTTTGCAATGGTTTTTTCCGCTTCGGCAATAAAATCTTGTACCTGCCCACCATGATCTTTTACCTGCTGAATTGGTTTTACAACAATCTGTGGGTCAACAAGACCTGTCGGACGAATAATTTGTTCTGCAATATTTGTTGAATGTTCCATTTCATAAATCCCCGGAGTAGCGGATGTATAAACCACCTGTCCAATTTTCTTTTCAAATTCTTCAAATGTTAGAGGTCTATTGTCCTTTGCACTTGGCAATCTAAAACCATATTCCACCAAAGTATTTTTTCGTGATCTGTCCCCTGCATACATGCCACCGATTTGTGGCACCGCTACGTGAGATTCGTCTATCACAGTCAAAAAATCTTCTGGAAAATAATCTAACAATGTGTAAGGTGGTTCACCTTCTTTTCTTTCGTCAAAATATCTGGAATAATTTTCTATTCCACTCACATAACCAATCTCTTTCATCAAAGCGATGTCGTATTTTGTACGCCTTTTTATTCTGTCCGCTTCCAACAATTTTCCCTCTTTCTCAAATTTTTTTAATTGTTTTTCCAAATCTTTTTCTATTTGTTTCAAGGCCTTTTCTTTTTTCTCTGGATTGGTAATAAAGTGTTTTGCAGGAAACAAAAAGTATAAATCTTTTTCTTCTAAAATAATTTGTGAAACGGGATCTATTTTTTGAATAGAATCTATCACGCCCCCTTCTATTTGAATACGATAATTTTGCTTTTCATTAACGGGCATTATTTCTATTGCATTTCCGATCACACGAAACTTACCTGGTTCCAAATCGGCATTGGTTCTTTCAAAGAAAAGCGCTATCAAATCTCTGATAAATTTTCCTTGATTTATTTTTTCTCCCTTTTTTATTTTTAAATGAATTTTTTCATACTCTGTTGGGTTTCCCAGACCATAAATACAAGAAACGGTTGCCACAACAATAACATCTTTTCTTGTCAGCAAAGATTGGGTCGTCGCATGTCGCAACCTCTCTACTTCGGCATTTATACTCGCCTCTTTTTCTATATATGTATCCGAAACAGCAACATAAGCTTCGGGCTGATAATAGTCGTAATAAGAAACAAAATAATGTACAGCATTTTCCGGAAAAAATTCTTTATATTCTTGCGCCAATTGAGCAGCGAGGGTTTTGTTGTGGGTGATAACCAAAGTCGGTTTGTTTATTTTTGAAATCATATTGGCAACTGTAAAAGTCTTTCCTGATCCCGTGACACCCAAAAGAGTCTGGTGTCTCTCACCTTTTTTAAGACCTTTCATCAGAGATTCTATCGCCTGCTCTTGATCGCCTGCTGGTTTATATTCTGAATGTAATTTAAAATCAACTTTCATAACAACACTATATAACAAGAGACAAAATGATGCTATATATTTAAACATTGGACAAAAACAAAAAAATACTCTAGTCTAAATATAGAGCATGGCTGTGATAGCCCCAAATTTCTTGGAGGGAGCAATAACCAACGATCAGAGGAACTGGAGGTCCCTCAATCAAACAGAGACAAAAACAAACTCTCTCAAAAAAATTCAAGAGGACACGAAAATGCCCAGCAAAGACGACGACATCACCTACAGTGACAATCTTGCACCCCCCTTCTCCACCCTCGTCGGTGTTGAGAGTGGAAGAAGAGCCGAGGACGAAGACGGTAACCGTGGTTACGGCAAAACCGACGAAGAAGCCCGGGAAGACCTCGAGCGCCGCAAGTAATCTGAAATCCTACATGCGCTGATTAGCGCGAACCAAAAAAACCGGAGCATCACGCTCCGGTTTTATTATTTTCCTATTTTTTATTTAATCATCCTCAAACTCGTCTTCACCTCCATTATTTATCGGTTGAGAAGTTGGCAATACGTTTGTATCTATCGTATTTGTTGTGCCTGTATTTTGACCAGAAACAGATTTTATTTGAAAATCTCCTACATAATAATTTTTCAATATATCATAAGCAGTACCCGAATGTTTATGTCCACCAAGAATACCTGCAAAAAGATCTGTTGCTTCTTTTCCGCAACTGCTGACCAAGGTTTGTGTTCCACCCGGGTGAGCTGTCATATACGAAGTAATATTGTAAACCTTTCCGTCGACGACCATCCAACAATCACTTTGCTTATTGTGTTGCGCAACAACAGAAGCACCCAACAATTTATTATTAACACCAGCGCTATTATTGATGTTACCCTCTGCAATATTAGAACCATTATTATCAACAATTTCTAATCCCTGATTCACACTGTTTGGTTTACTAAATTCATAAGCAGTAAGACCAGCCGATAATATCGCCGTAACTACAATTCCAAAAATAAACAAAGTTACAATAAATGTATTTTTCATGTTTTTATAATAGCTTAAATTCTTCCGTATGGATAGAATTTTTCTTAACACCTAATAAAACAAACTGTTTTTTGAGATTATTCATCATATTAAAAGGTCCACACATAAAAATATCTGTCTCTTCCAAATTTCCAACAGCATTGTTGATCACACCCGCATTTAAATGACCACTTTCATCCGATGTATACAAATTTATTTTAATATTTTTAAGTTCTTTTTCTATGGCTAAAATCTCATCCACAAAAACTTTTTCATCGGCACTTTTGGTTGTGTAATAAAAATCTATTTTTAGACCATCGTGTTTATTCACTTTTAAATCTCTTAACATACTCAAAAACGGAGTTACACCAATACCGCCCGCAATCCAAATCTGTTTTTTGTATTTACTTTTTAAATATGAAAATTCTCCAAAAGGACCTTCTATTTTTGCAATAATTCCTGTCTTTAAATTTTTTAATTCAGATGTCCAATCACCAAGCGCTTTTATTGTAAGACGCAATTTATCATCATGTGGAGCCGAACTGATTGTAAATGGATGATATTCGTTGGAAACGTTTGCTCCTTCAAATTTGATAAAAATAAACTGTCCAGCAGTAAATTGTATTTTTTTGTCCCTCGGGTTCATTATTATTTCTACAACATCTTTACCAAAAATATTCAAAGACTCAACAATGTAAGTGATTTTTTTTGTCATAAAATTTCCAAGAATTGAACGCTGAAGATAAACTAGAATAGCAATGGCAGAAAATCCCAATATATAAACTCTCAGAAAAATATCTTGCGAAACATCACTCGGTGTCAAAAAAGTATGTAATGCTCCCAAGAAAAAAGCCGTTCCCAAAAATTTGTGAGCAAATTTTAAATTTGGATATTTCCATTTTGCAAAAAAAGTTACAATCAAAATTGTTATCATTAGCAAAAGTGAAAAAATACCGAAATTAATTGTCCAATTTGAACTTGGTATTAAAAACTTTGCCGAGGTAATAACAGAAATAGGAATAAGTTTTATGGCCAAAAGCAACGGATGTATTGCAAGAAAAACAAAAGATATCACACCCAATTTGTGGTGAATATTATAAACCTTGTCCAAACCTCCAAAATAATTTTCCAGAAAATGCAAACGGGCGCTTAGAATCAATGTAATAGCAAAAAGAATAATGCCTAAAAGGCCTGTTATTTGTCCAAAGCTAGTGAATATAGAGAAAAAATCTACAAATCTAGAATCAAGTGGTTTCATTATAATCCACAAAATCAACGGAATAATCGCGATAAAAAATATAAAAACAATCCCCAGCCTATTTTTTAACCTGTGTGCTGACATGACATAATTATAGCAAAAGAAAAAAACAGCGCTATTAACAAGACAAATATTTTATGTGTTAAAATAAAAGGCATGGAAAATATTTTTATATTTATATTTGCGATGTTTATGGTTATCAAAGGAGCAACGATGGCAACCAAGTATTCTGCTCAATTGGCAAACAATTTTCATCTTTCAAAATATACTATCGGTTTTATCATAATTTCTTGTATCTCGATTTTACCAGAAACATTTATCGCTATAAATTCTGCTCTTACAGGTATTCCCTCTTTTGGCTTAGGGACTTTATTTGGAGGAAACATCGCCGACTTAACAATAGTCTTTGCTGTTGTTATTTTGCTTGCTGGAAGAGAGGTAAAGGTTGAAAGCAAAATAATTAAAAATCACAAAGTTTATCCTTTCTTTCTTATGTTGCCACTTGTATTGGGATTTGATGGTTTTCTCTCTCGTTTAGAAGGTATTGCACTTATTATCGCTGGTGGAGTTTTTTATTATCTTGCTTTTAAAGATGGAAATGAAATAAATCAAAATCTAAAAAACGGGAAAGATAAATATAAAAATTTTTTGATGTTGTTATTTAGTATGGCCGTATTATTGATTGGATCACATTTTACTGTGACATCTGCTGTCACATTAGCAAATTCGTTTGGAATAAACCCGATACTAATAGGGATGTTTATTGTCGGACTTGGAACAACATTGCCAGAATTATTTTTTGCACTTAAATCTATTAAAAAAGATGATGACTCTTTGGCGATCGGGGATATTTTAGGGACTGTTATGGCCGACGCAACAATCGTGGTGGGTATTCTTGCTTTGATAAATCCATTTTCTTTTCCGCGAGAAATTATTTTTATTACCGGATTATTTATGGTAATGGCATCTTTTATATTATTTGGCTTTATGAATTCGGGACAAAAAATTTCAAAAAGAGAAAGCTTTTTATTATTCTTATTCTGGATTTTTTTTGTCCTCGTCGAATTTTTTGCAAGTCAAAGCACAGAAATATTAAATAATACTCGAGAATTAGCATTGAATATATTTAATTAAGTATAATTTTTGTACAAAAAAATCGATATACTATTTATAGATAATCAAAACCTCCGACAGTGTCCATTTTATTTTCCTAAATCCAAAGTCTCGTCAATGCGGATTTGTTTTACAAATTCTGGAACGTGACTTACCAAAACCATTGCTCCTTCATATTTGTCTAGTGCCTCAGCAATCACAGGAAGATGCCTAAAGTTGATATGATTTGTTGGCTCATCAAGAATTAACAAAGTTGGTTTTAACAAAACCAATTGAGCAAATGCAACCAAACCTTTTTGACCTTCTGACAAATTTCCTATTTTCGTATAAATAATATCTTTGTTAATTAAGAACCCCGAAGCCGTAGAGCGGAGATCTTCTTCAATATGTTTTTCCATCACCGAAGCCAAAGAATCATAAACAGTATCTTCAAAATTTAGTGTTGAAAAATCTTGTCTATAATAACCAACTCTCACTCCTTCGGTAATCACAGCTCCGTTAGCATCGTTGTTTGCCAACGACTCTAACAAGGTGCTCTTTCCAATTCCATTGGGGCCTGAAAGAAGTAGGTGTTGTTTTTTCTTTAACGAAATTTCTGCTTTTTTCGTTACTTTTTTATGGTTTTTAAAAATATCAAAAGAAGAAATATTTAAGATTTCACCAGTAACATTTGTTTGAACAGGAATAGTAAACGGACGAATAGTTTTATCTTCTCGCCTTACATCTATCTTTTCCTCCTCCATTTCTTCTACTTCGTCTCTCATCTTCTTTGCCAGCAATCTCATTCTACCTCCTTTCATTGCAAAGAAATTGGCTTTATCTTTATTTTCCTGAATTTTTTTAGCCAACTGTGCATTCTTTCTGTTTTCTTTTTCAATTTGAACAGTAATCTGTTTTACCACATCAAAATAGTTTCCTACATATTGTTCAATTTTTAATGTATAAAGGTTCAAATACAAAACACCGTCTGTAAAAGAATTTAAAAAATCGGCATCGTGCGAAATAACAATACATGTTTTTTGATAATCCAAAATAAACTTTGTTAAATGTTCTACCCCGCTTTTATCCAAATTGTTTGTTGGTTCATCCAAAAGCAAAATATCTGGATCTTGAATAAGTGCAGACGCCAAAAGCAATCGTGCTTGTTGACCGCCAGAAAAAGATTTGATTATTCTATCGTGTGGAGCTTGCAGATTTACCACTTCTAAAACATTATCTATTTTTGGATCAATATCATAAACTTTTTCTTTGAAACATTTTTGAAAAAATTCTCGCACGGTTAAATCCATTTGATCTCTGGGAATAACTTGTTTTGAAACAGCAATAGTCGCTCGTGGGTCAACATTAACGGCTCCACTTTCTGATTTAAATTCTCCTGTAATCAATTTCAAAATAGTGCTCTTCCCCGCACCGTTTTGTCCCATCAAAGTAATTTTGGAACCTCGTCGCACAGAAAAATCTACCTCATTTAAAATAGGTTTGTTATAGCCATAATTAAATGACACTTTATTAAATCTGATTACCGCTCCGTTGTTTAACATAATGTTCTCTATACTAACAAAAATATGAATAAAAGCTATAATCTAATTATCCATTGAATATAAAAAAAATTAATGTAAAATATGGGTTAATCAGACTAAAAGATTTTTCAAAGACATTTTGATGAAATAGTGGTTTTGATAAAAAAAACTTAATTAAAAATTAATAAAATAAATATAAACAAAATTATGGCAAAAAGAGAAACAGGTGTAGGAAAAGGAAGAGTATCTCGCTCAAAAAAGACAGCAAAAAGATTGACTATAAAAAGAGAGATGCTGGCTGCAAAAAAGACAAAGAAAAAGAGTAAATAAATTTTTCAAAACAAAAATCACCCATTGGGGTGATTTTTGTTTTGAAACGGAAAATATGCAAAGCAAATTTTCCGTCTAAATTCTAAATTCTCTTTTCTAAATTCTCATTTATTTTCTCTTATTCTTTGATCTCTCTGTTTCGGTCAAATGTTTCTTTCTCAAACGAACGCTCTTGGGAGTAATTTCTAGATATTCATCGTTCGCCATTACTTCAAGACCCGATTCAATAGAAATCTTTTTAGGTGGTATCAAAACAATGTTTTCATCAGATCCAGCTGCTCTCATATTAGTCAATTGTTTTCCTTTTGTTGGATTTACCACCATCTCTTCGCCCTTTGAAGTATTCCCAACAACCATACCTTCATAAATTTCTGTGTTTGCTTCTATATACAATTCCCCTCTCTCCTGTAGATTGTACAAAGAAAAACCAAGAGCCTTTCCTGTCGCCATCGATATCATTGAGCCAGTTGCCCTCTTTGCAATCTCTCCTGCGTATTCCTTGAAGCCAATCACACGACTAGAAATGATCCCCTCACCTTTTGTATCCACGATAAATTGTCCACGATAACCCAAAAGACCTCTAGTTGGAATCTCAAAAATCAAACGAGTTGTATTTTCATGCTGTCTCATTGAAATAAGAATTCCTCTTCTCTTTCCCAGTTTTTCTATTACAACTCCCTGGGCTTCATTTGGGACATCAACGGTCACTTCTTCGTAAGGTTCCAATTTCACTCCATCTTTTTCTTTTATAATAATGTGTGGTTGGGATACTTGAAGCTCGTAACCTTCTCTTCTCATATTTTCAAGCAAAACAGCAATGTGCAATTCTCCACGACCTGCTACTTTGTAATTTCCTTCTGAAAAATCTACTTCCAAACCTACGTTTATTTCCAATTCTCTTTCCAATCTCTCTCGGATCTGTCGGCCTGTAACAAATTTTCCTTCTCTTCCTGCAAACGGAGAATTGTTTACCAAAAAATCCAAAGTGATTGTTGGTTCATCTACTTTGATAGCAGGCATTGGTTCTATATTCTCATCTGTTGTTATTGTCTCTCCAATAAAAACATCAGGAAGCCCAGCAAGCATAACAATATCGCCCGCAGTTACTTCTTTTGCTTCTTCACGAGACATTCCTTTAAATGTAAAGATTTTTGTTATCTTTCCTTTTCTTGTCTCTCCTGTGTGTTTTTTTACAAAAATATTTTCTCCGTCTTTTAAAACTCCGTCATAAATTCTGCAAATAGCCAATCGCCCAAGAAAATTGTCATATCCCAAATTAAATACCTGTGCCTTTAAAGGAGCATTTGTATTTGAAGGTGCAGGAGAAACTTCTTCCAAAATAGTCTCTAACAAAGGAGTTAGATCTTTTGATTCATCTTCCAAATTTTTCTTTGCAATACCATCACGGCCAATTGCATAAACAGTTGTAAAATTTAGTTGTTCGTCGTTTGCTCCCAATTCCATAAACAACTCAAAAACATCTTCACCTGCTTGTTGAGGATTCGCTGCTGGTTTGTCTATTTTATTTAAAACAACAATTGGTTTTAGACCCAATTCCAAAGATTTTTTCAAAACGAAACGAGTTTGTGGCATCGGGCCTTCTTGAGCATCCACAATCAAAAGAACCGAGTCAATGGAACGAAGCACGCGTTCTACTTCTGATCCAAAATCGGCGTGTCCAGGAGTATCCACAATATTTATCTTTGTTCCTTTATAAATAAGAGACGTGTTTTTAGCATAAATAGTAATACCTCTTTCCTGTTCTATCTTGTCGGTATCCATACTCATTCCGTCAGCAAACATACCCGTCTGACGCATAATGGCATCCGTTATAGCTGTTTTTCCATGGTCCACATGGGCAATGATTGCGATGTTTCTAATTTCCATATCTTTTATAGGCTTTGATCCTTAAATTATTCAAATAAAAAAAGACGCCAAGCGACTTTGATGCAAAGATAATACATTAAAATCTGAAAAGAATCAATAGAAAAGACAAGGCCATTTCTTAAAGAGGTTGACAAAATGCCTAAACTATAATACTCTTGCACGATAAGTTATATCTCATCGTATCCATATATTTTTCTTGTTGGAACCAAAGAGATCCTAGTCGACTTATTTGGTTAGCAAGAAACATCTCAAGATACTTAATTTTTGTGATAAATGCGAAAACAAAAATAGGGCATCGAACCCTATATCTTTTAATTTAAAGACTAGCAGGAAAAAATATGTTTAGAAAAAGAAATGTCCAGAGAAAAAGCTCTGGCAATAGTTCAAGTGCAAATAAAAATTTTAGAGGACAAGGAAAACGATTTAGTAAACCAAGTCGTTCTAGAAAATCTCGTTCAGGACAAAGCCAATTTAGTGATGTATCAAAATTCATCAACAAGGCCGTTCCAGAAAAAAATGTAAAACCTTACACACCAAAAAACTCTTTTGCTGATTTTTTGATTGACGAAAATTTGAAAAGAAATATTTTGAAAACAGGTTACAAACACCCAACACCAATTCAAGACCAAGCTATCCCCCACGTTTTAAATGGTTCTGATATTGTAGGAATAGCAAACACAGGAACTGGAAAAACCGCAGCTTTTATTATTCCTCTTTTGGACAAAGTAATCCGAAATAGAAAACAAAATATAATAATAATTGCTCCAACAAGAGAATTAGCAATCCAAATCAATCAAGAATTGGTAAAATTTGCTTTTGGATTAAAAATATTTTCTGTATGTGCGGTAGGAGGAATGCCTATTTTCAGACAAATAAGTGATTTGCGTAGAAATTATAATTTTATAATCGGAACTCCAGGTAGAGTAAAGGATCTAGTTGATAGAGGTCATATACCATTGGAACAATTCCAAACAATTGTGCTAGACGAATCAGATCGTATGCTTGATATGGGATTTATCAATGATATGCGTTTTTTGATGTCAGCAATGCCTGAAAATCACCAGACTCTTTTCTTCTCTGCAACATTGTCTGATGATATCAAAAATATCATTAACAATTTCTTGACAGACCCTATAAGTATTTCTGTTCGAGTAAATGATACCGCCAGCAGTATAGACCAAGATGTTGTCTATGTAAAAAATGAGGTTAAATTGGATCTCTTGCACGATTTGTTGATCCAACCAGAATTTAACAAAGTTTTGATTTTTGGAAAAACAAAACTTGGAGTAGAAAAATTGTCCGAGCGTCTTTCTGGTCGTGGATTAAAAGTAAAATCAATTCACGGAAACAAAAATCACACACAACGCCAACATGCGTTAAAATTGTTTAAAGAAAATACGGTAAACATTTTGGTGGCGACAGATGTAGCTGCTCGTGGACTGGATATCCCAAATATCAGTCACGTTATCAACTACGAACTCCCTTCTACTTATGAGGACTATATCCACCGTATCGGCCGTACTGGTCGTGGTGGAAAAGCAGGAAAAGCTTTGACTTTTATTGGGTAAATCTTTGATCAAAATTCTCCTATACATAATACATTTGATGTGATATGATTACATCAATCAAATCGTAGCTGTAGGAGAATTATGTCGGGTTTTATCAAACAGTCTTTTGTATTTGACCAGTTTATTAAAATTAATTTCTCTTATAGAAATGAATACAGGAAAAATCGTTCGTTTAAACAATGGTTTTGGATTCATAACTCGTGAGGGTGAAGAAAAAGATCTTTTCTTCCACGCAAACGAATTAAAGAATGTACAATTCAACGAACTTAGAGAAGGAGATGAACTTTCTTTCGATTTAGCTGAAGGTCCAAAAGGACTTAACGCTGTAAACGTAAACAGAGTTTAAATCTTTTAGAAAAATGCAGAGGCTTCCGCCTCTGCATTTTTTGTTTCCACTTTTGAGACAATTTCTGTTAGAATATTGTTATGAATACGCACAAACTCGTTCAAATAATAATATTGGTTATTGTTATTGGAATAAATTTCTCTTCTGTTTTAATTTATCTAAAAAGTACACAGGTCTCACAAAAAAAAGATTCTCCAGATATTTCTGCAACAGCAACAACAACAGACAACAAAATACAAAACACGGATTCCGAAGATCTGCCTAGCCAACAGACAGCAACAAAAACACAGGATAGTAAAACCGATACAACGATACCTCAAAAGAAAGATGTGACGCCTATTTTGGAACCAAAAGAAATTATTCTTCCACCAATTAAGGGACCGGCGACAGGAACCAAATCCCCTCTCACAGAAAATGGAATCATCGAAGAAACAAACCTCCGAAGACAACAAAATGGACTTCCTCCACTTTCTATCAGTCTAAAGTTGAGCAATTCTGCCGAAAACAAAGTGAACGATATGTTCGTCAAGCAATATTTTGAACATCAATCTCCCACAGGCGAAGGTCCGAGTGATTTAGCAAATGCAGTGGGCTATGACTATTTATTGGTCGGCGAAAATCTGGCTCTCGGAAATTATGAGAGTGACAAAATATTGGTTGATGCGTGGATGAATTCTCCTGGACACAGAGAAAATATTTTAAATCCAAAATACAAAGAAATTGGAGTTGCAATAAGATTTGGCACATACGATGGTTCACAAGTTTGGATGGCTGTTCAAGAATTTGGAAGACCTGCATCAGACTGTCCTATTCCTGACGAAATACTAGAAACTAAAATAAATGACGATAAAGATATTGCCACTGAATTAAAAAATCAAATAACTGTTCTTTACGAAGAAATCAATGCGATGTCACCTAAAAGCGGAGAAACTTACAACGAAAAAGTGAGTGTTTATAATACATTGATAATACAATATAATGCTCTCGTCGAAGCTCTCAAAACAATGATTATAAATTATAATGCTCAAGTAGAAGCTTATAGAAGCTGTATATAGTATAATAAATATATGTCTAATAAATTAACAACAATAATAATTTTAGGAATTGCTATTTTATCTTTCGGGATAGGAGTGTTTTTTTACCCATCTCTGCCACAAACAGTAGCATCGCATTGGAACTCGCAAGGAATGGTAGACGGTTATATGTCAAAATTTTGGGGAACTTTTCTAACACCAATAATCTTACTATTTATGTACGGAATATATTTTATTATCCCTAAAATAGACCCTCTCAAAAACAACATTGCTGGTTTTAGAAAACAATATAATATTTTGATTGCACTAATTTCTGTTTTTCTTTTTTATATTTTTATCCTTACACTGGCATGGAATCTCGGAAAAGAATTTAATATGAACAATTTTATATTGCCAGCTATGGGTGTGTTTATTTTTTACATGGGACATATATTAAAATATGCTAAAAGAAACTGGTTTGTCGGAATAAGAACACCATGGACACTATCTAGTGATTATGTCTGGAACAGAACTCATAAAATAGGTGGTTTACTATTTAAAATAATTGGTATAATAACCCTATTGGGGATGTTAGTTCCTAACTATGGATTTTATCTAACGATATTTTCTATAATAGGTTCTGTCATCTTCCTGTTTGTATTTTCGTACATTCTTTATCAAAAACAAAATAATTAAAATTTAAAATATGGAAATAAAATTTATGTGGGCACCCAATATGTCCGTAAACGACGAAATTATTGATGCTCAACACAAAGAGCTTTTAAATCAAATAAATACTCTCCTTGATGTCGTCTTTAATGAAAAAGATATTTCTATCATAAAAGAAACTGTTGATTTTCTAGAAAAATATATTCACGGACATTTGGAATACGAAGAAGAATATATGGAGAGACATCTCTACCCCGAGTTATCACACCACAAAGAGATCCACGATAAATTTAACCAAAGATACACCGAATTTAAAAAAAGCTTGGAAATATCGGGTCCAACTAAAGAGATGTTTTCTGAAGTAGAAACTTTCTTAGGAAATTGGTGGATTCACCATATTGGTCACGAAGACAGAAAATATGCTGAATTTATAAAAGAAAATGAATAAAAAATTGTCCGTCATCATGACGGACTTTTTTTAAAAACGCCAACTATTTATAAAATATTACAATTAAATCCACGGACTTAACCCTTAATTTAAAAACCTTTGAATTTAAAATGGTTTTTATGATATTATTGTTTTTATGACTACAAATGAAAAATTTTTAAAACCTTACGAGCCAAAAGAAGTGGAAGAAAAAATTTATAAAACCTGGGAAGAAAGTGGGTTTTTTAATCCTGACAATTTGCCAGGCGAAAGAACAGAACAATTTTCTATTGTTCTTCCCCCTCCCAATGTGACAGGAAAATTGCACATTGGACACGCCAATATGCTTGCTATCGAAGATACAATTGTACGCTTTCAGAGAATGTTAGGTAAAAAAACATTGTGGCTTCCAGGAACGGATCACGCTGCTATTGCTACTCAGACAAAGGTAGAAAAACTTTTGGCAAAAGACGGGATAAAAAAGCACGACTTGGGTCGTGACGAATTTTTAAAGAAAGTAAACGAATTTGCTCTTGATTCGCAAAACACAATTATCTCACAAACAAAAAGAATGGGGTCGTCTTTGGACTGGTCTCGTTTGGCTTTTACACTGGACGAGCAAAGAAATTTGGCTGTAAAGACTGCTTTCAAAAAAATGTATGATGATGGTTTAATTTATAGAGGAGAAAAAGTGGTCAACTGGGATCCAAAAGGTCAGACAGTTATCTCTGATGATGAAATTGTCTACGAAGAAAGAACTGCTGTTTTTTATACCTTTAAATATTCTGCCGATTTCCCTATCGCGATTTCTACAACTAGACCTGAAACAAAAGTCGGCGATACTGCTGTTGCAGTTAATCCAGACGATGAAAGATACAAAAAATATATTGGACAAACTTTTGAAATTGCAGATTTTTGTGGAACACCTCTTTCTATAAAAATAATTGCTGACTATTCTGTAGACAAAGAATTTGGAACAGGTGCGTTGGGAGTTACTCCTGCCCACTCAAAAATAGATGAAATGATGGCTATCAAAAACAATCTACCAATGAAAAAAGTCATCAACGAATACGCTAAAATTGAAAATGCGGGTGATATTTTGAATGGCAAAAAAGTTGGTGAGGCAAAAGAAATTATCGTTAATTGGCTTAAAGAAAACAATTTGATGATAGAAGAAGAAGAAACACAACAAAATGTTTCAACTGCTGAGAGAACAGGCGCAGTCATAGAACCATTACCAAAACTACAGTGGTTTATTGATGTGAATAAAAAATTTAAACTTCCCCACTCTAATCTAAAAGGTATCAAAGCGGGCGATGAAGTTAGTTTGAAAGATTTGATGAAATATGCAGTTGAGTCTAGCGAAATACAAATACTTCCAGACAGATTTAACAAAATTTATTATCACTGGATTGAAAACCTTCGTGATTGGTGTATATCAAGACAAATTTGGTATGGACATCGCATACCAGTATGGTATGCGAGTGACAAGTTACAAGTAACAAGTAACAAGAAAGACGAGATTTATGTTGGAGTTGATGCCCCAGAAGGAGACGATTGGATCCAGGATTCAGACACGCTAGACACTTGGTTTTCTTCAGGTCTTTGGACATTTTCTACTTTGGGTTGGCCAAATGAAACGAATGATTTAAAACTTTATCACCCAACCGACTTGTTGGAAACAGGACACGATATTTTATTTTTCTGGGTAGCTAGAATGATTTTGATGACGACATATCTGACAGGAGAAATACCTTTTAAAACTGTTTATCTGCACGGGCTTGTTCGTGATGAAAAAAATAGAAAGTTTTCAAAGTCTCTTGGCAACGCGATAGACCCCTTGGATATAATAGAAAAATATGGAACGGACGCCCTTCGCATGTCTTTAATTGTTGCGGTTGCTCCAGGGCAAGATATTCGTTTTAGCGAAGAAAAAACAATGGCTTACAAAAAATTTGCCAACAAACTTTGGAACATCGCCCGTTTTGTTTATTCAAATACTGAAAATTTTGATTATGAAAATTTTGACGTAAACAACCTAGCCGATTATGAAAAAAATATTTTAGCAAAATTTGACGATCTTATTTCAGAAATAACTGAAGAAATGAAAGAATACAAATTGTATCTGACATCAGAAAAACTTTATCACTTTGTGTGGCACGAAATGGCAGATGTAATATTGGAAGAATCAAAAGATGCTCTAGCCGACAAGACATCTCTACAAGACAAAGCCAATAAACAATTTATGCTTTTGAATTTATTTGAAAAGGTCTTGAAAACCCTTCATCCATTTATGCCCTATATAACAGAAGAAATTTGGACAGACTTTCCAAAAAAACAAAAAAATCTATTGGTGGTAGAAAAATGGCCGACGACTTAAAAGTTTACGGAACATAAATTAAAAAACTGCAGAGGTTAAACCCCTGCAGTTTTTGATTTTCGATTTAATTCGGCATTCTGCCGGCCGAATTTTCTCCAACCTTGTAAAAAGATTCTGCTGGCTTGTTAGCCAAAGCTTCTGTCTTTTTTTGCTCAAAGAAAACAATTAAAACCAACCTGGACAAACCAGAACTACAAATTTTAAAAATAAAAATTGCCAAGAAAATTACAAGAAGAAAAGAAGATAATTGGAACATATTTAAACCGTCATTATAGAAAGACTCGAAAATAAAGGATACTTGCACAAAAATCAAAGCGGCCGAAAGTCCAAAAATAAAAAGACAGGTTAATATTGCTTTTGGTTTTTGCTGTAGACTAATTTCATCCTCACCACCGGCGAGAAAAAAATAATATCCGACAGCAACAAGAACAGAAAAATATGGCGTCAGCCAGCTGTAAACAATCAATATTTTATCAGTGTTCTCCGGCACAGGAACAGAAAAAAAGACCGACAAAAGAAACCACATTAATACCGACAACACCAACGATTTACGATCAATATTCATACACACCTCTCATTTCCTTTTTTTTATTTGTTTAGAACCAAATCCAATGTTATTTATAATCTTTTACAAAATTTAAGTCAACCAAACCATACTCTTTTCCACTTTCTACTTTCCACTTTCTACCTTATACTTTAATCAATGCAAACATTGCTCGCTTTTTCTCTTGGAATTCTACCCACCATTATCTGGTTGGGTTTTTGGCTTGGGGAAGACAAAAAAAATCCAGAACCAAAACGATTTATATTTTTAGCATTTTGGGCAGGAATGGTCAGTGTACTGGTTGCTCAACTGGCAGGAGACAAAATAATGGAATTATTTTTTCAGGAAAAAGAAGCTATCACTCTTTTTGTTTTGTTACTTTTGGCAGGATCAGAAGAAATAATAAAATATCTTTTTGCCGGATTTTCCGTTCTTAGAAAATCAGTCAACGATGAACCGATAGATGCTGTTATTTATATGATAACCGTTGCTCTGGGATTTTCTGCTATGGAAAATACTTTGTATCTATGGGATATCGCCGGATCAGACCAACTTTACAAAACAATTGTCGTTGGAAATATGAGATTTATTGGTGCTACGGTTCTTCACACCGCTAGTTCAAGCATAATTGGTATAATGTTGGCACTTACTTTTTATAAGCCAAAAATCATAAAATTTATTGCTTCTATATTTGGACTTATCCTCGCTATTACATTGCACACAAGTTTTAATTTTCTTATAATAAATGATATAGAAGGAAACATCTTTAAGGTGTTTATGTTTATCTGGATAGTGATATTGGTGCTTCTATTATTTTTTGAAAAAATAAAACAAATCCAAGCGAAACAAAAATTATCAAATAACAAAAAGAAAAAATAAAATGAAATCATTTTTTGAAAAATTAACAGGAACAGTAGATATAGACGAGTTGGACAAATCCTCTGACAACAAAAAATCTCATGACGAAGATAACGATTATGAAGAAAACGAAGAAAAAAATTGGATGGAAGAAGAAGAGGGAGAATTGACCATAGATATGTATCAAGACAACGACAACGTCATTGTCAAAACAATGGTGGCAGGAGTAAAGCCAGAAGATCTGGATGTTGATATTTCAAGAGACATGGTAACAATTCGCGGAAAAAGAGAAGAATCACACGAAGTTGAAAATCAAGATTATTTTTCAAGAGAACTTTATTGGGGTTCTTTTTCAAGAACAATCACCTTGCCTACTGAAATAAATATTGACGAGGCACAAGCCGAAGAAAAACACGGTCTTCTTACTCTTATTCTTCCAAAAACAGACAAGGGAAAAAAGGCAAAACTTAAAGTAAAATCAAAATAAATTATGGCAGAAGAAACCCAAGAAAAGACACCTTTTAAACAACTAACAAGTTTTTATTTTTCAAACAATTGGTATTCTTTTTTTACCATTACTTATTTACTATTTTTTCTTTATTCCGCGATTTTCTTTCTAGATTATGTGTTTACCGCACTAAAATTCATCCTTTACACACTAGGGCTTTCTACCCCGCTTTTAGGATTGAATTCTTTGTTTTGGGGAATAATGTTTGTTATCTCTCTGGTAATACCTTTCTCTGTCAGTCTTTCTGCAATCGTTGTCTTTTATGATCTGTGGGCAAAGACAAAATTGCAAATAAAACAAAAAATGATTCTCTCCGTCTTTATTGTTATAATAATAGTTACGATAATAGTTACGATGGATGACATAATTAGAAATGTCGCACGCCAGCCAAGTCTAAACGACTTTATAGAGAAAAGTGGTTTGATACAAAGAATTTAAAAACAGAAAAAGCCGATGCATCAAGTATCGGCTTTTTCTGTCTAAATAAAAATTCTCGTCCTCTTTATACCATATGCAATTCCCCCTAATTCATTCGCAATGCCTCTCACATATGTACCCGAGGAACATTTAATCCGAAACTTTGATATTACAAATTCACTTGGAACACGAACATCCAAGTTGTTGTTTAAAATATTTTTCCATTCTTTTTTTATTTCTTCTTGTCTAAAATCTCCTTTTATTTTTTCAATCCTACTCAAAATATTTTTTAACAATTCTTCCTTTTCTATTTTTCTATTCTCCAAAAATTCTGCTTCGTAAATTTCTATCTCTGCATCAGGTATTTCTATCTCATTCAGTCTTCCCTCTCTTGCCCACTGAAAAAGTTGTTTACCTTTTACTGTCATAGATGAATATGGTGGATATTTCTGAATAAACTTCCCTTTTAAATTCACGATCTTATTCTTCAAAGAATTTGAGAATTCGAAATTTTTAAACTTTTTTAGGACTGGGTCGGACCCAGTCTGTTTTGGAATTCCGAGAACGTCATAAGTATCTGTTTGGAAACCCCAAAGAATTTCAAATTCATATTCTTTGTCCAATCCCAAATATTCATCCTTGTTCTTGCATTCCTCCCCAACAAGCACCAACAAAACACCTTCTGCCATCGGGTCAAGCCTGCCAGCATAAGTCATTTTTTGATCTCCAAATCTCACGTTCTCTTTTCTAAATTTTTCTATCGCTTCTAATGGAGTCTCCCCTTCTTTTTTATACAATTCAAAAATCATATACTTCATATTATATATTAAACTTTAAATTACAAGATTGCCTGCCAAATTCTTCTATGATATCAACTATAAGCTTGTAAAATATTTATGCTAGACATGAGAATTAAAATCGTATACTATCTTTAATAGCCAAATCGGGAGAATTTGCTTGTTCTCCATCCCGAAGAGGTCATAAGTTCCGTTGGCGGACGGGACTTTGACGAAGGATCATTACCGACAACCCGCCGAGGTATTGATCCACCTTAACCGCACCGATCATAAAATCGGTGGCTCGGGCTATCAGTTACCACCTGTGATGACACTGTTCTCACCGGATATGCCCCGAGCAAAAATCCTGCCTAGCGACAGGACGAACATTCGCTTTAGACACAAAAGAGATGCCCGGCTGGGTCCCCCAGAACGGCGGTCGTAACTATAACGATCCTAATGTTTAATTTGCCATATAAGTAAGGCATCTAGACAACACTCTCTTTTGTGTCTTTTTTTATTTATTTTTTATTTTGTGCATTTAGAAACGATCGTTTCTAAATGCACAAAAATGAATTATTCTTTTTCTTGTTAAATCTAGCGATTTTGCTAGAATTTAGAATATGGAAAAATTAAACACAAATCCTTACAAAGGTGTCCGCGATTTTTATCCAGAAGACAAGTTTATACAAGAATATATTTTTGAAAAAATGCGAGAAATTGTAGAATCTTTTGGCTACGAAAAATACGATGCTTCTATACTAGAATCTACCGATTTGTACAAAGCAAAATCGGGAGAAGAAATCGTAAATGAGCAAACTTATTCTTTCACCGACCGTGGAGGACGAGATGTAACTTTGCGTCCAGAAATGACACCAACTATTGCAAGAATGGTGGCAGGCAAAAAAAGAGAATTAATATTCCCCCTTCGTTGGTATTCAATAGTAAATAATTTTAGATACGAGAGACCGCAAAAAGGCCGTGGTAGAGAATTTTGGCAACTAAATGTAGATATATTTGGAGTAAAAGGCATAGAAGCAGAAATTGAAACAATCACAATCGCCTACAAAATAATGCAAAACTTAGGAGCGCTAGACAGAGATTTTGTAATTAAAATAAGTTTTGCAGGAATCGTCGGAACAATCCTTTCTGAAAAGTTTAATTTGGAGGGAGACGAGAAAAAGAAAATTGTTAGATTGATTGATAGATGGAACGGAAATAAAATTTCTGATGAAGATTTTAATAAGGAAATGGAAGATATCTTGGGAAAAGGACGCGGTGAAGATCTAAAAAAATCACTCGTAAGTGGAGAAATTGAAAAAATAATGAATTCTCAACCCGAAGTTCAACTTTGTCAGACGATAGTAAAAAAATTGAACGAACGAGGAATAACCAATGTGTCTTTTGATCCATTTTTGGTAAGAGGTTTTGATTATTACACCGGAGTTATTTTTGAAGTTTTTGACAAAGATCCTAACAACAACAGAGCGATGTTTGGTGGTGGTCGTTATGACAACCTCCTAGACATCTTTGGTGAAGAAAAAATACCCGCTGTTGGATTTGGTATGGGAGATATGACAGCATTGGATTTTTTGGAAAGCAGAAACCTATTGCCTGGATACTTGCCCAAAACAGATTTGTATCTTTGTATTCTTGAAGATAAATATACAGATTTTTCAGACGACTTGGCCGAGGCTTTTAGAGCTCAAGGTTTAGATATTGCCGTAGATTATTCCTACAAAAAAGTAGGTGATCAAATAAAAAAAGCAAATAAAAAGAAAGTTCCTTTTGTAATTTGTATTGGAGATGATGAGGTTAAAAATGACAAATTTACATTGAAAAGATTAGTAGATGGAAAAGAATTTTTTGATGTGACAAGAAAAGATATAAAAGAAATAATTGAAAAAAAATAAATCGTGAAAAAAATTACTTTTGATATTGAAACCCAAAATACCTTTGAAGATGTCGGTTCTAACGACCCAAAAGACCTAGATATTTCTCTGGTTTGTATCCACAATTCTGAGACTGATTCATATGATACTTTTATGCATGATGATCTGGATCGTCTTTGGCCTATTCTCGAAAAAACTGATATGTTAATTGGATATAACTCGGATCATTTTGATATCCCCCTTTTAAACAAATATTGTCCTAATGATTTAACTATGATCAAAAGCTTGGATATTTTAAAAGAAATTAAAAATTCAACAGGCCGACGATTTAAATTGGACAGTATCGCTGAAGCAACCCTTGGAATAAACAAAAGTGGTCACGGATTGGATGCTATAAAATGGTGGAATTCGGGAGAAATAGAAAAAATAAAAAAATATTGTCTAGACGATGTAAAAATAACAAAAGAGGTTTATGAGTATGCTCTTAAAAATAAAAAATTGAAATATAAAGACAGAATGACTCATAAAATATTGGATATAAATCTAAACACCGACGACTGGGAAGAAAAACAAGACAGTGGTATAACAAATTCGTTGTTTTAATTTTTTTCTGTTATAATGCAAATTATATAGAAAGTGGCAGGTGAAAATAGGACTTCCTATTAAAATCTCACAATCTAAATTATTATAAATTAAGTAAATAATTATTATGGAAGAAAGTAACAAATTTATCGTTCCGGTAGCAATCATTATTGCCGGCGCATTAATTGCTTGGGGTTTAATTTCAAACGATTCTCCAAAAACAGATGATCAAAACAATGACGATCCAGACACAACAGCTCAGATAATGCCTGTCTCAGAAAAAGATCACATCTTGGGAGATCCAAACGCAGAACTTATCATCGTGGAATATTCAGATTTGGAATGTCCTTTCTGTAAAAACTTTTACATCACATCAAAAAAAGTAATTGATGAATATGGAAAAGACGGAAAAGTAGCGTTGGTATTTAGACACTTCCCATTAGATTCTCTTCACTCACAAGCAAGAGGTGAAGCTATCGCAACAGAATGTGCTGCTGAATTGGGAGGAAACGAGAAATTCTGGGAATATATGGATGAATTGTTCGCAATTACACCATCAAACAATGGCTTAGATCTTGCACAACTCCCTGTGATTGCTAAAAAGATTGGCTTGGACGAAGAAAAATTTATGGAATGTCTAAACAATCCAGAGATGGCAGAAAGAGTTGAGGAACAATTCCAAGACGGAATAGTTGCCGGAGCAAAAGGAACTCCTTACTCATTGATTCTTGATAAAGATGGAGGAAAGACAGTTATCAACGGAGCACAACCTTACAATGTAGTAAAAGAAATGATTGAAAGTCTTTTGAACAGATAATCAAAATTTATAAAAATCCACGCAAGCTTGCGTGGATTTTTATTTTTATATATTTCTATATTTTATTTCACCAAATCTCGCAAATGTTCAAATATTTTTACCATTGCGAATGTATCCAATTTACAATATTCCAACAAATTCTTTTTTTGTTTTTCGGAATCCTCTTTTGAATATCCGCCAGTTACTATTTGATTCCAAGTATTTGAAGCTGTCCCCCCTTCCTTTATCTCCAGCTTCTTATAAGACAATTCTGGCACCAAAGCAGGCAAAGCATATTTTATAGAAGTCTTTCCCTTAAAATCTGGGTGAACATAAAACTGAGCTTTAAAAATATCTTCCAAATCTACCATTCTATCATTCAAATTATCTATAAATTTTTTGTATTCGGGATTTCTTTTTGCCAAATCGTTATTTCTGCCTATCTCAAAACTTTTATGCCAAGAGACGACACTGCCTTTTGTGGGTATCATTTCTTGCAAAGCCTTTATCATTTCCATATCTGGATTTTTGTTTTCGGTAAATAAAAATTCTTTATGAATCAATTCTCCGTCTGGTTCTTCCATAATATGAACGGAAAATTGAAAAGGAATTTGATTATAAGGGCTGTACCCATCATATCGAGGTATCGCACAAGCATAAGTTTCGTAATCAAAGAAAGCCAGTGGATATTGCAAAGCTGACAGAAATTCTCTTATTCCCGATTCGTCTATCATTGTCTTGCCTGTTTTTGCAGAAATAATCTGATTTTTTTGTGCATCAGACAATTTTAAATCATCTGGCACATCCAGAATATTCAAAATTCCACCATCAACCAATTCTTCCAATTTTCTCTTTGAAAGACCAATTCTGGAAATATCATGCACAGAGTATTTTGGAATATCTGGATTAGAATAGAGAAAAGTCGTGCAGTGGCTGTTTCTCCCCTTTGTGATACAAGGACAATTACCCGACGGCTCTTTTTCTTGTATCAAAAAATCGTAAGCAACAGCCGTTTCATTTTTTACGAGTTCCTCTATCTCCAAAACTCTGTCGGTAAAATCTTCTTTTGTAAATAATTGTCGCAAGTCCAAATCTCCTCTTCTCACATATTCTGGATTAAGACGCACTAAATATAATTGTCCAACAGGGACACCCACTTCTTTCAAAACCATATATTGAAATGCCAGATCAAATGTATACAATTCATTTTTTGATTTTTTCTTTTTATCGTCTCCACTGTTAGACGCCTTTACCTCATAAACATCGTATTTTTGAGTACTTTCGTTCCAAACCAAAATATCTGAAGCAATTTGATATTTTTCTGTTTCAAAAGCAGGCTGATAAATAACAGGTGTTTTCTTTTCAACGAGCTCTTTTGTAAGCGCAAAATCATATCGCCCTTCCACCAAAACGCCACCTTTGAATAAATCTCTTGCAACCAAGTCTACCTCGTTTCCTGTTTCAATAATTCCCTCTTCAAATTCGGTTAGTGGAAAAGAATAATAAACATCGGGTTTATGCATCTTAACCCAAGCGTTTTTGCCACATTCTCGATATATTAAATAGTTTGTCTTTGAAACCTTTTTTGTCATATTGAGTATATTAACATAAATTTATAAAACCCGTCTTTTAAGACGGGTTTTATAAATTTAAATATTTAGAGTTTTAAAAGTTTAAATCTAATTTTCAGATTTAGATGAAATTCGAGGAAATGAGGAAAAATTTTTTGAAGCCTTTTAAATCTTTAAATTTGGATGCAGAACGAGGAGCCAACAAAAAATTCCTTAAGGCGTATCGTGAATACGACGAAAGGAATTTTTTGGAAGGCGACAAAGTTATGCGCCAAATTTAAAGATTTAAACATCGATGTTAGCCATCTTAGCATTGGACTGAATAAAATTCTTTCTCGGAGCAACTTCTGATCCCATCAATTTATCAAACACTGCGTCGGCTTCTTCTCCATCATCAATAGTTACTCTCTTCAAAATTCTTCTTTCTGGGTCCATTGTTGTTTCAAACAATTCTTCGGGGTTCATTTCTCCGAGACCTTTATATCTTTGCATGTGTACTTTTGTAGGTCTTTTTGCACCAGCTTTTCCTTTCTTACCTTCTGTTTCTGTTTCAATATCTTCGCCTTCTGTTTCTTCTTCTCCTTCTTCGGCTGTTTCTTCTTGCTGTTCATTCATATCAATTCCCAATTCTTTCAAATATTTTTCTTTTTGTTCATCTGTATAAACATACTTGATAGTCTTTCCAAATTTTATTTTATACAAAGGAGGTTGAGCAATATAAATATGTCCGTTTTCTATCAAAGCTTTGAAGTGACGATAAAACAATGTCAAAAGCAAAGTACTAATGTGAGCACCGTCCACGTCGGCATCGGTCGCGATAATGATTTTGTGATAACGAAGTTTTTCGATATTGAAAGTATCTCCAATAGCAGTACCAAGAGCAACAACAAGATTTTTAATTTCTTGTGATGCCAACATTCTATCCAATCTTGCTCTCTCCACATTCAAAATCTTTCCTCTCAAAGGCAAGATTGCTTGTGTTCTTCTGTCTCTACCCTGCTTTGCAGAACCTCCAGCAGAATCTCCCTCTACAATAAACAACTCCGATTCTTCTGATTTATTTGTCTGACAATCCGCCAATTTTCCTGGCAATGTCATTCCCTCTAGTGCACCTTTTCTCAAAACACTGTCCTTTGCGGCTTTGGCAGCTTTTCTCGCTTTCAAAGCAAGCATTACTTTGTTTATGATAGATCTGGCGTCATCTGGATTTTCTTCTAGAAAAGCATTGAAAGAATCGCCAAAAACAGATTCTACCATTCCTCTTGCCTCTACTGTTCCCAGCTTTGATTTTGTTTGTCCTTCAAATTGAATTTCGCGAATTTTAACAGAAACAACAGCAGTAATACCCTCTAATACATCGTCTCCTGTAAAGTTTTCTTCTTTTTCTTTTATTAAATTATTTTTTCTACCGTAATTGTTTAATGCTCTTGTCAAAGCTGTCTTGAAACCAGTTAGGTGAGTACCTCCCTCGGGAGTAGATGTATTGTTTGCAAAAGAAACAATCCTTGGTGAAATATCGTCAACATATTGCAAAGCTACTTCAACACTTTCAATGCCGTCAGGACTTCTTTCTACATAAAATATATTTTTGTGGACAGGTTTTTGGCTTTGGTTGTAAAACTGAACCAAAGAAAGTAATCCTCCTTCAAAATAAAATGCCATTGAAGGAACCTCTAATCCTAATTCTTTAAAATAAAAAACTTTGCTATCGTCTATTTTTCCTTCATATTCTCTGGCATCAATAACAGTAACACGCATACCTTTTACCAAATATGCTTGCTGTCTCAAATGTCCTACAATTCTTTTCCAGTCGTATTCTATTTTTTCGAAAATTTGTTCATCTGCTTCAAATGTGACAATCGTTCCGTGTAAGTTTGATTTACCCATTTCTTTTACAGCGACTTTCTTTTTTCCTCTCTCATATTCCTGCATAAATTGTCCTCCGTCACGATGAACAACCACTTTCATATAAACAGAAAGCGCATTTACAACAGATGCTCCTACTCCGTGTAGACCTCCGGATACCTGATAACCATCACCGCCAAATTTTCCTCCGGCGTGCAAAGTTGTCATAATTGTTTCCAAAGCGGAAACTTTTGTTTGCTTGTGTTTATCAACAGGAATACCTCTTCCGTTGTCTGTGACTCTGATTTTGTTTCCTGGCAACAAAACAACTTCGGTATGATCAGCGTGACCACCCATTGCTTCGTCTCGGGCATTATCAAAAATCTCCCAAATCAAATGGTGTAGACCGTCTGGACCTGTTGTTCCAATATACATTCCGGGTCTTTTCCTAACTGGTTCAAGACCTTCCAGAATTTGAATATCTTCTGCACTATATCCTTTCGCTTTTTTCTCTTCGTTTTTAGACATAAATTTAAAAAGCACTAATGCTTTAATTAGAGAAATTATAGCAAAAATAAGCCTTTTTTGCTAGTAAATTATCCACTTTTTATTATCAAAAAAGACCTATAAAATAAGGCTTTTTTAAGTGTAAAAACAGAAACTGTGGATGTGAATAGAATATATTTATATTATAATCATTTACATGAGCAAAAAAGAATTTTACATAGAAAAAATCGGACAAAGAGGAAAGATAAAAATATATACAGTGGACGGTTTTATTGTCAGAAGAGATTTGGATGAAGAGTTCGTGAATTTTGGACAACATTTTCGTTACAAATGTATTCCTGAATATGAATTTTGGCTAGACAAAGAAGCTACACCCGATGAAAGAAAGTTTTATATAGATCATTTGTTGGTTGAATGGAAAATGATGAGAAATGGCACTCACTACAAAGAAGCATGTGTGCGAGCAGATGAAAAAGAAAGAACAGAGAGAAAAAGAACGGAAACAAAAAATAACATCCACATAAAACAAATTGGTGAAGCAAAAGGAAAAATAAAAATCTGGATTATAAATGGAAAAGCAGTGCGGGACAGCCGTGATATAGATTTTACCGAAGGAGGACACGATTATGTTTATAGTTATGTACCCAAAAATGAAGTCTGGATAGATAACGACATCACTGAAGAAGAAAGACCCTTCGTAATATTGCACGAACTTTTTGAAAGGTCATTGATGAAGAAAGGAACGAGTTATGGAGATGCTCATATAAAAGCAAGCGAAATAGAGTGGAAAGCAAGACACGATTCAAACAAACTTGAAAAATCTCTGAAAAAATTTGGGTTTAAATTTGTTTAAATCAAAAAAACGGATTTTGGTGTCGGTCCCAAAATCCGTTTTTGTTATTTTGATTTACTTAAATTTTTGATGAGTTTAAGGGTATAAGTATCTTTGTGATGTATAAAAAATACATCATTATTTTTATTTCCCAAATAAGAAAAACTTATTCTGATAATTAAAGCACCACTGGTTTTACTAGAAAGAAATTGATAAGAAAAATCAGCTGGTAAAGTAATCAGTTCTTTTCCTGTTTCAGAATAAACAATTATAAAACCATCCCAAGCTTCCACAAAATAACAAATAGTTTTAGAAGCAATTTCTTGTTCTTTATTTTTTCTTTCTCGAAATTCTCTCACCCAAAAAATTACAAGCGCACAAATTGCCAAAATAACAGCAAAGCATCCCAGAAGAAATTCGAAAAACTCGGGGCTACCAAATTGCATCATACAACACCTCTTTAATAAAGATTGTTGATTACAAATATCTAAAGAAAATATACACTATTCAACAAGAATTGCCAGTCTTCGCCAATATTTTTTAAAAGTGCCAATATCTACAAAAACGTCTTTCCCCTCTTCTGCATTTTGATAATCGGTATCGTTGTAATAAAAACCTTTTAGCATGCCAAAGTTTGTTTTGAAACCTGTCAAAACAACCATATGAAATCTGTCGGTTTCAGAAAATCTTTTTACAACAGACACCAAAACAGGTTTGTCTTTTTTCAAACTATTTTTAATTTCTCTCACCCCATCTTCCGACAATCTTTTTTGTTCTTTTTTATTTTCCGATCGAAACTCTGTTCTTTTTAAAACGACATCAAAATCTTTTGCAACATCTACAAGACCTTGATGTATCCAGCCGTTTTTTCCATAAGCATTTTTTCCAACAGCGTATTTTATAAATTCATCAGGTGTGAGATCTTTTTGGTTAAAAAAATTTAAGACAGATTTCAAACACAAAACACCGCAGGCACGCGGTTTCCAATATTCATCTTTTACATCTGTGTATTGAGAATAATACGGAACATCTAATTTCTTTTGCATAAAAATATTTTAACATAAAAAACCCTTTGCAATCGCTTGCAAAGGGTTTATTTCAAATCCTTGATAAATTTTTCACTTCCACGACATTCTATGTTGGTGCTAATATTGTGAATCTGAATGTAGTCCAGATCTCTTTTGCCATCAAGGCCATGTTCGTTCATTACCGGATAAATTTTTTTGCACATAGGACAACGAGCACTACCTACACCCAAACCCTTGCCCCAAAGCTTTGGGTCAAAATAATTTACCTTCATTGGATCACCTTTTTTGTGATTAAATTTGCCAATTAATATCTGAGATAACACTACAACAACATGAATTTTATTGCAAATAAAAAACTCTGCAAGAAGTTGGAAAACTTCTTGCAGAGTTTTGCTCAGTCGAGCGGAGGACAGAGTTCACGCAGGTCACCCCTTTCGATATCGTAGAGATATCTCTCACTGGCAGGGCACAGTTTTCCCGTAGGACCATGATTTGCGAGATAATCATGTTTGCGATCCCCTTCCATTCCACAACTGTTTGAAACAGTGACACTCTTTTCTTTACAAACAGGACAGGTAATCTTTCTGACACCTCTCTCAACAACCGTCGTCATCATAAGGCACCTCCTTAAAAAATTAAAGTAAAAATATCCTTTTTAGAAAATAACAGATAAATCAAAGTTTGTAAAGAGCAAATCCTACCTCGCACCGGAAACAGCTAATGTTGTTTTTATCTAATCCCCGTGTCGCAGAATAAATCAATTCCTGTTAAATCTTTATTATCGATAGAAATATCTTTTGTATTGCAGGAAGGAAAAGGTCTCCCACCAATTGGTTGTAAAGCATATTCGCCCACAGGTAGACTTAACTCGTAAAAACCATTTTCGTCTGATTCTGCTGTTGCGAAAGGTGAACTTTTTGGGCTTCCTGCTTCAATAACTTGAATTGTAGTTTTGTAAGGTTTATCAGCACAATTTGGATCAGGAATCTCTTTTTCCACAGGGCAAATTGGTCCTAATAAAACTCTTCCCTGTATTTTAAATTTTGTCTCCAACTCATTATCGACATCTTCATTATGTCCGTTCAATAAATCGTTGATATCTTCCACATCGTTCAAAATGTCCTTAACGTCAGATTTTTCATCTATAAATTCACACCCACATCCAGTTTCGTCACTAAAAGGTTTTCTTCCCTCTTCACATATATATTTTATTACTGAACATTCTTCTACGCTGTTTTTTACATAGATTTTGTCTTCATCTATTTGATTTTTTTGAGAATAATAAAAACCACCACCAAACACCAAAGCAATTATCCCAACAGCTATTAACACTCCCAATAAACCAAATCCTTTTTTCATATTTTTTAACTTTATTTATATGATGAATAAATTATCCTCCAAAATGCTCCCAAACCTAACAACACCAGAACAAACATCGCAATCCACCCAAACAAAGGAATAAGACCAATGATTGAAAGCAAGATTGTCCCACCGACAACGATTTTCCAATCAACAGAATAATCTTTTTTCTTCATCACCAAACGAGCAAGCCATGTTCCAAAAATTATTCCAGCAATTGACGCAGAAAGTGTCAAAGAAATTAGATAAGCCATAAGAACAAGTGCTCCTAACCAAAGACCAAACAAAGTAATCATCAAAAGAATAAAAGCAATCGGAGTCAAAACTAACACAACAAAACCAATTCCCAGACTCTTCCAAAAATTGTTAAAGCTTTCTTTTGTTACTGTCTCTGTAAATTTCTTGAACATATACACAAGCACAAAAGCAACAATCATCAGTCCTATCATTTTGACAAACAGAGCAATTGAAAGAAAAGCAAACACTGCACCAACAAAAACTCCTTTGTTTATTTCTTTTTCGCGACCAAATTTACTTTCACTGATAATTGTTTGCCCTTTAACAACAGCTCCTTCCATCAATTGAATCGGTTTTTTAGAATAATATTCCAAATTTCCATTTATTACGGCATTGCTTCCCAAAACCAACTCATCTGCTTGCCCTACTTTCACGTTACCTTTTATTTCGCTGTTGATTGTAATCATTCCGCCACCAAGATAAACATTTCCTGCAACAGGACTTTGAATATCAACTGTTCCTCCGCCAACAATCAAATCTCCGCCGACGCTCGCTTCTTTGGAAATCATCAGATTTCCTCCGGCAATAAATAAGTCATCCACAATATCTCCACCAACCACAACACTACCACCAGCCGTGTGAACACTTCCGTTTACATTTCCATTGATCATTATTGTTCCTCCTGCCGAATAAACCGATTGTCCGACATTTCCATTTATATTAATAACATTTCCTGCTGAGTGAATACCTTTTTCTATATTTGCATCAATTGTTACTATATTTCCTGCGATATAAAGATTTTTGATTTGTTCTTCTGCTCCGACATTTACACTACCATTATTTTTGGCTCCTATGCGTAAATCTGCCGCACTGATTGTTCCTGCAACGCTTAAAAAAGCGAAAGCAAAAACAAAAGCCAAAGCCAAAGCCAAAGATAAAATTTTTTGTAATTTCATAATAAATAGCAATTAGTTTTTAACAGATTAATTATACAATGTATCAAACAGTTTAGTCTATATAAACAAAAAACCTGCCGAGATTAAACCTCGGCAGGCTGAAATTAAACTAGATGAGACTCATACCCTGATAACGATGAAGACCAACAAGAGTATTGTCTGATCCGTCATTAATACTTTTATAGATTTTTTCCTCTCCAACAAAACCAGAGAATAATTTAGCCCTTTCAACATCGTTAAAATATGCTAGATCAGAGTAATTTTTATCATAATAATAATTATTACCTCTTCCACCCATAAAATGACGGGCTTCAATCATCTCCGTCAAAGCCAATTTCAAAAAAGAAATAACCTCTTTTGGGTACCATCCACAGTAACTCATAACCCAAACGGGATTAGTGCCGAACCAAATCGTCGTTTTTCCTTCTGAACGCCCATTAGCGTGCGACGACCATTCATCCACAAAAGTAAATTTTCCTGTTCGATGACGAAGGCACTTATAACCAGGCATCAGACTGTGGCTAGGTTTAACCTTTTCGGTCGGCCAACCGACAGTTTGCATGGCTTCCCAATAAAAATCCTGAATATCTTGGACGGTTATTTGGGATATATTTCTTTCCGATTCAAAACCAACAACCCTTACGCCTTCGGCGATTCTTCTTAATTCATCCGACATTTTCCCCTCTCATTAATTTGTTTCTTGTTAGAGAACCCTATTTCCTAAAACAACTTTACTTTTTTGACAACTCGTTGTCAACAAAATTTAAAAATTATAAAATCCAACAAAACTATTCCTTACTTTCACATTTACTATCTAACTTCCCAACCTTTTGATTGCATCTGTGTAGTTATTCCATTCATAATTTTATTCACTTCGTCATCCGTCAAAGTTTTTTCATTCGATTGAAATACCAAATTAAAAGCATAAGAAGTCTTGTCTTTACCCTCTGGACAATAAACATCAAAAAGTTTTGTTCTAACCAACAAGTCTCCACCGTTTTCTTTAATCAAACCTGCAACACTTTCTTGAGTTTCTGTATTTGGCACCCAAACAGCAATATCGCGAAGCATAAATGGAAAGGGTGAAATATGTTTATATTTTGATTCAACATTGTTTGGATTTTTTAGAACATCTTCGTATGATTCTGGTTGAGGAAGTTTTTCAATTAGTGCATCAAAATTAATTTCTAAAATATTTTCATTTTCTTTCACTTTTAAATCAACGCCCAAATCGGCATTTATTTTCTGGATTGCTTCGCTTACGCTCGCAAAGACATTTTTTTTATTTTTTCCCGCAACACCAAAACAAAGCATTCCCTTCTCTTCTTCGGTAGACGAAAAAACTTTTCCAAATTCAAAAATCTTTATTTCATCCAATCCCAACAACGGTGCATTTTTTAAATTAAGATCCAATTTTTCTTTCATTCCATCAGAAAGATTTGTTCTCAAATACGCTTTATCGCTCGCCAAAGGCTTTTCTATTTTTACATTTCCTTCACTAGTAAATGTATAATTGTAAATTTCTTCAAATCCTAAATCTATCAAAATTTGTTTTACTTTGTTTGCATAATAAAAACCTTTATGAACTTTTGGTTCTCTTATTTTTTCCAATGGCAAAGTTTTTATATTTTCCAAACCATAAATTCTACCTATTTCCTCAATCAGATCTTGTTTAATCCTTAGATCCATTCTTTGATAAGGAACTGTGACAACATATCTTTTCTCTTCGCTCTCTACCATTCTTCTGTAACCAACAATATTTTTAAATTGTTTAAATTCAGAAATATTTCCCATCTCAACGCCGTCGTTATTGTAACGAGATGCGTGAATTATTTTTCCATCTCCTAAATACAAACCAACATGGTCAACACCTTCTTCTATCTTTGTCCCAGACAAAAATTCTACCGATTCAAAATAGATCTTTCCTTCTCCTGTATTAGAGAAAATCAAATCCCCTGCTTTCAAATCACTTTCTGAAATTTCCTTGCCATACACAAACTGATCAACTGCCATTCTTGGAATCGCTATTCCCCCCTGTGCAAACAAATATGCCGTAAAAGAGGAACAATCAAAACTGTGAGGAGCGTCATAAACAACACTTGCTCCTAATTTATAAGACTTGCCAATCAAATCATTTACCAATTCCAAAACTTTTTTTGCAGAATCAATTTGTGCAAACTCGAATTTAAATTTATTTAAAATTTCTTCAACATCTTTGTCAGAAAGATTTAATCCCAAAATTTTATTAGCGTCTTTTGTAGTGAATCCAACTTTATAAGGATTTGGTTTTCTAGGATATACATCTACCTTTCCAACTACTTTTCCGCCAGAAATTTCCGAAATTAATTCCACCAACTCTTTCATCGCCACTCCCGCCAACTCGGGACTGATTTCGTTCTCAAAACGCTTTGAGGAATCAGTTAATATGGAAAAGCCTCTCGCAGTCTTTCTAACCGTTATAGGGGCAAAATTGGCCGATTCCAGCACCAAATTGACGGTATTTTGATCTACTTCTGCCTTTTTTCCACCTTTTACACCTGCAATCGCCAAAGGCTCCTTAGAATCTGCAATAACAAGATTTTCAGAAGTTAATTTTACTTCTCTATTATCCAATGTAATTATTTGTTCTCCGTCCTTTGCGTTTCTTATATTTATTTCGTTACCGTCCAATTTGTCTTTATCAAAAGCATGCAACGGCTGTCCGATGTTAAACATCACATAGTTTGTCGCATCCACAATATTGTTGATAGATTTTTGTCCCAGAGATTCCAAATTTTGTTTCAACCAATCTGGAGAAGACCCCACCTTCACGCCTTCCATTACAACAGCAACATAGCGGCGACATTTTTTTTCATCCTCTATTGTCACTTTAAAATCACCCAAAGTCTCAACTTCCAAGTCGGTGTGTTGAATATCTTTTATTTCTAAACCAGTCAAAACAGAGACTTCTTTTGCAATACCCAGATGACACAAACAATCGTGGGCTCTGTTTGGAAGAACATCAATATCTAAAATTGTATCACTGCCTTTTTCTTCTACTCCTTCTACCTCGAAGGAATGTGAATTTAACAAAACCGCCAAATCGTTTGGATTAGGCAATTCTTTATTAAAATATTTTTTTAGCCATCTATAAGATATAATCATTTTTTTTCTTACTACTTATTACTTAAACCTTACTACTCCTCAAATTCAACCAACAATTCTCTCAGAATTGCTGGTTGAATTTGAGATCCCCCGCATACATCAACCTTATATCATCTATCCCATATTTCAACATCACGATTCTGTCTATTCCTAAACCAAAAGCAAAACCCTGCCATTCACGAGAATCGATTCCAACATTGTTCAAAACTTTTGGATGCACCATACCCGCTCCCAATATTTCAATCCAACCATTATGTGAACAAGCAGGACAACCTTTTCCATTACACTTGAAACAAATCATATCAATCTCTACTCCCGGTTCTACGAAAGGAAAGTAACCTGGTCGCAAACGAATGGTTACATCTTCACCAAAAAGTTTTTTCAAAAATGCTTCTAAAACAGTTTTTAAATGTGCAACAGAAATATCCTTTCCAATCATTAGTCCCTCCATCTGATTAAACTGTGCATCGTGAGTTGCGTCAGTTGCCTCGTTTCTAAAAACTCTCCCTGGTACGATAATCGCAATCGGTGGTTTATTTTCTTTCATATATCTAATTTGAACATCCGATGTTTGTGTTCGGAGAAGTTTTTTCAAATTTTTTGGCTCCAACCAAAAAGTATCCTGCATATCTCTAGCGGGATGATCTTGTGGAACATTCAATGCATCAAAGTTGTAATATTCATCTTCCATCTCAGGACCCTGAGCCACCTCAAAGCCAAGCTCTATAAAAATAGAACTTATTTCCCTAATCAATCTAGTCACTGGATGAATGTGTTTTTCTGAATCTTTTATCATATTGGATTATTATATATATAAACTAGCTTTTTTCAAAACGAATTCCCTTCTCAATTACATATAAACAGTGTACTATTTTATACATGACGTCACTCCCCAAAAAAGAAATTAAACTTGAAGATTTGTTGAACGAAATGAAACACATAGACAGTGATGGTAAAAGATTTGTCACAAAGGCTTTCAATTTTGCCCAAAAAGCACACGAGGGTCAATTTCGACAATCAGGTGATCCATATTTTTCACATGTGTTTGAAACAGCGAGAATTTTAGCTGAAATCAAAATGGGTCCAAATGTAATTGCATCTGGACTACTCCATGATGTTCTTGAAGACACAGATACAGACCCAGAAGAAATTCGAAAAGAGTTCGGAGAGGATGTTTTATTTTTGATTCAAGGTGTAACCAAGCTAGGAAAACTTAAATACCGAGGTCTTAAAAGACATACAGAAAGTTTAAGAAAGTTTTTTATTGCTACATCAAAAGATGTCCGAGTTTTAATCATCCGTCTGGCTGACCGCTTACATAATATGGAAACTCTTGAATATTTGCCAAGAGAAAAACAAATTAGAAAATCAACAGAAGTTCTTGAAATCTTTGCGCCCCTTGCCTATCGATTAGGCATGAGATTTATTCATAAAAAATTAGAAGACACAGCGTTTTCATATATACAGCCAGAAGAATACGAAAAAACAAAACAGCTTTTACGACAAAGAAAGAAGGCGGATATGAAATTCTTAGAAAAGTTTGATCGTTCTCTTAAAAAAGCCCTTGCAAAAGAAGGCATGACAAAATTTTCCACGAGTTTTAGAATAAAAGGTCTTTACAGTTTATATAAAAAATTAAAAAGAAAAGAAGATGGTGTCGAAAAAATTCACGACATAACAGCTTTGAGGATAGTTACAAATTCGGTTGCTGATTGTTACAAAGTGCTGGGGATAATTCATAGCATATGGAAACCATTACCTGGGCGTCTAAAAGATTACATCGCCTTACCAAAACCAAATGGATATCAAAGTATCCACACTACTATATTTACAGGAGATGGGGGAATTATTGAAATACAAATAAGGACTCAGGAAATGCACAATACCGCTGAAATGGGTATTGCATCTCATATCTCTTACAAAGAAAGAAAAGTTTCTGGAGAAATTTTATCTCAAATAATCTGGTTCAAAAATATTCTTTCCAGATCAACTGGGCAAAATACAGACATAGACAGAAGAAAAACACAAAGAGACAGTACTCCTGATTGGATAAAAAATCTTGGAGAGGAGTCAGAGGTTAAAAAAGATGGACAACAACTTATAGAAGATTTAAAGAAAGATTTTTTTGGTCACAGAGTTTTCGTATTTACACCGAGTGGAGATGTTATTGATCTTCCGTTTGAAGCAAGTCCAATAGATTTTGCATATGCGATACATAGCTACATTGGTAATCACTTAACAGGTGCAAAAATAAATGGAAAACTAGCATCTCTTGATACAAGACTAAAAAACGGAGACATCGTAGAAATTGTCACAAAAAAGACAGCTGGACCTACGAGAAAGTGGTTAGATCTTGTAAAGACATCTGAAGCAAAAAGAAACATCCGAGCAAAACTTAAATTAGATCAATAAAAATTATTTAAAAACCCTCCTTGAGAATCTGATTTCCAAGGAGGGTTTTTTAAATAAATTTATTCAGAAATAAAAGTTCCAATAATAAAGATAGTTAATACTCCCAAAACTATTAAAACAAATTGTTTAGCGGTATCACCTGTTTTTCTTCTTTTAGAATTTAACTCTGGGATCAGATCGGACATCGCAATATATAAAAAATTTCCAGCTACAATACCCAAAGCAGGAGCAATAATCTTTTCCACTTGAGAAACAGCAAAAAAAGTCAAAACTGCTCCAAGTATTGTACTAAGAGAAACCAAAAAATTTGTCAGCAGTGCTTTTGATGTTGAAAAGCCTGAATTAACTAAAACAAAGAAATCTGATGCTTCTTGAGGGAATTCATGAGCCAATACCGCGACAGTTGTAACAATACCGATTTCTATACCAGATGAAAAAGCCAAAGCTATAATTATTCCATCAATAAAATTGTGAATAAAGTCGCCCGCAAGAACCAAGTATCCTGCACTTTTAAAATTTTTTTCTTCTTTCTCACAACAACCGTCATCTTCTTCGTGATGATGATACCAGTGCAAAAAACGAGAAAAAAGAAAAAAGAAAAGAAAACCGACTAGAATATAAATGGAAACATTTTCCATTGATGTTTTTTCTACCGCCTCGGGCAAAATCTCGAAAAAGATTACCGCCAAAAATGTCCCCGCTGCAAATGAAAGAAATTTTGAAAGATGTTTTTTAAACTTTTCGTAACCTAAAAATATCAAAAATATCCCCGTCAAAGATACAAGTGATTCAAGTACTGTTGCTAAAATAATATATGAAAGCATCGATGAAATTTTTAATTTTTAATTTTTAATTTTTAATTTTTCAAATAATTCGTCTTTTCCGTCTCCTGTCTTAGCAGAAAATAAGACAATATTTTCTGTTCCCAATTTACGGGAAATTTCTTTTAGTTGTTTCAATCTTGCACCCTTGCTAATCTTGTCTATTTTGTTAGCTGTTATTATAAAATCAAAATTGTTTTCTTTCAACAAATTTATCATTTCTAAATCAAATTCTGATGGACCTACCTTGAAATCGATTATCAGTACGATTTTTCTTTTTGGCTTGACCTCTTCTGACAAAAGATACCATAAAATAAGTTTTCTCAATTTTTCTTTTTCAACCGATTTTATTTTTGCAAAACCATAACCAGGGAGGTCTACAAAAAACAAATCATTATTAATTAAAAAGAAGTTTATTTCTCTTGTTTTTCCTGGCAACGATGAAGATTTAACAAGAGCTTTTTTAGTTCCAACCAAAGAATTTATGACACTAGATTTTCCAACATTGGAACGACCAATAAACGCAATCTGTGGTCTTAGATCATTCAATATATCATCACTTCCTCTTATTCCTTTTATAAAATTAGCTGATTTAATTTCCATAGAATTCAGTATAGAGTAGCGAGTAGTAAGTAGCAAGTAGTAAGTCTAAAAAAAATAATTAAAAACTTTTTTAATTTAATTTTTTAATTTATAATTTAAGTCTATGAAAATAATATCAGTATTTGGAGACAGTTTGGTTTATGGGATGGGCGATTCATTAGAAGGCGGTTGGGTTACTAGAGTTCAATACAAAATAAAAGGAAAAAATAAATTTTTAAATTTTGGAATCCCCGGGGATACTTCTAAAGATCTTCTCGAAAGAATTGACGAGGAACTAAAAGAAAGTAACCCTGATATCGTTATCGTTCTTATTGGTGCCAATGATTCACAATACAAAAATTCACCAGAAAACACCCTGATTAATATAGAACAATACAAAAATAATTTGGAAAAAATAGTAGAAAAAATTAAAAAATATACAAATGAAATTATTTTTATAGGATTGCCTAAAATGAATGACAGCATCACAACCGACTGGCACTATATTTATAATTTCTGTAATAATAACTTACAAAAATATGATGCTATTATCAAAAATTTTTGTAAAGAAAATTCTTTTAAATACACTCGTCTCTTTGATCTCTTAGAAGAAGCTGATTTAGATGACGGAGCTCACCCCAACAGTAAAGGTTATGAAAAAATTGCAGACCGAATTGAAGTATCTTTAAGAGAAAATATCGCTTGATTTTTTCTAGCAAATGAATAGAATAATATTCAGGTTTGTTTTCAACATCAACTTTTTGGAGGAAGCAAAAGCATGAACTGCACGAAAGACTACGACGGAAAAAACTGTAGGCGAGATGTCCGTTCGGGCGATTGCCCTGGAAAGAACAGGAATCGTTGTATTGCACCCTCGGGAACAGGCAAAAAACTGCCCATTGTCGGCGGTTTGATAAGCGCAAGCAGAAAATAAGTCGTCGTACGACCTCCGTAACAGCCCACCTTGGTGGGCTGTTCTTTTTTAACGGAATCAGTAAATATTTCCTAATAAATAAGATTTTCTTAATTTTTCTGGAAATTTTTCAATTGCATAACGAAGCATTGTACGAGGCATTTTTTTGCAATATTTTTTCAAAAAAATCTCTTCTATTTTTCTGTCTCTATTCCCCACTTCTCGCAACATCCAACCAACCGCTTTATGTATCAAATCGTGTTTATCGTCCAAAAGAATTTCAGAAATTTTTAAAGTGTCAGTAAATTGATTCTCGCGAATAAGTGCAAATGTAGAAATAATAGAAATTCTCTTTTCCCAAAGATTTTTTGATTGAGCAAATTTATACAAAATTTTTCTATCCGTTTTATCCAACAAATATCGCCCAACAATATTTGGAGCCGAAATATCCACCAAATCCCAGTTATTTATATTTTTAGAATTCTTGATATAAAAATCAAAAATCTTCTTTTGTAAGACGTCCGACACCTTACAATTTTTATATTTTTCAATCAAAATAACCAAAGCAACAAAATGATAATCGTGAATATTGCTATTCAACAACTCTTGCAAGTCATCAAAATTTAAATCAGTATATTTTTTCGCGATTTTTCTTTTTGTCGGAGTATCAATTCCTAAAAACTTTTGCCCCTCCCCATACTCGCCTTTTCCTGTTTTAAAAAACCACAAAGCTGTCTTTGCTTTTTCTACGTCTAAATTTTGCTTCAATTCCTTTTTTAATTTTACTAAACTCATTTCAAAATTATAACAAAAAAATAAAAACCTCAGTAACTTGGTTACTGAGGTTTTTATTTTTTTGTTAGACTTTATTGGGTTTTATTTATTCCAGTTTCCTTCTCCATAACCTCTACCTTGTCTTTCTCCTCCCATTCTAACACCTTCTCCTTTGCCGATTCCTAGACCTTGCATAATTTCTCTTGCTCCATCCAAGTCCCCTGCTTCACGAAGAGCGTGAGCTTCTACCATCTTAGCAAAGATTTCTGGGGTAACCTTATCTTCCATAGGTGACCCAGCTACAGCTGTTTGGAATGCTGTGTAATCGTTGTTTTCTACTGCTGTTCTAGATTCTTCTCTGTGAGCTTGCATAGCACCTCCTCTGTTAAAACCTTTTCCCATTCCCATCTGAGGCAATCCTGCTTGTTCTCTCAATGCATCTGCACCTTCAAAATCTCCACTCATTCTCAGATCGTGCATTTGATCAAGAACTGTTTTTTGTTCATCAGTTAAATCTTGAACTGCCTGTCCTCTTCCTACATTGTTATAGGCACTGGTTACTCCAACGCCACCAACAATGAAAGCAAGTGCCAAAACTGAAAAGCTTATTATTTTTCCATTCATAATTTTAAATAATTAATTTATAATCTTTGGGCCCGTAGGAGAGGTCGTCCCTCTCTCACACTCTATATTACGCACCTCAAAAATATTTCTTTCATCAAAATTATTTTCTCTCATCATCCCTCTCATATTTTCAAATCTACCCTGTCCCATACCCATAAGAGGAGCCTCCACTCCTTCTCGGATAGCCCTTTCCATTATTTTACTTCTTAGATAAGAATTTTCTCCACCCACTCTCCATGGTCTTACGACACAAGCATCAAAAGTATTTTCGTCTTTCACATAGCCTACCAAAGCAACGGTTTTTGCTTCATCCAAAATGATAAAATCAATCTCGTTTAGACGACTTACCTCAACCCTCCATTCTTTACCATTAAAATCTTTTAGCAAAATAACATCGCTTTTTTCTGAAGGAACTATTGTTCCTGCCAGCAATCCTTCTTCTGGGTGATTCCACAATCCCTGTCTCTTTTCTGTGAATCCTTGATATATAGGAATGTTTTTTCCTAACATATAATCAGCAAAATAAGCCAACCCAAATTGATAAAATATGAATCCAAAAATAATACTTATTAAAATACTTAATCCTGTTATTTTTGGAACACTATATTTGTAACCATCTTTTGTATTTGAAAAATTATAATCAGCGGTCAAGACAAAACCTCCTAGGACAACAATCCATAAATAGGGTGCCATTTTTACAATATGTTCAAACAAACTATTACTTAGGTAACGATAAGATTCCCAATCGCTATTTACCAATGTAAAAATTATCAGAGACACCGCAACGCCACCAACAAGAACAGAAACCAAACCAAAAAACCACAAAAAATAATCTTTTAAGAGGAACTGCCATTTTGGTCTGGGATAAATATCTTTTTCTTTTATCGCGTCCAATATTTTATTTTTTAAGTTTCTATGTTTCATGTTATTTATAATTTTATGTTTGTTTTTTCAAATTCTTCTTTAAATTGTTTCTTTGCTCGATTGATTAGTGTTGCGACAGTCCCCATTGGTTTTTTTAAAATATCAGAAATTTCTTTGTAATCTTTTTGCTCAAAAAATTTTAGTATTAAAATTTCACGATATTTTTCGTCCAATTTTTCCAAAATTTCCTGAATATGCACTTTTAAATATTTTAAATCAATGTCTTTAATAAAGTCAAAATCATTTACAATATTCTCTAAAATTTTATCATCTACATCTATATAATTTCCCTGAGGACGAGATTTATTTTTTCTATAATTATCAATTACTTGATTATGAGCAATTCTATAGATCCAAGAAGAGAAACTTAAATTTGAATCATAATCATTTAAATTTTGATAAACTTTTATAAAAACATCTTGAAGAATATCCGGTAAATCATCTTTTCTTAAATTTGTAATTCTTTTTATGTAGCGAAAAAGTTTTTCCTCGTAGCGATCTACGATGTAGGCAAAAAAATCTCTGTTTTGCAGGGACAAAGCGACCAATTCTTCATCAGTTTTTTGAGAATCATCCATATTTGTATTTTACTCTTTTAATACGAATTTTGATATATTTTCTTTCAATTTTTTTTAATTTGTGTATTATTCAATAAGGAAGGTAACTAAAGTCCACAAACAAGAAAGAGGTAAAAAATGAGCGAAAAAATTGATATTAAAGATTTTGTGTTTTGTATTTCGTGTAATATTTTTTATTTCAAAAATTTGAAAATGTGCCCTTTTTGCGAGTTTAAAAATAAGGTACATTCAAGTCATAACTCGGATAGAAAAGGGTATGGTTCTAGAGACCACACTTTCTCTACCGAGGCGCACGGTGATAAATATTGATTAAGATTTTAAAGCCGTTTGGTTCGCGAGCGAACCAAACGGCTTTTTTTTTAATCCTTAATATTTACTCCTTACACCTTTCCCCTAGCTTAAATTTTATTTAAATAAAATTTAAGCGTATATATCCAATCCTCGTCCGTCCCCTCTATTTCCTTCTGTTTCAACAACCACTCTAAATATCCAGCATCAATTTTTGCCACATCTTCTACAAGAGAACCAATATGTTTTCCAAAAACAAATTTTTTAATAATTGATGGTTTTGAAGAAATATCCACCATTCTTTTTATTATATCTTCATAATCAGTGTCTGGGGCTTTCGCTTTGGCAATTTTATACAAATGACCAAAAACAGCCTCTAATACTTTTACATCTCCATCGGCGCTGTGGGCGACAATATTTTCCAAATCAACATCATAATAATATCTCAAAAATTGCAAATTATATTCTGGAATTTCTTGCTTTTCATCCAAATATCTTGCCAATCTCAAAGTACAAATATATTGGGGAACGTTCAATCCCTCATTGTTAAGCATCGCAATATCAAATTTTGCGTTATGGGCTACCAAAATATTTTCTTTCAACAAATCACTCAATTCTTTTGATGTCTCACTATCAACGAAAGGTTCTTCGTTTTCAACCATTTTGTTCGTAATATTTGTGATACTCATTGCTTTAATAGAAATAGGCACAGGTGGTTTAAAATTTTTCACTGTCAATTTATCATCTATTTTATAACAAACCTGCATCAAACGATCTTTTTCCAAATCATTGCCTGTAGTTTCTGTGTCTAAAAAAATTAATTTATCTTTCATGAGAATAATTGTAGCACAAAACAAAAAATCGTCCGCCAATTGGCGGACGATCTTTTGTTTTAATATACATTTGTATTTATTCGTATCATTCGCATCATTTGTATATTGGTATATTTACTTAGAAAGAAGACGATTCAACCAACCAAATAGTGAAAATCCTCCTTTCTGTGCTTCTATTTCAGAAGTTAATTCTGTTTTAACTTGTTCCAATTCTTTGATCTGAGCGTTCAATGAATCAACAAGAGTTTGTGCTGTTACTTTTGAAACTTCTTCTCCCATTTTTTGAAGTCTTTCATTATATTTTTCAACATACTGTTCAGCCTTTTTAATTTCTCCGTAATCAGGTCCGATGAAAAATCTTGCAAAACCTCCTCTCTTTGCCACATTTTCTATAACAACTTCTGCTTCTTCATATTCTTGATTTTGTTCCTGAGCCATTACTCTGATTTGTTCTCCTACTGTTTCAGAATCATCAGAAACACGGATCATTTCTTGAACTGCGTTAGCAATTCTACTTCTTCTTTCTTCTGCTCTCTTTGCAAATTCAAATTTATCATCACTGTCTGTTGATGTGGCAATATCATCATCTTCTGTAGATGTTGCTATATCATCGTCTGTTGAAGTTGCTGAGTCATCGTCAAATTCTGCTTCACCAAGTCTTTCAGTTTCTCTTTCTTGATTCTTATTTTCTACTCCTTTTGAATCATCATCTGAATCAGATGATCCTGGACATTCTGCAAATTCACAGTTTGGTCCTTGTCTGCCAACAGAAGATCCATCTGGACAAATTTTTGCCTCTAATGTACATGCTCTTTGTTGTTCAGCTTCAACAAATGAAATTGCTGAAACCAGTGTAAACACCAAAAACAGAGCAAAATAGATACTATTTTTATTCATAATTTTTATATATTTTGTGTTAAATTTAATTAATAATCCTTTAATAATTGATCTCAGAAACCAATCAAAAGGACATCTAAAGTATATCAAAAACACCGAAAAACACTAGCAAATTCAACACTTGTCAAAAAACCCTTATATCTTACTAGTAAACTAGAATCTTTCCTAAATGAATATTATTAGTTGCATTTGTATATTCCCAAAGACCAACTTGAGTGAAGGTATACTCATACACTCCATCATAGCCAACAGTCTGTGACTGATTTAATTGTTTGTGAAATAAATCACTCTGATCAGTCGCAAAAACTCTCATTGATGTACTTGATTTGTTAATGAACCTAACAGAAGTCCCCCTTTTTATAGTTAAATCATTAGGTGAAAAACCACTCTTGTAATAATAAATTAAATAAACACCCTCTGGAGTAATGGTCGAGGTTTTGGTAGTAGTCGTCTTTGTACCAGTCGTTGTATTTTTTGTAGATGTCGTCGTAGTTTTATTTGTAGAAGTCGCTGTTGAACCTCCTTCTATAATTTCAACATTTGGTTCATTTTGATTATTATTAATCCCCACACCAAAATAGTTTTGATAGAAATAATAAGTTGCAACCGCCACCGCGCCAACCAACAAAATCAAAAATATATCCTTTATTTTTTCTTCCATAAAAATTTGATTAAATTTATAAATATAATTATTAAATAAAATAGTTTCTTTTACTATTGATTAAATTATAACATCAAAAAACAAAAGAAAAACAATTAAAATCCAGATTTTACATATAAAAAATGCGGTCGTATTTTTTATATGTAAAATATTTTTTTAATTTTTTAAATATTTTTCTATATTTTCTTTGTGACTTTCATAATCTTTTGCACAGTGGATTTCTCTGCTTGAATCGTGCAAATAATATAGACAATCAGTCTTTTCGGGATACAGGACAGCACTTATGGCATTAATCCCTGGATTAGCGATAGGATGAGGGGGTAGGCCTTTATACATGTAGGTATTATATGGAGAATTTATTTTTTTATCCGCAACACTAATAGGAGCCCACCAACCATCCCCTTTATCTCCTCTTGCATATTGGATAGTTGCATCAATATCCAATTTCATTCCCTGTAAAAGACGATTCCACAAAATTCCTGCAACCAAAGGCATATCTATTTCTCCACCTGCTTCTCTTTCTACCAGAGAAGCAATTTTTATCAAGGTTGTCCATTTTATATTTTGATTGATTGCCTCTTTTGAAAAAGGTTCAAATTTTTCATTGAAACGAGTATACAATCTTTTTACAATATCACTTGGCGATTCATCTACTGGAATTAAATAGGTATCAGGAAAAAATATTCCTTCATCCAAAGCTGATATATTGTTGGTCTCTTTTATAAATTCATCATATTTTTCGTCACTCCAACCAAACTCTTTAACAAAAATTTCACCGATTTGTTCCTTTCTATATCCCTCTTTTATAATCACCCATACCATATAGGGGTCCCCTTTTATTGTTTTTGCAATTTCCCAAGCAGACATGCTTTTCGAGATTTTATAAGCTCCTTCTTGCACACAATTAAAACATCCGAGAGCAATTCCAAAACCAAACTTATTTTTTATAAAACCTTTTTCATAAAGATCATTTTTTATTTTATCCGAATTATTTATTCCCATCTGGATAATAAATCTTTCGGGTTCACTTTCTTTTTGTGGAGCAGAAAAAAAATAATTACTGAAAAATAATATTGCGAGCCCAATCAATAATAAAATTCCAAAAATAACAAAAAATATTGGTTTATTTTTTTGTCCTGGGTGTATCAACATAATATCAATTCAAATTAATATAATGAAAAATAGTTAAGCATTTCAACAAAATCCTTTCTTATCTGGGAATCTTCTTGTAAATAAGCGCCGTCTATATAATAAATTAATCCATTATTTAAAACCACCAATATCTCATTTTCATACAAACCAGAGATTTTATATTTAACAGCAGGAGATCCTAAAAAATCTATCTCCTCTATCTCGGAAACAGCAAATTCTATGTTTGAAATCATTTTCTCTTTTTCTATCCACTCTTTCACAGAATAATTTTTTGCATTTTTAAAAATCAAAACAGAAATAGACGGCGGGTATTCTCTGGGGATATCGCTCTCCAAAAGTTCCTTATATTCTTTTTTATTAAACAGGTGCAAAGACTCTACAACATCTTTGTTTTCATTTACCCACTCACTCCTAGAATCAATCAAAATATAACCATCTGGGTCCAATCTATATTCAAAACGAACACCCAAATCATCATTACGATAACGAGTCCACGATTGGTTATTCCTTTCAAATTGTTCGCGATCAGTTTCCAACACATCCCAACCTTTTGGAATATCACAAAGATTTGAAAACTCTTTTATCTCTCCTGTTTTTGGATCACGAGCATCTGTAATAATCTCGATACAATTTTCTCCTCTGTCTTTATCAATAAAAAAATAAAATCCAATTACAACAAAAACAACAATAAAAAAGATTGTCGGTATTATATTATTATTTTTATAAAGATTCTTTAACATTTTTTATTTAAGGGTCACAATACCTCAATCGATATTTTGGTTTATCGTTGCTGGCCAATTCGAGTTAGAACGATAGTCGGACAAGCTCTGCAATGCGGTTTTGTTAAGTTTTATATTAGCACAACGACAGGTCTTGAGCATAATGTTTTTTAATCAATTAACATTGGTATTAAATCTCGCGATATTTTACGAACTTTAACTTCTTTTCTACCTTCAATAACAAGTCGACACAGTCTATGTAAGCCATCTAATATTTCTAACTTCCCCTCGATGTTTCTCATTAAGTCAATTGGAAAATCTGTATCCGCAGTAAATATCCTGTCTTTGTGTTTGGGATATTTTTCAATGTCGATTAAAACATTTCTCGGTGAAACACAGTATTTTTTATCACCGTCGTGCCAAAAAAGAAGATCTAACTGCCATTCTATTTCGGAAACACAAATATCCTCTATTGGGATATTTTTTAATTCCCAGATTTTGCTTTTATTCCAATTAAAGTCTAATCCGGAATTTTTGATAAATTCTGGTCGGTAGGTATTATTCATAAAAAATTAATAGAACTTGATTGCGAAATTACTTCTTCAATACGTTTGTCTTGCACATTGCTGGACCTTTTAGACGAAGTCAAAACTCTTTTATTACAAGGAGAAAACCAATTTTACTATCATTATCCTATATCTTCAATATAAAAAGATTAACGATTACAATTTATTTCATCAATTTTCCACTCCCCATCTTTTACAAGATACACAACAATTGGTTGTTGAAAAATATAAACCTCAAATTTCGCAGTATTATCATTTACTGATATTTGTTTAAAATCTAAATTAGATGCATCATCAGGGAAATCTTGGGCACAGATAAATGGATTAATTGGCATACAAATATTATTTTGAGTACAATATTCATCTATTTCATTTTTGTCTTTTTTCTGTTTCTCTATAAAACCATTTGTCACAAATTTACTCTCAAGAGACACATCTTTTTCGTTTTTTTGATTAAAATGATCTATTATATTTGTATAATAATCTCTTAAAATATCTTCCGGATTTTGTATATTATTCTCTTGTACAACTTTTTTTTCAATATTTAAATTTGATTTTGAATTAATATAATAATATCCTCCCCCAACAGCTAATATCCCAATAATAATTATTAAAATTGTTAAAAATAATTTTTGTGTATTCATGGGGTTAATTATACTAGTTATTTTATAAAGTTCTAACGTTCAAGACAGGTGGTTTAAGAAAGTATTAGGAAATAAAACTAAGATCATTTGCTGCGGGACTAGGACTCGGCCACAGGTTTCTAAGCTTTTTACTTCGCCCTGCCTCTTTTCTGAAAGAAAAGCAACGACACGGCAGACAGGTTCGCTCGTAAAAATCTAAGAACCTTCGGCCCCAGCTCGGAAAAGTGAAAAATTAAATAAATTTTTCTTTTCCTGCGCTTTTCGAGTCCTAGTCCCTCAACAAAGACGCTATTCCAAAATACCTCAATCGGTATTTTGGATTATCGTTGCTGCGGGACTAGGACTCGAACCTAGATAGGCGGTACCAGCATTAAAATTGATTTACCCTAATCAGTGTTTGTTTTGTACATTGCTGGCGTCCTTGAGCTAGAACCGTGGTCGGTCAAGCCCCGTAAGGACATTTTTAATACTTTTATCTTATCATTTCGACGGTCTTTGAGCAGTAGCTTTTTTGTGATCGGGACACCCATCTTTCTTATGGTCTAAATATTCAGCCCATGTAATAGATCCTGCATCGGAAACAGTTTTTTCAACTAATTCCAGGTCTTCCTTAGTTAGTTCTCCCTCCTTTTGGTACGGGCCCCACTCAGACATTTTTTGTATTAAGTGTGCAACGAAATATTGGGGCTTATGATCTTTACCATCGTAGATCCCCAGCAGTTTAAGATTACACGATTCTACCTCTGTTTCAGAATGAGTTAAGACAACCGCCAGTGGCGCTTCGGCTGGGCCACCAATAAAAACTATTGGGTGCCACGCTTCGTCAAACGATCTCTTTTTGCCCCGAAGAATATCTCCCTTTTTGAATTTTTCCATATTTTAATCAATAAAAAGTGACAAAAGTGACACTGGTTCGACTATAAAGTTACACTTGCTTGTTACCTTTGTCTATTAGTTTATCTAGAGCAATCAAGACTGGGTAATTAGGATTATCCAACGTATACCCAAACCAAAAATGGCTATGAATTTTAACCTCTCTAACAATCTCTCCAAGCTTTTCAATTAGGTCATCTTTTAAGATTAATTGGCTTGCTCCCGCTGGATCTTCTAAGTGCTTATTTTTATGGGCAGCAACTTGATGTCTGATTTTATGGAAATGATATTTTTCAAACTTCTCCTTAATTATTTCCAAATCAGCTAATCCCTCCTCCGTTGTTTTGATTACGCGAAATTGGGCCATAATATCCCCACGGTTATCTATTGGACCCAAGAAATCGTATTCAGAAAAATCTGGATTAGGGTAATCAATTTTAATTCTTTCAACAAATTGATCAAACATCTCAGGATCATCTTTCGAAATCAGACCGCGTTGCATATCTATAACTTCCTCTAGGGCTGGTTTAATTCTAACCTCTTCATCTTTTCTTGAGCAAAGCAGCGTATGTAAAATACTCACTGCCTCATTAAAGGAGTTGTTTGCAGATAGTAAGAGGAATCGATAGTAATCATGTTTCTCATTTTTATTTACCACTTCTAAATAAATCTTTTTACAGGTAAGAAAATTAATATCTGCAAGATATATAAGGGAGACAATATCGTATTTGAATTTAAAAGGGATTTTAGGCATATTTGTATAAACCCTAAAATCTTTCCACCAAATCTCTTGATTCAAAAGCGAGTGTCATTTCACCGCGAGTCTTGCGACTGGTCCAATACTCTCCCTCAAGAGACTTACTCGGCTTATTTATGATTTTTAAAATTGACGCGCCATCATGGATTGCGCTTCTATCGCGAATGGTAGCCTTAGGTCGATTCGTATAGTTATATGTCAAATAAAGATCTTCGCTGTTTGAGGCAACATTTATATCTGCGGTAGTACTGTAGCTCGACGATTCTTTCGTCATCAGTGTGCATTTAATACTTGAAAAAGTTTGTCTGATCACCAGAATCATAGGGATTGGATCGATACCTTTTCCTGTTTCTGGATTAATCCAGTCGCTTTTCAGTTCTCCACGCCATGTACCCTGGAGATCTGGAATCTTAATGAGCCAGCCTTGGAGAAATTTCCAACGCCACAACCATTTTGTAAAGATGATACCTATGATTGCGTAGATTGAAATCGCTTGAGGTATCAGTTTTACTGCCATCCATAAATCAAGAGTTGAATACGTTCTAGTAACAAGAATTACACCAGCCCATATAATTAGGAAAGTGAAAATTTGCGCATGTATTTTAATCGTGTTATTTATTTTTTCCATAGTTTTTACTCAAATCCAAGATAGTCCCATGCCCTAGAGAAAAAGGAGTGGGCCTTCTCTCGCGTACAAGGTTGATGCGTTCCGTAAATATTTTTAATATCGTTAACCTCACACAACGTCGCATGTTTTCCGTTTGGTAATGTTTCGTTATGGCAGTGTGCAAGGACAGCACGCACGTCAGCAGAATATGTATCCCTATTGAAATGGTCATCAGGTGCACTCCAGACCATACTTTGAATCAGAAAGGACGGGATATCTTTTGCCTCGACAATATTTTCTTCCTGCATCTTATTTCGCAATCTTTTTAGAATCCGAGTTATCTTGCGATACCTTTGGCCAGTTGCCTCATGTTTGTTTTTGCAGTTTTCATAGGTCTGGTGAGGCCAATTTATTATTTTTGTGCCGTCATCAGCAAGAAAACAAACGCCTTCAGGGTCATGCCATTTGTACCCCGTATCGTAGTAATATCTATATGCTAAAGCAGGTACGACATCCGCATCTACCCTGTATGAATTTGAATGGATATCAAAAGCCTTGTTCCCACGAGTAACACTTGTCTTCCCAAAATAGTCCTCAAGTGCTTTTTGAACTAGATTTTTAAATTCAGCAAACGAGATGCTCCCGTCTGAGTTCCCGTAGTCCTCCTTTGATTTTCCTTGGGGGTATCTTGGAAAAAACGTTGAGTTCAAACATACACAGATATCAACGTCGCTATCATTCTTCACATTGGTTCTCGATTTGTATGAACCTTGAGGAATGATTGATATGTCCATGCTCGACAATGTTACGTTCGCCTTTATGGCTTTTTTAACAGCTATCTCAGCGTTCTCCATTTTTTGCTGTTCCGTGACACCAGGAGCACCGCCCCAGGATTTGAATGTATCTTCCCAAGCCATATGTTAATTCTTTTTATCTCTAGGCGGAAAAGGATCTCGACCAGGCGCAACAGTATCACTGTCTCGGATCGGTCCACCATTTGGTTTGTGAATTCTAACTTCACCTCCACCAGATTTTGCTGATAAATCTTTCGCTATTTTCTCTGCTTCTCGTTGAGTGTTAGCAGTAGCAGAAGCACGATCAGCTCCCTCACGCTTTACTCGCCAATCATCAGAACCTTTTGGATTTGTAACATGGTAATTTGCCATATGTGTTTAATATAGATCTCCGGGAAGTATCGCAACCACTACTCCTTGGATCATACAGTTATCTGTTAATATAATCGGCTTATGGGTTTTATTGCTTGATTTTGGTCTAAGAACAACTACGCCGTCTGCCTTTTCAAAAATCTTCACGGTTGCCTCGTCATTAATGAGTGCAACCACTTTGTCTCCGTCCAATGCGGTATCTTGCTGACGAATCAGTAAGAGATCACCGCTGTTGATACCTGCCTCATTCATCGAGTCGCCGACTGCACGCAGAATGAAATACTTTGAACCCTTTTTTGCCAGACCTGTAGATACTGGGATATAGGTTTGTATATTTTCTTCGGCAAGCGCTGGCGTACCGCAGGTAACCGCCCCCACAAGTGGAACATCAATCGTACTTACTGAAGCAACCGACTGTGTTCCAATAAGAATGAGCTGTCTCCCAACTTTTTTTATCAGTCCTGCATCAATCAAGCGATCAACTACAAGGCTTGCTGAACGTGGAGATTTTCCTCCCGTTACTTCGTTTATTTCACGAAGTGAGGGGCTTTCACCATAATGGATAATCTTGTTGCGAATAAGGGCAAAAGCTTTTTTGTCTTTGTCACTAAGGTTATTTGTCATGGTATAAGTAGTATACAAAACCCTATACAAAAAAGCAAGTATTTGCTACCATGGAGTTATGGACTACAAACTCGAGCTAAAACCTTTTGAACGAAAGGACGGCATGAAGTATAAAACCATCCAACTAACGGATATTGCGCTTCACACAGCCAAGAAGACCCCTACTCCCTCCGTCGGTAAGAAAGTGCAAAATGCATTCAAGAATGACAAGCCAGATCGCATTTATTCAAAGCTCGAAAAGACGGCGGTTTCTGATGATAAAGCGTTCACCCTTGATCTGCTAAAAATGGATTCTGATTTTCTAAAAATGGTTCGAGATGAAGAAGCAAAGGGCTACAAGATTTTAATCGCCCTGCCGAACGAGGGTGTCCCTGTCTTCCCAGGCAAGGACACGGTCGAATTTATGAAAAGTAAAAACGGCAAGCGGATTATTCGTGGTCTTGCAAAAGAAAAAGCAAGAGATAAAATATAAGTGTTAGATCCTGCGTAGTAAAAAGTAGAATAGTGTATCGCCTCCAAGCCATGCCTATTCCGCGCAAGAAATAGTTTGAGGTTTTTCGGACCTCTCCCTATTTCGTGTGTGGAGTAGGCTTTTTCTATATCCATACATTTTATTAAACATAATTAATAAAATGCTATGAAAAAACTTTCATGGACAACAGGAATACGAGAGGTTAAAGACCTATTCCCTTGGAAAGAAAACCCAAGAAAAATCTCAAAACAAGCGTTGGATAAATTAAAAGAGAAAATCACGCAAAATGGTTTTCACAGTGTGATCGTAATTGATACAGACAACACGATACTCTCGGGTAATCAACGAAAGACGGCACTCACCGAACTTGGTGTGAGTACGGTTAATGTAATGATTCCCAGTCGCAAGCTTACAGATAAGGAGCGACGAAAAATCGGCATCGAGAGCAACATCAACGACGGCGAATGGGACTTCGAGAAATTGAAATCTTTTGATTTGGAATTACTTCAATTCGCTGGATTCGACGGGAAAGAACTAGTGAAATTTTGGGACGAAGAAAAGGATACGAAAGACGATAAGTTCGATGTCGATAAGGAACTCAAGAAGATCAAGACTCCTCAGACCAAGCCAGGTGATCTAATAATCATGGGCAACCACAAGCTACTCTGCGCAAGTTCAACTGATATCAACGCCGTTACAAAACTATTCGGCGATGACAGGGCTACTGCTATCTATAGCGACCCACCATTCAATATCGGACTCTCATACGATAAGGGTGTTGGCAATAAAAGTAACTATGGTGGGTCTTTCGACGATAACCAATCGGCAGACGAGTATGTGAATTTTATTCGTAAGGTTATGCAATCGTCCCTTGCAATATCAATTAAGGATATTCATGTCGCGTTCTGGTGTGATGAGGCATGGGTGTGGGTTTTCCAGACGTTGTACATGGAACTCGGCATCAAGAACCGAAGACTGAATATCTGGATCAAAAACAATTCATCACCGACCCCAGCCGTGGCATTTTCAAAATGTACGGAGTTCTGCGTGTATGGAACAAAAGGATTGCCGTACCTGTCCGACCTTATTAAAAATCTTAACGAGATTCAAAACAAGGATTGCACAACGGGTAACCAACTTCTCGGAGACATCTCAAATATCTGGGCAATCAAACGACTACCATCGAATCAAATGGAACACCCCACAAGCAAAAACCCAGAACTCCACCATAAATTCATAATGCGATGCACCAAGCCTGGAGATATCATATTCGATGCCTTTTCAGGATCAGCTAGCACCATGATCTGCGCCGAGCAACTAGACCGCAAAGTGTACTCACTCGAAATTGAGCCGGTTTTTTGTGACCTGGCGATTCGCAGGTACGAAAAACTAACTGGTCGGAAAGCAACGGTAACCAAAAACTATTATGAAAAAGAATAAATTTCAGGATCAGTTTCTTGCCGAATTAATAAAAATCCCAATTATACAAGTTGCCTGCGAGAAAACAGGGCTATCTCGCAATAGTGTCTATCGGTGGAAAAAAGAAGATAAGGAATTCTCTAATAAAATGGACGAGGCATACGCCGAGGGTGTCGCTTTGGTAAGCGACATGAGCGAAAGCCAGCTACTTACTCTTATTAAAGAAAAGAACTACCCAGCTATTAGTTTCTGGCTTCGTCATAGAAATGAAAACTATAAGAACAAGCTAGAAATCACTACTAAGGAAGACGACGAGGAACTTACACCGTCACAGGCAAAAATCGTGAAGCAAGCACTAAGGCTCGCAAACATCACTAAGTCGAAATCCATTAAAAACATTAATAGATCAAAAAGTCATGACTAAAATAATTCCAACTGCTCTGGTCAATACTATGATCAAAGACAGGTCCGTGCGTACATCAATCACCAAAGATAGCTTCCTCTACTTCTTCCACTTCTACTATGCACACTATGTGAAATACGAAACAGCAGATTTTCAAAAAGAGATTATTCATAATCTCGAAAAAAGTGCTGTTGAAAATCTCTATGTCGTTGCGTTTCGTGGATCAGGAAAATCAACTATGGTGACAACTGCATACCCAATCTGGGCGATTCTTGGAAAACAACAAAAGAAGTTCTGTATCATTTTTTGTCAGACAAAAGCCCAGGCAAAACAGCACATGATGAACATCCGATCAGAGCTTGAGGGTAATGATGTTCTCAAAAGGGATCTTGGACCTTTTCAAGAAGAAAGCGATGAATGGGGTTCGCACTCTCTTGTGTTCAAAAAGCACGGTGCAAGAATTACTGTCGCTTCGAGTGATCAGAGTATCCGTGGACTTCGTCATAATGAACACCGTCCCGATCTAATTATCTGTGACGATGTTGAAGATGTACAATCAACAAAGACTCGCGAGGGACGAGACAAGACCTATTACTGGCTTCGTGGTGAAGTTATTCCTGCAGGTGACAAAACTACCCGACTGATTATCGTTGGTAACTTACTCCACGAAGATTCGCTCCTCATGCGTATCAAAGACGAAATCGCTCAAGGTAAGGCAAAAGGTACATTCAAGGAATATCCGTTGCTCGATAAAAATGATGTTTGTCTGTGGCCAGGAAAATACAAAGACACAAAAGATGTTGCGGATGAAAAAATGAAAGTGGCGAGTGAAATTTCATGGCAACGAGAATACTTACTCCGCATCATTCCAAGTGACGGTCAGGTGCTTTACCCAGAATGGTTCTGCTACTACGACGAATTGCCTGGAGCAAGTCATATAGCGTATCGTGGTACTTATGCTGGAGTAGACCTTGCAATATCTTCTAAAGATGCGGCGGACTTCACCGCAATAGTTTCTGCACATGTCTATGGTCGTAGAGAGAAAATGAGAATATATATTCTACCTAATCCGATTTGTCAGAAATTGAACTTCCCAGCACAAGTTGATCTCATGAGAAATTTCAAAGCAACACAAATGCCTCGGTACACCGATAAATTCTTTGTTGAAAGCGTTGCATATCAAGAAGCACTACCGCAGATGTTGGAACTGCACGGCATCGAAGCGCAATCTGTTAAGCCTAAGGGAGATAAACGAACGAGATTGTCGCTGACTTCGACATCAATCAAGTCTGGAATCATTAAGTTTCCGAGGCATGGGTGTGAGGATCTTATACGAGAAATGGTTGGATTCGAGATCGAAAAACACGACGATCTTGCTGACGCTTTTTCGCTACTGATAAATGCGACGCTCGATTATCACTCACAGGAATCAACTTGGATTATGGCGTTCTTGGGTGGAGACACTATATATTACAGCGACTATGTTGATGTGGGTTAAATATAGCTCGCGAGTATCTTCACTCTTCGTTCTCAATTCTTCTTCTGCGCTCGTCTAGTGTTTCGCCGTCATACATCCAGTAGTCTGTTCCAGCTACTCCGTAATCATAGCCAAGTATCTTTTGTGCAGAGGTGGAGAGACTGGTTATCTCACCTCCAAACTCAATAGTGTTGTTATCAACGACTTGGGCTTTAATGTTTTCGTCTCGGCTAAATACCAATTCGGATCCGACAGGAATATCAACGATACTAAAATTAAATTTCGATCTCCGTGTACGCGCCTGATTCAATGCTTCCTGATCTTCTTTGGACTCAACAAAATCTTTTTTCGGAGTAATGTTTTCTATCTCTGCTAATTTAAGGGCGGCCACCACTCGCTCTGGTGAAATATGGAAAAATTCTCTTCTTGGATTTATACGACTATCATCAAAAGCGTCGTGTAGTTGCTGTTCAACGAACGTGGCACTATTTACTGTACAGGCGTAAAAACAAGTAAATGGAATAGGGACACTTGTTGAAGAACTCAGCTCTCGAATTCGTTGTTCTAAACTCGTGGAAGTTTTACCTATCTTTACATAACCAGGCATCGCCTCGTTTATGAGGATATAAATTATTTCGTTCATGTTGTTGGTTCGGTTTTCTAATAATTAGGTGGCCAGATACACAAAAATCCCGCCACCAGAAGGAGACCTTTCGATCATCCCTACCTAAGTTTCCCTAGGTAACCGAACCAACGACCCTGATGACGGGGTTTTTACGTTGGTTCGGATTTGCAACCATATCCTTTGGAAAACCAAAGGGGTTAGGTCGACTGATATTCAGTTGTAAATTAATAATAACATTTTCGACTTTATTATTCTAGATTGATTGTATCGCTGATACATGATTTTGCTAAGACTCTATATACGACCATGCTACGTATCTCTAGTTCTGCATAGTCTATGCACCACCAACTGGTCTGTCATCAATATATGTATGGAGACGCAGTATATAAATAATCTAGGTGTTAAGACCGAAGTGCCACGCATAAAGGTTCGTTACGTCCTGTATGCTCGTAAATCAACCGAATCAGACGAGAAGCAAGCTTTGTCGATTGAATCGCAAGTAAAAGAAATGTTATCAATCGCAGATCGTGACGGTCTTGAAGTTGTAGACATTAGACGAGAATCACACTCAGCAAAAGAATCGGGACAGCGACCAGTCTTCAAGGAGTTATTGGAAGACTTGAGACGAGGCAGGTATACAGGAATACTTACTTGGGCACCAGATCGTCTCTCTCGTAATGCAGGAGATCTTGGATCAGTCGTCGATCTTATGGATGAAAATAAGCTGATAGAGATCAGAACGTACGGACAACATTTCAAAAATTCACCAAACGAAAAATTCTTATTAATGATTCTTTGTTCTCAGGCAAAGTTAGAGAACGACAACAAAAGTATTAATGTGAAGCGTGGACTACGAACACGGTGCGAAATGGGATTACGGCCAGGTCCTGCCGTTGTTGGATATCTCAACGAAAAGCATTTAGATAAAAAGTGCCAAGTTGTTATCGACCCTGAACGAGCGCCTATAGTCAAACAGATATTTGAAAAAGTAGCGCATGAAAAATGGTCAGGGAGAAAGATATTTCATTGGCTCAAATTCGACCTGAATTTTAAGACACGAAGTGGCAACAAGGGGCTTACCCTAAGCAACATTTATCTCATACTCGAAAACCCTATTTACTACGGAGTTTTCGAGTATCCGAGGAAAAGTGGAAATTTCTATACAGGAAAGCATGAACCGATTATCTCTAAAGAGCTTTTTGATCAAGTCCAAGAGCAAGTAAAAAGTCAGGTGTTACGAGTACAGGAACCGAAAGAATTTGCTTTCACCAAAATGATGACTTGTGGCTTATGCGGGTCTGGCATCTGTGCGGATGAGAAATTTAAGAAACTCAAAGACGGGTCAGTGAACAGGCACATCTACTACGGCTGTACAAAGTCCAAAGACAAGTACTGTAAGTGTGGGTACACAAACGAAATTGAGTTAATAGGGCAATTTGAAAAACTGCTTGATCGAATCAGCATTAGCGAAATCGGAATGAAAGAGAAGATCAAATACGAGGTTGAACGAATAAAGAAGTTTCAGCAATCAGTTTTGAACATCAAGCAACAAATCCAAATAAAAGACGTAGACATAAGAGATTATGCCAAATTTATTTTAAAAGAAGGGTCAATCGAAGAAAAGCGAGAATTGCTAACTTGTTTTAAGAGTAAAATTTTATTGAAAGACAAAACTATTTCTCTCGGTTAATAACCTTTATTCATAAAACTTACCGCCAGAAATATCAAAGAATTTCTCAAAGAAACTCGTCAGCTTATCTATAACACTTTCACGTTTTTGAGTACGTTCACCAGTTGGAGAAAAGCGAGATACTGGTGGTAAAACTTTTGTAATAGCGGTACCAGTCGTTGCGATGCTTCCATCACGGAACGCGTTTTTTATAAACGTGACAGTCTCATCATGATCAAGATTTTCACTAGTGATAATTTGCTCAAGTTCTTCAATCTTTTTCTTATCAACAAACTTCTGCCAATCGTCATCCACCATTGAATGAACATCAAGGGAGGTTATAAACTGATTGATGAGATCCTTTTTATTGCGTAATTCAATACTAGAATCTATCGCCTTATTAATATCAAGTAATAACTCACGATTTTTGATGTGGTCTTCGTGATATTTTTTGATAAGTCCTAGGACATAATCAATATTGATTTCTATCTGCTTGATAAGCTCCATTTCAAACACCAGATCATCATTGATGTTCTCCTTAACGTCCTCTATTGTCTTGCGAAAGTCGTTGTAGAGATCAATATATATACTGTGATAATCCTGAATATCACGCTCAGTTAAAATCTCATTACCTGCAAACTCGTCAAATGTCGTGAGAATATTACGCACTCGCAGAATTGCACTGTATAGTTTAATAAAATCTTTTTGACTTTGCTCGCCAACAATCCGCTGTCCCACAGGAAATTTTTCCAGAAGTTCGGCTACCAAACTCGCATATCCTCGAACTTCTTTCTCGTTATCTTTATATCCGTTGTAATACTCTGCGTACGATTTCAAAAGCACAATACCACTAGCTTCTTTATCGCCAAAGAGTGCAATTGATTCATTGGTCGCTTTCTCTAAGTTACGGAAACAAACGATATTTCCAAAAGTTTTGACGCTATTTAGGATACGATTCGTTCGTGAAAATGCTTGAAGAAGACCATGTAATCGAAGATTTTTATCTACCCATAATGTATTGAGTGTCGTAGCATCAAAACCTGTCAAAAACATATTGACCACAATCAAAACATCAACTTCACGATCTTTTACACGCTGGCTGACATCCTTATAATAATTCTGGAATTTATCAGATGAAGTATCATAGGAAGTCCCAAACATTGTATTGTAATCCTTGATGGCACTCTCCAAGAAATCTCGCGAACTCACATCTAGCCCACTTGTATCTTCTGAATTTTCATCAATCATTCCGTCTGCGTCCTCGTCATTTACACCAAAACTAAAAATGGTTGCGACTTTGAGCCGTTTATCGCTAGGCACTTCCGCAAGTTGTTTTTTAAATTCAGCATAGTACTTTTTAGCAACATCAATTGATGAGACTGCAAAAATGGAATTGAACCCAGCCAATCTTCGGTCCTTTATTTTATAGAAACTATTACGCTTTGTTTTTTGATCAAAATGTTCACGAATGTATCCAACAATATTCGCTAGACGTTCTGGTGAAGCAAGTACAGCTTCGCGGTCAATATCACTGACTTTTTTGTCTTCAATGTTCTCAGCTTCGCGAACAGTAGAAACGTAGTCAACCTTGAACGGTAGAACATTTTTGTCGGCAATCGCATCAACGATAGTATAAGTGTGTAATTTTTCACCAAAAGCTTGCTCTGTTGTCTTCAAGTCTGGTCTACCCCCAGAAGATGCGTTAATAGCAAAAATTGGAGTACCAGTAAAACCAAAGAGGTGGTAATTCTTGAAAGCTTTTATAATGCCTGCGTGCATATCACCAAATTGTGAGCGATGACACTCATCAAAAATAAGCACAACATGACCATCTAAAATAGCATGTTCATTATTGCGTCCAATGAAGCGATCCAGCTTCTGAATAGTTGTGATGATTATGCGTGCGTTCGGATTTTCGAGCTGCTTCTTCAATATCGCCGTAGAAGTATTGCTATTTGCTGAACCCTTCTCAAACTTGTCGTATTCTCGCATTGTCTGGTAGTCCAAATCCTTACGATCTACAACAAACACGACCTTATCTACATAAGGCAACTTACTGACTAACTGCGCCGTCTTGAAACTGGTCAAGGTTTTTCCTGATCCAGTCGTGTGCCAGATATATCCACCAGCCTCTACTGTTCCAAGCTTCTTGTAGTTTGTGCTAACTTCGATTCGACTTAATATCCGTTCGGTAGCTACTATCTGATATGGTCGCATTACCAACAACAGATGATCGGTAGTAAATACACAGTACCGAGTTAAAATATTCAAAAGTGCATGTTTCGCAAAAAATGTCTTAGCGAAATCCATTACGTCTGTAATCGGTTGATTGGTAGCATCTGCCCACCAACTAGTGAACTCAAAACTATTGCCTGTACGCTTACCCTTTTTCGCACCGCCCTCGTTAGATTCTTTAATATGCTGAGACCTTGTGGTGTTGCTGTAATATTTTGTATGCGTGCCATTTGAAATGACAAACAATTGAACATATTCAAAAAGCCCACTTGATGCCCAAAAACTCTCACGCTGATAGCGGTTAATTTGATTGAATGCTTCGGCAATCGCTACACCTCGGCGCTTAAGTTCAATGTGTACTAAAGGTAATCCATTCACCAACACAGTTACATCGTAACGATTGGCGCGCTGACCATCTTCTGTCGCATACTGGTTTATTACTTGCAGACTATTGTCATGAATGTTGTCTTTTTTTATAAGATAAATATTTTTTATGGTACCGTCGTCGCGCGTTAGATTCTTGATGTGATCTTCTTGAATAGTTGTAGTTTTTTCTTCAATACTTTGATTTGGGTTAGCAAGCTCGCCCACAAAGAAATGTTCCCATTCGGTATCAGAAAAGGTAACCTCGTTGAGTTTCTCTAGCTGTTGTCGTAGATTCAAGACCAAATCATTTTCGGAGGTTAGCTTCAGGTATTCATACGCTTGTGTTTCAAGTTGCTGAATAAAAGCACGTTCCAATTCTGCTTCGCTTTGGTAATGAGTCGCACGCTTTGCATCAGGAGTGTACTGCGACACCACTGTGCTTTGTGAATTTTCGGCGACCAAATTGTATTTGTTGTTATTTTGCATATTCGGGAAATGTTAAAAGCTTGCTTCGGTAGTATTCGTATTGAGATCTGCGAGCTTTGAGTTCAGCTGGCAGACCGATAGAAATATCGTTCACGAGAGCATCGAATTTATCTAAAACTGTTACGATTTGTTCTTGTTCGGCGATAGGTGGAACTGGGATTTTAATTTTTTTTAATTCTGCCATCGGAATACTCATAACAGGAGATCCAACAATTTTATTTTCAATTTGCTTTTTTGCAATTATAGAATTAAGGAAGAATAACAAAAATTTTGAATCTACGACTTTTTGATTCGGTTTGATTACATATACACCCTCTTTTATGTTCCAATTCTTCGGTTTCTCTTTCACTAAAGCAGTTCTACCGATTGTTCCTGTTCCAGAAAACAAAACGTCGCCAACTTCCAGATTGGATCTATTATTTATCAATCTTAACGCTTCGTCATTTACCCTGTCAGTCTTTTCAAAAAATGTTACATTTAAGCCGTTTATTTCACGAACCGTAACATAGTAATTATTCGCGTCCTGAGTATTCAAAACAAAGTTTTTACGTGGATTCAAACCTGTTTTAAGTGATAAAATAATATCACCCAATGTTTCCTCTCTAACTTTTTCATCAAATATAAATAGTCCAGAGCGATAATACTCATATTGCTTCTTCCTAGCTTCTAGCTCAGCTTCTAGCTCAGCTTCTAGCTCAGTAAAACTATTAAGAATAGTGACAATTTCTTCTTGGATTGCAAGGGGTGGGAGAGGGATTTTGAATTTCTTGACTTCATTATCTGAAATTGCTGGATAGCTGGCACCTTTCTGTGTTGCCTCTACGTAATCACAAAATTCAGATGAGCCAATCAGATGAAAAACAAAATCAGTCAAAATTACACTGGTGTCTGGACGCAACACACAAAAACCAGTACTACAAATTTGTCCATCATATTGGGCTCCGATTACACAAAATCGTTTGAGTGTTGGCCTCGTTGTACCAAAAATAACATCACCCTTCCTAACTATTTTTTGTGCACGACTAGGTGCTGTGTCTGAATCTACCGTCTGTACTTCTGAAATAGCGTGTGTCACCCTATCTACAGATGATAAATCGATATACTGAAATGTTTTCCCGACATTATTTTGCCAATTTATATTCGAGGTCGGTTCACAGACCTTACCTAACTCCTTAAACTCAACCCCTTTAGGACAGAGTTGGGCAATCAACTTTTCAATTTTGCTTTGGTGTTTGGACATATTAAATTTGGCTAATTTTTACCAGCAAAACATTGTAATGATACAAACTTAACTGCTTTTTTATATTTCTATAATTTATAATGCTGAAAAAGGGCAATTTTAAATCATCTTTACTTGTGCCTATAGCATAAACAATTGTGTACTCGGATGGATTTGGGTCACTCTCCAAGACTACGCTTTTATGAGAATTAATAAGTTTTGAATTGACTTCTTTTCTGAATGATTTGTCTGTAAGCAACAAATCAGCGGATACCAGTCCCTGACTAAATAAATGGCTTAGTACGGCACTTGCCCCGTATTTCTTCACATGCACTAGGTGTTTATCAGACCTAACAAGATCAGCAAATTCAATTTTGCCTTTTCCTATCAAGTTAGTTTGACTTACACCACCATCAAGACACTGATAAGCAGTGTCATTCGTTGCAACTTTATTATTGTAAATATTTTCGTGATCATTCTTATCCCAGTCTGGCAAAGCAAAGGTCGCATCTACACGATACTCACTCTCAATCTTATTTTTGTAAGTCGCGTCTACTTTGTAATATTTACCAGCTACTAATAAATATTTCTCACTGTTGGAGTCGATTTCAGCATATAAACATTTATATATTGACCATTCTTTTATGAACTGATCATTGGTATCTACTTGTTGCACTTTTTTACTTTTGAGCAAATCTACTGTGATATTCGTCTTCTCGTCATCAGTCAACGAATCCTTAAAATCATCAAAAATGATATCCTGATATTCTGTAGCATTATTTCTGGCGCTATATTTAAAACATTTTGTATTTTCCCATTCAATAACTTCGGGGATTGCGAGCCAACAAATTACATCGGTCTTACTATCATCATTTATTTTTGAAACAATCTTATTATCTAAATCAGTTACCACCTTTTTATCGTTAACGGCAGAAAAATTATCAAACCAATCAAATCTCTCTTTGTATTTATTGGAAATGTATGCCTTGTATAGCTCAAGAAGTACGTCATTAACCTCATCAACATTCCTTTTGATAGATATACTAATTGCATCCTTTCCTATAACATTCTTTCCATACAATTCCTGATCCTCTGGTTCACCAACAACAGCCCTCATAATGTCCTGCTCAATATCAAAACCAAAATCTGCAACCGTTCCAATTCTACCGAGCTGTTCCGAAACATCTTTTAGTCCATTTTTAAAATTCTTTTTTTCAATTTTCTTTACTTCGCTTTTAATGACACTAAGAGCTGTTTTGATTCCAAATTGCTCAACTATTACACCATCTTTGAACATTTGCCACCCATGACCGAAAGATAAACCGAAGTAAATGTCTTTACTGTTATATTTTGTTTTTGTTATATATAGCCCCGAAGCAGTAGAATTCTTTAGATCTTCGATATTCTTATTGAAAAAATTATCTGTCCATGCTGGCTTTTTTGAAAATGATTTTTTGTAGTATAAGACCCCATTGTCAAAAATCTCATTCGTACTTACGTCCTTAACGACATCACTATGGTCTGTGATATTATCCTTAATCAAATAAATTGAGAGTTTTTGATTTTTCATAACATTATTTATTGCTCTCAATATCAGCCACAATCTCATCAATTGCCATGCGAAGCTCTTGTTGTCTTTTTACAATTCGACCAATTTCGACATTAAGCTCGGTGATATTTACAACCTCGCGAGTATTTTCAGCCACGACATAGCTCAATACGGCGATATTGTAGTCATTCTCAGCGACAACTTTATTATCTACAAGCTTGGCAAAATACTCTGCATCTTTACGTTCAATAAAAGCGTTGAGAATTTTTTTGCGACTTGCTTCACTCAACTTATTTTTATTACCACCACGAACAAATTCAGCGGAGGCATCAATGAAGAGAGTTTTGTTATCTTTCTTACTCTTCTTGAGTACGATGATACAGGTGGCGATAGTTGTACCGAAGAATAGATCGGGTGGTAATTGAATAACTGCATCAACGTAATTGTTATCTATGAGGTACTTGCGTATCTTCTGTTCTGCGCCGCCACGGTATAGAACCCCTGGAAATTCGACAATAGCCGCCGTACCACTCGTAGAGAGCCACGCGAGCATGTGCATAGTAAACGCTAGATCCGCCTTACTCTTTGGTGCTAATACTCCAGCTGGTGAAAAACGTGGATCATTAATAAGAAGAGGGTTTGCGTCACCATCCCACTTAATCGAATATGGTGGATTCGAAACAATGGCATCGAAAGGTTCGTCGTCCCAATGTTTTGGATCAGTAAGTGTGTTGCCGTGAGCAATATCAAAATTATTGTAATTAACATCGTGCAAGAACATGTTGATACGGCAAAGGTTGTAAGTAGTAAGGTTAATTTCTTGTCCATAAAAACCTTGTCGAACATTTTCCTTACCTAGCACTTTTGCAAATTTGAGAAGAAGAGAACCAGAACCACAAGCTGGGTCGTAAACCTTGTTCACTTCCTTCTTCCCTACGGTAGTGATTTCTGCCAGAAGTTCACTGACTTCTTGTGGGGTGTAAAATTCCCCACCAGACTTACCGGCATTTGAAGCATACATGGTCATCAAAAACTCGTAAGCGTCACCGAAAGCATCTATGGTATTGTCGGAGTAATTGCCAAGACGTAGGTCACCAATAGCTTCAATAATTTTAGTCAGTTTTTGATTGCGTTGCTCTACTGTATTACCTAATTTATTAGAATTAACATCAAGATCAGCAAATAAACCCTTGAGGTCATCTTCACTATTTGCGCCTTTTGCAGAACTTTCAATATCACGGAAAGTTTTAACCAGCGTTTCGTTGAGGTTTGAATCATTACGCGCTTTCTTGCAAACATTTACAAAAAGTTCACTTGGCAAAATATAAAATCCTTTTTCTTTTACCGTATCAGCTCTACCAAATTCAGCTTCTTTATTGGAAAGCGAAGCATAGTCAAAATCTTTTTTACCAGCACGACGTTCGTCAGCGTTAATATAGTTGGTCAAATTTTCGCTAATGAAACGATAAAAGAGCATGCCTAGTACATATTGTTTAAAATCCCAACCATCAACACTTCCTCGTAAGTCATTGGCGATCTGCCAAATAGCACGATGCAATTCTGAGCGTTCTTGCTCTTTGGTAGTATTTAAATTTAATTCTTTGTTGCTCATAAATTATTTTAATAATTCGTTAGTCGAAACACCTAACGCCTGGGCCAGGTTAGTAATAGTTGCGAGAGTTGGATTTGTCTTCGCATTCTCTAGATTACTAACAAAAGAACGATCGACGCCTAATTTCTTAGCAATCTCGACTTGAGTGATATTTTTCTTGATTCTGATTCGCTTGAGATTTTGTCCAAGCTTTTTAACATCGTCAGTCATAAAAGTATTATAGCACATTCTGTTGTAGTATAAAACAACAAAAAACACTCCTTGTTCAAGAGTATTTTTTGTTCTGAATACTGCTCTCAGCAGGTATGCAATTTAGGTATAGATCTTCCTGATTAGCTCTATCTTTGAGCTAGCTCAAGTTGGCTGCGGGACTAGGACTCGAACCTAGATAGGCGGTACCAGAAACCGCAGTCCTACCATTAGACGATCCCGCAATTGACACCTTATAAGATAACATGAAAACAGCTATTTTGTTAATCACCCATGTAAAATTTGCTATTTAAAAAAATATTGTTATTATGCAAATAGGAACAGTAAAAAATAAAAAAATAAAAGAGAGAGAAAATGAAAGAGACAACCAAGAAAATAATTTATCTTATAATAACATTATCTATTATGTCTGTCGGATGTTTTACAAAAATGACGAAAGGTTTGGAAATGCCCATCGAAGAAAACAGAGCTTTGGTCATCATGACGATAGTGAGCGCTCTTTTGTCAGCCATCTGGCTAACAGAAATTTCACTTTTACTCAAAGAAAAACTTTTTCCCCCAAAAAATGAGGAGACAAAAGAAAAGATTTAAACATTTATATCTCTTAAATTCAAAAGGCGCTCAAATGAGCGCCTTATTTTTTATTTATACTTTTAGATATTTTCTTACTGCAAGATAACTAGAGACAACACCTAAGAAAATTCCAGAACCCAAGATTATCAAAGAAATACTCCAGAAATTTCCAAGATAATGACTAAACATATTTAAACCAAATAATTTTTCAGAAAATGAACCCAAATAATAAGTTACGGGCAAAAAGACAAACAAAGTAAGTAAAGCTGAAATCGCTCCATAAATCATACCTTCAACAACGAAAGGCCCTCTGACATATTTATTACTTGCCCCTACCAATCGCATAACCGCAATTTCTTCTTTTGAAATATAAATTGTAAGACGAATGGTATTAAAGGTTATTATTATAGACATAATCACTAACAACAAAGTAACAATAAGACCTATTCTTTCTGTAGCACTAATAATCTTTGAAAGACGGTCAATAACTATTTTATTTTGATTATAGTTAACCTTATCTATAATATCCGTACCTTCTGACGATAAGGCATTATCACTCTCTAGAAACTTTGCAATAAATTCATATTGTTGAGTTTCTTTTGCTTGAATATTCAAAGCGGGTCCCAGAGGGTTGTTTCCCAACTCTTCTAGTGCTTGGAGCGTCAATTGGTCATCGCCGTGTCGTAATTTGAAATTTTCCAATGCTTGTTCGCTAGAAATATATTCCACAGAACCAACTTCGGAAAGACCTTCCAAAGATTGCTTGATAGCTAAAACATCTTCTTCAACCGCTGTTGTGGAAAAATAAACGTTGATATCTACCTTGCTCTTTATCTGAGTCAAAACAGATTCCAAAAGTGCATTACTGAAAATAAGAGTACCGAAAACAAACAATGTGATAGACATAACCAAAATAGAAGAAAGAGAAACAACTCTACTTCTCCACAAATTGACGATTGCTGATTTTGTTATTCTTTTTATATTTACAATTAACATAATTTTTTACAAAGAAAATTTACCCGTTTTATCATCTCTCACAACTTTTCCTTTATCCATTGTGATGACTCTTTTACCAATAGAATCTATTATACCTTTATTGTGAGTCGTCAAAATAACAGTTGTCCCCAACTCGTTTATCTTTCTTAATATCTGGACAATTTCAAATGTATTTATAGGATCAAGATTTCCTGTTGGCTCGTCGGCAATAATAACATCGGGCTGATTTACAATTGCACGAGCAATCGCCAATCTTTGTTTTTCTCCACCAGATAATTCATGAGGGAAATTCCAAGCCTTGTCGCCCAAATCAACCAGTTCTAAAACGTGCGGAACATCTGATGCGATGTCTTCATCACTTCTTCCCGCAGCTTCCATTGCAAAAGCAACATTTTCATAAGCTGTCTTATGAGGTAGCAATCTAAAATCTTGAAAAATTGTTCCAATCTTTCTTCTAAAAGAATTCTTATCATCCTTTCTTAATTCGTGAATATTTTCTGAACCAAAATATATACATCCCTCAGTTGGGTGTTCTTCTGCCAAAAGCATTTTCAAAAGAGTTGTTTTACCCGCCCCTGAATGGCCAACAATAGAAACAAACTCTCTTGGTTCAATAGTTATGGTGACGGCATCAACCACCTTGTCTCCGTTTTTATATGTTTTTGAAACTTTATCGAAATAAATCATAGCAAAATTTTATTATAAAATTTTGAGTAATAAGGCGTAAGGATTAAGTAGTAAGAAATAAAAAATTTATTTACTTATTACTTACCACTTATTACTCCGCACTTCTACTATTATACTCTACTCCGTATAATTTTCAATTTATATTTTATGTTGACAATGCGGGGCTATTACAATAGTATGATTTCAGAAATTTAGGTTCTCAATAAACAACAAATATACTCTGAGGAAAACAAATGAATGCTTTGACACTATCTATTATTGCGTCTCTTGGTTATGGAATATGTGCCCCTTTTGCCAAAATGGCATTTAAAAACGGGATGCATGCCAATGGATTTTCTCTTCTTTACGGATTGATTTTGGTGGCAATTTCTTTGCCGACCATTTATTCCGGCGGGATAAGAATGCTTTTTCCAAGCAACCCAGCATTGTGGTACGGAATTATTTCTACGATAATCTGCGCGGTAGGATTCAAGGCACAAACCGATGCTTCGGCAATGCCAACATCTTTGCTCGCTCTGGTATCAATAATTGCGGCAACATATCCATTAGTGTCGGCAACGATACTTTTGCCATTTATGGGAGAGGCAAGCAAAATAATTGTCCCGAAATTTCTTGCGGGGTCAGTCCTGATTATCGCTGGTGGTTATCTGGTAAGCACCAGCATAAAATAAAACAATGCCAGAAGAAAGAAATAGACAGACGTTTCAAAAAATAACTATTTTCTAGCAAGTGAGGCACGAGATGAACACTTTGTTTATGATCAGAAACAGGAAAAGAGACGGTAAGTATTTTATTTATGTCATTGCAATTATTGGTGCGATTACAGGAGTCTTGCTGTTTACCCCGCCAGGATTAATTATTTTGTCACTGACCATGACAACACTGTCTATTGTTGTCCCGACATGGCCTTCAATGATTACAATATTAGTAACCTATGTGGGGATTGCGACAACAGCAACAGTAATTGCATTAATCTTGGTTAGAAAATGGATATGATCATCGCTCAACGCAAAACAAAAAATCGCGTTGAGCGATTTTTTTATTTTTATAGTTTTGTTAAATAAATATTTATATTCATTTAACAAAACTATTCAAGTATTCAATTGAATATAAGAAATACTATAATCCCTTCTCTGCTTCAACGAATTCATCTATTTCTCCATCTTCCAATACTTTATCAACATCTCTAATCTCTACACCGGTTCTGTGATCTTTTACCTGTTTATAAGGATGCAATACATAGGAACGGATTTGACTTCCCCACTCATTTTCTGTCGTCGCACTGATTTGCATACCCTTCTCTTGTTTCAGTCTGTCTTCTTCTTGCTTTTTGATCAATTTTGCCTCTATCATAGCAATTGCTCTTTCTCGGTTTTGCGCTTGGGATCTTTCCGATTCTACATGGACGGCAATATTTGTTGGAATGTGAACCACTCTGACAGCCGTTTCTCTCTTGTTTACATTCTGTCCTCCGGGGCCCGATGATTTCGCAAATTCTATTTTCAAATCTTCCTCTGGAATATTTATCTCACCCGCTTTTTCCAACTTAGGAATTACCTCTACCATAGAAAAAGAAGTGTGTCTTTTCTGTTGTGCGTTGAAAGGAGAAATTCGTACGAGTCTATGTACCCCCGATTCATTTTTTAATTTTCCATATGCTCCGTTACCAACAATCTCAAAAGTAATATTTCTATAACCACCGTGATCATTTTCATTTGAATGAATTAAAAAAGTTTCCCAATTTTTATTTTGAGAAAATTTTAAATACATATTATATAAAATTCTAGAAAAATCTTCTGAGTCATCTCCACCTGCTCCTGACAAAATAGTTACAACTGCATTTCCTTTATCATATTTTCCCACCCCCTCTAATTCATCTTTCAATTGATTAAATTCTTTTATAACAATCTGTGCAGTTTCTTTGTCGTTCCAAAAATCAGCACGGCCCATTTGTTTTTCAAGTGCTTCTATTTTTTTTAATATTTCATTTTTTTTATCCGTACTCATTTTAAACTAATGTAAAAGAATAGATTGCCAGCAAAAGTGCTGTGGTAAAAAATATTGCACCAACAAAACATTTTGATCTGAAAGGACTTGCCTTCAAACCAACGGAACAGGTATCACATCTTTTTACCAAAACTTGATAAAATTGGTACCAAGCATAAATAGTACCCAAAGTTAAAACCCCTATTAAAATTTCTAGTGATGTTATTAATTCCATGTCTATAAGTATAAAATAAAAGACATTTTGCCTAAAGGACACCTAAAGGACAAAACTGGGGATAACCTATTGACTTTTATACAAAAGTGCTATAATTAGAATAGAAAAAGTTTAATTTGTCAATAATCACTTACTTTTAAAAAGGAGATTGTCATGACAGCGATAAGAGAGTTGGCACTAAATGTGCTGTATGAAAGTCCCATCTTTGCAAAGATGGACGAACAAGAACAGGAGAGAGCGGTAGTTCACTTCATCGTACAGGCAACAGGGAGTGACGCTCAAAGAGATTTTTTGGCTCGTAAAGAAAAAGAAGATGCTTCCAACATCGCTTCGAGATTTTTTTCTAGATTTTCTCAGTAAACTGAAAAGAAGGAGTGGCAATGACACCAAGACGAAATTAAGACCTCGCACACACCAAGTGTTGCGAGGTCTATTCTTATTTTTTATTATTTCCGAGAATCTTCTCCCCTATTTTATAAACATCGCCAGCCCCCATTGTGAGGATAACATCTTCTTGTCCAAAAATATCCGAGTTAAACTCGTTTAACATTTTTTCATATTCTATATAATAAGTTTCTCTATTATTTTTCTTTATCTTGCTTGCAAGTATTTTAGAATTTATTTCTTTATCCTCTTCTTCTCTGGCTGCATAAATTGGCAAAACAATTACACGATCAACATCATTAAAACTTTTTGCAAAATCTTCTAAAAAGATTTTTGTCCTACTATATAGATGTGGTTGAAATATAACAGTAATCTTTTTATCTTTAAAAAATTCCCGTGCACCCTTCAATGTTACTTGCACTTCTGTCGGGTTATGAGCATAGTCATCGTAAATCAAAGCACCTTTTTTTGTCTTGCCTTTTAATTCAAATCTTCTCCATGTACCTTCAAAATTGTTTAAAGATTTTATTGCATCACTGTGATTTATACCTAAAATATTTGCTACAGCTAAACAAGCGAAAGCATTTTTTATATTGTGTTCTCCTGGTATTTTCAAATTTAAACCAATTGCTCCTTGTGTAGTATAATCGACGACTTTTGAAACAGCTTTGACCAAAGCAGGGGCAACTCTCTTGTCGTTTGGATCGCAAACTATATAATCCTTTTCACCCATTTTTGCTATCAATTCTTTAAAAGCTTTTTGAATATCAAAAATATTTTTGAAATAATCCAAATGATCCAAATCTATATTTGTAATCACCAGAATATTTGGTTTTAGTTCTAAAAATGATCTTTTGTATTCGCACGCCTCTGTTACAAAGTATTTGCTATTTCCGTGTATAAAATTTGTCTTTTCTTTTTTTAAGAGACTTCCAACAATAACAGTTGGATCAAAATATGAGTGTCGCAAGACATCTGCCAACATTGCGGTGGTGGTTGTTTTCCCATGTGTCCCAGATACAGCAATCGTATATTTATTTTCTGAAACATCTCCTAGAGAGCGAGGATAAGATATTGCAGGAATTCCAATTTTTTTTGCCTTTAACAATTCGGAATTATCTTTTGGAACAGCTGGAGAAAAAATAACTAGATCGGTGCCATATTCTATATTTTCTCCATCATGATGAAATTTTATTACGGCTCCTAATTTTTTTAATTCAGATGTAATCTCTGATTCTGCCAAGTTTGAGCCAGTAACCTTTTTCCCTTCTTTCAAAGCCATTCTTGCCATAGCAGAAACACCGATACCTCCAATACCGATAAAGTGTATTTTTCTGGCATTCTTGAATTTCATCCCGTTAGAAGTAGCGAAGCTACTTCTAACGGGACAAGTCCCTAAAAAGTAACTGCTAATTTAATTTAATAATCTATTTTCCCGCTATCTCTAACGGGATTCATGGTGCGAATATTATAGCACAAGCTTGTGAGTAATAAGTAGTAAGGTGTAAGGTGTAAGGAGTAAGGGGTGAGCAAAAACAATGAAAACCAAAGATATCGCTTTGGTTTTGGTTTTTTGTGCGAATGCCAGGACTCGAACCTGGGACCTCGTCATTATCAGTGACGCGCTCTAACCACCTGAGCTACACTCGCATTTATATTTGATTTTACCACGAACTCTATATGACGAGGTCCCGAGTCATTATTAGGTGAGACAGTCTGGGAGACTGTCGAACCGCTCTAACCACCTGAGCTACACTCGCATTTATGAGTAGAAGAATACCAAAATATTCGCTCTGTTGCAATAAAAAACTCCCGTCATTGCTGACGGGAGAATATTCAATTTTTGAGAAAATTTTCCAGAGGTTTTGCCTCTTCCGGAATATCCAGACCAGAACGAATCTGATCTAGACAATAAAATAAAAATTCCAGAGCTTGTCCATGTTTTTTGAGCAAGCGATTTTTCTTTAAAAAGGTTCTAAGAATTTCTTCGGAAACCATATCTGCAGACTTTAATGTCTTGCAGGGACGAGGATTCCCCTCTTCCAGTTTCGCAAGATAAAAATTTGCTAAATGCTTTCCCTCTTCAGATTCAGACTCTGCCGTAAAAAATGGGAAATCGCTTAACCTCTCAAAGGAAATTCCGCACACCTCCGAGAGTATTTTTATCCCTGATAAACGAGAATTTTTTTCAATATCATCTGAAGAGTCGATTGACCCCCCAGGAAATTTTACAAAAAAGTTTTCCCAACGAGCACCCCCCTCTTTTTTATTTGGGTCCTCCATCACCACGAGAATATCTATTCCGTGTTTTTTATTTTTTTGTAAGATTATGCCGAAGCCGGCATAACTTGTTCTGCCGGTCTCCTTTACTCTTACTTCGGCTTCCATATGACCCCCTAGTATATTTAGGTACACAAAATGAACATTACTTCAATCCAGATAATAACTTAATTGACTAAACGTGTCAATAACAAAAAACTACCTCTCGGTAGTTTTATTTTTTTTGCATTTAAACGACAATATAATCTTTCTTTTGTTTCGTTTCATTCCCCAGTAACGCATATCTGGGGTTAGCGAGTATAGATTTAGGGATACAATACTATTGTCCCTATCACTTAAGAAGTGATAATCAACCGATTAAGTCTGTTTTCTCGTAAGAAAACAAACAGTTCATTTTGAAATATTCCACGAACAGCTTCCGCTACCCGTGCCTTGTTACGACTTACTCCCTGTCACTGAATTTACCTTAGTCCGTCATAAAGACGACTGTCGGGTACTCCCAGCTCCCTTGAGTTGACGGGCGGTGAGTACAAGACTTGAGAACATATTCACCGCTGTATGCTGACCAGCGATTACTAGCGATTCCAACTTCATGGGGTCGAGTTGCAGACCTCAATCCGAACTGGGGCTGTGTTTAAAGGATTGGCTCAGGGTTACCCCGTCGCGACCCGTTGTCACAGCCATTGTATTATGTGTGTAGCCCAAGATATCTAGGGACATGCTGATCTGGCGTCATCCCCACCTTCCTCCCAGCCTGAAACAAACAAAGTTTGCTTCGAGTTAAAAGTTTATAAAGTTTATAAAGTTAAAAAGTTAAAAGTCTTTTAACTTTACGAACTTTTTACTTTCTACTCGAAGCGCGTTTTGCGCGCTTCAGGCTAGGCAGTCTCGCCTGACACTTGTAACAGACGATAAGGGTTGCGTTCGTTTCCCCACTTAAGGGAACAGCTCAAGCCACGAACTGACGACGACCATGCATCACCTGTCTAGCCGTTAGGACTTTCTGTTTCCAGAAAGACGTAAACTAGATGTCTAATCTTGGTGAGGTTTTTCGCGTATCATCGAATTAAACCACGTAATCCACCGCTTGTGCAAGTCCCCGTCTATTCCTTTGAGTTTTAGCCTTGCGGCCGTACTACCCAGGCGGTTCTCTTAACGCGTTAGCTTCGCCTCTTAGAGGGTCGATACTCCAAAAAGCTAGAGAACATCGTTTAGGGCGTGGACTACTGGGGTATCTAATCCCATTCGCTACCCACGCTTTCGTGTTTCAGTGTCAGAAATGCGCCAGTGAATTGCCTTCGCTTTTGGTGTTCCCCATAATATCAACGGATTTCACCCCTACACTATGAGTTCCATTCACCCCTCACACTCTCTAGTTTTGCCGTTTCCTTTGCGCTCCCCGGGTTGAGCCCGGGTCTTTAACAAAAGACTAACAAAACCACCTACACACCCTTTACGCCCAATAATTCCGGATAACGCTCGGGGCACTCGTATTACCGCTGCTGCTGGCACGAGTTTAGCAACCCCTTATTCATAAGCTAATGTCAATAAACTTCTTCACTTATAAAAGACCTTTACACTCCGAAGAGCTTCATCAATCACGCTGTGTCGCTCCGTCAGGCTTTCGCCCATTGCGGAAGATTCTCGACTGCGGCCTCCCGTAGGAGTATGGTCCGTGTCTCAGTACCATCGGTGGGGGCCAGGCTCTCACCTCCCCTAAGCGTCATAGCCTTGGTAGTCCATTACACTACCAACAAGCTGATACTCCGCAGGCCGTTCCTAAAGCGATAAATCTTTACTCTTGCGAGACCATCTGGAATTATCCTACCTTTCGATAAGTTATGCCAGACTTTAGGGTACGTTCCTACGTGTTACTACCTCGTTCGCCGTGGGTCTAAACCCACTCGACTTGCATGCCTAATCCACACAGCCAGCGTTCATCCTGAGCTAGGATCAAACTCTAATTAAAAGTTTCCTAGTATACAGAATAAATCTGTTTAGAAAAAATTGAAATGAAACGAAACAAGAGAAAAATTACATCTTATTTCGTTTTTGGACTTGTCATTCTAAATGCATGATTTTGAATTTTTCTATAAATTCAAACTCTTATTCAATTATCAAAGTACGCTCTCTGAAGCCCAGAGCAAGACAGTCACTATTATATACATATCTAAAAAAAAGGCAAGCTTCTTTTTTAAATTCTAAATTTTAAATTTTTAATTTTTAAAAATGACCTAAAAACAACGACTTTAAGCCAAAAAACCAATTTTTTAATCTTGGTTTAAAATAGAAAAACAGCACGCTGGCGAAAGCCAGCGTGCTGTTTTTCTTAAACCTTATTACTTATCCCTTACACCTTAATCCTTACCCCTTACTACTAAACTTCTGCCAAGTAACCAAAAGTGGTGATGCCAAAAAGATTGAAGAATAAGTTCCTGCAATCACTCCGATTGAAAGCACTAAAGTAAAATGTTTTGTTGTGTCTCCTCCAAAGAAAAACAAAAACAACAAAGCAATCAATACCGTCAAAGATGTATTGATAGATCTACCAAATGTTTGACTCAAACTTTTTCCAACAATTTCCTCAAATGATTCTCCTTTGCTACTATTTTTCAAATTCTCTCTTACTCTGTCAAAAACAACAATCGTGTCATTAACAGAAAATCCAAGAATCGCAAGAAGGGCAGTTACGAACAAGATATCTATTTGATAATCAATAAACATACTACCAAGTAATACGAAAACTCCCGTAGGAATAACAATGTCATGAATAAGAGCAAGAATAGCCACCGCTCCATATTTCCAAGAAGAAACTCTTTCTTTTCCTAATTCTGAAACTTTTCTAAACGAAAAAGCAATAAAAAGAATAATAGCAATAACAACAAAGACCAAAGCCATCACTGCTTTGCTTTTTAATTCTTGACCAATAACAGGGCCGATTGAGTTAAACCTCTTTTCTTCAATTTGAACTGTGCTATCAAGAGAAAGCGCATTCATAACAGAAACTCTTTCATCTTCTGTAAGATTTTTTGTTCTCAAAATAACTCCGTTTTCCCCAATATCTTGAATCGTATAATTTCCCAAATTCAAAACATTCAATTTTTCTTTTACTACATTTAAATCAGCCTTTTCTTCTGGATAACCTATTTCGGTAATCGCTCCTCCTGTAAAATCTATCCCCAAATTAAAACCATAAAAAGCAAAAGCAAAAACAGACGCTCCGATCAAAATTCCTGATATCGTGTAAAATATTTTTCTGTATTTAATTACAAACATGATAGTTTAGTTATTAGTTAATAGTTTTTAGTTTTTAGTAACTCCACATCCGAATAAAAATTGAGCGACCTTTCCGTTGCCTTTTGGAGCAACTGCCAACAAGAATGTTCTAGTAACTGTCAAAGCGGTAAACATACTTATCATAACTCCGATTCCAAATGTCAAAGCAAAACCCTGTACCGAAGATGTTCCTAACCAAAACAAAATTATTGCAGTGATGATGCTTGAAATATTTGAGTCACGAATTGAAAGCCATGCTCTTGCAAAACCTTCTTTGATTGCAGACTCAATATCTCTACCATTTCTCAGCTCTTCTTTAATTCTTTCAAAAACTAAAACGTTGGCATCTACCGCCATACCAATAGACATAATGAATCCGGCAATACCAGCAGATGTTAATGTCACAGGAATCACTTTGAACAAAGCAAGCATTATGACAACATAAAATGTAAGTGACAACACTGAAAGAAGACCCGGAAGTCTATACCAGAAAAACATAAATACAACAATCGCAATCAATCCATAAATACCAGCATTAACACCTTTGTTTAAAACATTTTCTCCCAAAGATGCACCGATATTTTGTGTTGAAACAAGCTCGATTGGAACAGGCAAGGCACCATAATTTAGATTTTTTACTAATTCTTTTGCTTCTTCCAAGGTAAAACCGCCGGAAATCTCGGCCTTTCCATCTCTAATTTCAGAACGAACAACAGGAGTAGTAATTGGTTGTCCGTCCAAATAAATAGCAACCACTTTATTCAAATTTTCTTTTGTGATTTGAGCAAACAAATCTTTTCCTTCTGCATTAAAAGCTAGCAGAACAATCGGTTCTCCTGTGTTTGGATCAAAAATCAACTGAGATTTTTCCAAGTAACGACCAGTTAAGGTTGTGCTTTGATAAGGGTCTTCCAACGCCAAAGGATCTATGTCAGATGTGTCTTCCCCGTTTTGGGTTTTTTCATACATTTCTCTTTGAGCAGAAATAATTTCAGCAGTATTTGGCTTTTCTACTTTGAATTCAAGTAACGGAGTTTGACCGATCAAAGTAACGGCTTGGTTGATATCTGTTACTCCTGGTAATTCAACAATTAGACGACGAGCGTCTCCCGCATTTTCAATTTGAACCAACGGTTCAGAAACACCGAACATATTTGTTCTTCTTTCAATAACATCTCTCAAAGCATCCATAGAATCGTTTACACTTCCTGCGTCAAGGTTTGAAATGTCTGCCTGATAAACAAGCTGTGTTCCTCCTGCCAAATCAAGTCCCAATTTGAATGGAAATTTTGATTCAGAATTTATTTGCGAATTATAATTAAAGTAGCCAATTAGCCCTCCAACCAACAGCAACATTATCGCGATTATTCTTATCTTCATATTATTATAGGGTTTAGGGTTTAGGGTTTAGGGTTTAGATTGCGGTGATAAATTTTTGCGAAGCAAAAATTTATCTTCTACCCTATACGCTAAACGCCAAACGCTCTTTAAATTAATTAATGGGCTTATATTATACCAAAACAGCTATTTTTTCAACAAAAATGTCTTTATTCCATAAACACCCAAAAAAGCGAGTGCAAAAGCTCCTAAAATATCCAAGGGCCAATGAACACCAGAAATGACACGAGCAACCCCTATTAAAATTGCCCCTAGTAGTAAAAATGACGAGAAACATCTCGGGTTATACAAATAATTCATTAGAGCCAGCGTTGCAAAAAATGTCGTATGTCCAGACGGAAAAGAATCAGCGTTTCCGTGTTCAAACAAAACATTTATATTATCTAGTGCTATAAAAGGTCTAGGACTGTAATACAAAAAATTTATTATTTGAGAGACAAACCAAACCAGCATAGAAGCAGAAGAAATGATGAAAAATTCTTTTATTATTTTCTTTTCAAACTTTGATTTATAAAATCTGTAAAAATAAAATGCTACAAAAATCCCTACTAAAATATAGGGAAAATATTGAGCAAAAAATAGCACCAGAAAATCAATGGTTTCATTTTTACCCGCAATATTGTTCAAAAAATAAAAAATTTCATAGTTTAAATTCATATGTGTTTTAAATTTATCATCCTGGATTGCTTCACTTCTTCCGAGCTATAAACTATCGACTATCGTCTCCGTTGTTGTCGGCTCTGTTGTCGTAGCTGTCGGTTCTACCACAGGATCTATTGTCGTTGCTGGTTCTGTTGTTACAGCTGTTGGCTCTTCAACAAGCACCGTTCGTGTGCTTGTTGAAGTCAGTGTTCCATCAAATGCTGTGTAAGTAACTGTGTATTCTCCTGCTATTGATGTATCAACATCTTCCTCTCCGAATACATCTACTATTAGAGAGTCTCCCACTCCGTTCACGGCTGTCGCACCCAAATCAGAATAATTAGTATTTAGTTCTACTGTGGCTGGATTATTACCAATGATTGTGATTAAAGGTGGTGTTGTTGTAGATTGTGTTATTTCGGTAATAGAAGCTGTTTGATTTACTAGCAAAGCTTCTAATTTAGCAACTCTCTCTTTTAACTCTGCGATTTCATTTTTGTTAGCAAGAATATTTGATGTATTTTCAACAACCCTTTGCCAAATTTCTTTAACTGCGTTTACCAAAACCGAAGTCAATTTTGGATAATCAAGGTTCATGATGTTACCTTTGTCATCGTGTCCGATTACTTCTGGGATTAACAAATCAACTTCTTCTGCGATGAATCCGATTTGAGTAGATGATGAATTAATAAAGTCTGATTTCCAGTTGAAAGATACAGGGCGTAGTTGAAGGACTGTGTCTAGACCATATGTTAGATCGTTGATGTTTGTTTTGAATCTCTCTGACGATGCTCCACAGGCGGTTGTTGATGTTGCTAGTTCTCCGTTTGTTGATACACAAGCATAGTAACCTGTTCCATTATTGGTTAGGCCGGTGAAAGCAGCTGTTCCGTTTACGGAAAGAGTTCTCCATGGGGTGGTGGTGCCGATGCCGATGTTGCCGTCATTAAATATATACGAGCCTGTGCCTATACCAAAAACTCCATTTGTTCCATTATGAGTTAATGATAGCCACTGGTTAGTAGACTGAGCCGCTGAATGAATAAACATAGTTGGATTAGATTGTTCAGAATGTTGGAAGTTAAAACTCATATCATTAACATCTGCAATAATTAAAGATCGTGACTGATGGTTTCCGCTTCCTCCGTCATCATTTAATCCAATTATCAAGGCATCGTTTGTTTGAGCAGTATCCCACTCCATCCGAGCCATATCATCCGTAGCAGCGCCAAATCCTAGCTGTTTATCACTTCCTAAGCCAAGACCGATTGTAGTAGAAAAATAGGCCGATAGTGTGTTTCCAGCTGAAAAATACATACTACCACTACTGCTAAAAATTGTGTGTCCATTCTGATCAATAGATATATTGCCATAACTCGCAGACTTATCATCATATCCTGATACTCTTAAACCTGTCGTTGGTGCACCTGAACCAAAATTAGGTCCATCCGTTTTTTGTACAACTTGCAATTCCGTAACGGGAGCAGTTATTCCAATCCCAACATTTCCACTATCCAAAACAGTCACCAACGGAGTGTCAGCCGAGTTGGTTGTTTGAAAGTTTATCCCTGTGGTTGTTCCTGCTCCTTTGACAGATAATTTTGCAAAAGGTGAAGTGGTGCCGATGCCGACGTTGCCGGTACCTGATACCACAGTAAACTTAGGGTTTACAACATCTGAAGCAGAAAAAACACTAAAGGCACTACTTGCTCCCGGAACCATAGACACATTTGCCGAGGAACGGAATCTAAACCCATTACTGTTAGTGATTGACCCAAAGTTATCGTAAGCAGTTCCCAACCCGTTTACTCCAAAACTTATCCAAGGGGCATCAGTGATATTTTGAGCAGTAACATGGATGCCTCCCATTGTGGTGCTGTTTCCAATAACATTCAACACAGCATCAGGACTTGTCGTCCCAATTCCGACGTTGCCAGTTATCGTTGTGCTTCCTGTTACTTGAAGTTTTGCACCTCCAACTACATCAGTATAGGAACCAATTAATAAATTTCCTGAACCTGCTTGGATAGATAAAACTTTTCCACTTGAACCTAAAATATCTGAATAACCTTGAATGAAAGCACCCCCTGAAACTGCACCCATTCCAACAGCATAATGATTCACTCCTCCTGCAAACATCATACCAACAACACTAGATGTGTTAACATCAAGAGTGTGTGTCGGACTCACCGTCCCAATACCAACATTTCCACTATCCAAAACAGTCACCAAAGGAGTGTCAGCCGAATTGGTTGTTTGGAAATTTACACCTGTGGTTGTTCCCGCTCCTTTGACGGATAGTTTTGCAAAAGGTGATGTGGTGCCGATGCCGACGTTACCAGTGGTTCCATTTATTCTCATTATTTCTAAAACAGTGGCACTATCATTTGCGGCAGAAAAAGACACCATACCAGAATTAGAATTTCCAGACCCTATACCAACTGAAATTCTACCTTTTTCATAAACAGTGGAGACACTGTTAACTCCATAAAATGACATACCGGTATTATCATTATATGTATTTAGATTTCTCAAAGAAAGGGCAGCAACAAAACCAGTGCCAGAACTAACAATGTCTAATTTTGCCCCTGGATTCGTTGTGCCGATGCCGACGTTGCCTTCGATTATCATATTCCCTGACCCAGGTTCAATTTGAGTATTAGAAGAACTATATGTAGAACCAAGCGCAAGCCCTCCTAATGGACTTAGTCTCATTTTATCAAAATTGTTAACTCTAAAACCAATAGCCATAGTTGATGGTGTATTTAGAGTTGTTCCTTTACCTTCATTACTATCATATAAAAACGCATAATTTGATGTACTTGGAGCTGTTGTATTTGCAGCAAACCAAATACCAGGATAATTTGAGACAGCACCCACCAAAACTTTCCCATTTGCACTTGTGTCTTCGCTTAATATATTGCCCGTCACTTGCAACTTTTGACTTGGTCCCGTCGTCCCGATTCCGACGTTGCCGCCAAATGTAGCATTTTTATTTCCATATACTCTGAATGCTGTATCATTATAAGCTGAACCAACATAATAATAATTTAATGAATCACTACTGCCGTATACACCTTGCTGAATAAGATTTGTAGCTGCATTTCCTTTATATTGGAAAGAATTTATCCAACCACCAGCTCCTCCCGACCATTCAATCAAACCGTCACTCTTTAGATACAAAGGCCTGTCACCATCAACTCTTATCCCATCGTGTTCACTATAAGATGCATACACATCTAACTTCGCCCCCGGCGTCGTCGTCCCAATCCCGATATTGCCGTTGCCTAAAATTCGCATCCTCTCGGCGAATGTACCACCATGCTGGCTTGTCCAAAAACTAAGAGCAGAATCGTAAGTGAAGGCCTGGTTAAAATTACTAAAAATAGCCGAACGTGTTCTGGTGTCATCATTATTATAAAAATCTATTCCTGCAGATAATGAGTAAGTAGAACCGCCAGAATCCGTAATATCTGAGTTGCTGATTCTAAGTGCGATTGAATTGTTTGGATTACTTGTTACATCATTAATAGTAAGAAGTTTTGTCGGACTAACCGTCCCAATTCCCACATTTCCATTATTCAAAACAGTAAACAAAGAAGTGGTTGCACTTGCTGTAGAGCTGGCGATATTAAACAAAGTTGTATTTGTCTCTCCGTTTTTTGCGTGGATTGAAAGTTTTGCAAAAGGAGAGGTGGTGCCGATGCCGACGTTGCCTCCCGATGTAATTCTCATTTTCTCACTAACTGTCCCAGTAAGATTTGTAGCAAAAGATAAATATCCTGATTGAACATTTGTGGTTGCTGTTTCTTTTCTTCCAGTTATAACTCCAAATATTCTACCATTAGCAGCAGCGTCATCAGTCCTACCTCCAAGACCTAAAGACGCACCAATATCCACGCCCTGAGCATTCGTGGTAATAATTGCTTGATTAACAGCACTCGGTAAATTTGAGTAAGTTAAATTCTGGTCGTCAAGTCTAAGCAGAGTTGAATATCCATCTGTAGATGCTCCAATATTTACATCACCTCCATGGGGTTGTAATCTTAAAATTCCATCAGCAACGTTAAGAGTCCCATCGGAATTAGCTATTTCTGTCTGCAAACCAACAGCCCTTGCTGCCTGACCAGGCGCGCCTGTTAAAGTCATTACTAAACCACTTCCACCTACTCCAGCATCGGTTGATAGAAAAGCAGCGATATTGCGTTCTGCAGTATCTGTTTTTGCATAAGGAATATTAATCTGTAATAAGCTACTAGGACTCACCGTCCCAATTCCCACATTCCCATTATCCAAAATAGTAAATTTTGGAGAGTTGGCAGAGTCTGCAACTTGAAAAGCCAAGCCAGTTCCTGTTCCGGCTCCTGTTACGGATAGTTTTGCAAAAGGTGAGGTGGTGCCGATGCCGATGTTGCCGTTTCCTGTGATTACCATCGAAGGATTAGAACCCACGGTCGTTGAATCTGTAGTGTAGAAACGCAAATCGCTATCTCCTGCACCCGGTAAATATGATCTAATTTCAGATTGAGCACCGTTACCATTTCCGTCTCCCGTACCATCTCCGTGACCGAATCGAAGCACTGCTTCATTCCCTGTTGACCAGTTCGTATTATAAATTCCCAAATCTGTGTTTCCTGCACTTGAAATCGTAAGCATATCTGTAGGTGAAGTGGAACCAATGCCGACGTTGCCATTACTATTTATTCTCATTCTTTCTACTGGTGAGGCATCAGACAGAAGTGAAGTTTTGAAAACTAGATTTCCATCACGACTTACAGAATCTTCAGTGAGAGATAAAATCTTTGCTTTTACTGTATCTGGGTAAGAACCACTATTATCTCCACTAAAAAATTCTATACTTCCTAATTCTTCACCTTGGGCAATTGTATTATTATTATTAGATAAACGTAAAACTGAACCATTAATACTTATAGAAGATAACTCCAACATTGCTCCAGGATTCGTCGTCCCAATTCCAACGTTACCGCCATTCATAACTACAAACTTTGCGGTTGAATCAAGGTCTGCAGAAGTTCCAACTGCAAAATCTTCATTGCTATTTATTCCTAGAAACATTGCATTGGTATAATTTGCAACTCTAATTGTAGAATTTGCAGAACTACCACCTCCTCTCATTATATTTAATCCTGTCGCTCCGGCATTACTTATATCAAGTGCGTAACCTGGACTCGTCGTCCCAATGCCGACATTTCCATTATCCAAAATAGTAAATTTTGGAGAGTTGGCAGAGTCTGCAACTTGAAAAGCCAAACCAGTGCCTGTTCCGGTTCCTGTTACTGATAGTTTCGCAAAAGGTGAGGTTGTGCCGATGCCGATGTTTCCGCTTGCTAAAATAGTCACGTCATGGTCGTCACCATATCCAAGCCACGCACCAACAGGTGTAGTCTGGGCACCAATGCTTAAATACCTCCCCGATGTATTACCAATCCTCGCCGCCACACCATCTCCAACAACTTGAATATCCAGTTTACTTCCAGGCGCGATCGTCCCAATACCGACGTTGCCGATACCGTTAATCCTCATTCTTTCCGCAAAAGTTCCTCCGTGCTGAGATGTCCAAAAACTAAGGGAACTATTATTTGATAGTGCGCTATTAAAATTACTGAAAATAGCAGATCTTCCTCCGGTATCACTACCATTATAAAAATCTATTCCTCTTGATAAACCATAATCAAGGGTTCCACTATCACCATTGTCATTACCACTTATTCGCAACACCACGGAACCCTGTGGGTTACTCGTTGAATCGTTAAGAGACAATATCTTGGTTGGTGTCAAAGTATTTATTCCTACAAAAGAGTTAGGATTCAACAATATATCTCCTGTTGCAGTCGTTAATGTAAGTCCTGTATCTGATGCCGTTAATTTACTTTGATAAGTATTTGAACCTGGATTTTCCGAACTTGGGCCTCTCATACCTAAAAATATATTCCCGTCACTATTTCTCATAAAAGTAAATCCTGAGTATGGGGTACTTCCTAGATTTATCCCTAAATGATTTGATGTTCCTCCTGAGTCAACTTGTAACCTTATATATTGATTTATGCCTGACGAAATTAACAAACCTCCTACTGCAGAGCTCATGCTCATACTTCCTAAATTTTGTCCTAGGCTAAAAGAAGAGTTTGTAGTAATTGAACCATTTACGTCCAGCTTTGTGGATGGATTACTTGTCCCAATCCCCACATTCCCCGTACTTCTATCCACCACCAAATTGTTTGTTCCAACAGCCAAGCCTCCTGCAAAAGTACTTGTTGCAGAAGAGTCTGTCGCAGTAAAGTAAGGAGCACTCATTGAAGAAGTGGCAGTGAAACTGTTGGCTGTTAAATCTCCACTAATCCACGCACTACCTTCTACACTCAACTTTCTGAAAGGTGATGATGTAGCGATACCGACGTTGCCGTCACTCGTAATTCTAAACACATTTAAATTATTCGTAGGATTGTCATATACATCAAAGAGAGATTGTGTTTGATTTGCAAAACCATAGATACCAAAAGTGGTTGTGGAAACAGTTGTTCCTTGGATAGATAGTTTGGCATAGGGAGAAGATGTTCCAACTCCGATTTCTCCTTCTGAGATAACTTTGTCTC